>Ga0206125_10000393_pt1 | contig 57133 bp, 36 predicted proteins | sample Helgoland_Spring_4_FD_148598 | JGI IMG/M metagenome (GOLD analysis project Ga0206125, IMG submission 148598) | Pelagic subsurface seawater microbial communities from Kabeltonne, Helgoland, North Sea - Helgoland_Spring_Bloom_20160331_1 | ecosystem: Environmental > Aquatic > Marine > Epipelagic ... | reverse complement strand
TATTTTTTGGAGAACACGGGTGAAAAACAAATTATTACCGATGAATATGTCCATAATTTTATGGCGATTGATAATGCCTTAATCGATAAAGACTATACATTGAAATTCCCTTTTCCACTAAATCCATCACTTTTTGACGAAACTGTAAATAGCGAGAATAAAGTTGAAATAGGTCTTGATAGCATTACCTTTAATAAAACTCCAAAAAAACAATTTTTTTTCAGTAATCTAACGGGAGGAAAAGAACTACAGGCGGAATGGGTGTTAACAAATTTAAAAACCGGGGTTGGCATAAAAGAAATTGGGAACTTTAAAACAGATAAAATAAATCTCTGGGGTTGGAAACATGTGATTAGCCCAGAATTGTTTTTTAAAATTTCAGTAGACCCTAAAAAAACAATTGAATGGTCTAGAGCGTTTAATTGTTTTTTCAACTAACATTAGCCTTTTATAAAACTCATCAAAAAAATCATTTAATATAAATTTATTAAATTTATTAAGTAATAATCTTTTACCACTTTCAACATTCTAAAACTTAATACTATTTGGTTAATCATAACTAAAACTAAAAAAACAATAAAATGAAAGATAACGTTGACAAAATAATTAAGAATCAACAAACAAAGATTGGCCTATATATCGATTATTTAATACAGTTTCTAATTTTATTATCCATCATTTCTTTTACAGTAGAGACCTTACCTGGTTTAGATCAAAAAACAATAGTTTTATTAAATACATTTGAATTGGTTTCTGTTATAATATTTAGTTTAGAATACCTTATTCGTATTTATACTTCAGACAAAAAACTAAAATTTATTTTTAGTTTTTACGGAATTATCGATTTATTAGCCATTCTTCCTTTTTACTTATCTTTTGGATTTGATTTAAGATCAGCCAGGATACTAAGATTTCTAAGGCTCTTTAGGATTATTAAATTAGTTAGATATAATAAGGCAATTAGTCGATTTTCTATTGCCTTCAGAATGATTAAAGAAGAACTTACCATGTTTAGTGTTGTTTCTTTAATTCTTATTTATATTTCTGCTGTAGGAATTTATTATTTTGAAAATGCGGTTCAACCAGAAGCATTTTCCTCTATATTTTCTAGTTTATGGTGGTCTGTAGTAACACTAACAACTGTTGGTTATGGAGATGCGGTTCCAATAACTATTGGTGGTAGAATATTTACATTTATTATTTTAATGATTGGTCTTGGGATCATAGCTATACCCTCCGGAATGATTTCTTCTGCACTTACAGAAGCAAGAGATTTAGAAAGAGATAAAGAGTAAGCTTTGTTTATTTTAATACTATTATTCAAAAAAGAATAATTAGATAATAATAGAAATTCGGTATAATTTTTTTAAGAGTAAAAAAAACCATAAATTTATAAAATACATATAATTTAATTCTGTCTATGCATGCCGCTTTAAAACTCAAAAAAGGTAACAGTAAAAAAGAGTCTTTTGAGGAGGTGTCATCAAAAAAAAACAATGATGCTGGTATTCAATCAGAAGGTACTAGCTCAAATGAAATACAACAACTTCAAACCCTATCAGACAAGAGTCAACAAACTTCAGGTGTTAGCCAATTACAAGAAATGGCAGACCAATTTAACACCTTAGACCAGTCTTCAGAGCATCAAGAAAATAATTCAACTTTAAACAATTCAACAATTCAACGACAAATAACACTTGAAGGGTTTCAGGAATCAACAAAAGATCAAATAAAAAAAAGAGGTGCTGGGGTTAAAAAAATAGATGCTTTAGTTTGGAGATATGAAAAGCTTACAAAAGAGGGGGCTGAAGCCCAAGAAAGGTATTCTTCATTATTATCTATCGAAAAACTGATAACTAATTGGAATGAAAAGCATAAAAATGATAAAATAGGGGGAAGAGTAAAAAAACTTGAAGCATATTTAGAAACAATTGCCTCAGAAAAAGATCATGTTAAATCTGAAATTCTAGAGAGTGAAGAAAATAATGATATAATTTCTACTTCCACGAGTATTATATCCAACTATTCCAAGCCTGAAGGTGTTAACGATATTGAAGAAGGCATCGGTTCATTTGATCAGCAAGATATAGAGACATCCATGAAATCTCAAGTTTCTCCAAAGAAGAAAAAAACAGGAGATGAAAAACTTGAGGAAAAAAAAGATAAAGGTCTAGGAAAGTCCCTAAAAGGTGTGGTAATGAATATACAAAAACACCACGGCCAAATGGATCAGTTTGATACCTTTATAAAAGGAGATGCTGCTGTAAATTCTTATTATAGTGATGCTGCTGAAGAAGTAGAATCTGGAGATGAAACCACAGCACTTTATGAACAAGCAAAAGGAACGTATCTTTCAAAGATGCATAATAAAGTCTTGAACACAAAAGAAAAAGGGTTTAAAAAATCTAAATTAAAAAATTACAAAAATAGTTCTTTGCGTGATGCTAAAAAAAGTGACACTTTACTAGCTAAAGCTAAAGATGCTGATGGAATGGCACAAGCGTATTATGTTCGACACTATGAACTTGGGAATACTAGGAAAAATTTAGCTAAACGAAAAGGCTCAAAGGAAAAATTAAGAAAAGAACAAAGAGCCAATTATGTAGATGCGAAAAACCTTCTCTATGAGGTAAGAGATAACAGAAAAAAAATGCAAGAAAGACGAGATGGTCTTCGAGCAGAAGGAAGAGTTGTTAGTGTAGGTGGTGCAATCTGGAATGCCGTAAAATTTGGCACTATAGCTGGTGGGATCAAGTTTTTATCTTTTGGCACAAAAAAGTTTGTTCCTAAAAGAGATGGAAGAGGAAAAGTTGGTGATGAAAAATTTGATTTAGACTTAGAAACCGGGAAATCAGAAAGAAGAATTGATGACGGACCTTGGGTTCAAAGCTTAGCTCATCAAATGAAAGATATAATGGCAGAGTTTTGGGCAAAAATAAAGAAGAGATCAAAAACAATTTGGGGTAAAATTTCTGCTGCTCTTGGCTCTTTCAAAAAATTTGTAGAATTGGCCAGAGGAGTCTTTTCTGCAACCGCAACTTGGCTTGGTGGCTTAAGTATTCTTCTTCCCCCAATGGCCACTGTATTTGCCCCTATTAGCGCCTTCCTTTCTTGGTTATCATCAATCTTCAAAGGAATTAATATTGGAGCAACTGCTTTGAAATTAGTTGCAGACGGTATTGCAAACCTTACTAACTCTGACCCAAGCTTGTTTACTGAATTAAGAGGTGAATTATACGGGAGTGTTGCTAAAGGAGCCTCTGAGGGCACATCTCTTGGGGCTAATCAAGCCTGGTCAAACGGTAGAAAAACACTAAATAATCGCAATCAAGGAGAATATGTTCAATCTGATTTAGACAGAATAAGAAACGGTCACGATAAATCTGTTAAGACAGAGCTAGATAAAACTACCGTTATAGACAAAGAATCTTCGGCTAAAAATAATTTATTTGGTCATAAATATGAAAATAGAATTTCAAAAACTGGTCTTGGCGAAGATGCGCCAAAAGGAGAACTAGAAAGGTTTAAATCTATGAGCGCTAAAGATCAAGAAGCAGAATTAACTAGTATAAATGATGAAATTAATAGAAGTGAACACTGGGGAGGTGCCAACAGCGTTTCTGAAGAAGAGTTAAATCAATTAAAGTTAAAAAAGAATTTATATGAAAATTATGAAAATACAAATAAAACAGGAGATGATATTGGTTATGTAATTGGTGACGTAACTACTGATATTGGCTCAGATGTTTTATTAAATGTATTACCAACTGTTGGTAATGAAAGTATGGACAGAAACGATGTAAATTATAACCAAGATTATGACGGTCAACAAACGGGTAAAAACACCAAAGGACAAAAAGAAATAAACATTAAAGACGCGGCCAAAAGAAAGCGATTAAAAGATGCATTACGAACACTTGAAGAAAAAGGTCATGAAAAAGCGAAAGGCTTACAGGAGAAATTAAACCTATTTAAATCCCCACCAAGTTTACCTGAACTATCTGAAGTTCCTGAAAGTGATAAAAAAGCAAGAAATGAGACCAATAACATGTCTAAAGAAATACCTAATGTTATTAATAAAACAAAAGAATTGGCAGAAGGAGGAACACATTCATAGAAAATATTCTCTTTATAAAAAATTTATTTTTTTGAGTTTGAAAAGTGATATTAAAGTTGAACAAAAAGAAGCATCAATAGAAGAATCATTACTTAATCAATGTGATTTCAGCTTTCAATCAATCATAGATACTATGAATTTTTGGCCTAAAAGAGAACAGGAATTGGCAAATAAAAACCTATTTAATTACAGAACTGTTCAATTAGAACATACAACTAATTAAATTAATTTAGTATATTGGTAACATCTAATTCTAGATTAAATGTATGGCTGCTCAAAAAGGACTTGTAAAAAAAAAAGAGGTAAAAAACTCATCTCAAGAGAGTCCATTTCAACCCCAAAATGACTTAGCGGTTCAATTAATGGACAATCGTCCTGAAGCCATACAACTACAACAAATTCAAGAGTCTGCAGATAATGGCATACTTAATGATGAAATAGCTCAATTACAAGCTACAGCCGACGCTTCTAGCACTTCAACAGCACCTTTTCAATTTAAAGAAAATAATACCGGACTTCCAGATAATCTAAAATCGGGAATGGAAAATCTTTCTGGAATGTCTTTAGACCATGTAAAAGTACATCGAAATTCAGATAAACCAGCAGCAGTTCAAGCGCATGCCTATGCCCAAGGTTCAGATATTCACCTAGCTTCTGGCCAAGAAAAACACTTACCTCATGAATTGGGCCATGTAGTACAACAAGCAGAAGGCAGAGTAAGACCAACAACTTCTGTTAACGGCATGGCAGTAAATGATAGCACAACTCTAGAAAAGGAGGCTGATAGCATGGGGGCGAGGGCTTTACAACGAGTCAGCAAAAACAATTCTTCAGCTCTTGAAATAAAAGATAAAATTGTTAATAATTCACCGGTACAAAGAGTAGAAGCAACACCAGCGACAAAGGCCTCTAAAGGTGCTGCTTCAAAATTAGCTGCTATGAAGAGGATAAGAGAAGCAAGAAAATTAGCAAGACCAGCTCCAGCAGCAGCAACACCTGCTCCAACAGCACCAGCGACAAAGGCCTCTAAAGGTGCTGCTTCAAAATTAGCTGCTATGAAGAGGATAAGAGAAGCAAGAAAATTAGCAAGACCTGCTCCAACAGCAGCAACAGCTGCTCCAGCAACACCTGCTCCAACAGCAGCAACACCTGTCCCAGCAACAGCTGCTCCAGCAACAGCTGCTCCAGCAACACCTGCTCCAACAGCAGCAACACCTGCTCCAACAGCAGCAACACCTGTCCCAGCAACAGCTACTCCAGCAACACCTACTCCAACAGCAGCAACACCTGCAAGCAAATCAGGTTTCCATAAGAATAAGGAAGGATACCAAGGTCAAAAAGAAACTGATGATAATACCTTAGGTAATTTAGACTCTGACGATACTTATCTTAATGGTGCTGACGAGGGAATTCTTGAAACTACAATTCTTGAAACAAATGAGCAATTTGGTGCATGGGACGGAGTAGATGGCGCTATTAAAGATGAAGCAATAAAAGAGAAAGATTCTTCTGGAAAGATTTTGCACGGATCTGCTGAATTAACTAGTGATAACCTTGAGTGGAGAGATGAAGGTGCTGATATATGGGATAATAAAGTACAAAGAAGTGATGCTGAACAGCAAAAATGGTTGATTAACAACGGTCACATCAAAGCAAAATCAGATGATAAATATGAAGGAATTAAAGATGAAAAAGGTAAAGCATTAAATGTTAAAGAGGCTAAAGAAAAGGATTTAAATGAAAAAGCTAAAAACAAAATAGCTAAACTAAAAGGCGAAGAAGCCACAAAGGATGCTGTAACAAGTAGTATCAGCACCTTAATTGGTTTTGCCCGTGTCCCTTCCATTATCAAAAAATTTAAGTCTGATGATAATTTTGATAAATTTGAAGCTGCGACTAGCACCGCTGAAATGCTTGCAAATACAACTTCAACCTCTGCTAAAATAGCTAATGCTGTTGATGGAGGTTCAAATGCTGCCGCTGATAATACTGCAAAAATTTCTGAATTTACTGGAGGACTCTTTAAAAACCTAAAAGAGGGAATGCAGATTATTAAAGATCTTAAGGGTGCCTATGACAAATACAAATTAATTAATGATCAGGGGGGTAATACTTCTGATGCTAAAAAAGAAGCTGCACTGATTGTTTTAAATGGTACATTGTCAACTGCTCAAGCCGTTATGACAAAAATAAATGAGGCTCAAAAAGCATTTGGAAGTTTAATAAGTGGCGGTGTCGCTGCCTCAATTCCAGGTATTGGAATTGCTATGACTTTTATTTCAATGGCTAATAGAGTTTTATCTTTAGTTCAAAACCGTAATTTAAAAACTCAGTCAGTAGCAGAAACATCACATAAAAGTTACATTTTGAGTAAGGTTTCAGAGGATAAGTTACCACTAGCAAAATCGAAAATGAATGATTCAGATTTTCATTTACAAATAAAGGCTGCTGCTGAAAAACGACAATTAGAAAGAGATAATCCTGGTTTATTTAATAAATTCAAGGAAGCTCAAGAATCCGGAAATCAGGCTTTAAAAGAAAGATTAATTAAACGATTCCCTAGTAATTATAATAAGATTAATAGCCTGAAAAGTAATAGTCTTTTAAAGGGTGAGGTTGGTTTTAATGAACTTTATAATGATCTAGGTTTGGCACCTTGTGGAATTACAAAGGAAATGCTTGATGAAATAATTGATGACCAAACTTTAATAAATCACCTCTCTGAAATTAAAGTAAAGCGCCAGAAAGAGGCGAGCATTGGACTTTTTACTGATATTCTTGATTTAGCTGCTGATATAGCAGTATTAAGTGGTGCTGGTGCCGCAGTTGGAGGGGGCTTAAAGGCCGGAAACGCAGCTTTTAAAGGCGCAAGAAAAGTTGGAAAGGCTGTCAAGCAAGGTAGTCGAGATTCTGGCGAAGAAACTTTTGAAAGCGGTGGCGGAGGTAAACATTTTTATAATTTTGGAGCATCATCTCTAGACAATATGGATTTACTAAAGAGCTCTAAATCTAAAGAAGCTCATTACTTTGCCTCTTCAAAGTTAATATTAGATTCAATCATAAAACACGATGAAAATAGAGCCAATATTCCGTCAAAACCTCAAACTCTATCAAGTAGGGAATTAATGGACCCTGTAAAAAATGCCAATTATGAAAAGGATAAAAAAAGATATGAAAGTTCCAAAGAATTAAACCAAATCTCTTATAATGCTGTAGAAAATAAAATAAATGCTTCGGGGGCGAATGTTGATACAATTAAAGCATACATTAGCGCTAATAGATCTGGAAATGATATTGTGAAATATCTTATAGATAAACTAAAAACTAGATAAGGTTATGAGTCTTGACCAAAACATAGAAAATTACCACAAAACGAGGTTAAAGGAGTTGGCTAAACATATTTTATTGAATACAAAATTAGATTACGATTTTTTTGGGCCGCCTGATTTTGAATCTTACATGATTCAACTTAAAATAGTAGATTGCCCTATTGTTTGTGTCAACTACATTCTATTAGAATTAACGAATGATAATCCAATGTTGTTGCTTCAGATTTATTCGACAATAATTGAAGAAGTAAACACTTTAGATAGAGAACTATTATCTTACATTAATTTTGCAAATAGTAATGATGCTATTAATTCTTTCGTAGTTGATGATGGAAGTTTATTTATGCGCTCAGTATTTATAGATAACCCAGCAAAAAAATTAGATGTTACTAGCATAATTTATTCGCTAAAACTAACATCTAATAGCTTATTAATTCATTCGGAAAGTTTAAGGGCAATTGCAAATGGAACTATATCGTGTGAGGAAGCAATAAAAAAATATGACGCTTATTAATAAAATATTCTTTAATGAATAAAAAACTGATATTGTTTTGCTTTTTGTGATAACAAAGAATCGCCAATTATTTCAAGTTTATGTATAAAACTTTTGGCTTCTTTTTTTATAAAAACTAATTCTGAATCATATGCCTTTGGCATCAATTCTTGATGAAGAATTAATAAATCTATGATTATAGGAAACAAAGTAATCCGATTTTGAATTGTTGTTAGGTTTGCTTGATAAAAAGCTTGAATCCACTCTTTCCATAGTTGCATTTTATATGGTTCTAGCAATTTTGGTTGGCAAACGATTACCTTTAAGAAAGCCATTTGGTAGGCAGCTATAACTTCTTTATCATTTATATTAGTTGAGATTGAAGAAGGGGTTAAATTTACAATCTGGTCATAATTCTTAGGGCTAATATGAGATGTTAATCTGTACCATTGTAGTTCTGAAGCTTTTGGGAAAATAATCAGGTCTTTATTCATAGCCCCACTATCTGCTAGTGCTTGAGAAGCAATAGTGGTTTTATTATCTGCATCAATAAATTGAGACTTTTCTAAGTTAAACGCTTTAACAACAGTAGCACCCTCTATAAAACACCAAAAACCAGGATATGTGTTGTGAAATAAAACTGCAATATAATGTAAGCCATTTGGTACTTGTTGAAAACCTCTAAAACCACCTTGAATTTCAAAAGGCCAAATGTCTATTTGAATTTTTTCTTTGGGGAGATTTCTAAGAATAATATTATGTTTCAAATCTCTATTTATTAATGTTATTTAATAACTCGTTTAACACCTTATCTTTAACTTTTTTAATAGTCAGATAACTATTTCTTTTTTGGTTTATTTGTTCCAACTGCATTGCTGTCTTGACCACTAAAGGCAGCGTCTTTTTTATTATACCAAATAATAATTTCTTGTGCAACTTCTTTAACTTTAGCTTTTAATTTATCTGCTGAATCAACGCCTTCCCATCCAGTTATTTTTTGTATAGCTGCGGCGCTCTCTGTTTTTTGTGCTTCTCCAGATAAATTACTATTTCCTTTAATTGTACTAGATATGTGTACGGCACTATTATAGATCTCTTTTATACTTAACTCAGTAAATCCCATATTCAATGCTGCATCAGCCATACGGAAAAGGTACTTGCCTGATTTAAAGGAAGCCTCACCAATAGTATCTCCATGACGACTTATTTCTTTTAAAGAATCTGCTAAATTTTCTACAACGGCATTTTTAGATTCAGAATTTTTTAATTTTACAGCCATCCCTACTTGAGTTCCAACAACAGCATGATTTACTGCTCCATCGGTTATATAGGCTTCATTAGAAAATAATGCTGCTTCTGCTAGCATATTGCGTAATAATTGTAAATTTGATTCAATAGCTAGATTAATAAGATCAAGTTCTTGTTGAAGAGAGTCTGTTAGAGGTATACGATTACTGTTTAGGATACCATCATATTGTTTAACTTGGCCTTTTAGTGTTTGACGGAGAGCATTTATAATACCTAATTTTTCCTCATAAATTCGATTACTTGAAGCCATCATTAAATTTGAAGATTTAGCCTCTAAGATATCCTCGTCCATCTCTTTTCCATTCGCTATGGCTTTTTTGGAAAAGGATTTTAAAGCCTCAACAGCCAAAACAGCATTCCCTTCCTCTACTTCAACAATTGTAGATGGAGAATCTTTAAGCATTCTGTCTTGTAATGTCTTAGAATAGTTTTCAAAGCGCTCTTCTATCTTCGTTTTAGTAGTATCATCTAAACCAATAGTCTTGGAATGTGAATCCCATTCAGACTTAGACATGTATAATCTAGTTTTAACATGTGTCCAAATATCTTGATCTATTTTATCTGCTTCAATAATATTTTCATTAGAACCATCAAACCCGCCTTCAGCTCTTCCTTTTCTTGCTCCTTCTTTTGCAACTATGCCTGTCTTAGAAGTGGTATTATCAATAATTTTTTTATCTTTTACAGTATCTTTTTTCGTCAACACGTTTCCATGTATATCCTTGGTAACGTCAATGATGCCATGAGATTTTTTATTAACCATTCCCTTACCAAAGGTTGCTTCCTTGTGCATAAAGTCTAGCGCATAAACATTAACATCATAGACAATCCCTGCTTCATAGTTCCAACCATCAGCAATAAAGATTTCATTAAACTTTTGAACTGCCGCTTCAGTATCTGTTCCTTTTAAATTTACATCAATATCTGAGGTTAGTGTTGTGCTTCCTGCTGCTGCCCATTCTGTTAGTCTATCGCCGCCAAGAGCTTTTTGAGTTTTATTTAGAATAAAGTTGTGGTGCCATTGTCTATATTCCCATATTTTACGCAACATGTTTCGGCGGTTATCTATTTTTGCTGAATCTTCTGTAGTACTATCTCTATTTAATTCTTTTGTTGCTATGTGCCAACTTTGTTTACATTCATCTTGTAAAAAAGTTCTAATTTTATCACCTTTTGGATTTAGCTGAGTTATTTGCCGTGAGTCCGTATGGTCTATGGTTTCTAATTTTAAGTCAGAAATATTAATAGCAGAATCAAAAGAAAAATTAGTCAGGGTAGCATTTGGAACTTCTTCTTTTTCACCAGATGACAGTTTTTCAGGCAACTTATCGCTAGTATTATCGGGGTTTTTACGCTTAAATTTTTTGCTTCCTTCAATCCAAACAAAAGCTTTTTCTTTTTTTGACCAACTTTCTTTAAATCCAGAATTGTCATTTTTTTGTTCTTGATCTCCGGGTTTTCTCTGGATAATAAAATTATCTGCCATCGCCTGAAGTTGAAAAATTTCTGGAGATTGAAGGCTATTATTGGCTAATTCCTGTATGTGTTGCATTTGAATAGCTTCAGACCTAGTATCTTCAGATTGAAATGCACCATCTTGATTACTTCTATGATAAGAAGTGGTACTTTTCTTTTCTTTTCCTTCTGATGCGTATGTGTTCAATATATAATGATAAATTTAATAAACTGTGTAATTGTAAAACTTGACACTTAAAAATATGATAAATTTTAGGATTTAAATAATTTAAAATTTTGATTTTATATAATCTGTCGTTCTTACTTTGGTTTTGATAATAATTATTAAACAGACAACAATTAAAAAGGTGTTAATTTAATTGCAATCTATTTTTTTCTGCCCCGGATCCGTTACTGTTATAGAACCTGCCCAAACACACATAGTTTTACTATTTTCTAATACGACAGGTTGATTTCCTAACTTTGTTTTCTTTGCTCCAGGTGACCAAGGACTAACTGGAATAGGTATGCAAGAGGAAGGAACAAAAACAGGAACTGGACCTGCCATTTTCCAATTCATAGGGTTTGCTGGAGATTTACATTGACCAAATGCAGGAATATTTAAAAAAGGAATAACATCTAAGGTATTAGCAATTGGTTTTGTATTGGCTGTAAGAGTTCTATTTAAAGGAAGTACAACCATAGATTTTGGTCCTGCTCCAAACGAACATTTAATTTTAGCACCGCTGCATACGCATTTAGCCATAATTAATTAATTAGAAGGTTAATATTTCGAAGAACATTTTGATGTGTTACTTCATAATCATTAAAATTATGATATACACATGGTTTTTCAATTGGTTCGCAAACTATTTTTAACGACTCATCGTTTGTAATCACAAACTTAGAATATTTTAAAAATAAATATAAATAATTAGAGTCATTGTTTTGAACAAAATTATCAATTAATAAGCCTCTTTTTTTTAAAGAAATATCTCTAGATATAGCATCAAGAATATCAAAATTTTTTTTGAAAAGAGGGATTACTAGCATATTTTTTTCTAAAAGAGAGTTGATGATTTTTTTTAATAAGTCTCCCTCTTTTGTATGAACACTAATTAAGTTATCTATATAAATAAAACAAAACCGATTGTTACTTAAAGGAGGTTTATTTGAGCTTTTTAACACCCAATTGGCCATTTCATATGTCTTTGAATAAACTATATTATTGATCTTAATTACAGGGACTAAATTTTTCGTTGCTCCATAAAGACGAAGCTGTTCTAAAAGTTGACTTGTTTTTTTTTCCACCAAACTTATTTTATAAGTCTTAGATAATTTTTTAAAAAAACTTAAAAACTTAAAAGGTGTCCTTATTTTATTTTTAATTTTTAAGAGACTAAAAATAACTTCTGCTTTAAAATTATTTGAAATTTTTATTATTAAATCATAATCATTAGCTTCTATTTTTTTTAATGAACCATAAAATAGCTTCTTGAATAAAAACCCATATTGTTTTCGAACAATACTCTCCCCGAGGAAAATGTTTGATATTAATAAATTGTCTGTAGTTATTAAATCTATATTTAAAGTATCTTTATAATTAGTATTCAATAGATTGTTATAAATAATATTAACAGGAATAATATCATTTAAAGAACTACTGCAAATACATAAAATGGTCATAAAACTTTATTTATTTAAATATTTTTTTTTATAAAGTAGCTCTATTTTATCTAAAAATTCATCAGGATTTATATACCATTTTAACAGATTTCCCTCCTCATCTGCAGTAATTAAAAATTTTTGGTTGGCTTTGTCAGTATAGGTATTCATATCCCAAATCCATTTTTCATGTCCAACAAAATTAGCTTTAGAATTTCTTATGAATTCTGATGCATAGTCAATATTGTATCTAAATATTTTATTATCTAAACTTGCTGTAAATAACAGATTTTTGTCTTCCTCTAGAAACATACTAGTGATACTTGAACTATGGTCTAGAAATTTAAATTTTTGTTTTTTTGGATTTTTGTTTTTAATGTCTTTAGTATCATAATCATAACCAAAAACATTTCCATTCTCATTAGCTAAAAACAAATACGTAGCTGTGACATATAACTTGTTCACGATATTCATGTCATTAAGGTCAATATCTAATAAGATTTCTTCACTATTTCCATTTTCATCTATAACAAATACTTTATTTTGTGAGACAATAAAGAGTTTTGAATCTCTGTAATAAGTTGCTTTAATGTTTTTATATTTTAAATTTTTAGTTGGCAAACTATAATTATTGAATGTAATTATATAGTCTGTGGTGATAAGGAATTGTTTATTATTAATGGCATCAACGAAAAAATCAAGAATATCGTTTTTGTATTCAGAAATTTTATGAAATGGTTTAAGTGTTAGGGTTGAATTTTTTTTAGGATTAATTTTAAATACTTTTTTTGAAAATGTAGTAGCAATAAGAATACTATCATGAACATAAACAAGGTTTCTAATTCTATCATCAATGTTAGCATAATTTTCTACAATTTTGATGTTACTAATTGGTAAAGCATTAGACTTAACTCCATCTGAAGGAGGAATATCATAAAAATTAATTACTCCTTTGTCTCCTGCATATGCTATTTTCTTATTGTTTAGTATGTCAAAACTTCTAATAGAATAATTTTTTTTGTTTTTAGTTAACAACATATCTGTTTTTCCATAAGAATTTTTTTCTTTTAAAATTGTTAAGATTTTTTGATTTAATTTTAAAATACTTTCATCACCAGTAATTTCCTCAGATTCAATTGATTCATGTTGTTTAAGTTTAGCAAACCTTTTTTGTTTTATAATCGATGAATCTATGTGTATTTTGAGATCCTCAATTTTGTTTTCTTGATAAGCTGAATTTAATTTAATTACTAAATCTTTAAAATCTGCCTCAAGTTCTATAAGCTCTTTGAGAGTTTTATTTCTAATGGATTCTTTTTGAGCTTTGTTTTTTTCTATCCTTGCTTCTTCAGCTTTTTCTAATGCTTCAGCTCTGGAATCTTTAGCATCTTTCATTGCTATTTCCATAGCTAATGTTGCAGCAATAGCTTTGTTTTTTTCTATCCTTGCTTGTTTAGCTTTATTTTTAGCATCATCTCTGGCATCTTCAGCATCTTTCTTTGCTTTTTGCATATTTTCTGTTGCAGACACAGCAATCTCTTTTTCTTCTACAGCATCATTCTGCGCTTTTTTTGCAACTTCTGATGCATATGTTGCTGTTTTTTCTGCCTCTTTTGCTTTTATCCAAAGCCCATACGTTATTAGCGCTCCTATAATTCCAAATCCTGCAACTATGTAGCCTATTTTTTTTGCTCGTCGGTCTTTATTGCGCTCTCTGGTTAATTGATTTTCTTTTTCTGTTTTAATTCTTAAATCATCTTGTTCACTTTCATTAATAAAATTGATTGTTTGTTCAAAATTTAGCTTGTATTTTTTTGCCCAATTTTTGTTTGTTGATGCGTTTTTCTGCCAAACAATGGCTCTTTCCAATACAGGTGTTTTTAAAAAACCTACTTGGTTGTTGCTTTTTTTAATCGCAATTTCTGAAAAATCTTTAAAATCTTTAAAATTAGTTTTTTCTTCATCAAGCCACTTTGTATATCTTTCCCAATTTAAAAACTTAATATATTTCAATGTAAGAATATTTTTAGCATCATAGGTTTTATTTGCTGATGCTGAAATTCCAGTTATTGAGGGCTCAAAAACATCAAATAAATTATTAAATGTCTTTTTAAAAGACTTAATTATCTTTGATAATTCAACTCTTGTTGAATTTGTATATTCAGAAATATTTAAAATGCTTTCATATTGTATGTCAGTATTGTTTTGAGGAGATGAAATCGCCTTAAAAAGAAGAGAAACGATTTTTTGATTTTCTTTAGTTGAAGAAGAGTAAATAGTTTCAAAATCTTTAGCTATAGAGTGCTCAAGACCACCTAAGTCCTCTATGTCTTCTAAGTCAATTATTGATTTTTCAGAACTATTTAAAACAAATTTTTCATATAATTTGTATAATAAAAATTGAAAATTTGGAAGGTAGCTTATTTCTTCTTTCAATGTTTGGTTAAATAAATCAACAACCTTAGAGTCAAATAAAATATTTTGCTTTTTAAATGTATTTTCTAAAATTTGATTAATCCCTGTTTGATTTAAATTTTGAATAGCGTATTGAGATTTACTTATTATTTCTTGAAGCTTCTTATAGGATGTGAGTTTTGATAAATATGGTGTTTCTATGCAAATTAAAAAATATATTGCAGTATTTTTCATTGTAACGGATCTATATATAATATCCATTAAATTGTTGTCATCCTCACTTTTCGAAGAATCAAAATATTTTTCATATTTAAATAAGTCCTCTAATTGATCTATAATAATTAAGAGATTTTTCTTATTAAATATATCTGATCTTTTATAAATCTCAACAACTCCCATTGATCCTGAATTTGAGATAATTTCAGAATAATATTTTTGATCTGTGGTATTGGACTTAGAATCTACTTTAAGCACATTATTTTGAGTCAGAGCATGAGATAAGTTTAGTAAAATGTTTATTCCTGGCCTAAATGAAGTAATAGACCACTCTTTTCCTGCTTGGCCAATAAAACCATTTTGAAGTCTAGGAATTAAGCCTGAATTAATTAATGAAGTCTTGCCACTACCTGAAACTCCATTTAATGTTAATAATTTATTTTTTTGAAGAATCTGTAGTAAGTTCTCAACATCTTGCTCTCTACCAAAATAGGAATTACTTGTGTTTTTTGAGTAAGGTTTTAGTCCAACAAAAGGATTCAAATTATTATTTAGCATACTTATTTTTTTCTAGTTGTCTAATTAATTACATTTGTTAATAACACACAGCTATAAATTTAACCAAATTTGTTCAAGTTTTACACGACATATGATATTATTTCTGAAATTAATATACAAATTTTAAGATCTAAGTATTCTCTTCAACTACTTATTGATTATAATGATTTATTTTTCCTATCAAAAAACTTACTTCAAATTTCTAATGGTAATACAGCTATTGAAATTATTGTCGTTTCAAATAATGACAAAAAATCATTAAAATTTGTAAATCTTAGCAAGCGATTGATTGACGCAGGAGTTACAATGTACTGGTATAAAAGTACAGTTTTTTTTAATGAAGAAGAGTCTTTTGGAGTTTTTGACAAAACTTATGTAATCGCTAATATTAATGATGAAAACTTAATAGATAATGCAGAGGAATTTGTTCGTAATAAAGACAGTTTTTTTAAAACAATTCTTTTAAAATCAAAAAAAATTGAACTTTTATCTGGAAATATAGATGTAGACTTTCTTGCAAATAAAACAATTGCTCAAAGAAATGAAAAAGTTGTATTAAGTTGGAATATTGTTAATGCTTATCATGCATCGATAGACCCAGAAATCGGTGATATTTCTTTGTCAGGTTCAAAAACAATACAAATTTTAAAAGATCAAAGCTACGTGTTAACAGCGATCAATAAAGAGTCTGTAATTTCAAAAAAAGTTTATATTAAAGTTTTTGAAACAAAGGAAATTGAATTTGAGATAAGTGTAGTTGATCCAATATTGAAGCATCCAATAAAAATTGAATCATCAATTTTAAATGACGGTCACTACGGGGTTTATTTTGGCCAATCAGTAAAAATTTCTTGGGATATTAATATGATTGGTAAACTCAATGAAAATTCCTTGGGTAGCCTCCCATTATCTGGGTTTCATGAATTTCAAATATTAGAAAATACTACATTTAATTTCACTCTAAATACACTAAATAATACACAAAAAAAAAAATTAGTGTTTCATCCTTTTGAGGATGCTGAAATTTATGATAAATTAAAAGGAAAAACCACTGAGAGTATGAATATAGATAAAAAGCCTCTCTCCAGTGCTTGGAAATTTAAAATAATTAGATCTATCGCTTTAATTTTTAATAAACTCAAAATTAAATGAAGGAAAATATAACATTAGTTACTAGGTTTTTTCTTTTTGCTTCTGGAGCCACTTTTGAATTAATTATGAAATGTCCAAGGTTTGAAGTTAATAAGTATGCTAGCATAGGTTTAACTGTATTATTCACTGCTTTCCTGTCTGTGTTATCATCCTATTTCGCTTTCAATTTAATTTTTGATTCAAACTCCTTATCAATACTTCTTTCTTTGCTTTGGGGGTGTATAATTTTTAATTTAGACAGATATATCGTATCTTCAATGCGAATGAATGAGAATAAGTGGAGGGAATTTTTTAAATCAATTCCACGAATACTAATTGCAATTATAATTGCAGTAGTCATTTCTAAGCCGTTAGAAATCAAGTTATTTGAGTCAGAAATAGACACTTATTTAAACAAAGAAAAAATAGAATTATCGTTTAATGTTAGTAAAAAATACAGCTCCAATCTAAAATTATTAGAGTCAAAAAAATCACTTTTAGAGTCTGATTTTCAAAGACAACTAAACTTGAGAGACAAATATTATGAAGAATATAAATGCGAATGTACTGGAACTTGTGGAACAAAAGTAAAAGGGTATGGAGAAGAATGTAAAAGTAGAGGTGAGCGTTATGAATTATTTCTTTCAGAATTAGAGTTGAATAAATCCAATAAGGATTCAATCATCAAACTTTATTCAGTTGAAGAACTGAAAATAAAGGAGCTTATTGAAAAAGAAATATTAATAATCAATTCAAATTCATATGGATTATTTGATAAAATTAGAGCTTTAAATAATATTGATAAATTTGCTTCTATTTTTATACTATTAATTTTTATAATGATAGAAACGGCTCCCTTGTTAACAAAATTATTATCTCAAAAAGGACCCTATGACAATTTAGTTTTAGAACAAGAAGTTTTGTTTGAGTCAAACTATTTAAAACAACTTGATAATTTTGATCACGAAAGAATTAAAAATAAGAGATTGAAAGAAATGTCAGTAAACTTAGAAATTAAGTCTAAAGAGTCTGAAATAAAGAATATATTAAAAAATGATGCATTTGAAAGGTATGATAAAATGCGAAATCAATTAGATACAGAAAAAAAAACTAAATAATGTTTAAATTTAAAGAATTAATAAAAGTTATTATTGGGATCTCTTTAATAATATTAGTTTCATGTGATTCCCTTAAGAATCCTTTAGATTCTGGCAATATAAATTTATTAGATTCAACAGACCAATTAAATTCTTCATCTACCCCTTTGGACATAATGTCGCTTCCAAAAAAAACAATATCTAAATTAAAGTCTCATGTCTCGTCAAGTGGGAATTATTCTTTAGATGAGTTTTATAACTCATTTTATGTAGATAGTTTAAGGACTGTTTTAGTTGAAACAGGACATTTAAAAATTAACACTTTTGAGTCCTTTTTAATAGATCATATAAAATCCAATTCATTAAGTGATACTACTTATATGGCTAATTTATATCTAAATTCACCCGTAAAAGGCGAAACAGTTAGTTTTTCTTACAATGTTAATAAGGATGATATTCTTTTCTATGAAATCACAAATACGAAATCTAATAAACTGAAAAAAATTGAAATAATAGAGGGTGAAACAATTCGATTTTTAAAAAATAACCTTAAGAAAAAAGAAACGGTTAAAGGTCAACTAAAAATTAATACTGATAACATTTTAACCCTCAATATATCCAATGATAATTTTATAAAGAACAAAGGATTATTTAAATCTAAATTAAAAATATCTATAAAAAAAATTGCGCCTAGTTTAACTATCAAAGCAGAAATTAAGCCTGATACTATTGTTGAATCAAAACTTGTAGAATCCATTGTAAATGACACTATTTATAGTTTAATAAGTAATAAGAATTTTTCTTTAGGCTCTCAACTTGATTTAACTAAAGAATATTTTAGGTCATTTGATATTAACATTAAAACCGATGAAGATCTTATTGGTTGGGGGTATTGGATTGGGCTCAATAAAATTGATATTGCTAAATATAAAGAACTATCTGTAGATGAGAGTCCTTTGGTGATTTTTTCTAAAAATGAACTTAATAGAGAAGATAATAATATTGAACTTCCCTCAAATACAAATAAAGATGTTGACCTCGTAATTAAAAATGAAAGTCTAGATATGAGAAGCTATAATTATGCTAGTAATTATGCGTTTTACAAAACTGATAATTTTACTAGAAAAAGGATTAAAAAAGCTGAAGTTTTCATTAAAAACAATTCTACGTTATACGACTATGATGTCAGCTATAATGTAATGGCAGTGATCTTGAGTAAGAAAAAAAAAGAAATCATGAAAGACATTATTGCGTTTAAAAATTATATCCACATAACACTTATAAAAGATGAATAAAATTTTTAATTATTCTTTATATGTATTTCTACTATTAATACTTGCAACATCATGTAGAGAGGCTATGAAATTAAAAAGTAGCGTAAGAAAGACACAATCTCAAATGCGTATTGTAAACACCTCAGTAAATCGTTTAAAAAGAAGTGTTGGCCTTAATGATAAAAAGAATAAAGGACAAGAAAAAGAAGAGGAGTCAACAGATTATTTGACTATAAAGCAGAAAAATATGCTTAATAATTATGCATCCATTTTTGATTTCTTAAATAAGGGGGATAAACAAATAAAAAGCAATAATTTTACTTGGGACTCAATCCAAAATGTATATTATTTAAAAGGTAAAAATTATAAAACCATAAAGCCAAACAATGAAGTCTTTGGATGGCACCCATACTGGATGGGATCTAAATGGGAAAATTACCCTTTTGAATTGTTGTCGACAATATCTTATTTTTCATATAAAGTAGACCCCCTTACGGGGTTTTACACTGATGAAAATCATGAGCAGATAAAGGAATGGAGAAACACAGCGATGGTAGATTCAGCAAAGGCAAAAAACACTAGAGTTTTGCTCACTGTTTCTTGTCACGGTCATGACAATAATAATGAGTTCCTAGACAATGAAGATAGATGGGATGTATTGATTAATACCACAAGTGATCTTTTATTAAATAGAAAAGACAGTATTCAAGGTGATGGGATTGATTTAAATTTTGAGAATTTACCATATTTTAAAAGAGAGAAGTTTAATAGATTTGTAAAGAAGTTTAAAAGAGACTTAGATAATAAGTTTGAAAAGGAAAACAAAGAATTTTTTCTCTCCATTACTCTTCCAGCATTTAATAGCAAAGATAATTTTGATGTTAAAGAACTTCAAAAACATGCAGATTTATTGATTATAATGGGCTACGATTATCATATTGGAGATGAAGCTCAAGGCGCTGTAGCACCACTACAGTCCAGTGAAAACTCATCACTTAGCCTCTTATCTACAATACAACATTATCAACAACAAGGAATAGACCCTTCAAAAACAATTTTGGCACTTCCTTATTATGGTAGTTTATGGGTGGGGAGTCTTCAACAAAGTGGAAACAATGTAATTAATACAAGTACTTTTGAGAAACCATTAACCTATAGTGAAATTAGAAAAAAATATATTGATAATGATCAACTTAATATAGACCCTTTTAGAGATGAAAAAAGTATGACCAATTATTATAGTTTAAATTTTGAGGACAACACAACTCAAGAGCTATGGTTTGACGATGATTACACCTTACGGAAAAAATATGATTTTGCGTTAAGTAATCAATTAAAAGGTGTTGGTATTTGGGCTCTAGGGTATGACAATGGTTATGATGATTTATGGAATGTCATCGAAGATAAATTTTCTACTGACAAAAAAGTAATTGTTAACCCCATAGCTGAATCTGAGGGATACCCTATAAAGCTTTCAAAATATCTTCTCAGGTATAAGTCTATTTTTATTACCGCTGCTGTATTCTTTTTAATGACGGTTATACTCGCATTTTTGGTGTTGCTATTTGACTGGAATGTTAGGAATTCCATAATAAAAAATCAATTATATTTTTTAATATTTGTAGCTATCGTATTTATTTTATTGCTGCCAATTACTACGTTAATATTTAATGGGTTAAATAAAATATTACCTATGGGTAATGTTTTTGTTAAACCTCAATGGATTTATTATCTCTCCTATTTTATAGGGGTTATTACAATGTTTTTTGCATATCGCATTAAAATTAAACCAATTAAAAGACCATAAACCTTATGAAAGCAACTATAATTAAAGAATTATTTTGGTTAGTTTTGAGTTCTGTTATTTCACTTTTTTTAGCTTTTATTTTTCTTTTTATGTTAGATTTAACCTCAAGTCAAGGGCCATTAAATTCTATTGAAAAAACTTTTGTAGTTCAATTATATTTAATTGGTTGGTTTATTTCTTTAATCAGTGTTTACATATTTAGAATAATAACAGTTGCCATCAAAAAATACATTTAGTTAATGATACATAATGTAATCACATCTATCGCAATAAAGCTTGATGAATTTATAAAAAATAAATTGTCCGTAAATAATGACACCGTCATCGTTAGTAGTCTTGTTGACATTAAGGGAAATTTAAATCAAGATGTTGAAAATAAAATTTCAATATTTTTAATTCATGTAGAAGAAGAAACAATCACAAAAAATGCAACCAAATTCAGTCAAGGTAATTCTCCCCCAGTTAAAATAAATATTATGCTAATGTTTTCGGCATATTTTCCTAATTTTAACTATGTTGAAGCTTTAAGGTATGTTTCATTAGTAATTGAGTTTTTCCAAATAACAAATGTCTTTGATGATTCCAATACAGAAGGCTTGCCTCTCAATGCAAATAGGATTCGTTGTGAATTATTTAATATCTCTATTGATGAAATAGGTAAACTTTGGGGTAATATAGGAGCTAATTATGTGCCTTCAGTTTGTTACAAGTTTAAACAAATACTTTTTGATGGGGAAAATATTTCTCAAGATACTCCCCGAATTTTGGGTGTATCTAAAAAGTCTTCTAACTTTTTTGACAATATAGATGCTAGAGATGTGAAAAATATTATTGATGAAAATAATAATCCTGAGTAATGTTAAAAAACAGTTATAGTTTTGTTTCGAGTTTTTATAAACTTCTTAACGTAAAGTTTTATCATAATTTCTTTAAAAATAATTTATTGAAAGGATTAACCTTTACGGCGGACGATGAAACAAGTAAATTATTAAATAATTATGAGATACTTTTTAAGCCGATTGAAAATGGATTTACTCTTATTTCTAAATCAGATCCTAAATTTGAATCTATATCCTTTGCTCAGGAATTAAAATTAAATTTTTATTTTAAAGTAAATAACCCAAATTTTATAAATATTACAGATATTCCATACACAAACTCACAAAAACTTTTTTTTAAAAATAATCAAGATTATTCAAATGAAAAACTACATTCCAGTTTTTTTGTGGATCAAAGTAATATATTTCCCTCTGAAGGTGAGGGTATTACTGGTCAAATTCTTCTGACCATTAACTCCAAAAATCAATTTTTTGGAAATGGGAACACTTCTATTAAAAAAAATGAATTAAATTATTCCATTCATTTTAATACTAGACAAATAAAATTTAGGTACAACTTTATTCCAAACAAAAACAACGTACAAGATTTCGACAGTTATTACATAACAAATGAGCAAAACTCAATTAAATTAAGAGAATATAAGACCAGAACTTTAGCAAACGGCTCGAGTGTTTATTATATTTTAATTGATGAAAAGATATTAGCTTCCGAAAAATATAAAAATAAACTTTATTTAAAAAGAGAAGATGATTTTCTTACATATTTCTCAATATTTCTTCCTTTTCCAAAACCAATGAATATAAGCTATGATGAAAAAGAGAAGTTATTTATAAATGATGTTTTTGTAAATATCTAGTTAAGTGTTTGTTTAAAATGAAAAATTAACATATATTTATTGCAAATAAAAACTTAAAATTTAATATATGGCAGCAAACTTGGCAACTCCAGGTGTTTACATCGAAGAAAAAAGTTCCTTTGGCTCTTCTGTAGTCCCAGTACAAACAGCAGTTCCTGCTTTTATTGGCTATACCGAAAAAGCAAACAGAGGTTCGAAATCTTTATTAAACCAACCAACTAAAATTACATCATTTGGGCAATTCATTGAATTGTTTGGTGGTGCTCCGCAGACAAAATTTAATCTTGAGGCAGATGAAAATTCACCTGTTGGTTTTAAAATAAGTTTCGTTGAAAGTACAAGATATTTATTGTATGATTCAATGAGGTTATTTTTTGCTAATGGTGGTGCTGACTGTTTCATAGTATCTGTAGGAAATTATTCAGATAAAATCGATGCGTCCAAATTAAATGATCCTTCTGGGGGAGGTATATTAACGCTAGAAAAAGCCCTAGAGCCAACTATCTTAGTTATTCCTGAAGCAGTATTGCTTTCTGAATCAGATTGTTATTCGCTTCAAGCGGCGATGTTATCTCATTGTGGATATAAAATGAAAAATAGGTTTGCTATTCTTGATGTCTATAATGGATCAAAAGAAAGAACATTTGACGATGATGATGTTGTGAATAAATTCAGAGAAGGTGTTGGATCAAACTTCCTTCAATGGGGGGCAGCATACTATCCTTTTCTAAATTCAGCTGTTGTTAAATCATCAGAACTAGATTATACTTTTATAGAAAACCCTGAAGTTCTTGTAGAGCTTTTAACAGAAGAAGTTGAGAATAATCTTGCTGCTGATAATATTTCAGAAGCAAGAGCAGAAGGGATTAAAGTTGAAATCAATAAAATTTTAGAAACTACTGATTCAGATTTAATAAAATCTTTACAAGCTACTTTATCGGTAGTTTGTCCAAGAATAAACTCCATTTTAGAGGAAATGGGAGATCTAATGAATTTAATGCCGCCAAGTGCTGCAATGGCAGGAGCATACACGATGTGTGACAATATGGTTAGTGTTGCTAAATCCCCTGCGAATATAAGTTTAGGTTCTGTAATCTCACCTTCAATTAATATTAATAATGACAACCAAGAGGAATTAAATTTACCTTTAAACGGTAAAGCAATTAATGCTATACGTGGATTTACTGGTAAAGGTGTTCTTGTTTGGGGTGCTAGAACTTTAGATGGAAATTCTAAAGATTACAGATACATTAGTGTTAGAAGAACAATGACTTTTTTAGAGCAAAGTATTAAATTTGCTTCAGAAGCATTTGTGTTTGCTCCTAACAATTCTACAACATGGTCAACACTTAAAGCAACTGTTACAAATTTTTTAAACAATCAGTGGCAATCGGGACTTTTGGCAGGAAATTCACCTGAAGATGCGTTCGATGTTTCCATTGGTTTAGGAACTACAATGACAGCAAACGATATACTAGACGGTGTTCTTAAAATGACAATAAAAGTTGCAATTACCAGACCAGCTGAATTTATTGTAATAACCTTTGAACAACAACAGCAAAAATCTTAAAAATTAATTAATTAACTTAAAAACAATAATATATGGCTCTACCAGTAGCAGGCACAGGAGATGCACAAGATCAGTTTTGGCCAATGCCAAAGTTTTACTTCTCTGTTGATATCGGAGACTTTCAAGATTTACCTTTTCAAGAGGTTAGTGGTCTTGATGTTGAAACTGAAGTAATAGAATATCGTCATGGTAATAGTCCTAATCATGGAACAATTAAAATGCCTGGTTTAATGAAGTTTGGAGATGTTACACTCAAAAAAGGTGTTTTTGCAGATGATAACCAGTTCTTTGATTGGATTTCTCAGATTAGTTTAAATACCTATGCTAGATTAACTGTGGTAATTAGACTTCTTGATGAAACTGCAACCGAAAGAATGACTTGGACGTTATCTAACGCTTTTCCTCAAAAAGTAACACCAACTGATATGAATTCTCAATCTTCAGAAGCAGGGATTGAAACTATTGTTTTTGCTCATGAAGGTATGGTTCAATCAATATAATTTTTTGTGTTAAATAAAAATTGACATAACTCAAACTATATTATTAAAAATAGGCTTAACACATATAAATTAGTTTAAGCCTATTTTTTTATTTAAGTAAGATTGAAGTTATTACTTCAAAATTATTATCTTGAGCACAGTATTATAGTTTAAACAACATTCGTTTTTATATAAGCAAATTTTTTTTAGAGGTATAAAAGTTATAAAATTGGCATGTCAGGTAATAGGTACAAAAATTATGGCAGAAGGCTACAGTACAGGTCCTCACAAGGCTTAACTGTTCGTCAATATCAAAAAAGGTTCAAGTATTTTAATAAGTTAAAGGGCGGTAACCCAATTAAAAGAAACTTTAGCTCTTTAAACATTAAAAGAAAACTAGTTTCAAGTAAGGGAAAGTTTAAGTCTTTAAAAGTTGAAAGAAAATTTGCTACTAGTAAAGGAAAATTAACGTATAGATCAAAAAGAGGTCAAACAGTTAGTGAATATGTTCAATCAGATTTAAAAGGTGTTAGTGGTTACGATTTAAGAAAAAAAGATTATCCTGCATTAGGATTTAACTTTAAGGTTACTTCAACCTTATCATCTGCTGGTTCTTCTGGCTATGGCTCAGATTCAGATTCTTTTTTTCAATCTATAACAGGTATTAAAGCAACTGCAGGTGAATCAGTTGTTGTCAATTCTGGGGTTAATAATAGACAATATAAGTTGCCAACAGCAACAACCTATCCTGATTTAGTTCTTACAAGAGGATTAACCACCAGAACCTCAAATTTCGGAGATTGGTGTCATTCTTTTTTAATTAAAGACAAAGGTTCATATAGAGTTCAAACAAGAACAATCAATGTTATGCTTTTAGGAGGCAATAGAGATGATATTTTAATGACTTGGACATTTTATGATTGTTATCCTAAAGAGGTTGAAATTGGTGCTTTTAATGCCGATAAATCTGAACTTGCTATAGAAACATTAACTATGGCATACTCTTACTTTAGTAAACAATAAAAACAATTCAATTATATAATATGGCTATAGAAATAAGGGAGTTAATTATTCAAGGTAAATCAAAAGGAAGTTCAACTTCAAATGAAGATGATTTAGATAATGTAATAGAATCAAAAATTTCTGAAAAGAATATGGGAAATATTTTGAAAGAGAGTGAAAAAAGACAATTAGTTGATGAATGCGTTATTGCTATTTTAAATGAATTAGAATCAAAATTAAGATATTAAAATGGCAAATTCTATTACAATTACTGGCTATAAAGAAGGAAGTTCTTCTAATTCTACTGCTAAAATAGGAGAATATAAACTTCAATTAAACCCTTCTGACTTAAAGTTTACAGTTGGTCAAAAAGAAGGAAAAAAAACTGAAGATGTTGAGGCTAATGGGTCTATTATTTCAAGTAAGGCACCTATTTCACTTCAACGTGAGTTAGACCTTTCATTTACTATAGATAATACTGGAGTTGTTCCTAATGATCCCGATGTAAAAGGCTACTCAAGCTCAGGAGGTGATATTGTAAACTCTATAAAAACTCTTGAGGAAATTACTGTAGAGCCAGTGGCATCAACACACAGACCACCATTTGTTAGGATAGTTTGGGGTAAAGGAAGTGTTTCTATTTATGGGATTGTAAAAACCTTTAGTTATGTATATACTTTTTTTGACTCATATGGTGTACCTCTTAGAGCAACAGTAAATATGCAAATTCAAGATCTTGGAGGAGGTGATAATAGTCTATTTCAAAGTCCAGATATTACTAAAATGCCTATAGTTAAGGACGGAGATAATATTGTAAAATTGAGTGAAGAATATTATGACAATAAAAAATATTATATAAAATTAGCCGAATTTAATAATTTAAGTTCATTACGTAACTTAAAACATGGATCTCAACTTGAGGTTCCTCCAATAAAGTAACTTCATGCCATCATCAATAGGAAATAAACCAAAAGACACTATAGATAAACCAATATCATTTGATGTATTTATAGCTGGAAAATCAATCTCCTCTGATTATAAATTAATAAAATTAAATGTTGATAAGCTTATTAATAAAATTAGTAGAGCTAGAGTATATCTTTCGGGAGGTGATGCTTACTTAAATACTTTTGAAGAAAGCGAAAATAGTAATTTTAATCCTGGAAAAACTGTAGAGTTGCGTTTTGGATATGAACAGGACAATGAAGTAGTTTTTAAAGGTATTATAGAAAAACTAGGAATTTCACTTAAAGATGGATTTGCCTCAAAACCATGGAGAAGTTTGTTGGTTTTAGAATGTGTTGACGTAGCTATTAAACTTACAAATAGCTATACTTCAGACATTTATGAAAAAAAAAAAGATAGCCAAATCTTTTCAACCCTTATAGGGAAAGTACCTGGATTAAAATCTACAATTAGCCCTACAAGCGTAATTCATCCTTTTTTACCCAAATATAATTCAAGTGATTGGGATTTTATAATAAGCAGGTGTGAGGTTAATGGTTTAGTTGTGCTTAACTCTGATAATGAAATTAAAATTTCTGAACCAAAGAAATCCGTTTCTCAGCCAGATCTAACAATCACAAATGGACTTTCTACTATAAACTTTGATGCTAAGATAGACTCAAGCTCACAATTAAATACCCTGACTCTTGACTCTTGGGATTATTTTACGAATAAAAAAAATCAAAATAAAGCAGCAGAACCATCATTAACGGTTAACAATAGTTTGACAGGGAAGAAGATAAGTACATCAACAAGCCCCTCCTCAGTTAACATTAATATACCACAAACAACAGAAGTTTCCGAATTGAAAGCAATCTCAAATTCTATTTTACAAAGCTCTAGATTAACTAGAATTATTGGAAGAGCAAAATTCAAAGGAGTCACAAACATTGATTTAGGCTCAGTGGTCAAATTGAATGGATTTGGTAAATATTTTGATGGAAATATATATATAACTGCTATTTCTCATCAAATTGAAAGTGGTCTTTTTACAACTTCAATTGAATTTGGATTAAAGAAAAGTTTTTTTGATTTGAATGTCATTGATAAGACAAATTTTATAAAGCCGATAAACGGACTGCAAATAGGTACTGTGAAGAAAATTGATCAAGATCCACTGAGTCAAGATCGTATCCAAGTTTTAATTCCAGCACTTAAAAGCACTGGTAATGGAATATGGGCAAAGCTTTCTCATTTTTATACCTCGTCTAAAGCTGGATCATTTTTTATACCTGAAGTGGGTTCTCAAGTAATCGTATCTTTCATAGCTAATGATCCCAGGCAACCAGTTATTTTAGGAGGACTATACACAAAAACAAATACTCCTTACACAAAAATTAATAAAGATAATTCTCTAAAGGCTTTCGTAACAAAAAATAAACTAACATTAGAGTTCGATGATAAAGACAAAAAGATAACTATAAGTACTCCCAAAAAAAACAGCATTATAATTAACGAAAAAACAAAGGATATTACCATTACTGATCAAAACAAAAATGTTTTGAAAATGTCAGATTCTGGTATCGCTTTAACTAGTAAAAAGAACATCAAAATTTCATCTGAAAAAACTGTTACAATTACAGGTTCAAAGGGTGTTACTGTAGAAGGAAAATCAGGGACAGGTGCCAAAGTTTCTGGAAATAAAGTTAATGTTGTTGCAAAAACAAGTTTAACAGCTAAAGGCGGCAGTAAAGCAAACTTTACGGCGTCTGGTAAAGTAACAATAAAGGGAGGTAGCGTTGGGATTAATTAAATACAAGTAAATGGAACAAGAAAAATCTTTTTTAGGAAGGGGATGGGGGTTTCCACCAACATTTAACAAAGAAAATGCTGATGTTGAAATGGTAACAAAAGAGGAGGATATTAGGCAAAGTCTTTATATATTTATAAATACCAAATTTGGTGAACGACTAATGCGATCAGATTATGGATGTGTTGTTCATGAATATATGTTTGAAAGATCAGATTTAGACATTATTGAAAGACTCGCGTTTGAATTAAAGAAAAGCATTAGAAAGTATGAGCCAAGAATTATTGTTCATGATGTAAATGCCTCAAAATCTGAGGACATTAATGGGCTAATACATATTGAAATTATATATGAAATTCATTCTACTAATGTGAGAGATAATATTGTATTCCCATTTTATATGAATGAAGGAACTGAAATAAAATAATAAAGTTGAATAAAAATTATACAAATATTCTGAACCCAAACAACTTTAAAGTTGATGATCGAGAAATCTTAGATTTTATCATTTTAATCAAGGAGTATTCTAAAAAAATAAACTTTTATAATAATAAAAACAAGATTGATGGTAGTTGGTATGAGTTATTAAAATCAGATGAAACATTTTTAATCGCCGAAATTTCAAAATTTGATATATCTAACTATACAATTAATAGATTAGAACTTATAAGAAGATATGATGAAACATTATCACTAGAAATAAAAAAGGAAATTTTTAACGAATTTTACAACTCAACTTTATCTCTTTTTGAGCAAATTAATGAGTGGTACCTTGAAGCGCTTAAAAATAATTTATCTCAGGAGAGTTCATTAATTGAATTAGAATTAGAAATAGCTATTCAAAAGAAGTTGTCACCACTTCTAAAAGAATTTTTAATTATTTCTAAAAGTTTCTTAGAAAAAAACTTTATTAGTAATTCCTTAAATGAAAAGTTAGAGTTATTTAACTCAATATGGAATCTAGAAACCTCATTTTTTGAAATAAATACTGAAAATACAGAATTTACTGAAGACGAACTCAATTATGCATTCAAAAAAATAACTCTTATTTTCAATCCTACCTATGAAATAATATATAATCTTATCATAAAAAGTAAAAAAATATTTACAAAATCTTTGTACGAAAATGATAATCACAAAGCTCACATAGGATTAATATTTACTTTTTTAGAACTTTTAAAGCATTCCTATGAGGATTTAAATAAAATCACAAAGAAACATTTAGACTTATATTTTAAAAAAATTTTAAAATTAAAACACCTTCCAGCATCACCTAGTAAAATTTTTATTTCACTTGAAATTGATGAAAATATAGATGCTTTACCAATACTCAAAAACACTGCTCTTAAAGCTGGACAAGCTGAAAATGGGGAAGATATTATTTTTGTCATTGATGATGAGATTGAATTAAATAATGTTAAACTAAATCACATCAGCACTTTTTTCTTGAGTGAAAATAAAATTTATGACCATCATTCAAGGTTTAACTTAATATCTGGCTTATATTCTAAGACTCACGCGTCTAATATTGATGAAGTTTTAGAATTTAATAATGACAAAACATCTTTTTCCACACTAGGTGAAGAGCAATTATTTCTTAGTGAAGAGGAGATGAATATGAATAAATCTGATATTGGTTTTATGATATTATCACCAGTTTTATCTCTTTCTAAAAGCGATAGAACGATTGACATAGATTTTCAATTTACAATAGATTCAATTAAAAATTTATCAGATTTAATTATTGATATTTCTCAAAATAAAGACTCCAGTGAGGATGCTGTTTTTAATGAGATATTTTCAGACGCTTTTGTGATTGAATATACTTCAGATCAGGGTTGGGTTAACATTCCCTTCTATAAGGTTTTAAGTCCATCTGACTGGTCAACAGGGATTATTAGAGTTTCTTTTAATTTGGATAAAACTTTTCCTGATATTGTATCTTTTGATTCTTCTATTCACAATTTACAATTAAAATCAGACTTACCTATATTAAGATTTAAAATCAATCAGGAGTGCTTCTACAACCCCTATTCTTTTTTAAATAATATGCAGGTTTCAAAAATTGATCTAAAAGTAAAAGTAAAAAATCTAAAAAAATTCAATTGTTATGTAAATAATGAGGAGGTTGATATTAAATCAGAATTTGAATTATTTGGTGCTACCCCAAAAAAAGGATCAAACTTAATTATAGGATCTGATGAACTATTCAATAAAAGAATTAGTGATCTTTCTGTCAATTGGAACTACACAAATTTAAACACACTAAATAACTCGTTTAAAGAGTTTTACAAAGAATATGAATTGAATATCAAAAACGATAGTTTTAAGGTTCAATTATCTGCATTATCAAATTTTAATTATTCCAAGCCAAAGGAAACGGTTTTAACATATAATTTATTTGAAGAAAATGAAAAAGGTGAGATAGCTACATCTCTAAATATAGATAAAATAAATGTTGATAAGCTTAATATCAAACCTAATTATAAATTAAGATTAACAGATTTATTTGAATATTCCAATGATTTGGAAACTGGTTATTTGAAATTTGAGTTAGTCGAGCCATCATTTGGTTTCGGTTTTGATATTTTTGACAAGGTTTTGAATAGAGCTAGCCAAAAAGCTCTTTCTCAAAAACCAAAAAAAGATTTTTCATTAATACTCCAAAATCCAAATGAACCTTTTTCCCCAATGATTTCTGATTTGTCTATTAATTATGAAGCACATAGTTCTATGTTTTTCAATCAACTTTTATTTTCTCAAAATGACTTTAATCAAGAAAATTCATTTTATTTAATTTCACCTTTCGGATTAGAAAAAACATTTTCAAAAGAATTTGTAAATAAAAGCACATTAGTTGAAAGTTTTAAATATGAAGGGGAGCTAATTTTAGGTTTTAATTCATTTAAGCCACCTTTTCAACTTAATCTTCTCTTTGAAATCCTAAAAAGTGAAAATCAAAATTATGAATTTAGTCGTCAAATCGATTGGTATTATTCAAGTACAGATGGTTGGAAGCTATTCAAAAAAGAAGATCTTTTACAAGATCAAACACAAAACTTAATGAAAACCGGTGTTTTATCTTTAAAAATCCCAACGGATATTTCAGATAAAAATCAAGTTTTTAACCAGAATAAAATTTATATAAAAGCCTGTTCTAAGAATAAATCAAATCAATTTAGTTTAATCCGTTCTATTAATACAAATTCTGTTTCAGCTACTGAATTATTAGATAAATCGGCTTCCAGGATAAGTACTACTATACCGCCAGAATCTGTTGAAGGGTTTATAATTCCAATCGAAGGTGTAATTGCAATGCAGCAAAAGTTAGGTTCTTTCAAAGGTTTGGATAAAGAATCAGATATTGACTACTACATTCGTTCTAGTGAATTATTAAGGCATAAAAATAGGCCTGTTACAAAGTGGGATGTTGAAAAATTTGTATTAGCAAAATTTAGTTGGCTATCTCATGTTAAATGTTATTCGGTAGATAAAAATAATTCCCAACTTCGTCTATTATGTATTAAAAAGATTGAAGTTCATCAAAATATAGACAATATTAAAATAAGTTCCGCAGAAAAAAATGAAATAAAAGATTACTTAGAAAAATTTACTTCACCATTTTCAAAATTTGAGATTATTAATCCAGTTTTTGAAGATTTATGGATTAAATGTAAAGTTTCATTTAAAAACATTCCAAACGGTAAGGGAATTCAAAAACTACAAGTTGACTTTTTTAATTTTATTTGTTCATGGTTATATAACTCCTCTAGTAAAAACAGGATAGGTTTAAAAATTAAGAAACTAGATATTATAAATTTTTTAAATACTAGACCATATGTTTCTTTTATTACAGGAATTTCAATAATTTATGTAAAAAAATTAGAAAACGGAGAACAAGTTGCCTTTGATTCTGCTAAAACAAATATGAATAGTGAATTTATAGAGCCTGGTGTTCCTTGGTCTCTTTTTATACCTAGAAAAAATCATATTATAGAAATTTTACAAAAAAATGAGTATCATGCGCCCGAACCAATTGACTTCAGAGAGCTAGGAATTCAAGAATCATTCTTAATAAACTCTGATATAAGTTCTAAATCTGATAATAACATTAACTTAGAAATTAAACCTACATCTTCGGATTCAAAGTTTAATTTTAAACTTAAATTTTAAATAATGGCACTAATTAATAGACAAACATTAAAAAATTATTTTAAAAAGGGAGGGTTTGCTACTGAAAAACATTTTAATGATCTTATAGATTCGTCTATAAATTCTGTTGATGACGGTATTTCTAAAACATCCGATCATGGTTTAAAATTAAGCCCTTTAAAGAAAGATTCGAAACTACTTTCTTTTTTCAAAAGAATCACTCAAGAATACTCAAATTATTCATTTAACCTTGATAATAATGATTCAGAAGGGCTATCTATAAATAATCATGATAACTCTACTATTATCAAGTTCAATAAAGAAGGTAATGTAGGTATTAATACTAATAATCCTAATTATAATCTTGAGGTCAATGGAACGCTAGGGGTAAAATCAAAGATAGGTCTCTTTAAAACAGGTAGTGTACCTGCCGATGGTAATTGGCACTCCATTCTAACTGATTTAGATGGGGTTAACGGCTTTGAAATAACTGCCAAAGCTACAGGGAAATTAGGATCAGGTTGTTATTCGGTTTCTCATGTTATAGCCCTTTCTACTTTTGGTGGAAGAAGATCAAAGCATAAAATCAAAACCACGACTGCATATTATGAAAAGTATTTTCATAGGCTTTCTTTCAGGTGGTTTGGAGAAATGAATAGTTATGGATTACAAGTTAGGACATTAAAAAGTTATGGTATTTGTTCAGAAACTAAAGAGTCTTATCAAATAAAATTTAATGTTTTAAATTTACTAGGCGATTAATCTCTATTATGATTGAACCAAAATTTATTTACAAAGATAAGTATAGTAGCAAGGGCTTAGATTACGATTTACTCCTTCAACAAGGTATTGAGTTAATTCAAAAGTTTTCTGGGAACCAATGGACTGATTTTAATTATCACGATCCAGGGATTACATTTCTTGAACAAATTTGCTATGCTCTTACAGATTTGAGTTATAAATCAAACTTTCCAATTGAAGATATTCTTTTAGCTTATTCTGATAATTTTGATTTAGAAAATAATAATTTATTAATACCACCTGAAAAAATTTTTCCATCTTCCCCTTCTACACCATATGATTATCGAAAAATAATAATAGATCAAGAGAATACTGTAAAGAATGCTTGGGTTAATCCAGTAAAAGACGATGTTCTTGGAACACAAGGAATTTTTGATGTTTTAATTCAATTAAAAGATGATTTGAATGAATCTCAAATTAAAACTAGTATAAATAATATTGAAAATATTCTTATGGATAATAGATCTTTAGGAACTGATTTCAATCCTATTATTATTTTAAAAAAAGATATTATTTCATTGTCTGGAGAAATAACAATTAATTCCTTTGTTCTAGGAGAGAGTGTTTTAGCAAAAGTTTATCATGAAATTGAATCCAAACTAAATAAAGAATTAAAATTTTATGACTTTGATGAAATTTTAAATTCTGAAACCTTAGAAAATGTCTTTTCGGGACCGGTTCAAAAAAATAAATATATTAAAGAGCTTGAATTAAAGAGAAAAACAAATGAGATATATCAATCCGAAATAAAAGAAATAATTCAAGGTATTGAGGGTGTTATTAGCATCAATGATTTAGTCGTTTATAAAAATGGAATAAAGATGTTTAATGACATTATTTCATTTGATCAAGATTACTACCCTTCATTAGAGAAAGATTATTACAATTCAAATGAAAAACTTAATTTTAATAGAAATGAGACCTCATATGAGATAGATACTACAATTCTTACACAACTATATGATTCAATTGCATTAAATGACAAAAACACCTATTCGAAGCCCTATAAATCTAATAAACTGATTAAAACTAGTCGATTTTCAAAAAAAGAAATTGAACATTATTATTCTATTCAAAACGAACTCCCATCAATTTATGGACTTAAAGAATTTGAAATTAGTAGTTCTTCAAGCTCAGAAAGAAAAAGTCAAGTAAATCAATTAAAAGGTTATTTATTGTTAATAGAACAAATAATGGCAAATTACTTAAGTCAACTTGTAAATGTTAGAAATTTGTTTTCAATAAAGGTTGAAAAAGACCAGATTAATACATTTTTTAATCAAGTGCCAACCAGTATTACTGAATTACAAAAAGTAATAGGGAAGGACAATTCCTCTTTTTTAAGTTTTTTAAATTCAATCACAGAGTCTGATAAAACACTCACTTTTAGAAAAAATAGTATTGTAGACCACCTTCTTTCTCGATTTGGTGAAACTTATGAGACTTCACTAATTACTAAACTTAATAAATCTATTTATGATTATTTGTCTAATCATGATATAGAATTAAAATCATTATCATTAAAATTAAATTATTCAAGATCTATTGTTAAATTAGGAAGAAATAGAATTAAGGGGTTTAACTTTAAGAAAAAACATGATTTAAAAGATAATATTTCTGGTTTAAGACATCGATTGTGCCTTATCCTAGGAATCGAAAACACTTCTGTTAAATCTACAATTGAGCCTTTATTAGATAATTCTGAAATTAATAAAATTGAACAAGATTGGAAACCTAAAACTATAAAAATTGTTAATGGTCCCTCAATCACCGTTCTTTCACCAAAAGAATCTGACAAAACATTAGAGGAAGCCAACTTTTTTTGTTCAGATTATAGTACTTTAAAGTCCCTTTTTTTATACGCTCATCAAAAGAAGAATTATCAAATTGTAAAAACAAAATCTAATTATAATATTCTTTATAATAGTCCTAAACAAACCACACCCTCAAAAATTTATCATTCTAAGTCAATCAAAGAATGTGAGGAAGCACTTTTTAGAATATTAACCAAATTTAGTACTTTTAATAAGCAATGTGAATCTTTTTTTCTGGTAGAAAATATTTTACTAAGACCACTTGTAGAAATTAAGTATAAACTTATAATCTATACGGATGACAAGCAAAAAAAATTAATAAGTTATTACAATGCAGAGTTCAACGAACTCAGAGATTTAAGAGATGATCTTTGGCATATTGTAATTAAAGCTGAAAATTTTTCTATAGAAAAAGATGCTAAAACTGGAAAGAATATTGTTGTTGTTTATGATCTTTTTAATAATCCAATATTGAAAACTGAAACACAATTTAATTCTGTCGCTGTTGCTGAAAAAGAAAAGGAACGGATAATAAGTTTTTTTAATTCTAAAAAAGACTCCGACACAGATATAATTGAAATATCTGATATTTCAACTACAAATAATAATTTAAATAAGTTTCCAAATAATTTTAAATATTCAAACCATATTAATTTTATTTTTCCTGACTGGCCAGTTCGTTTTCAAAATAATGAATTTAAAGCTTTAATAAATAATTGTATTAAAGAATTTATTCCTGCTCACCTAAGTTTTGAAGTGTTTTATTTAAACTTTGAAAGTATGGGAGCTTTTGAAGCCGTTTATTTTAAATGGCTAAACTATAGACTTTCCGGTAATCTCGAAAACTTAGAAAAAGAGTCTCTTCAGCTTATTCAATTAATAATGAGTTATCAGAACTATGACTTCAAATAACGTCACAATAAAAGAATTAAAATTTGAAGTTGAAATAGATAAATCTACTGATTTTGAAAATGTATCCGCTGGCATTTCTGAGCTTTCAAATAAAAACCTAACTAAAAGTCTTCAGAAACTTTTTGATAATAACTTTAACCCAAATGAAAATATTTCTATAGATAGTTTAATTATTAATATTGGAGAATTTGATCTTAATAACAAGATTTCTTTATCAAAAACTATTTGTAATTTATTGTTAAATAAAATAAAAAATTTAAACAAAAATAACTCTAAATCTAACGAATATTTAATTACTTATTTCATTAAGTATGGATTTTTACCTTGGTGGGTAAGTTCTGCCAAAAAAATGAATGATTATTTGAGTGTTAATTCTTTTAATAATGATTTAAAAGATGAATTATATCAAATAATAATTAAAGATAATGTAAGTTTTTACCGACTTTTAAATATCCTAAACACAAAAAATAAAAATAAAGTACTAAAAAAATATCTTGGTAATCAATTCTCATATTTTCAAAATAGCACCTTGTTTTTCAAAAATTTATTAGATTTTGAGCCTAAAGCTTCATTCTCGAAAATAACCTCTGATTTACACTATAAATTATTTAAGGCACTTCTGAAGAACAATAAAGAGAATAATATTGTTTTTTTTACGATATTAAAACAATCAATACATGATTTAAATATAGAATGGAATAAGGTTTCAAAATCACTTCTGTTAAAAAACAACGACAATAGAAGTTTCTCTGAAGTATTAAATTTTAATGAAGACTTATTTCTTTCTAATAAAAATCCTTTTAGTTCAGATATTTCTGATATAGGGCTTTTAAAAAACTACATTCTTTATGGGCCTAAAATCAATTCTAGTATACTAAATACAAATAGTTTAACAATTATACTAAGTAGGTTGTTAAACCATAATAGAGAATCTCTAAAAATTATTTTATCTCAATTAAATGTTTATTTGAGTCCTTTAAAACTTTTTAGAATTTCTAGGTTACTTAATATTCATAATCTCTTCAATTTTATTTCACTGTTATTTGACCCATCAAAAAGTGAGTTTTTAGCAAACTCATTTCATTTTTTAAAGTCATTAGAGCAAAAAGGAAAAATTAAAGCAGGCACATATTTTGATTTTATTAGTATAATATTACAATTAAAAAACTCCGAAAAAACAACAAATTATCTATTTTATAAGTCTCTAGTTAAAACAGTTTCCCAAACATATAATTTTAGTGATAATGAAATATTAATTGAATTTTATTTCTTTTCTAATTCATATAAAAATATAGGAGAGTTTAAAGAATTAATAGAATTATGTTACAGAAAAATAATTTTAAAAAATACTGCAGAGCCTAATTTTTTTATAAATGAGATTGAGAAATCAAATAAGCCTGTTGGATTTCTCACTAAATATCAAATAACTCAATTTAACTTAATTAAGAAGCATATTCTTTATTTAAATCAAAATGTTGCGAATAATTCATGGTCTGATTATGAAACGGACATCTTTATCTTCAAGAAATTATCGAAAAAAAACATTGGATCTAAGAACATATTGGTGTCGATTTTAGAGGCTTATAGTAAGGAGAATAACCTAGACACTCACTATTCAATTATTTCAATTTTAATTAAGTTTTATAAAACAAAAACTATACAAGATATAGGAAGTATTGAACTCTTTGAGTATATTTTATTTCTCAAAAACCCTATCATATTTCAGAAATTTTCTGAAAAGAATCAACAATTTTTAATTACTCTTATGAGTGATGCAAAAATAAAAGATAAATTAGAACTACTATCTTATAATTTTAATATTAAACTATCTTCGAAAGACTCTATTAGTAATTTTGATTATTTTAAAAACATCGAAATCAAAGACTCATTAATTAAAGAAAAAATTATTTATTTAATTAATGAATATAGTCAAATCTTTAATGGTTCAATTAAATCTAAAATAAATAAAAATCAACTTTCACAACTTTTAAAACTTGAAATTGAAAAAAATTCAATGAATGATAGATTTATTATTTATGAAAGGGTAATTTATAGTATTTCAATAGTTACAGATGTAGAAACAACAAAACTATCTAAACAATTATTAAAAAGGCTTGTAAATAAAACCAATTTTGATGTCTATGATATTGAATTTTTAAACCAAATTAATGATAGTTTTTTTGCGTTTAATAACATTTTAAAAACTACAATCCGAGTTACAAATGATTTTTATGAATTATTAGACAGAATTAATGACAATTCAATAAAACGAGTGATATTAAATAATTATTTATTGAAGTCTGAAATAGCTGTATTAAAATTGAGTGATAAGAATTATGATTCTCTAATGACAGATTTATCAAAGAATAATAATTTTGTAATCATATTAAATAATCTATTGTCTTATTTACCATACCAGAAGAGAATAGAACTCTACTCTAAACTTAAATTCCAAGCATTAATAATTGCTAAAAAAAAGAATTTAACAGAAAATGAATTTCTTCTTGAGTTATTAGATCAAATCAAATCAATGGACTCAACAACCTATCGAAAGGTTAAAGAACAAATTAATAAGTCCATTAAAGAAATTAACCCTAATATTTTATCAAAAAAACCATTCCTGAAAAAAGATAATATTAATCAAATACGGGAACTAAGAGAGAATTTAGCAGAAAAAAAACGAGATTATTTATTATTAGAATTAAAAACTTTTAATCTTAGTGAAAAAGAGTTTTTACAGCAAAAAACGATAATTGAAAAAAATTATAAAAAAGAATTAAAAACTGATAATATTTTTTTAGAACAAGAAATTTCTGAATTAACAAATGCTCCAAAAGATAATAAAGCTCATAGTGTCTTTTTAGAAAGTTCAGAAGATATTATTCAAAATCAAATGAGTTCCTATAATTATATGCCTTCTCTTAAGTATGTAAATACTTTGAGTGATAAAGATTTTGATTATTTTTTAAACTTAAAAAAGGAAATTTATATTCGTAAAAAGCTTAAATTTTCAAACTTTGAAGCTTATAATAATGTTGAAGACATTATAGAAAGTGATGAAAATTTATTAGAATTCTTAAACCTTTACATTAGTGATTATGAGGTATTATTTGAATTCGCTCAGAATAGTTTCAGAAATCCTGTTAAAAATCGCTTAAAAGACCTAATAGATAACAAAAATAACATTCTTATTCAAGTTGAGAACTATTTTCTGAAACTTCAAAAAGAAACATTTTTTTCAACATTAAATACTTCAGAGTTCAAAATATTCATAAGAGTTAAGATTTTAAAAACTTTAGTATTTACTGTTTATTATAAAAATCAATTTAATGTTTCTGCTTTTACAATGGATCTTATTGAAACATTATCAAAAAACCGTAATATTAATTACAAACAAACTGCTGCAATTGGATGGAAATCTCTAGCAAACACAATTCTTGAAAAAGAAATTATTAAAGGTATTATATCTTATTTTGATTCAAATAACTTTGAACCAATAAACAAGAAAATAAAAGATGATGAATTTTTAAAGAATACCATTTACTTCTTCCTTATTAATAAAAATATACCTTCATGGTCTGATTATAAAATGCTTGGAATTGATGATGTAATTAGTTTTATAAAAATAAAAATAAAAAACTCAGACAGTAAATACATCAAAGAGCTTTTATTAGACAACAAAATTGCTCCTACTATTATTTCAAAATTAAAAAATGAAAACATCAGTATTCAGCTAGAAGTCCTAAAAACATTAGAGGCATCATCAGAAAAATCATTCTCTATCGCTAATTTTTTTGAAAAAATTAACAAATTTAGTGAATACTCTAATTTTGAAACAACCTTAATTTTTGAATACATCATTAAAAATAATTTATGGGAAAAGCCAAGTTTAATTTATGTTTTTAATGAAATCTATCCAATTCTTAAAAAAAATAACCTCCATAAAAAAACAAATATAATTAGCAATTTACTCTTAAATTACCCCTCCCTTAAATTAATTACTGATCCTACTAAACAAATTAGTGAAAACCAAAAAGTTGAGTTAATTCGCTTTTATATCTTAAACGGAACCTTAACAAATATTTATGCAACCAATTCATCAATTTATTTTCAGTTATTAAGAGCTTATTCAAGTAAAAATAAAAATCAGTTAAAAATTCTTTTACTTGAGTTTTCAAATATTAAAGAAGTAAGTAAAAACTTTATAAATATAAGTTCAAAGTCTATTTTAGAAGATTTAATTATTGATGGGCTAAATGAAAAAAATATTGAATTGAGATTTTTATTTGAAAAAAGAATCAAATCAATATCAACTCAAGATAAATATGATATTAAAATATATGATTTAATAATAAATAATATTCTAGCTCATAAAATAATAAAGTTAAGTAACTTAATTTACGTGTTTAATAAAATTAAAGATTTAAATCTAGTTGACTATAACTCTATTTTAAAAACAGGACAAAAGTTAGTCTCCAATAGCAAAATAAGTGATAGGAATGGAGTAGTTTTTTCATTTTTAAAATCTATTAAAAAAACTAACTTATCTATAGATACAGATATTTTGAATTCAGACATAAAACAAATAGCTTTTAATAATTTTATAAAGGAGTTGCGTTATTTTGTTGAATTTAAATCTTTAAATAGATTAAACCAGGTATTGCAAACAGATAAATTATATCTCTCCATATTAAAATTTAGATCTAACTTAATTTTAAAGAAACAACTTCATGGTTGGTCTAGACAAGAAAGTAAAATTAAAACCTTACTAAAACTATTTAAAGATAAAGACATTATACTGCTAATTAACTTTATTCATCCTGATTTATTAGATTGTGTAAATGTTTTTAATTCCATATTAAATAGTATTAATTATAAACCTATTCAGCAATACTTAAACCTAAATTCTGATTACAAATTAACTTTCAAGATTTTAAATATATGGTCTAAACAGAATATTATAATAAATGACCCCTCTGAAATAATCTTTCTTCTTTTTGAGGAAGTTTTAGCCCATCCAAATATAGATTCTGATGAATTGACACAAAACATTCAAAACATTCAGCCATCATTAAATATGATACAAAAATCTTTATTATCATCCATTCTGAAAAGATCAATAAATAGTTATGATATTAATTCTATTGATATTATTTCCGATAATTCAATCACAGAAGATATAAAAGACTCTATTTATATTACTAATGCAGGGATGATTATTATTTGGCCTTTTTTATCTACACTTTGTAGTAAATTAGGGTTATTAGAAGGAAAAACATTCATAGATGATCATAGTCTTCAAAAGGCAGTGTTAATGTTACATTACATTGTTTTTGGAGACGAGAAATTTGAGGAAAGTAATCTAATTTTAAATAAGATTCTTTGTGGAGTTTCTCCAGATTTTTTTGTAGATACTTCGTTAAGATTAAATGAAATGGAGAAAAGCATAGGAGATCAATTGTTGAATGCTGTTACAAAAAACTGGGAAAAGCTTAACAATACAAGTGTAAAAGGTTTAAGAGAGTCTTTTTTACAAAGAGCAGGGGTTATAAAAAAGACTGAAAATAATTACACTCTTACTGTTGAAACAAAGCCATTTGATTTACTTTTAAAAACAATTCCATGGAATATTATGATGATTCAAACTTCGTTCATGGATAGTAGATTACTTGTAGAATGGAAAATTTAAAATTATGACTGTAAATAAAGAAATTAGAAACAATGCAATAGCTATCTCTTTGGAAATAAAATGGCTAGTTTTGTTTATAAGCAATAGACTGGAGGCTTACTTTGATAGTAATAAAATTTTTGAAGCTCCTGATGCCCCTAATTTAAATTTTTATGAAAGCAAATATTCGGAATTTATTTTAAATAATAACTTAATTGAAATAGAAAGATTATTTATTGTTACCTGTTTAGCTTTACATTTTAAACCACAAGTTTTTGATAAGTTTTTAATTAAAAATAAAGTTCTAAATAAAAGATTTACCGAATTTGGCGGTAAAATTGATGAATCAAAATCGATTTTTGTTCCTACCCTTGAAACTATAGCTTTTATTTTTTACGGTGAAAGTTTTGAATCTCGATTTTTACTTCATAGCTTTTTTGAAGATAATCATATTTTTAAAAAAGAAAAGATATTAGATTTATATAGTGATAATTCTAATAATTCATTTTTATCAAACTTTATTAGGTTAAATGAGGAATACTTTCAATTATTCACATTAGGGTCTAAGTTTAAACCAACTTACACTAGTAATTTTCCTGCAAGTGAAATTACTAGTCCATTATCATGGGATGAATTAATATTAAACAAAAGCACTTTTGACGAAGTAACTATTGTTAATACCTGGATTGATAATAAATTTGAAATAGAGAACAATAAAATACTCAATAAGAAAATAAACAAAGGTTATAAATGTCTTTTTTATGGCCCCCCTGGAACAGGTAAAACACTTACAGCCTCATTGATTGGGAAAAAAAACAATAAACCAGTTTATCGTGTTGACTTGTCACAAGTTGTTTCAAAATATATTGGAGAAACAGAAAAAAACTTATCTAATATATTTGATATTGCTGAGAATAAAGATTGGATTTTGTTTTTTGATGAGGCGGAATCATTATTCTCAAAACGAACAGGTGTTTCTGACTCTAAGGATAAACATGCTAATCAACAAACAGCATACTTGCTTCAAAGAGTTGAAAATTTCAATGGATTAATTATTTTAGCTACAAATCTAAAGCCCAATATTGATTTGGCCTTTTCTAGAAGAATACAATCAGTTATTAACTTCCCGATTCCAAACGCAAATGATAGAGAAAAATTATGGATAAATGCACTCAAAAACATTTCTGATTTACCTCCGGAATTCATAAAAGAAATTTCTCAATCATATGAAATTAGTGGAGGTGTCATTAAAAATGTAATACAGTACGCTTGGTTGGTATCTAAAAAGTCTAAACAAGTAATTTCAAAAAAAAACATATTAAATGGAATTAGAAGAGAACTTGCGAAAGATGGTAAGTCTTTTGAAAAATAAATATTTTAAGTAATAAGATATAAATACTATTTAATGAAAGTGAGATTTAGCTCAGAACAAATTTTATAGAAAAATTTTGATTTGAATATCTAATTATTTGTTAAAAACTATTTGTTCAGCTAAACTTGGACTACTCATGATGAAAGGCAAAATGTTTTTGTATAAAATTTTAAAGTAGATAACATCACTACTAAACATATTTTTTTCAAATAAATGTTGAGTTGTTAAATTTAATACGTCTTCTGCTTCATAGTTTTTAAAAGGTAATTTTATATTTCCATTTAAAAGAAATAATACATGTCGTTCAGTATTTAACATTTCTATTTCTTCTGAAGAAAGCTTTCTTACCAAACTTCCTTTACAGAATAATTGAAATTTAAAATTTTCATCTAAATCATTAATCTTAAATTTCTCTTTGATTAAATCAAACTCGATTAGTAAAGATCTTGAATAATTTTGGAGTGAATATTCATTTACGTAATTTTTATTAATATCTATTTGCTTTAGTTTATGTAAGGCGCTATTTCTGATTAAATCATTTGAATTATAAACGTGAGAAAGCAATGCACTATTATTAATTTGATAATTATTTGGAATTAATTCAATTGCTACTATTCTTATCAAATCATTAAACCAATACGCTGGAGAATTAAGTATATAATTCAATCTTTGATTTAATTTTAATCTTTGATGATTAAAATAGATAGCTAAATTATTAACTTTTGATTTAATAGATAAATTATCTAGTATTGTTAAAATAATGGACTTAAACTCATCATCTATAAAACTGTTTAACAGCTCTAACGCTAGAATATTTTCATGGGTCTTGTCACTTTTTAAACCTTGTTTAATTATATTAATTTGGTCAATTGAGTAAAGAATTTCTAAATATAAAAAGAAAACACCCTCTATAAATTTTAGCTCGTTTTCAAGTAACTTAACTAATTTATTGTTTTTTTCATCGTAGCTTATATCTAAAATTGAAAATAGAATACAACAATAATAATTAAACATATCATTCATAATTAATGATATTGATTGTAATTGCTGTGTATTTAGATCTATTTTATTTTTAGAAATATAATTAAAAATAAACCCTCTTAATTCAAAACTTGTAGTAGCTCTTAATTGTTCTATGATGAAATCACTTGTTTTACTATGAGAAGATAAACCTAAGAGTATTCCTTTATGCTGTAGAGAGATTTCGGAATTATTGGAATACACAAAAAATAAATTTTTTAATTCTGTTTGTTCAAATGTTTCATTAAAATATAACTGATGATACTGTTCAACAGTCAATAAGGTATTATTTATGTCTAAAAAAGAAAAAGAACTTTTATTATCAACATAAGAGTTTGATATTTTTAATTCATTATTAAGGTATCTTTTTATTCCTTCAACAGGGTCTGTAGTTTTATTAATAAATTTAACCTCAATTTTTTTCAAAGAATCTTTAATATAAATATTTAAATATTTAATCACCTTTGATATAGAAACAAACCAAAAGCTAATCAGAACTACTACAGACATTAAAATATACAGTAACATTTTGTCCTGAGACATATTGGATATCAGATAAATAATGCATCCTGAAATTATAATAGCTATTTGTGAGGTATTTCCTAAACCAATAGACTGTAAAATCAATTTTGAGGAAGAATCAATGGGTTGAAATAAAAGTTTAATTGCAGAATCTTCAAAAGCACGTTTAAGGACTAATAAAAAAAGCATATTTAATATAACCATTAAAAATATCATTGAAGGATTAAACACTATTGAAGTAATTGATAATAGTGTAAAAACAAAAATAATAAGAGGTAAAATAAACAGCCCTGCTTTAATCCCGTATGTAGTAAGCAGTTTCCCTGAAAAAAAAGTTTTTAAAATAAACTCCAATAGTTTATAAGAAAAATAGAAAAATCCAAAAAATTGAATGATTTCATTACTTGATTCTTTTTCAATTTTTATTTCCCTCAAAAAAGTAAAATTGATAATATAAAAAACAATTGTTGATATAAATATTAAGAGAATAATATTTAAATAATATTTATTATTAATAATAGATTTTAAGCTGGGTGTGTTGTTTTTTGAATCTTTTTCCACTTGTTTATTCATTAATGTTTTGTACTTAACATTAAAATACAATTGGACTATTGCAGCTGCAAACAAGAAAACGATAGCTAAGGAAAAAATAAAAAAAGTACCACTGTCAGTTTCATCCCCTGAAAAAATTTGAAGTATTAAAGGTATAGATATAAAAGCTGCTGCGCTTGACAATACTTCCCCTGATGAGATTAAGGGAAAAAAACGTTTTCCTTGTTTCAAATCGAGTAATTTTAACATCATATTACCCATCCCTAAAATGAGTAAAGTCGAAATAGGGAAAAAAAGAATAAAACCAATGTAAATAATAAATGGTTTGAAACTTTCAAAAGTATAGAACTGAAAATCACTTTCGTAATAAATAAATAACCATAAATATGAGACCATGTAAATGATTATAAAAGTATATAAACCTATTTGTAAATAAGAAAGCCTAATTTTCTTTTGAAGCTTTATAAAAATATTTGTTAATAAAAATCCAACAATACCAGAATGAATGTATGCTAAAGGTAGTTTTTGAATTGGAAAAGTAGCTGTAAATAAGCCATTAATCACAGAAAAATAATAGTATATAAAAAACCCTAAAAAAAATGATTGTAATATTAGCAATCCAACTTTTGAAAACTCATCATACGTAATATCAACTTTTTTTAAAAAATTAAGTTTCATGATTTTATGTTTTTTTTAATATATAATAGCATTTTTTTTCATTTTTTAATCTCACAAAATCAACAACTATAAATTTTTTTAAATATTTATCAAATAGTACTCTAAACTTGAGTATAAATTCCTTCATATCTATATTATTAAAACTGATTGGGAATTCAATTGCTATACGATTATGATTATTAAAATTAAATTGTGCTGAACTATTAATTAAAGATCTGTCAATTTGAAAATTTTCAGGAAATGAATTGTTAATAGACCTTTTTTTAATATTGGGTGAAATTTCCAAAACCGCTAAAAATCTATCCGTAGGAAGACCATTATCGTCTATACCGTACATATTATAAAAAATAGGCTTTTTAATGATAGCATTTAATTTATGTAAGTACAAATTTGCCGCTGAAGGGTCTAATGGATTAAATGACCAGTAAATTGAATTCATTTTTTTATCGATAGCAAATTGCTCATTTTTCAAAAACAATTGTTGTCCAATTCCCTTTGATGTATGGTGTTTGGATACACCCAACATATAAAGGTAGAGGGAGTACTCTTCTTTTAATGCAATTGTAGATATTGAATAACCTATTATTTTCCCTTCCAAAAAAGCGCCAAAAATAACCCCTCCTGATTCAAGTATTGTCATTAAAGTGTGATATGGGAGGGTAGCTTCTGATTCTGTGAAACCCCATGATATCTCAGCACCTAAATGAATCAGTTCTTTTAACTCATTTTCACAAAAAATTTTTTTATACTCAATCATAGTTTATAAATAAGAGGGTTAAACCTATATTGAAAGACATTTTTTTAGTAATTTTTAATTGTGATATAATCATTCAAGTTTTTTAAATGAAAATTATTTTGCATTGTAAAATCAACATTATTGTTTTATGTATGATTGTTTTGACGAATATATTCAATGTCTATTATTGTATTTAATTTTATAGATTACATTGATTTAAAAGTTGAAATTTAACCGCAAATGCATATTTCTGCCAAATTGAGGTATTTGTTTTGTGTACCAAGATTGTGTAGACCTTATCCCAGGGGAATAATATTGATGGTCTAAAATATTGTTAACGGTATACTGAATATTAATTTTTTCTTTAAATAATTTATAACTTATGGTCGCATTCAATAAATAGTATGGTTCAAAAGTAGCTGTATTAGCAGGAACTGTTGTTCCTGGTCCAACCACTCTATCACCCATAAAATTGGTTCTTAAATTAATATTCAATCCGTTATTAAATTTATAATTTCCTCCAAAATTTAATTGATGTGAAGCAATATCAGCAATTCTTAACTCCTCTCCAGATGAATCAGTATCTGTTGGATTAGTAAAAGTGTAATTAAGATACAAACGAAGTTGTTTATCCTTATAATTTACATTAGCCTGAGCACCATATATATTTCTCTCTCCTGTATTTTGAAATTGTGTAGCATTTGGGTTAGAAGGAATTGCAAAGGGCACTTCATTAACAATGTTAGAATAATATGAATTATAAAGTACTATTTCAGCAAAAAGTTTGTTTTTCATAAAATCTCTTCTAAACGAAAATTCATAATTTTTAACTTTTTCTGTTTTTAAATTACCACCAGGTGTTTCTCTAGTAGATGTAAGAGCAAATCTTTGAAAATTAGTTGGACTCATAAATGCTTCAGAATATATTAATTTAACAAAAGTATTTTCGGGAGTGTATACAAGGGCTAGTCTCGGGTTAAAAACTAAACCATAACCGGAATCACTATTTCTAACTTTATTGTAATCTAATCTTCCTCCAAAAGTAAATTTTAGTTTTTTATCTATTACTTGATATGCTGATTGGGAATAAAAACCAGCATCTAGTGATATGTATTTTCTATAATTTAGTGGTTGAGAAGGTCTTGCGTAATCTCCTTGGATTTGGCTAAATCTAAATTCTAATCCAGATATTATTGAAAATCTACTATTTGCTTTATAAAGTAATTGAGTTTCGTTTCTTAATTGAGCTGAATGTAAATCATAAATTTTTGGACTTCTTGGCACATAATTTCCACTTATGGTATCTAATTCTGGAATTGGCCATAGCTGAGTTGAATCATCCAGCCCACTTATTCTATACCTTGTGAAATTTGAAAAGAATAACTTTTCTTTAGTTCCTAAAGGTTTTTCATATTTCCCATAAATAAATGCATTGTAGGGGTTCCATACAGAATAAGGGGCTGCAGCAAATAATTGTTCCCCAGCCCAACCACCGATTCCTTCTTTTTTATACCAATATCCAAATCCCATAGTAAAGTTTTGGGATTCAATTTTACTCCCCAAGTAAATAGATTCTGACGGATTAGAGTATTGAAGAGTATCAATTGTAATTGTTCCCAATAAAACACCATCGTTATCTACAACAGGTATTGCCTCTAAATCATATTCCTCAAATTCTGATAAATCTTGCTCATCAGATTCAAAGTATCTAGCTGTAAACATCGCTGAAAAACCTTTGTTTTTACTTCTAAACACAGTAGTTACGTCAGCTGTAGTTGTGTTATATGTTCCGTGACTTATCATAGCACTTGAAGCAACAGTATGATTTTTTTTATCACCAACGAAAAAATCGTTTGCATTTTTTGTTATCACACTAACAACTCCTAAGTAGGCATTTGCTCCATAAATAGTTGATGCAGGGCCATAGACAACTTCAACTGATTTTATGTTACTAATAGGATATTGTCTGGACAAATAAACAAGGTTCCCCCACAAATCATTTTGTTCAATTCCGTCAACCACGTATAACATTCTACTTGTATTGTCAGCCCTATATCCTCTTTGATAAATGTGCGTGTAAAGTATCCCAACTGATCTAGTAATATCAAAACCAGGTAAGTCATGAAGTAATGCTTCTAAATCATTATAACCTCTATCTATTATTTCATCTTCAGTTACTAAAATTACGGTGGCTGGAGCCTCACCTAAAGATTCCTCAAATTTCGATACAGAAGATACTGTAGCTCCTTTTATCTTAAGGCTTTTGATCATTTCTTCTAGTAAGTATGGGTCTCCACTTTGTTGAGTATAACTTGGTTTAAGATTCAGTATCTCTTTAGCTACTTCTCTAGCTAACATCATAGAATCCATGGCTATTAAGTTTTTTGCTTGAATTCTTAGAGCTCTTAAATAACTAACATCATTACTCTTATAGGTAGATTGCAAACAATTTTCAAGTATAGTCTTAACATCTTCGAACCGCCCTATTTTATAATTCTCGTCTAATTCATCGAGCGTTGTTGTACAATTAATTTGGTTATTTTGTGCATAATTATTAAATGAAATAACTAATGCAAAGATAAATATGTACGCTTTTTTATTTAATTTCATTTTTTACTTTTTTAATTGGTTTTCTAGAGCACTCTGATCCAAATACCAGTATCTAAAACTCGCGTCTTCAGAAACACTGTATAAAATTTTGTTTTTTTGATTAACTGTGATGTTTTTTACCCAGCTTTTATGACCTTTAAGGGTAAGAAAATCGTTGTTATTTTCTATGTTAATAAGATTAATTGTGTTATCATAGCTTGCGGAAATAACAAAGCTTTGATTATTAATTTCAACAAAATCTAAATCAGAGATTTTTACATTTTTGTGTTTTGAAATCTTAATTGATTGTAAATTATTTGTGTTGTAAATTAAAACCTCTCCATTTGAAGTCCCTATTGCTAAATTATTTTCATCATTAGAAAATTGAAAAGTTGAAATATTAGATGGGTTCTCAACTGTTTTGATTAAAGTTAACCTTGGCAATGATTGGTCAAATGTTACTTGGTACAATAAAGCAATATTCTTCTTTTTACTCATGAAATAACCTCCATTTTTACTAAATTTAAAGGAGTCATTATCATCATTGTTTTCAAAAGGGCTGTATTTCAATACATTTAAATTCATTAGAAAACTATTTTTGTTAGACTTAAAACTTATGAACTGTTGATTTAAATTTTGAAATGAGTTTAAACTTTTAATTTGACCAGAAAAAGAAAAACTTTTAATTAATTGTTTGTTTCTTTCATTATAAATCAAAATTTCAGCATTACCCTCAGAAGTTTTTTTTGTTAAAACAATAAAATCTCCATTAATTGAATATAAAGCTAAATCTATATTTTTAAACTCTTTTTTTAAAGTATTAATTTTTCCAGTATCATCCGATGTATGAAATGACAACCTTTTAGAATTATCCAAGGTCATAAACTCTTGAGAGCGATTACTTTGAGTAATGGTTGAAAACCCTATGGAGTTTTTATTGTTATAAAAATTATCCTTTTTTGACCTCCCTTCAAAAAAAGATCTATTTAATGCCGAATAAATTTGGTTCTCCCTTTCTAAATTTGCGTTATTTACAAAAAGATTATGAGCCTTTTTACTCTGAACTATAGCACTATCGATTTTATTCAAATCTAAGTTTTTTTCTGCTTCAAATGCCATTTTTATGGCATCTGAAATATTTTTTAAACGTTTAGCTTCTTTTTCAGCTATCAAAGCTTTAATTTTAGCATTTCTTGCTTTTTCTTCTTCAACCCTTGCTATAGCTTCAGCATCTCTTGCTTTTTCTTCTTCAACCCTTGCTGTAGCTTCAGCTTTCATAGCATTTAGCTTTTCATCTTTGGCCTTAGCCTCTGCTTTTTTAGCTTTCCGCCCTTCATCTATGGCCGTAGCTTCAGCCTCTCTAGCTTCCCGTTCTTTATCCCTGGCTGTAGCTTCAGCCTCTCTAGCTTTCCGCCCTTCATCTATAGCCTTAGCTTCAGCCTCTCTAGCTTCACCTTCTTTGACCTTGGCAATTTTTTCATTTTTTGCAGCTCTCTTCGTCTCTTGATCAGCAAAGAATGTTAGCCCTAGAAGGAGAATAGATAACACACTAAAAAAAATCAATAACCTTTTATTTCTTTTTGTTTTTTTTGTCTGTTCTAAACTTTTATTTAATATCTCTTGGTTAAACTTTGTTTTGCTATCCTCTAAAAAATTTATAGCTCTAGGAAAAGTTTTATCATACCTCAAACCCCAGTCTTTAGAAGGTAATTGTTTTTCTTTCCATTTTAAAATAATCGCTAATTCAGGGTTAATTAATAAAGAACCCTTACCCTCCTGATAATCTTTAGCCGTTTCACACAAATTTTTATAGGTTTCTGAAGATTCCATCTCTTCTTTAGTCCAAGATTGTAATCTTGTCCATAGCCTTAGTAAACTTTCGTGAGAAATATCAATAACTGTAGAATCTTTGATGTTTTCTCCGGCTTTAGGTCTTAAAAAAGAGCGTTTACTAGAATTAAATGTATTAATAACTTTAATTAGAACTGAGGGGTCTGTTTCTATAATTTTAACTAAAGAACCAAATTCAACTGGGTTTCTAGTAATATTCAAGCTATCGAAATTGACCAATGCCTTAAACATTTTTTCACAAACTTGTTTTTCATGCTCATTCAACTCATCGTAAGCCTCATCAGCATGATTAGAAAGGGACTTTTTCATCGTCCCTATAGCTTCGTAGTGATGAATATCAATAACTTCGTCTAATGAAGAGTTAGATTTCCAATACTCAACTGTTCTCATCATTGCATGTTGTAGAATCGGTAATTGATCTTGATTATTATTTATATCATTAATCAAGATATTTGATAATTCATTAGATATTTTGTAATTCACAACACTTAATGGGCCGCTTATAACCTCTTCAAATTGTTTGGAATTAAGTCTAGGGATTAAATATTGAGACTCATTTAAGGCTTCTGGTAGCCCAGTAAACTCTGTGCAATTTCCAATAAAATCGGATCTCAGAGTTAGAATTACATATACATTACTTTCTTTATTTTTGATCGCATTAAGTAGTAAGTTGATGAAAATATTACTGTTTTTAAAATCCTCTTTTTTTGACAAACTAAAAATCTCTTCAAATTGATCAATGATTATTAGTTTATTACCAGAGTATTTAGGGTTTAATTTGGATAAAATATCACTTAAGTTCTCTTTTTTTTCAATTATAGACTTTTGAAGCTCATCTAATAGGTTAGCTGAAGTACTTTCATCCTCAGTATAGCTACTTACTAGAGTTTTAACTAATTCTTTAATAGGATTGATGCTAGGAGTACATACTGAAATTTTCCATTCCTCATTAGGGTTGTTGTTTAATGCTGGTATAATACCAGATTTAATTAGTGAAGACTTCCCACTTCCAGAATATCCAATAACTGCTGAAAAATTTGTTCTTTTTAAATTATAAAGAATATCTTTTACTTGAGTTTTTCTTCCAAAAAACAAATTGAATTCACTAGGTTCAAAAGACCGAAGTCCCACGAACGGATTTAATATTTTTTTTTCTTTAATCATATAACATATAAAATTACAAGGTATAAAAAATTACTCCATAAAAGCAATTAAATTTTTTATACATCTATCTTATTTTTATGAAACTGATGAATTTATAAATTTCTTGATCAAAATTATTTTCTAAATTTGAGGCCCATAAACGATAATATTTAAATCCTGATTTAACAGCGAGATTTGACCTATTTATATCAAACAAATAGTCTTCGTAATCTCCATGCAAAAATTTTCCATTTAAATCAACTAATATTTTTACTCCAGTTGGACTAATTAGACACAGTTCATAAACAAAACCACCAAGAGTGAAATTATTTTGCTTACTCATAATTATATTTGTTTTTTGAGAAATAATTTTAACAAGTTTATTTGAAAAGTTTTTTAAAATAACTTTATTATCATTTTTTAGTTGATTGTGGTTTTCTCTAGAATTCTTTTTAAGAATTTGAATTATTTTTTCTTTGGTGTTGTTGTCATTTATCGAAACTGATTTCACAAAGGCTAAAAATGCATATAATATTGATTTGCCTCTATTTTCATTCAGATTTTCTAACATTTTAAGGCCATTATTTATATAAGACTCTGGTATTGAGCAGAAAACTATCATTTTATATTTAGCTCTTGTAATAATTACATTTAGAAGTTTAAATCCTTTTTTTGTTGAGTTAACCGGCCCAAAAGATTGTCTAAATTTACCATCAAAAGTTTTACCATAAGTGGAGGAAATTATAATTATATCTCGCTCTTCACCTTGAATATTTTCCAAATTTTTAACAAAAAACCCATTTGCTTTAAGTTGTTTAATTTTTCTGAAAAATAGAGGATCTTCCGAACTTTTTATTTGAATTTGGTCTAATATCTCGTCTCGTTGAAGCATATTAAAAGTTGCTATGCCTAATGAATAAGCACTATCTAATTCAAATTCAATGTAATGTATTATTCTTTTTACCTCTTCTTTATTAACACCCTCTTCAAAAAGACCATCCACTTTGATATATTCTAGAGGCTTTTCTTCAGTTGATTTAGGAAGTGGTATTAGTCTAGATTTATAAAAAGCATGATTTGAAAATGTAATTAGATCTGGGTTTTTAGATCGATAATGAATATCAAGGTAATGTTCTTTAAACCCCTTATTAATACAATAGTCTAAAAGCGAGTTGTTCAAATAACTAGTATCTTCTAATCTCTCAGGATTCATAGTACTTTTACTAAAATAATTCATCGGAGGAAGTTGATTTAAATCTCCAGCAATAATTTTTTGTTTTCCCCTAAACATTGCAGGAAAGGTATCTTCAACTTTTATTTGACTAGATTCATCAAAAATAACAACGTCAAAAAGGTTTTTTTCCAATGGAAATAATGTTGAACATCCTGAGGGTGTAGTTAGAACTAGGGGAAAAAAAGAATTAAAGATTTTAGATGGGTGACTGGATATTTCTCTTAAAGATAGCTTTTTCCTATTGTGACTGCTTTTCTTTGAAAAAAAGCGTTCAATCGATAATGATTTGTTGTTTTTTGAAAAATTTGAAATACCTTTTGAACGTATCTGAGTTAATTTTAACGAAGTCTGTTGAATTAAAAATTCACTAATTATATCAATATCTTCAATAATGTCATAATATCCTTTTTGATTTCCATTAAAGTTGAAATTATCTACATGATTTTTTTTTAAAATTGCTGTGAAATACCAATAATCAAAACTATTTTCAAAGTTTGTATTTTCACAAAAAAGTTTAGCTATGGCTCTATCTCGATCAGACTTTTTTTTGATTAAGTTATAAAAACTTACATAACTTTTGTAATTATTTTTTTCTGAATCACCTAATCGTAAAATTTTTAGAAGAAATTCTACCTGTTTGATAAAATCTTTTTTGTTAAGTGCTTTCTCAAAATTCTTATTAAAAAGAGATTTTTGAAAAATCTGATTTTTTAAAATATTTAGTTTTTTTATTATACTGGATAAGATAGGGTTTTCTTCAGAAATAAAATTATAGTACTTAATTGAAATTGTATTTTTTTTTGTGACTTCTTCAAGTAATATTTTTTGCAATAAAAGTATTTCTTGATAATGTTCAACATATAAAGAAGAAACCATTTGATCATAATAAGTTTGATTAAAAGTTTCTAAAAGATCTAAATTTAAAAACTCATATATTGAATTATAGGGATTTGAATTTTCTAGGAGATGCTTTTTTATTTCAGAAATAAATAATAATATTGATTTATACTCTTTAGTATTAAAATCAAACACAAATTCATTTAAATCATTTAGAATATCTATATTCTTAGAGGTATTACTTTTTACAGACAAAACTAAATCAGAGTAATTTAGTTTTGAATTTAATAATGTTTTATAAATTTTTTCTTTTTTAAATTTAATTTCTGAAATGATATTATTGATGTGTTGTTGTTTTTTTTCAATAAGTTCTTTGTCTTTGGAAGTAATATTCCTTTTTGACTTTGTGTCAAATAAATTAAGATTATTGATTTTTTTTTTATCAATAATATCTCTTACTTTATTAACAACTTTTCTTCTATCTAGTTTCACATCGTCTATTCTTACACAAAACTCTGAGAGCCCTAACTCTTTGAGGTTAGAATAAATAACATCAATTGCTGTTTTTTTTTCACAAATAACAACGCATGTTTTTCCTTGATTTAATGAATAAGATATAGCTCCTGTAATGGTTTTACTTTTACCTGTTCCTGGTGGACCATGAATTACAATATCATCATTGAGTTGAATTGACTTAATAACTTTTTGTTGAGAATGATCTAACTTTACACCTGAAAATATAGTAGGATTTAAATTAGCTGTTATTTCCTTCTTTATATTTAATTCACTATAATTATTATATTTTTCTAAAATAACTTTATAGTCGTTAATTATGGGAGCTTTGGAATTATTATAAAGTCCGAAAACGCCATTATTAATAATTTTAGGCAAAAAATTAGCTGAATATTTTAGAATGGGGTTATCAAAAGAAAATATTTTTTTATTTGAAAACTCTAAATCAATTGACGGGATTTTAAGAGCAAAAGCTATATTTTTTATTAATTGAGAATAATCTAACTCAACATTTGTTTTGCTAAAAATAGAGTTATCTAATAATTGCTTGTGAAAATCATTATCAATAATATCTGCCATTAATGGATTTAAATAAACTTTTGATATTTTATTTTTTTGAATCAGAAATTGATTTGATATGTTGGATGCATAGTTTATTTTCAAGTCCCATATAAATATTGGCATATATCGCAGACTTTTTCTCTTAAAATCAGGAAAACAAACCAATGGATAACCTAACCCAAATGAATCATGATTAATTTCACTAATTAAATCTTCATTTTTTCTGAAGATGTGTAATAACTTTCGTTTGGCTTTATTTTTTTCTTTTTGATTATAAGCTACATTAAAGACCCCTTTAAATGGGGTATTTGATAATAATAATTTTATTATTTCGTTTGGAGTAATGTTAGGGTTTAAATTAAGAGAGAACAATTCTACAAAATCAATTTTATCATTACTCTTTTTAGGATGAGCATTAGAAAAAATAGATTTAGTTGTTGAGGAGATTAAACGCTCCTTTAATATTTTAATTTCGTTAATAAATGTCAAAATAAAAATAACTTATTGAAAATTGAAAGAATATATTTTTAGACTTTAAGCTTAATATTCATTTGGAAAAAAGTAAAATACCTACTTCTTGAATTAAAATCTTTTAAATATGATAATAAAAATGAGACATTTTCCATAAAAAAAGGGAAGTGTATCATAGGCCCTTGAAAAATCAATGCAGAATCTCCAAATTTTTGTTGGTAGGAACCTAAAATCCCAAAATTAACTGATTTTTTTGAGTTCACATTTGTATCATACTCAATTAAATTTATTATAAATTGATGATCTTTTGATATACTATTTAACCCTCTGAATATTCGATATTGACCATGAATTAATAATTTTTTATTGAAAGCAGTAGTATTAAAATCTATCCTTGGGCCTATATATAACTGCTTTCTTGTATCATACCTAGAATATACAAAAAATTTAAATTTTTTGTAAGAAAACCCTGCCATTAAATCTGTTCGTCCAAATGTGGTTCTTGAATCTAATTTATCATTATTTAAAATAATTCTTTCTTGTGGCCTGAATCTAAATTCAAATTTTTTAGCTTTAAGAGTAATTTCGGGGGATAATTGCCATAAATAATCTGTACCTATCTCTTGTGAGTATAGTAAATTAGTTAAAAAAAATATTATTGATAAAATAAAAAACTTCTTCATTTATTTTTCATTATGTTTTCTGCTTTTAAAATTATCATCTTGAGTAGTTCTCTGTTGTGAATATCCATTTGTTTTAATAACTTTTTATAGTTATAAATAATTATTTCTAAATCTTTTTTTTCTAACGTTTTTATTTGAAATTCAAATCTCTTTATAGAGTTTTCTGTCATTTCATCACTAGTGATTTCATTCATGAAAGTAATTTTATTATTTAAGATCTAATATAAATTTTATTTTTTTGATAAATCTCAACAATAATTAGTTGATAAATGTAACTAATGTTTAGTTATGAGATACTCTACTTAAAAATTAATTATCAACAGAATTATTTTATTAATAAATGTTAAATTTGAAATCAAAAAAAGTAAACAGACACTAAAATTCATTTATGCAACTAAAGCCACGATGATTATGCTTTAGCGATGCAGCTGAACAAGAATATATTCATCAAGCATATATAAATTTTAAGATCCTTTTTCATCTCTCAAGCAACGTACGCTCAAACTTGGTCTGAAATTTTGCATGGTACAAAACTCCTAAATCTCTTGCTCTTGGCTTTTGCCCATAGGATTGAGAACAAATAAGCATTATAATAATAATTGAAAATATTTTTTTCATATTGTTGTTTTCTTTTTTAAAGATTTAATCAAAAAATAG
>Ga0206125_10000391_pt1 | contig 57419 bp, 57 predicted proteins | sample Helgoland_Spring_4_FD_148598 | JGI IMG/M metagenome (GOLD analysis project Ga0206125, IMG submission 148598) | Pelagic subsurface seawater microbial communities from Kabeltonne, Helgoland, North Sea - Helgoland_Spring_Bloom_20160331_1 | ecosystem: Environmental > Aquatic > Marine > Epipelagic ... | reverse complement strand
TGTCTTAGAGGAACTCATTGTTTCAAGCAATGTAATTTTGCCTACTATAGATGTAAGTGAGAATACCTCTCTAAAAAAAATTGAAGTGGTCAATAATTCAATGACTAGTTTTGATGTTTCAAATAATATAAATTTAGAAATATTAAGGACCTATGGTAACAATCTGTTGACTCTTGATGTGAGTACTAATTTGATGCTCAAAGAACTAAACACCATGTTTAACCAATTATCCTCACTAGATTTGAGTGCCAACACAGCGCTAGATTGGTTCAATGCAAGAAATAATCAATTACAAACCCTTGATGCAAGAAATGGCAATAACGATTTATTTATAAATTTTAACGTAATCAATAATCCTGATTTACAATGTATATTAGTGGATGATCCCACTGCCAATTATCTAACATCTTGGAATGTGGATCAAAACACTTTATTTGGCAATTCAAATCAAGATTGTCAATCTTTGGTTGTGGATCAAAATGAGATATACGCTCCACACCTTTATCCTAATCCAGCTTTAGAAACACTTTTTATTGAGGCTAAAAAACCCATGCTAGAGTTTTGTATTTATACCACAACAGGTGCTATATTCATGCAAGACAAGCCATCTCAACCCTCCTTTTTTTACCAAATAGATGTAAGTACTCTGCCCTCTGGGGTTTATTACATCAAAGTGGTAGGCTCGACCTTCAGGAGTATAAAGAGAATTGTGAAATATTAATTTTTTTGATATAAGTGATGTGGTAAATTTTATAAAACCAACTCCCAATACAATGCTTTTTACCCAGAGCATTAAAAAAAGACCCCGTGGATACCTACTTCAAATACTTTGCCCTAAAAAAAAAATTGATACCTTTAATTTTTGTTATATATCCAAATCAATAACTGTATTTAAAAAGAAAATTATGTCAAAATTTTGTTACAAACTCATGTTACTTTTGGTATTAATTTTTCCATTGGTGTGCACTAGCCAAACCTCAACTACTGATAAGACTATATTTCCTGACAAGATACTGAGTGTCAAGCTTGGAGCTGATGATCCATGGCTTGGTGTTACCTATGAGAAACTAATAAGTCAAAGTGTTGGTCTTGAGGGTCAAATAGGTTTTTTTGGTGCCTCATTTGGAGTTAAATATTATTTTCTAGCTCTCGAAAACAAGAAAATTAATTTCTCTGCGGGCATTTCACCGGGTTTAGGACTTTCAGGGGGGAAGGTATATTTCCCAGTAGCCGTTAATTTTTGGTCAAAAGGCAACTATAGAATTAGTTTCGATATGGGCCCAACAGTTAATTTTGGTTCTACAGATAACATCCCTTATTTTTCTCTTAAAATTGGTAAAGCACTTTAAAAAATTAATTTAAGATTATTACGTTATACCCAGTCTTTTCTTTTTAACCTCACAAAAAAGTTTCTCATCGACTCCCATAAATTTCTTCTAGAAACTTCCATAGATTTTGTACAACAGGATTACTGGAATCAAGCACAAAAGGATATCAATTGTTTTTTGTCTATTCCTTATTTAAAAGCCCTTGAGAAGAGTTTGTTGGGTCAAATAGATTTTTGTTATGTAACGGTTCTAGATGCATCCACCTCAAAACCAGTATTAATTGCATCAATGCAATTGGTTCCCTTTGTATTTAAGGCCCACACATATTCCTCAAAAATCATAGGTAATACCACAGCGGTAAATGACACCTTGTCTATGTTTTATATACTTGTTTGTGGAAATGTATTTATGGCTGGTGAAAATGGTTTTCAGACCTCAGATACCCTCGATGATCAGACAAGTGTTGCCTTACTTGCCATGGCTATAAGCAGGGCAGAAAAATTACTTAGCAAGCAAACCAAAAAGAAAATAGGAATTCTACTCTTTAAAGAATTTTCACCACCAAAAGTACCCTCAACAACCGGTTTTATCAAACAAGGATATCAAGATTTTGAGATTGATATGTTCATGTTTTTATCCATTTCTCCCTCTTGGAATTCTATGGAAGACTATTTACAAAGTCTAAAAGCAAAATACAGAACCAAAGCAAAAAGTGTTTTTAAAAAAGCTTCATCACTTTACTTGCGCACTTTTTCATATTCAGATATCATAAAACACCAACACGCTATAGACTCCTTATTTCTCCAAGTAATAGCCAAATCTGAATATCAATTTGGTATTATAAATGCCCAAACATTTGCGGAGTTAAAAAACCAGATGGGAGAACAGTTTATTTTTAGGGCTCTATGGTTGAATCAAGACTTAGTTGGTTTTAGTACTAGTTTTGTTAATGGAGATGTCTTAGAGGCAAATTACGTAGGAATCCAATACCCTTTTAACCTAAGATTTGCTGTTTATCAAAGATTATTGTACGATTACATATACTTGGCTATAGAAAAAAGGGTCAGCTATTTAAATTACGGAAGAACCAGCGAGCTTCTTAAAAGCTCTCTGGGAGCGGAGCCTATCCCTATGAAATTATATGCAAAACATACCTCAAAAGCGACACATCTTTTGATGGCCTCCATCTTAAAAAAAATATCACCAAAGACTTTCGAACTCAGAAAACCATTTAAAAGTGATTACTATAAAAATAGATTGGGATAGCCAACATTAGCCTCTAGCCTCTATTTTTTTAGACTCAAAATATTCTACCAACACAAATACGGTTAATAGCATGCCTAAAGAGTATATGGTATCCTCTATTGGGATAGTGAAAATCCTTATATGAAGGTTTTCTGCATTGTTATACCATACCACCTGGTTTTCAATAAAACTACCTGTGAGTACTCCGTTGACCAAAAAAAATGGAATGAGTGTTACAAAATAACTCGGTAAAAACCTTCCTAAAAGTCTAGGGTTTTTATTGTAGACAAGGCCTAACAAAATAATAGCATATCCAAAGTTTACAAGGGTGTACCACTTATCATAATTGTACCATAGTGTGATAATTAAAACACATAAAAGACTCACGTAAAAGACAGAGGTAGCTTTTTCAGAAAGCGTGAAATTTGGAAAAAAATACTGTAAAGAATAATGAGTAAATAAACAGGCATATGGGATGCATATAAAAAAAAGCCATTCTTCTAAAGGAAGGTTAAATAATTTTAACCCATTGATGTATTGGGGGTTAAATCCCCATATTCCATTGTTTGTAAAAATTATATCCCAAGAAATAAAAAATGCCATCATAATAAAGATGGCAGGAAATAGTGATGTCCATTTTTTATAAAACTGAAATTTAGGATAAAAACTAAATACCAGAGGAATGAGAAGAGATCCTATATTCAAATACAGGTAAAGATTTTTCATGTCCTATTTTTTAAAATATTTTAAAGGCGGAAATAACATACCGTAACATTCTCCGTGATCTTTCCCTAGGTGTTTGTGGTGTATTTTATGTGCTCTTCGAATTCCTTTGGAATACCAATTATTAGCTTTTCGAAATAATTTGAAGCGTTGATGAATAAAAATATCATGTACCACAAAGTACGCAACACCATAGGCAAATATACCTAGCCCAATAGGTAAACCAGCCCAAAAGCTATAATACTCCCAAGCCATAAAGCACCCAATACTTACCACTGCATAGAATATAAAAAAGAAATCATTACGCTCCCACCAGCTTTTATGGTCTTTGTGGTGATGGTCTTTATGTAAACTCCATAAAAACCCATGCATTACATATTTGTGGGTAGCCCACGCCATGAATTCCATAGCGCAAAAAGTTCCAATAAAAGTTACTATCCAAAGTAGTGTTGTCATTTTAGTTTATTTAAATAGTTGGCACCTTAAAATTATCGAACAAGTTTTAGTTGAAATTTCACATAGCTTCTTGTGAGCAGTCCAAATTTCTCATACCCAGGCACTCGTATTCTTGTGTTTTTTATTTCTAGGGCAGGGGTTTTATGCAATTTTTTAAGCAGCCTTCTGTAATATCGATACGCCATAAACACCCCAAATTTAGCTTCTGCAGGAAGTTTTAGAATTCCTTGATATCCTCTTTGGAAATCTTTTTCAATATCTGCAATTATATGTTGTTTTGATGTTTCGTCTAAGGCCTCAAGATTGGTATTTGGAAAATAAGTTCTGCTAAGTCCTTCAAAATCTGCTTTAAGGTCTCGTAAAAAATTCACTTTCTGAAATGCAGAGCCTAATGCCATTGCTGAATCCTTTAGTTCGTTGTATTTTTCTGTATCACCTTTCAAAAAAACATGAAGACACATAAGCCCAACCACATCTGCAGATCCGTATATGTATTCTTTATATTCCTGTTCTGTTAAGTAATCTGTTTTGGATAAATCAAGGCGCATACTTTTCATAAAAGATGCGATGAGTCCTCTTTCAATGCTATATTTATGAACCGTTTCTTGAAAAGAATTTAAAATTGGGTTGAGGCTTATTTTCTCTGTAAGTGCATATTCAAGGTCCTTTTCAAAACGATTAAAGAGTGCACTTTTATCATACTGATGAAAAGTATCCACAATTTCATCTGCAAATCTTACAAATCCATAAATGTTATATATGTCTTGGCGAATGGTGGGAGACAGCATTTTTGTAGCAGAGGAAAAAGAGGTGCTGTAGGTAGTTGTTACCTTTTCACTGCATTTTCTTGATACTATGTCAAATAATTCTTTCATTAAGCGTTATTTTTTTTGACAAGACCTGCTACTAGTTTTCCAGAAATTAAAGCTGGAGGTACACCGGGTCCAGGAACAGTCAATTGCCCAGTGAAAAATAAATTTTTCACTTTTTTACTTTTTAATTTTGGTCTTAAAAATGCGGTTTGTAGTAATGTGTTTGCTAGACCATATGCATTTCCTTTGTAAGAGTTGTAATGGGAAACAAAATCATTCACGCAAAAAGACTCTTTAAATATAACATGTTTTTTTATTTTTTGCCCAGTTAGGTTTTCAAAACGAGACATAATTTTTTCATAGTAAGTATCGCGTAATTCTTGCGTGTCCTCTAGCCCTGGTGCGATTGGCACTAGGAAAAACCCGGTTTCTTTACCCTTTGGTGCGAGCTCTGGCTGTGTTATGGAGGTAAAATTAGCATAAAAAAGTGGGCTTGTAGGCCACATTGGTGTGTCGTAAATTTCTTTGGCATGTTGCTCAAAGTCTACATCAAAGAATAAGGTGTGGTGGGTCACATTTTTAACCTTCTTGTCAAACCCAACATAAAATAATAGTGAGGAAGGAGCAAAAGTTCTTTTTTCCCAATACGACTCAGGGTATTGTCTGAATTTTTTTGGCAATAGTGTTTCTGTGTGGTGGTAATCTGCGCCACTAAGAAGTATATCTGCGGCATGAAATGTACCGTTAGATACAATTCCTTTTACCTTGTTGTGTTCTACAACAATTTCTTCTACATTTTGGCTTGTTTTTATGACCACTCCCATTGATTGGGCGAGTGTTTTCATGCCCAAAATAACACTGTACATACCGCCCTTGGGTTGGAAAGTTCCTAGCCCAAAATCGGCATAGTTCATAAAACTATAAAAAGAGGGTGTTTTGGAAGGTTTTGCACCTAAAAACAAAACAGGGAACTCTAAGATAGATACCAGCTTTGGGTTTGTAAACTCTTTGCGAACATCTCTGCTGATATTGCTAAAAAATTGGCCTACCCTTTTTGCCGTTGTGGGTGTTATTAACTCTAGTGGAGAAACCCCTGGCCTATAGACCAAGTCTTTAATTGCTATGTTGTAGTTTTGCTGCGCAGTAGCTATAAATTTTTGAAGCTTTTTAGAACTTCCAGGTTCATGCTCCTCAAAAGTTTTACAAATTTTATCTAAGGTATCTTCAATGGTGATGTAATCATTTTTACCAAAATAGACACTGTAGGCAGGGCTTAGTTTTTCGAGGTCATAAAAGTCTGAAGCTTTTTTTCCAAAATCATTAAAAAAACGTTCAAAAACATCTGGCATCCAATACCAAGAGGGTCCCATATCGAAGGTGAAACCTTCTTTTGTAAATTGTCTTGCACGACCTCCAATAGATTCGTTTTTTTCAAAAACAGTCACACTGTATCCATCTTTAGCTAGGTATGATGCCGCAGCTAAAGAAGAGAATCCAGAACCAATAATTGTAATTTTTTTCTTCACCATCTTATCACACAAAAGTAGCTTATATTTAGACAAAACAATTGTTAAAAATTCATAAAGTTAAATTTTTAAGTTTGGGAAATTACAACAGAAATAATGTATAATTTAAAGAATCTATTCAATGTTTTTTTAGACTAGAGGCGCATGTATAAAAACACCTGAAATTTGATTCTAGAAGAAAATTAGCAGGGCATAATAAGGGTGTGAATTGATTCCTAGTGCGCTGGGGTTGGGTCATAAAAAAAGTCATCTTTTATAGATGACTTTGTACCCGGGATGGGACTTGAACCCACACGCAACAAGTGCACACGGCCCTCAACCGTGCCTGTCTACCAATTCCAGCACCCGGGTTTAATCTAGACAAATATCAAATCCACCAGAAATAAAAAAAGTTAAACCAAAAGGCTTAACTTTTTTGTGACCAGTCTGGGGCTCGAACCCAGGACCACCTCCTTAAAAGGGAGGTGCTCTACCAACTGAGCTAACTGGTCAGAATGTCAAAAAAACCTCAAAGCTTTATAAGCTTATAAAGTTTTATTTAGCGAGTGCAAATATACTATCATTATATTTATCTTTCAAAGCATTTTAAAATAAATTTAAACTTTATTTGTAATCTATTAAAGTACACTAAACAAGAACAATAATTTTATGAAAATACTGCTTTTAGGATACATGGGTAGTGGTAAATCTGTTGTGGCAAAACAACTCTCTAAAGCTTTGCAATACTCTTTTGTTGACCTAGATACTGCGATTTCAAAAGATCAAAATTTAACCATTGCACAATTGTTTGAGACCAAAGGAGAACTCTATTTTAGATCAAAAGAACGTCTTGTTTTAAATTCCTTATTAGAGGGCTCTGATAATTCTGTTATAGCGTTGGGTGGGGGCACTGTTTGTTATGGTGATTTAATGCAACATTTAAATCAAAATCAGGGCGTTATTACCCTTTATTTGGATGCTACCATAGATACACTATCAGAGAGATTGTTTTCTCAGGTGCACACAAGACCTTTAATTTCTCACATTACTGATAAGAAAGTGTTAACTGATTTTATACGCAAACACCTTTTTGAGCGAAATTTCTACTACCATCAAGCACAACACAAAATTTCTGTAGATCAAAAACCAGTACAACAAATAGTCAGAGAAATTGTAGCACTTTTATTCTAAAATAGCTCGGCTATTTTCTTTCTCAAAAATTACCGCAACGTTTTCGTTAATAGAGGTAGATAAAGAAATTCCTTTAAAATCTGCTTTAATGGGATATTTCTTGTGGTTTCTATCCACAAGCACTGCTGTTTTAAACTGCTTGAGTGGTACCTCTAGAAAGTGCTTAACAGCATAGATTAATGTAGTTCCTGAGTGTAAAACGTCATCCACAAGTAACAAGGATTTGTTTTGATATTCCTCCGGCTTTAAGGAGGTGGTAAGGGTTCCTATAGGATTTTTTTTATCCATCGTTACCTTGCAAAGAGTAATTTTAATAGGTGAAATATCTTCAACAGCTGTTTTAAGCTTTTCTGCAAAAGTGTAACCATTAGTTTTAATACCTGCAATAATAACGTGTTGTTCAGAAATATTAGTCTCATATATCTGATACGCGATGCGCTTTAATTTATGGGCTATTTCTTTTTTATTTAAAATTACTGTTTCTGCCATAACCAATTGTTGTATTAAAAATCAAAGATAGTAAAAGATGTTTGGCTTATTCTTCCTCTCTTTTAAAGTCTTCAATATCTCGTCTGTCTTTTTTAGTGGGCCTTCCCATGCCTCTTTTTCTGTAATATTCTTTCGAATATTTTAAAAGCTCCTTGTGCTGAGAAGCTTCTTTTGATGTTGTGTCTACCCTGTAAAGATCTACTAATTTTGGGCCCACTCTACTTTTAGGAACCTCTATTACTCTTAAAGTATAATTTACTTGATCCTTTCTCACCGTGAGGTTGTCTCCGGGGTAAACCTCTCTTGAGGGTTTAACTATTGCATCATTTACACGCACAGCTCCTTTTCTACAAGCTTGTGTTGCAATGCTTCTGGTTTTAAAGTACCGCGTGGACCATAAATATTTATCTACCCTCATACATTTTACTTAAATTGTATATGAACAATACAACAAAAATAACTGAAAATTGTATCTTGCAAGCTAAAATAAACAACTGTGAAAAATTTAAAATTTCTATTACCTATTGTTGCACTTTCATTGCTTTTTGTAGCTGCTTGCGATAATGACGATGATAGTTCACAAGACAACTTTATACCTGCGCGAGATAGAGCTGAGGAGAATATTGACTCAACCCTTGAAGTTGAGCGTTATTTAACAACCCATTTTTATAATTATGAGGAGTTTGAAAATCCACCCGCTGGATTTGATTTTAAGATAAGCTTTGATACCATAGCTGGTGTTAATGAAGACAAAATACCACTGATTTCTCACCCCAATTTATATTCTAAAATGGTTCAGGATAGAGTGAATGAAGATGTGATGTACAAACTCTATTATTTAAAAGTCATTGAGGGAGAGGGCGAACAACCTAGTTTTCCTGATATTGTAAGAATTAATTATGAGGGAATCTATGTAGTTGATGAAGAGGGCATAAATGAAAACAAACTCTTTGACTCCTCTGTAATTCCAGTCCAATTTGATTTGACATCAATTGTCAATGGTCTCCAAGATGCACTTATAGAATTTAAGGCCGCTACTGGTTTTATGACTAATGATGACGGCACAGTGAGTTATGAAGGTTTTGGAGTTGGTGCGGTGTTTATGCAAAGTGGTTTAGGGTATTATGTGAATCCTCCTCCAGTATCTGCAGTTACCATACCGGTATACTCCCAGCTTATTTTCACCTTTCAATTGTTTGAAACAGAAGTTGGCGACCAGGATGGTGATGGAGTCCCATCAGTCTTAGAGGATGTCAATGAAAATGGATTAGAAGAAGATGATGACACAGACTCAGACAACCAAAGCAATTACGTTGATCCAGATGATGATGGTGATGGAAGACCTACAGAAGATGAAATAGAAATAAATGAAGATGGGAGCATTACTTTTCCAGACACAGACCAAGACGGTATTGTTGACTACCTAGACGCAGATAGTTAAGTCTACATATTATTTTTATACCAATATAAAAACCTCGCTGTAAGAATACCCATTACAGCGAGGTTTTAATTTATCATGCACTTATTGGTTATTTTCTTGCGACCACCTTTGTTGCAGCCCTAACAATTGCAGCTGCGTTTAAACCGTATTTTTCCATTAATTGATCTGGGGTTCCAGATTCTCCAAAGGTATCTTGGGTAGCAACAAATTCTTGTGGTACAGGATTGTTTTCTGCCAAAATTCTTGAAACACTTTCTCCCAGTCCTCCCAGATAATTATGCTCTTCTGCAGTAACAACACAACGGGTTTTGGCAACGCTTTTTAAAATCGCAGCACCATCAAGAGGCTTGATGGTATGAATGTTTATTACCTCTGCGCTGATACCTTGCTCCTTCAATGTTTTACAGGCCTGTAGTGCCTCCCAAACCAGATGTCCTGTTGCTATAATTGTCACATCGGTTCCTTCTTGGAGTTCAACAGCTTTACCAATGGTGAAACTACCATTTTCTGGAGTAAAGTTTGCAACTTTAGGCCTACCAAATCTCAAATAGACTGGACCATGGTGATCTGCCAAGGCAATTGTTGCTGCTTTTGTTTGGTTGTAATCACAGGTATTAATTACAGTCATTCCTGGTAGCATTTTCATCAAGCCAAGATCTTCAAGTATTTGATGTGTTGCACCATCTTCTCCAAGGGTAACCCCTGCATGAGAAGCGCAAATTTTTACATTTTTACCACTGTATGCAATGCTCTGCCGTATTTGATCGTAAACTCTTCCTGTAGAGAAATTTGCAAAAGTTCCTGTAAAAGGTATCTTTCCGCCAATAGTTAAGCCAGCAGCCATACCCATCATGTTTGCCTCTGCGATGCCCACCTGAAAGAAACGCTCGGGATGATTTGATTTAAAAGCGTCCATTTTTAATGACCCTGTTAAATCAGCACAAAGTGCCACTACATGTTCATTGGTTTTACCAAGCTGGGTGAGACCTGCTCCAAAACCTGATCGTGTGTCTTTTTTTCCTGTGTCTATGTAAGTTTTCATAATATTATGGTAGTAGCTTATTAATAATCTGATAGGGTTTGTGGGTTTTGAGCTAATGCAGATGCTAGCTGCTCATCATTGGGAGCCTTTCCATGCCAAGCATGCGTATGCATCATAAAATCTACTCCATTACCCATTACCGTTTGTAGCAATACACAAATAGGTTTTCCTTGCCCAGTTTTTGATTTGGCACTTTCCATACCCTCCAAAATAGCTTGCATGTTATTTCCTTTTTCTATGGTAACTACTTCCCAACCAAAGGCTTCAAATTTTGCTCTAATATTTCCAAGGGGTAACACCGTATCTGTAGATCCATCAATTTGCTGACCGTTTACATCAATAGTTACAATCAAGTTATCTACTTTGTTTCCAGAGGCGTACATAATAGCTTCCCAGTTTTGGCCTTCCTGAAGCTCTCCATCTCCACAAAGTGTGTATACCAGATGGGCATCCTTGTTTAATTTTTTTGCTGCAGCTGCCCCAATGGCCACAGAAATTCCTTGTCCAAGTGATCCAGAGGCGATACGAACACCTGGTAATCCTTCATGGGTAGTTGGGTGCCCCTGTAATCTAGAGTTAAGAAGTCTGAAGGTGTTTAGCTCCTCTACTGGAAAATACCCAGAACGTGCCAATACACTATAAAAAACAGGAGAGATGTGCCCATTAGATAAAAAGAAAATATCTTCTTGATGCCCGTCCATGTTAAATCCTTCTTTGCGTCGCATCACCTGTTGATAGAGTGCAACAAGAAATTCTGCACAGCCTAGAGAACCTCCAGGATGACCAGAATTTACTTTGTGTACTTGCCTTACAATGTCTCTTCGCACTTGGGTAGTAAGTGCTTCTAATTGGGTAATATTTGCCATGGTATATTTTAATTTGTGGCTCAAAAATACTTCTTTAAAGGCCTAAGAAAAAGAAGTGCCAAATGAGGTTATTAACGATTTTTAAGTTTTAGTTAACATTGTTGTGTTGTTTTTAATTTTGATGATAGACCTCACACTATTTTGCTGTAAGGTGTTTTTTTGTTGATCAAAAAAAACGTCATTACCTACTCATACTTCCTACAGCAAATGTATCTTTGGCTATTGATTTATACATTACATGGATTTTAAACTCGAAGCTACAGATAAACAAGGGCAAGCCAGAGCTGGTGCTATAACACTAGATCATGGTACCATTCAGACGCCAATTTTTATGCCTGTTGGTACGGTAGGTACAGTAAAAGGTGTGCATCAAAAAGAATTGCGTGAACAAATAAATCCTGATGTAATTTTGGGAAATACCTATCATTTATATTTACGCCCAGGAACAAACATTCTAGAAAAAGCAGGTGGTCTTCATAAGTTTATGAATTGGGACCGCAACATCCTTACAGATTCTGGTGGGTATCAAGTTTATTCTCTCTCTGACAACAGAAAAATTAGAGAAGAGGGAGTGAAGTTTAAATCTCACATTGACGGAAGTTATCATTTTTTCACCCCAGAGAATGTCATGGAGATCCAACGAAGTATTGGTGCAGATATTATCATGGCCTTTGATGAATGCACACCATACCCTTGTGACTATAATTATGCCAAGAGGTCTATGCACATGACACATCGTTGGTTAGAGCGTTGCTTAACTCATTTAGAGAAGACCCCATTTATGTATGATTACAGCCAAACATTTTTTCCTATTGTACAGGGGAGTACCTATAAAGATTTACGCAAACAATCTGCAGAGTATATTGCCTCAGTAGGAGCGCAGGGTAATGCCATTGGAGGTTTGTCTGTAGGAGAGCCTGCCCATGAGATGTATGAAATGACTCAGGTGGTTACAGCTATTTTACCAAAGGATAAGCCCAGATATCTGATGGGGGTTGGAACTCCAATTAACTTACTGGAGAATATCGCCCTGGGAATTGATATGTTTGATTGTGTGATGCCCACAAGAAATGGTAGAAATGGCATGCTTTTCACCGCTCACGGGACTATTAATATAAAAAACAAAAAATGGGAGGCAGATTTCAGCGCGATAGATGAGATGGCTATTACTTGGGTAGATACAGAGTATAGTAAAGCGTATTTACGTCATTTGTTTACTGTAAATGAAATGCTAGGTAGGCAAATTGCTACCATACATAATCTAGGTTTTTATTTATGGTTGGTTCGTCAGGCAAGAAAGCATATCTTAGCAGGAGACTTTACGCCATGGAAAAACAAAATGGTAAAACAAATGGATAAAAGGCTCTAAGCAAATATATAATGTTAAGCATACTCGATAAGTATATTATAAAACAGTATTTAGGAACATTTGTGCTCCTATTGCTGCTTTTTATACCTATTGGTATTATTGTAAATCTTGCTGAGAAAATTGATAAAATTTTAGAAAACGAAGTGCCCTTTATGGAGGTAGTTACCTATTATGTTGACTTCACTATTTACTTTGCCAATTTATTATTTCCCTTGTTTTTATTTTTATCCGTTATTTGGTTCACCTCCAAACTGGCTAATAACACAGAGATTATTGCTTTTTTGAGCAGTGGTGTTTCTTACTATCGTTTTTTAAGACCGTATATAATCGGTGCCACCATTGTGTGTATTGCAGCTTTTATTCTAGGGATGTTCATTGCTCCAAAAGCCAGTCAAGGTTTCAATGAGTTTTCATTTAAGTATTTAAAAAAGGGCCGGCAGGATCGTGAAAAATCTAACGTATATAGACAAATTAATGACAATGATTATATATATGTGAGCTACTTTAATGTTTCAGAAAAAAGTGGAAGTAATTTTACCCTTGAACATTTCGAGGATAAAAAAATGACCTACAAATTAGCGGCCAGCAGAATTAAATTTAACGAAAAAGATAGCACATACTCTTTGTTTAATTATACAAAAAGAAGCGTTGGGGTGGATAATGATCGTATTGAACGAAAAAAAAGATTGGATACCGTCTTTAGTTTTGATCTTGATGATTTAACTCCTGTAAAATATATAGCTGAAACACTCAATCTACCAGAGTTAAATAATTTTATCTCAAGTGAAAAGAAGAAAGGGTCTTCCTTTATAAGCTCTTATGAAGTGGTGCGTCACAAACGTTGGAGTTTACCTGTATCTGCTTATATATTGACCATCATTGCAGTAGCAGTTTCTTCTGTTAAACGCCGTGGGGGTATGGGTGTAAACCTTGCCATTGGGATTGCCATTGGTATGATTTTTATTTTCTTTGATAAAATATTTGGGACGCTGGCTGCCAAGAGTGATTTTTCACCTTTTGTAGCATCTTGGGCACCAAATATTGTATTTGCTATTTTAGCCATTTATTTGTTACGTAATGCCAAACGCTAAACTCTTTAATTACCTACACTTACATTTTATTGTCTTTATTTGGGGCTTTACAGCTGTACTTGGCGCACTTATAAGTATTGATGCTATTGGATTGGTTTGGTTTAGAATGAGCATTGCATCTTTACTAATCTTGGCATGGATAGGGTATAAGAAAATACCACTAACCTTTGGTAGAAAAACCATGTTAACTTTTCTGCTTGCTGGAGCTATTATTGCCTTACATTGGCTTGCTTTTTTTGGTGCCATTAAGGCAGCCAATGTTTCTGTAACCCTTGCTATAATGTCAACAGGTTCTTTCTTTACTGCCTTTTTGGAACCTGTTTTTTTTAAAAGAAAAATTATATGGTATGAAGTTGTGTTTGGTCTTATTGTGGTATTGGGTTTGTATGTAATTTTTCAGGTAGATGGAGATTACTCTTGGGGTATTGTACTGGCACTGATATCCTCATTTTTGGGAGCTCTTTTTTCTGTTATTAATGGGAAGTTGGCCGTTCAGTATAATGCCAGTGCCATTTCATTTTACGAGCTGTTTTTTGGTCTTTGTTGTATTTCTTTATACCTTTTTTTTAATGGAAGTTTTGATGCTTCATTTTTCAACTTAAGTATTTCAGACTGGGGCTATTTGTTTATACTTGCCTCGGGATGTACAGCCTATGCATTTATTGCCTCTGTGCACGTCATGAAATGGATTAGTCCCTACACCCTAATGCTAACTATCAATATGGAACCTGTATATGGTATTGTGTTAGCACTTTTGATTCTTGGAGACTCAGAGAACATGGGTCCTGAATTCTATTACGGTGCAGCTATTATTATTTTGACGGTGTTGGCAAACGGAATTATTAAAACAAAATTAAAAAGAAATTAAAAAATTAAAGCAGTTCAATACATAGGCTTCAAACAAAATTTTATCTTTGTGAAAACTAGTCATACAACCTATTGAAAAACCATTATGGAATACCTAGATTTTGAACTACCTATTAAAGCCTTACAAGAGCAGTATGAAAAGGCCTGCCAAATCGGGGAGGATAATGATGTAGACGTTACAAATACATGTAAGCAAATTGAAATAAAATTAGAGGAAACCAAAAAAGAGATCTACAAAAACATTACACCTTGGCAACGTGTACAACTATCACGTCATCCAAACAGACCTTATACCATGGATTACATACATGCAATCTGTGGCGATAGTTTCGTTGAACTACATGGTGATCGTAGCTTTAAAGATGACAAAGCAATGGTTGGAGGTCTAGGAAAGATTGCAGACCAGACTTATATGTTTATTGGGCAACAAAAGGGATACAACACCAAAACTCGTCAATACAGAAACTTTGGGATGGCCAACCCTGAGGGATACAGAAAAGCATTACGCCTTATGAAATCTGCCGAGAAATTTGGCGTTCCTGTAGTATGTCTTGTTGATACTCCTGGTGCCTATCCAGGCCTTGAGGCAGAAGAGCGTGGCCAAGGAGAAGCAATAGCAAGAAATATTTTAGAAATGACCCGCCTTAAAGTGCCAATTATTGTACTAATAATTGGGGAGGGTGCCAGTGGTGGAGCCCTAGGGATTGGTGTGGGTGACCGCGTTTTAATGCTTGAAAATACCTGGTATTCTGTGATTTCTCCAGAGAGCTGCTCTTCTATATTGTGGCGTAGTTGGGAGTTTAAAGAGCAGGCTGCTGAAGCCTTAAAACTAACGGCTACAGATATGAAAAAGCAAAAACTCATTGATGTTATTATCAAAGAACCTCTTGGGGGGGCTCATGCAAACAGAGCAAAAACATTTACCACTGTGGCAAATACAATTACCAAGCATTACAATCAATTAAAAGACTTATCACCAAAAGATTTAGTAGCCCAACGCATGGATAAATATTCTCAAATGGGAGTCTATAATCAATAAAGCTAGTGGTAGCAATACATTTTAAAATCTGAGGCAATAGTCTCAGATTTTTTTTATGCTTATTAACAAAATTTGAGAGTTTTCAACAATTAAATTGTTGATGACTGGTTAACAGAAGCACTAATAAATAAAGCAAGTCATTATCACAATTTCTTTACATTCGTTGTATGGAAAAATTGCAACCTAACTCCCCTTACAAAAAACGTACTTCTCAAGTTATTAACCTAGAGAAGGGGAAAATACCTCCACAAGCTATTGATTTAGAAGAGGTTGTGCTTGGAGCTATGATGATTGACAAAAAAGGGGTTGATGAGGTTATTGATATATTAAATCCAGATGTATTTTACAAAGAAGCACACCAGCACATATTTGAGGCCATAAACACTTTATTTGTAGAAAGCCAGCCTGTAGACTTATTAACCGTTTCGCAGCAGTTAAAGAAAATGCAAAAGCTTGAACTCTCCGGTGGAGAATTTTATCTAATACAGCTCACTCAAAAAGTCTCATCTTCTGCTCATATTGAGTTTCATGCCCGAATCATACTTCAAAAATACATACAAAGGAGTTTGATTAAAATTTCCAATGAAATTATTGAGGATTCCTACAACGTATCTACAGATGTTTTTGACCTTTTGGACTCTGCCGAGAGCAAATTATATGACATTACCCAGGGTAATATCAAACGCTCAAGTGAAACAGCCCAGGATTTGGTCATTCAAGCCAAAAAAAAGATTGAAGAAATTGCAAATAAAGAAGGTTTATCTGGAATTCCATCAGGCTTTACAGAGGTTGATAAGCTCACCTCTGGATGGCAACCTAGTGATTTAATAATAATTGCAGCACGTCCTGGTATGGGTAAAACAGCTCTAACTCTCTCCATGGCACGCAACATAGCAGTAGAGCACAATGTGCCTGTTGCGTTCTTCTCTTGCGAGATGTCTTCTGTCCAGTTAATTACCAGATTAATATCTAGTGAAACAGGACTTTCTTCAGAAAAATTAAGAACTGGTAATCTAGAGAAGCATGAATGGGAGCAGTTAAATGTAAAGGTAAAAGGTCTTGAGAAGGCGCCTTTGTTTATTGATGATACTCCTTCTCTATCAATTTTTGATTTGCGTGCTAAGGCTAGACGTCTTGCCTCACAACATGGTGTCAAAATAATTATGATTGATTACTTGCAATTAATGACTGCTGGAGGAGGGAAAAATACTGGAAATCGTGAACAAGAAATATCAACTATATCTAGAAATCTAAAAGCACTAGCAAAAGAATTGAATGTTCCCGTAATAGCCCTTTCACAACTATCTCGTGCTGTAGAAACTCGAGGAGGTTCTAAAAGACCCCTGTTGAGTGACTTACGTGAATCTGGGGCTATCGAGCAAGATGCAGACATTGTATCCTTTATTTACCGTCCAGAATATTATAAAATTGAAGAGTGGGATGACGAGCAGCATACTCCTACAGATGGACAAGGTGAGTTTATAGTTGCAAAGCACCGTAATGGAGGTCTAGATGAAATACGTCTCAAATTTGTGGGTCATTTAGGTAAGTTCGAAAACTTAGATACCTTTCCTTTTTCCAATGAAATAGCATCAAGCATGAATAATGCTGCAAATGATGATACCTTTAAAACCACTGATTTTCCATCTGCTGAGGATGCCTTTGGAACAAATCCTAGTGACGACCTTCCTTATTAAGTCTGAACACCCTGGTTTCGAGTTTTTTATAATGATGTTCTGACTTTCATTTTTAAAACCTTACATTTCTTTTTCCTTCCAAATCTTTCGCTAAGATTTTGTCGTTATATTTACATCATGACCAAGTTATTCACCTTTCTATTTTTATGTCTTTTTAGTCTGCAGAGCTACGGCTCTTATATTCTCATCCCTATGGATGAAACCACTCAAAAAGAACACTTAAAAGCCTATGGTATCACCTACTGGGTACTTGAGAGAAACGTGAAGGCCAAATGGCTACTCAATTATAGAGGAGGCTCTTTTTTAATGCCAGACAATGATCAGATTCGCAAAGAATGTCAAATTCGAGGCGTTTCTTTTGAGGTTATTAGTGATAGTAAAACCGCTCAGATATTAAAAGAAATAAGCAGTCCTTCCCAAAACATGGAAGCTGTGGTGTTAGAGAAAGCACCAAAAATTGCGGTGTATTCTCCAAAAGAGAATCAACCCTGGGACGATGCTGTTACCATGGTGTTGACTTATGCAGAAATACCCTATACTACTGTTTATGATCAAGAAGTTTTAAAGGATGAGTTGCTACTTTATGATTGGTTGCACCTTCACCATGAAGATTTTACAGGACAATATGGGAAATTTTACAGAGCCTACAGATCTGCACCCTGGTATATTGCCCAAAAGAACAAATCTGAAGCACTGGCCGCCACTTTGGGCTACGCGAAAGTTTCTCAACAAAAAATGGATGTAGCTCTAAAAATAAGGGATTATGTTGTAGGTGGAGGTTTTATGTTTGCCATGTGTAGTGCCACAGATAGTTTTGATATTGCCCTTTCTGCTCAAGGAGTAGATATTTGTGAACCCATGTTTGATGGAGATGCTAGTGAAGCCAATTATCAAAGTAAAATAGATTTCAAACAAACTTTTGCATTTAAAGATTATATACTAGAGAGAAGCCCAATGGTATATGAGTTTTCCTCCATTGATATGACCTCAAAGCGGAAGATTCCAAAACAAACAGATTACTTTTCATTAATGGACTACTCCGCCAAGTGGGATCCAATACCAACCATGCTTGTCCAAAACCATACCTCACTAGTAAAAGGGTTTATGGGCCAAACAACCAGTTATGCGCCCTCTCAAATCAAATCAAATGTTTTAGTGATGGGCGCTCACAGCTCAAGTGGTGAGGCTAGATATATCCACGGCATTAAAGGGAAAGGATTTTTTACTTTTTATGGAGGTCATGATCCAGAAGATTACCAACATAGAGTAGGAGACCCAAAAACAGAATTAGCCTTGCACCCAAATTCTCCAGGATATAGGTTGATACTAAACAATGTACTGTTTCCGGCTGCAAAAAAGAAAAAACAAAAGACTTGATTTATTTATGTAAAGACAATAAATATGCGGCTGCTTGGAAAGGACTTGTTGTAGCATTTGCTAATGCCTTAAGCTGTTGTTTTAAGGCACGTTTAATTTTTGGGTTGTCATAAAAATCACTTTTTAGTCTGCTTTCTATAGTTTGTAGCATCCAAAAATGCTGCTGTTGTTCTCTTTTGGATGTAAAATAACCCGTATCCTTCATCTGTGTTACATACTCATTTATAAGGTCAAGGGCTTCCTGAATCCCTTGATTTTTTAGAGCACTGCAGGTGATGGTTTTTGCAATCCATCCATTGTCTTTTGGAGGATATAAATGCAGGGCACGATTAAATTCTGTTTTAGCAAGTTTTGCCGCTTTGAGATTCTCACCATCTGCTTTGTTAATGATTATGGCATCGGCCATTTCCATGATACCACGTTTAATACCCTGCAATTCATCTCCAGCTCCAGCTAGCTTTAAAAGCAAGAAAAAATCTGTCATAGAATGAACTACCGTCTCGCTTTGTCCCACACCAACTGTCTCAATTACAATGTGCGAGTACCCAGCAGCTTCACATAATATGATAGCCTCTCGAGTTTTTCTGGCAACTCCACCTAAAGAATCTCCGCTGGAAGAGGGTCTTATAAATGCCAACTTATTTTTAACCAATTCTTCCATTCTGGTTTTATCTCCTAAGATACTACCCTTACTTAAACTGCTACTTGGGTCAACAGCCAAGACAGCTACTTTGTGCCCCTTTTGGGTTAGCAAAGTCCCAAACTGTTCAATAAACGTACTTTTTCCTACTCCTGGTACACCAGTGATACCAATACGTATAGATTTATTTGCATGCGTAATACATCCCTGAATTAATTCTTTTGCATCTGCTCGGTCTTTTGGAGCGGTACTTTCTATAATAGTAATAGCTCTACTGAGCGCAGTTTTGTTTGCAGCCAAAATACCTTTTATAAGCTCCGAGATACTTTGCTTTTGCTTTCGTGCCTTTTTTAATATTAAGGCAGTTTTATTACTTAAGTTCTTAGGCTTTTCAACCCCTTGAAGTTCATGTAATGCGCTGGTATGTTTTTTTTGTTTTTTCACTAGGTGAATTTATGACAAATTTATGACATTTGATTTTTCAAAACTCATTTTAGAGAGTATATTGACTCATTAACACAAAAATAAAACACAATGACGACATTATATAAAGCAACAACAAATGCTACAGGCGGTAGAGAAGGCCATGTGAAAAGCGAGGATGGACTCATAGATATGGGTTTGTCTGTCCCTAAATCTATGGGCGGAGATGGTGGTGAGGGCGTGAATCCAGAACAACTATTTGGGGCAGCATACGCTGCTTGCTTTGGAGGGGCTTTGCAAGCTGTTGTTGGTATAGCAAAACTTGACATAGATGTGAGTCAAATTAGTGTAGATGCTACCATTGGATTTTGTAAGGATGAAGATGGTTTCTTTCTAGAAGCAACTTTAGATTGTTACATTCCAGATGTTGATACTCAAACGGGAGAACAATTAGTTAACGATGCGCACCAAATGTGCCCGTTTTCAAAGGCCACGCGAGATAATATTACTGTAACTTTAAATTTATTATTGGACTGATACCCTACCTAACTACAAAAAAAAGTATCCCAAGTTTAGCATTTAAACCTGGGATACTTTTTTACTATGTTGTAAGATTTTAGTCTTTTATAACATGGTACTGAGCACTTTTTCCGTCTATAAAAACAGACAAAATGTAAGATCCACTTGCCAGAGAATTTAAATCAACACTAGCTTGTGTTGTATTTATTGTGTTTTCCAATACAACAGATCCTAAGATATTTCTTACTTCAATTTTTTGAATACTACTGTTATTTTTAAGAGTGATGATCCCTGAGGTAGGATTGGGGAAGAAGGTGAAATTTTCAAAAACAGCATCTTCAACATCAAGAATTTGTTCTATAGCGATATCTGTTGGTCCTCCAGAATTTGTAGCTAGTAAAAAATAGTACGATCCTATTTGTGGTACTATTGAGGAATTAGTTCCTGTAAAACAAGGGTTTTGAGCATCTTCAACCCTAATTAACTCTGTTACTGCTGGGGTTGGGGTAGTGGCCTCAAAAAATATAACACTATTCACGCCACTTGGAGTTACAATAGATGCGTTTGTTTGTCCCATACCTGGGGTACACAAAAAATAATACCAAACTCCATTAAATCCGTCAACAGTGCAATTACTTGGGTTGCCACCTTCTTCTGTAGCAAATTGAGTATTTACATTTTCATCTAGATAACCACCACCAATTTCTATTGCATTGGCAATTTGATCATTTATTGGGGGTTCTGGTGGGGAGGCACAATCAACCGTTAATGTGAAGTTTCCAGTGTCTCCGTTATACCCTTCTATTGCGATGTAGTAGGTGGTTGCTGGTAGTGTTGTTATTGTAATTTCTGAACCCAACGCGCAAGTATCGTCGTTTTCTATTGGGTTGTCTAGGTCACAACTTGTGTAGATACGCATGTAAGGATCATAATCAAAGGCTGTACATAAAGAAAATGTAACTTCTCTTTCTTGTGGTGATGTCTCTGTATATTTATAAAAAGCATCTGGGCCACCAACTCCATTGGTGTCTGTTTTGTCTAGTGTTGTTCCCTCAACAGAGCCTCCACAAAGAATATCAAGCGCTATCTGGCAATTATCATTAAATCCTTCTGGGTCAAAGGTTAATTCCCAATCAAATGGAAGTTCATCCCATCTGTCATCCCATTGAATGTAATAGTCTTGACTAGCAGTAACTGAAAATCCAATTATCTCGGAGGCAAAGGCACTCCCAGAGCCATCCGATGCAAATGGGCAAGAATCATCATCACTTATTACGGCTGTTGCATCTGAGCAATCGTTCCAAATTGAAACTCTAGTATCAGAGCCACCCAAACAAGAATTAACATTGATGAATCCATTTTCTGATGCGGTATACACAAACCATGCAGCATCTCCTCCATTGGCTCCACCACTAAGATCATTAATTTGCGTTTGAGATACACTTCCTTGCTGAATCACAACAGCAGCTGTGCAAGTGTCTCCACCATTTTGTGCTTGGGTAAAGACGGTAATCGAAAATAATAAAACCAGTAAAAATGGATTGTATTTTTTTTTCATGAGATAGATTTTGCTTGTTTCCCAAATATACTGTTATTTTTTTTTAAAAATAGATGCTATTGTGAAACAGCGTAGTTAAATTGTCGTCTATTAAAAGACCTTTAAACTATTTCCTATAACTGTGTCAACTTCTTTACTTGTCCAGCAGTGCAGAGCACAAAATCCTAGAGCTCAAACAGCCCTATACAGCCAGTACTGTGATGGAATGTTTGTAGTGGCTAGCAGGTATCTAAAAGATACAGCCGAGGCAGAAGACGCAATGCAGGTTGCTTTTATTAAGGCATTTAAAAAAATAGAACAGTTTAAAGGCGATGTTAGTTTTGGAGCATGGTTAAAGCGTATTGTAATAAATACATGTTTGGATGCCTTGAAAAAGAAAAAAATTCATTTTGAGGAAATCACCGAGCAAACCCCTGGTGTTGAACAACAAGAGGATGAGAGTTGGTCTGTTGACAATCATATTACCAAACAAATTATAGAACAGGCCATAGAAAAATTACCTCCAAATTATAAACCTGTGGTACAACTATTTTTATTGGAAGGGTATGACCATCAGGAAATAGCTCAAGTTCTTGATATCACTCAAAGTGCTTCACGAACAAAACTACATCGTGGTAAAATACAATTACAACAACATTTAAAGAACCTAGACTATGGCAAAAGATATTAGAGATATAATGAAGCAAAGCGCATCACAAGCGCCAAAATTACCAGAGGGACATCAAGCTCGTTTTCAAGCAAGATTACAGGCTAATTTTAGTGAAAACCAAACACTCAAGACAATACACCCAATGCAGTTTTGGATGAAAATTGCTGCTGTTGCCATACTTTTTGTTGCCGTGAGTGTTTTTGGTTATTTACAATTATCCAACAAGGGTCTGGATGATAGTATAGTAGATGCTGCTGGGGCAGAGTTACAATCCAATGAAAAACTTGTGCATTTAGCTGATATCTCTCCAGATTTAGAAAGGGTTGAGCAATACTATACCTCTGGTATCAAAGTTGCATTGGCTTCTTTAACAATTACCTCAGATAATAAAGATGTAATTGATGGATACATGCAACAGTTACAGGTGCTGGATTTAGAGTATGAGAGCTTAAACATTGAACTAACTCAGGTAGGTCCTTCAGAAGAGATCATTACAGCTTTGGTAGACAACCTTAAAATGCGACTAGAATTATTAATGAAGCTCAAAACAAAATTAAAAGAACTTAAAAATAACACCAATGAAACAATCACAAGCATTGAAGTTTAGGCTTTTTTGGGCACTAGCCATTGTATTTGTTGCTTCAGGTTTTTCCCAAGAAAAATTTGTGGCCTCCTATAATGCTAGTCAAGACATGGTTGTAACCTTAAGGAGCTCTTACACCAACGTTATTTTTGAAACCTGGAATAAAGATAAGGTAGAGGTTTTGGCTTTTATTGACTCTGAAAATATTGACAAACAGCAAAAACAAGCTCTTTTTGATGCTTGGGATTTTGAGGTTTTAGGAAGCTCAAAAAATGTAATAATTACCTCTACAGGTACAGCAATTACTAGTACTTTATCTAATTTACAAGCACGGGTAGGCGAGCAATACAACTTTGTATTTACATATGATACCAATGGAGCTGTTAAAACCATTGTAAAAACAAACAAAGGAAATACAAAGCCTCCAGCAAAAAGAACCATTATCATTAAAATGCCTAAAAAAACCAAAACTGATATTAATGGAAGGTACGGTGAAATTAAAATGGCAGATGCTTTTAATGTGAAGGCAACATTAAATCATACCCCTTTCGCCGCAGATCGTATAGATGGAGTACAAACCCTCATTAATGCCTCTTACGCTCCTGTAATAGTAAACCATTGGCAGTATGGCACCTTGTATGTAAAATTTGTAAACACTTGTAAAATAAACACCCTAGAGAGCATAGAGCTAAACGCTAATTCTAGTGATGTATATATTGGTGCAATAAGTAAAGAGGCTTTTGTTACGGGCTCCTTCGGAAACCTGGTGGTTGGTAAATTAGCAGATAATTTCAAACGCTTAGAAATTGTGTTGCGCAACACAGATGCTACTGTTGGCCTATCAGAGAGTCCATTTACGTTTTTGTTTAACGGAAAAAGGTCTAGGTTGAAGCATCCTAAATCTTTAGAATTTACGGTATCAAAACAGGCTCAAAGAATCCTCGCCAGAGGGTTTTATAAAAACGCAGGTACAAACAGTAATTTTCTTGTAAATGCAGATTACAGCACTTTAGTTTTAAAATAAAGAACTGTATAAATATAAATACCCCAGGAGAATTTGCTCCTGGGGTATTTGTGTATGAGAGGTTATTTTTGAGTCAATACCCATTCACCTTTTGTGATAAGTGGGATTGCTTGTTTGTATTTTACTTGCTTGCTCTCTCCGCTCATTACATGCTTAATGGTAACTTTATCGTTACGACCAATTTTCGGCATTTCTCTGGTAATGGTTTCTGTAATAGGGGGCTGGTTTTGTGTTTGCCCAACTGCCTTGGCTCCAGCAGATCGCTGGTCAAGATTTTGTATTTCATCTTTCTGCTCCTTGAGTTTTTGCTTGCTTTTTACCTCTCGAGCCTCTTGAATCTGTCTTTGATTTTCTTTGGGCAATTCCCCTTTAAACAAGAATGATAACACATCTTTGTTTACATTTTCTACCATTGTTTTAAAAAGTTCAAAGGCTTCAAATTTGTAAATTAAAAGTGGGTCTTTTTGCTCATGAACCGCCAACTGCACAGACTGTTTTAATTCATCCATTTTTCGCAAGTGTGTTTTCCAGGTATCGTCGATAATAGCTAGAGAAATGTTTTTTTCAAAATCCTTCACCAGTTCTGCACCTTTTGTTTGATAGGCTGTTTCTAAATCTGTGGCAACATTTAAGGTTTTTACACCGTCTGTGAATGGCACTAAGATGCGCTTGTATTGATCTTTATGATTCTCATATACATTTTGGATCACCGGGAAGGCAATCTCTGCATTTTGATTCATTTTTTCTTGGTAGTGGACGTAGGCAACTTTGTATACTTTACCTGCAATGTCTTGAAATCCTAATTTTTCAAATTCATTTTGATCTACAGGTGAGGCAATAGAAAAATAGCGGATCAATTCAAATTCAAAATTCTTAAAGTCTTGACTTTCCTTATTGTTTTGAGAGATGATCTCTGCAGTATCATAAATCATGTTGGCAATATCAACCCTAAGTCTATCACCAAACAACGCATTGTATCTTCTTTTATAGATAACCTCACGCTGTGCATTCATTATATCATCATACTCTAATAAACGTTTACGAATACCAAAGTTGTTTTCTTCTACTTTTTTCTGAGCTCGTTCTATAGATTTAGAAATCATAGAGTGTTGTATAACCTCTCCTTCTTTAAGACCCATTCTATCCATCATTTTAGCAATACGTTCGCTACCAAAAAGACGCATTAAATTGTCTTCTAAAGAAACATAAAACTGAGAGCTACCAGGATCTCCCTGACGTCCAGAACGACCTCTTAGCTGTCTGTCCACACGTCTAGAATCATGACGCTCTGTACCTACAATGGCCAGACCACCAGCGGCCTTTACAGCATCACTTAATTTGATATCTGTACCACGACCTGCCATGTTTGTTGCAATGGTTACTACACCAGCATCACCCGCTTGGGCAACAATATCTGCTTCACTTTTGTGCATTTTTGCATTTAAGGTGTTGTGTTTTACCTTTCTGATACTAAGCATACGACTCAAGAGTTCAGATATCTCAACAGAAGTTGTACCTATTAGAACAGGCCTTCCTTGTTTTGAGAGTTCTGTTACCTCTTCAATAACAGCGTTGTATTTTTCTCTTTTGGTTTTGTAAATTTTATCTTCCCGATCATCACGTGCAATGGGTCTGTTTGTTGGAATTTCCACCACATCTAGTTTGTAAATCTCCCAAAGCTCTCCAGCCTCTGTTACAGCTGTTCCGGTCATACCAGATAGCTTTCTATACATTCGGAAATAATTCTGTAGGGTAACTGTTGCAAAGGTTTGAGTCATTGCCTCAATCTTTACATTCTCTTTAGCTTCTATTGCTTGGTGTAATCCATCACTGTAGCGGCGTCCATCCATGATACGCCCCGTTTGTTCATCTACTATCATTACCTTGTTTTCCATGACAACATACTGGGTGTCTTTCTCAAACAAGGAGTAGGCCTTTAATAATTGGCTTAGGGTATGAATACGTTCACTTTTAACACCAAAATCTCTGAATAATTCTTCTTTTAGGGCCGCTTCTTTTTCACTAGATAGTTCTTGTGCTTCAATTTTTGCTATTTCTGTTCCAATCTCTGGCATGACAAAGAAATCTGGATTGTCTGGTCCAGATAAATACTCAACTCCTTTGTCTGTAAGTTCAATTTGGTTGTTTTTCTCTTCTATAACATAGTATAGCTCTGCGTCAACCAGAGGCATTTCACGATTGTTGTCTGCCATGTAGGTGTTTTCTGTTTTTTGCAGAATTTGTTTTACACCCTCTTCAGATAAAAATTTAATGAGGGCCTTATTTTTAGGGATACCCCTGTAAACACGCAATAACTTAAAACCTCCTTCTTTAACATCTCCTTCTTTGATTAATTTTTTTGCCTCAGCTAACACACCCGTAAGGTGTTTTTGCTGTACGGCAACAATGTCAGCAATCTTTGGCTTTAATTCATTAAACTCATGACGATCACCTTGCGCCACAGGCCCTGAGATAATTAAAGGAGTTCTAGCATCATCAATTAGTACACTATCTACCTCATCAACAATTGCATAATGGTGTGGTCTTTGTACCAAATCTTGGGGTTTGTGCGCCATATTATCACGCAAATAATCAAAACCAAACTCATTGTTGGTACCATAGGTAATATCACAGTTGTATGCATTTCTTCTTGATTCGCTGTTTGGTTGATGATTATCCACACAATCTATGGTCATACCATGAAACTGAAATATAGGGGCCATCCAAGCGCTATCACGTTTGGCTAGATAATCATTTACAGTAACAACATGAACTCCATTTTGGGCCAAGGCATTCAGGTATACCGGTAGTGTAGCTACTAATGTTTTCCCTTCTCCTGTCTGCATCTCTGCAACTTTTCCTTGATGCAGGGCAACACCTCCAATAAGTTGTACATCATAATGTACCATGTCCCAGGTTATTTGTTTCCCTGCAGCATCCCAAGAGTTTTTCCAAATAGCGTGATCTCCATCTAGAGTCACATAATCTTTCTCCCCAGATAATTCTCGGTCAAAGGCTGTTGCCGTAACTCTGAGGGTTTCATTATTTTTGAAACGTTTTGCTGTTTCTTTCATTACAGCGAACGCTTCTCCTAAAATTTTGTTTAGAGATTCCCTTTCTATTTGATATCTGTCATCTTTTAAGCCGTCAATTTTGTTATAGATATCTTCTTTTTTGTCAATATCTTCTTCTTTATCTGCAGCTATTTTTAGCGCATCTATTTGGTCTTGAATCTCTTTTTGATCTTCTTTGATGATGTTTCTAAACACATCACTTTTTGCGCGCAACTCATCAATACTTAATTTCTCTAGTGCAGCTTCATGAGATTTCACCTGTGTTACATAGGGTTGTATGTCTCCAAGATCTTTCTTGGCTTTGTCTCCCACAAATACTTTTAATACGTTATCTAAAAATCCCATGTGTCTTGTTATGTTGTATAGCGTTAAACGCTGTATTTTTTTATTTATTGAATAGAAATAATAGGTCTGTTATGAGTTTTATGTCATAACAAAAAAAGCCCCTGCAGACAGAGACTTTTTTTAGCGCATGATTTTCTGTGCACCTATTGCATACCAACGTTTTGTAAAACGTTTATATTAATATTCGTCCTCGTTCCACAGATAGTCTTCATCTGTTGGGTAATCTGGCCAAATTTCTTCTATAGAATCATAAGAGTCTCCCTCATCTTCTATGGCTTGTAAATTTTCTACAACCTCTAGTGGTGCTCCCGTTCTAATGGCGTAGTCAATTAATTCGTCTTTAGTTGCCGGCCAAGGCGCATCACTTAAATAGGATGCCAATTCTAATGTCCAGTACATTGATTAATGTTTTAATTTTGTGCAAAAATAATTTTTTAGTCGAAATAGACAACTAAAAAACAACTTATTTAAGCTTTATTTATAAGAACGTTTACAATTATCTGTTTATCAAGTAATTGATGGTACTATTTTTAAGTGAAAACTATTGTTTATATTTTCTCAGGAATCCACTTAACTTCTTCTGCTTTTAAATCATAGGACAACTTCCGTGCCACTACAAAAAGATAGTCAGATAGTCTGTTGAGGTATTTTAATACCCGAGGGTCTATGCCTTGTTGCTCGTTTAAAAGAGTTGTAATTCTCTCAGCTCTTCGACACACACAGCGCGCTATGTGACAATATGACACCGTGGTGTGACCTCCAGGAATCACAAAGTGTGTCATCTCAGGTAACGTCTCATTCATTGTATCCATCTGTGTTTCTAGCCTAGTAATGTCTTGCTCAGAAATTTTAGGAATGTTTAATCTTTCTTTACCGTTTTTTAATCTTTCTTTTTCTGGCGGTGTTGCTAAAATCGCGCCCACAGTAAATAGCTTATTTTGAATAGTTATCAATTCTTTTTTGGTGTGAGGGTCTATATCTTGATCTCTTATAAGACCTATGTGTGAGTTTAGCTCATCTACGGTGCCGTAACTCTCTATCCGGATATGGTGCTTGGCAACCCGCGTACCTCCAAAGAGAGCAGTGGTTCCTGTATCACCAGTTTTTGTGTATATTTTCATAGCTTACCGTTTTTCTTGATCTGTCTTTTTACGCTGGGCATAGCGTTGTTTAAATGTTGTGTTTTTACGACTTTTTAAACTTGTTTGGTTTTTTTTATTCCAAAAATACAGAACAACTACTAAAATAAGACCTCCAAAAACGAGTATAAATGGGTTGCTAAGTGCTTGTGGTTCCATAGCGTGAAAATACGAGGATTTTTTGTGAGAAACAATGAAAATTAAAAATTCAATACATGCAGGTGTATTAACGTGTCTTAGGGCTAAATTTAAAACACATTTACCTCTGGCTCTATGGTAATGCCAAAGTCTTTCGCTACTTTTTGCTGAATTTTTAGTGCCAGTTCCCAAATTTGTGCTCCAGTGGCATTTCCGTAGTTCACTAAAACAAGGGCTTGGTTTTTATGAACACCAGCATCTCCATAACGCTTTGCTTTAAATCCTGCTTGTTCAATAAGCCACCCAGCGGGTATTTTAAATTCAGCATTTGCTAGGGCATAAAAAGGAGCCTCTGGAAATTTGGTATGAAAGGCCTCAAACGTTTTGCTATCAACCACTGGGTTTTTAAAAAAGCTACCACTGTTGCCTAGCTTTTTTGGATCGGGTAATTTAGACTGTCTTATGGCTATTACTGCATCACTAACCTGTTTAATAGTGGGGCTGGTATTATTATTCATAGACAGATGCTCATTAATAGCACCATACTGAGTTTGTATTTTGTGGTTGTTTTTGGTGAGCTTAAATGTTACCCTAGTAATCACATATTTGCCCTTATGTGTGGTTTTAAAAATAGAATTTCGATACCCGAAATCACACTGTTGATGGGTGAAAGAAACTTCTTTGGAAGTGGCAATTTCAATTGCATCACATTTCAAAAAAACATCTTTTAACTCCACGCCATAGGCGCCAATGTTTTGAATAGGAGCAGTGCCCACGTTTCCAGGTATGAGAGACATATTTTCTAGCCCGCCGTAGTTATTGTCTATGCAATGGAGTACAAAATCATGCCAGTTTTCTCCCGCCATGCAGGACAGCTCTATAGAATTTTGATTTTGATTTTCTATAGAAATCCCCTTTAGGTTTACATGTATTACCAGCGCGTCAATAGGGCCTGTAAGCAGCATGTTGCTTCCGCCGCCGAGTAAGAATTTTTTTAGATACTTAGGCAAAGCCAGGGCTTCTTGCAACTCCTCTATAGTATGTACAGAAACAAAATATCGCGCCTCACACTCTATACCAAATGTATTGTAAGACTTTAAAGATATGTTTTGTTGTATGTGCATTACTCTTTATAGGCTACTAGTGCTTGTTTTAATATGTTTACGGCTTTGATTAGGCTTTCTTTGTTGAGTACGTATGCAATACGTATTTGATTTTGGCCAACCCCTGGTGTGGAGTAAAATCCTGCAGCAGGAGCTACCATAATAGTCTCTCCATCAACATCAAATTCTTCTAGAAGCCATTGTGCAAAGGCATCACTGTTTTTTATAGGTAATTGTACAATACAGTAAAAAGCACCTTTAGGGTATCCTACTTTAACTCCAGGGATTTCCTCTAGTTTTTCAATTAAAACATCTCTACGTTCTTTGTACTGATGTGTGACCTGGTCAAAATAAGATTGTGGCGTATCTAAGGCAGCCTCGCTTGCTATTTGCGCAAATGTGGGTGGGCTTAGCCTTGCCTGGGCAAATTTTAAAGCAGTATTTAGTACCATTTTGTTTTTACTGACCAAGCAGCCAATACGGGCTCCACACATAGAGTAGCGTTTTGATACAGAATCTATAATTATTGCATAGTCTTCCATACCTGGTTCTTCAAGGATAGAATAATGCCTAACATTATCATAGGTGAATTCTCTATATACCTCATCTGCCACTAAAAACAAATCATGTTTTTTTACAATAGCTGCTAGGGTTTGTATTTCTTGTTTAGAGTATAGGTACCCTGTTGGGTTTCCTGGATTGCATATAAGAATAGCCTTTGTTTTTGGGGTAATAAGTTTTTCAAATTCTGAAATATTAGGCAAGGCAAAGTTGTCTTCTATTTTTGAAATAACTGGTACTATTTTTACCCCAGATGCTATTGCAAAACCGTTGTAATTTGCATAAAAAGGCTCTGGGATAATAATTTCATCGCCAGTGTCTGCAATACTACCCATAGCAAACAAAAGGGCCTCACTACCTCCAGTGGTTACAATAAGCTCATTGTGATTTACAGGAATGTTTTTTCCCTGATAATAGGCTGCAATCTTCATTCTGTAGGTCTCAGAACCTTCAGATCTTGTGTATGCAAGAACCTCTAGTGAGTGAGCAGCTACCGCATCCATGGCTTGTTTTGGGCTCTTAATATCTGGTTGTCCAATATTAAGATGATATACTTTTTTATTTGCTTTGTAGGCTTTCTCTGCGAAAGGAACCAGCTTTCTTATGGGTGATTCTGGCATTAATTGCCCTTTGGTTGAAATTATTGGCATAACAGTATTATTTGAATAACAAAGTTGCAAAAAATAGTTTAAAAATATGCTATGGTAAGCCTACGGTTTGTCTATTTTTTTTACACCTAAAGTTATGATAAAAAAAAGGTCGATTCACAAAAGTAAATCGACCAAATTATATATTTAAAACAGCAGTGTTACTCTTGTGTTTTTTCTAAGATGCTCTTATCTGCATTTAAAACCTCTCCTTTTATTTTGAGGGCTTTTATAGGCTCATCTGCATTAGAATACACAGTTACTGTTTTTCTTATAGGACCCACTCTGTTTGTGTCATACTTAACTTCAATGCTTCCAGAGGCTCCAGGAGCAATAGGGCCTTCTGGTTTTTTTGGAACCGTACATCCACAACTAGATTTTACATTTGTTACCACTAATTCTGCATCTCCGGTATTGGTAAATTCGAATACACGAACTCCGTCACTTCCTTTTACAATCTTACCGTAATCTACCGTTTCGTTTTTGAAACTGATTTTGGCTTGCGCACTTGAGGTGTATCCAATTAGGCTAATTAACGCTACTACTATTAACTTTTTCATATCATATACTATTAAGGATTGCTAATTTAGGGAACTTTAGTATGCTATGCAAGTTAAGTTATAGACATTAAACATTTCATAATACTAGAGATATCCCTACTTTTACAATCTTATTTCAAAAATGATACCAAAATGACCCAAGTAGGATCCTATAATGCAAAAGATATTGAAGATAAGTGGTACCAGTACTGGATGGAGCACAACTATTTTCATAGTGAGGTAGACGATCGTGAGCCTTACACTATTGTGATTCCTCCTCCAAACGTTACTGGAATACTTCACATGGGACATATGCTAAATAACACCATACAAGATGTGTTGATAAGACGGGCGCGTTTAAAAGGTTTTAATGCCTGCTGGGTACCTGGTACTGATCATGCAAGTATTGCCACAGAGGCCAAAGTTGTAGCCCGTTTGAAAACCCAAGGAATCCAAAAATCAGACTTAACAAGAGAAGATTTTTTAAAACACGCCTGGGATTGGACTGATGAGTATGGGGGTGTTATTTTAGATCAACTCAAAAAACTGGGCGCTTCTTGTGACTGGGAGCGCACAAAATTTACTCTAGACCCTGCCATGTCTTCTCAGGTGATAAAAAGTTTTGTTGACTTATATAACAAAGGACTCATTTACAGGGGCTATAGAATGGTCAACTGGGATCCAAAGGCAAAAACAACCTTGAGTGACGAGGAAGTACATTTTGTAGAGCAACAAGGTGACCTGTTTTATATTTCCTACAATATACAAGACAGCGATCAAACCCTTACCATTGCGACCACACGTCCAGAAACTATATTTGGTGATACTGCCATTTGTATAAACCCAGATGATGAGCGTTTTACTCATTTGAAAGGGAAAAAAGCCATTGTGCCTATTTGCAACAGAGTGATTCCCATCATAGAAGATACTTATGTTGATGTAGAATTTGGTACAGGGTGCTTAAAAGTAACACCAGCCCATGATCAGAATGATAAAATGCTGGGAGATAAGCATAAACTTGAGGTTATAGATATTTTTAATGAGGATGCAACACTTAATAGTTTTGGATTGCACTACCAAGGGAAAGATCGATTTGTGGTTCGTACAGAAATAAAAGCTGAACTTGAACAATTGGGCGCTTTGATAAAAACAGAGCAGCATCTCAATAAAGTAGGAACCAGTGAACGTACCAAAGCAGTTATTGAGCCGCGCCTGAGTGACCAATGGTTTTTAAAAATGGAAGATCTAGTGAAACCTGCCATAAAAGCGGTTTTGGAACAAGATGATGTGGTTTTACATCCAAAAAAATTCGAAAACACCTACCGTCATTGGATGACCAACATAAGAGATTGGAATATCTCTCGCCAACTATGGTGGGGACAACAAATTCCAGCTTATTTCTATGGACCAGGTAAAGAAGATTTCGTAGTAGCTGAATCTATAGAAGAAGCCTTAAAATTAGCAAAAGAAAAAACCAACATCGCATCTTTAGAGATGGCAGACTTGCGCCAAGACCCTGATGCTTTAGATACTTGGTTTTCTTCTTGGCTGTGGCCTATGAGTGTTTTTGATGGTTTAAACAATCCAGATAACAAGGAGTTTAAGTATTACTACCCAACCAATGATTTGGTTACGGGTCCAGATATTTTATTTTTCTGGGTAGCAAGAATGATCATAGCTGGCTATGAATATACAGGTAAAAAACCTTTTAAAAATGTATACCTAACAGGGTTGGTTAGAGATAAACAACGTCGTAAAATGAGCAAGTCTTTGGGGAACTCTCCAGATGCTCTAAAACTCATAGAAACTTATAGTGCAGATGGGGTAAGAGTTGGCTTACTTCTGAGTGCTGCCGCCGGGAATGATTTAATGTTTGACACAGCGCTTTGTCAACAAGGTAAAGGATTTTCAAATAAAATTTGGAATGCATTTAAATTAACCCAATCATGGGAGATTGATACCACTATTTCTCAACCAGAATCCTCCAAGGTAGCTGTGGATTGGTTCCGATCTCGCTTACAGCAAACTCTTGTTGAGATTGAGGATCATTACAATAAATACAGAATTAGTGACGCTCTAATGGCAAGTTACAAATTGGTATGGGATGATTTTTGTGGGTGGCTTTTGGAGATAGTAAAACCAGCATACCAGGCCCCTATAGATAAACAAACCTATGATAGTGTGATTGCTATCTTTGAAGATAACCTAAGAATATTACATCCATTTATGCCATTTTTGACCGAAGAACTTTGGCATAAAATTGCCTCAAGAACACCTCAAGAAGCCTTAATTGTTAACCATTGGCCAAAAACAACTCCGATACAGACATCTTTATTGACTGATTTTGAGTTTGCCGCTGAGGTGATTTCTGGAATTAGGACCATTAGAAAAGAAAAAAACATTGCTTTTAAAGATGCTATTTCACTTTCTGTTATTAATACAGAGAAGATAAACAGCCAGTTCGATGTTGTTATTAAAAAATTAGGAAATATTAGTGAGATCACACAAGCTTCTAGCGCAGTAGAGGGCGCTTTAACTTTTAGGGTGAAGTCTAATCAATATTTTATACCTATTTTGGGGACCATTGATATAGCTCAGGAAATACAAAAGCTAAAAGAAGAATTAAAGTATACCCAAGGGTTTTTAAAGAGTGTACAAGGTAAGTTGAAAAATGAAAAATTTGTTAGTGGTGCTCCACAAAAAGTGGTTGATAACGAGCGCAAAAAAGAAGCAGATGCACTAGCAAAGATTACAACTATTGAACGCTCAATAAAAAATCTTAGTTAGCCATTATTTTCTGTACAAAAAATAATGGATGGAGGTTTCTATGTATTCTAGCTTGGCCTGATCTTGTGTAAGGTGTTTGGCTTGAAAAAGTGCATTTGTCTTAAAAGCAGAAATTAATTTTTTCTTACTGTTTTTTGAATTATGCCAGGAGTTTGTAGCCCGTTTGTAATAAGCGTACAATTTTAATAATGTGTCAGCAGGGAAAGGTTCTGTGTGCTCATTTACGCTCTCAACAGCTTTTTTAAATGCAATGTCTATTTCCTGTGAGGTCATTACTGTAGGTTACTTTCTTTAAAGGGACGCTAAAATAGAGCTTCCTCCTTTTACAACATCGTTTAGTTTTACATCCAGTTTAGTGCCAATGGGAAGAAACACATCTACACGAGATCCAAATTTAATAAAACCACTATCGCTCCCTTGAGCAACTTGTTGTCCTTTTTTTGCATAATTTACGATACGTCTGGCCAAAGCGCCAGCAATTTGTCTGTGGAGGATATCCCCAAATTTTTTAGATTTCACTACTACAGTTGTGCGCTCATTTTCTTCACTAGATTTTGGATGCCAAGCCACTAGAAATTTTCCGGGATGGTATTTACTAAAGACCACCTGTCCTGCCACAGGGTATCGTGTTACATGAACGTTAATAGGAGACATAAATACGGAGACTTGTAGTCTTTTGTCATTAAAAAATTCTTTTTCGAAAACCTCTTCAATAACAACAACTTTGCCATCAACAGGAGATACAACATGGTCTTCACTTATGTTTAAATTTCGTTTAGGATTTCTAAAAAACTGCAAGACCAATACTAGCATTACAATGGCCAGGAAGATACAGGCGCCTCTTAGGTAATTATTCACAATGAAATAATCTGCGGCCAAGCTCATGGTAATTACAAGTGCCAGTGTAATAAAAATAATTGTGTATCCTTCTTTATGAAACATATGTTATAAATTGTAAAAATGCATAAATAATCGGGCTGGTATAAATAGCGCTATCTAGCCGATCATACAATCCGCCATGTCCAGGCATCAGCTTTCCACTATCTTTTACACCAGCTTGACGTTTGTAGTTGGATTGTACTAAATCTCCAATAGATCCAAATACTGAAACAATAAAAGCAAGTGCTATCCAAATATATAAAGTGTAAATATATAAAACATTAAAAATAATGAAACTCGCAACAACAGATCCTATAAGTCCTCCAAAGAACCCCTCTATTGTCTTTTTTGGAGAAACTCTCTCCAGTAGTTTGGTTTTACCCAGAGATTTACCGATGATATAGGCAAAGGTATCATTACACCAAATGAGTATAAAAACCCCAACAATAACCTCAGGGGTAAATACCCCATTAGTAAATGGAATAAGTGTTAAAAAGACAAAACCACTTATGATGTAAAGTATGGTCTGTATGTATTTTTGCTTTTTGAGTATAGAGGTCTTGGTGCCTGAGATCACATCTTTAGCTAGGAGCATCCCCACAAATAAGGAGCCACCTAGATAAATGTACAGCACTGTGTTTCCTGGATGATAATAACTTAACAATAACAGGCAAATAGGCAGTATAAGATAGGGGATAAAAGAATTAAACCCGATGATTTTTTTGAATTCTTTGAGCGTTTGAAGCCCCAGGATAAGAAAGAGTAAAATAAAAATTTCACGAGAGGTGTACATAGAAAAAATTACAGCAAGTACATATAAAATCCCTGATATACTTCGTACAACAATTTCTCTCATGGTATATGGCTTCTATAGGTCTTCTAGAAGCAACAAATATAAGTTTTTTGTACTACTTCCATAACTCATAAAATCCTTTTCTTTTTCTGTCTCAAAATCTTGGATTGCGGTAATATTGGTAGGTATAAATTTTCCACCTCTATTTTTAATGATACGTAGTCCTTCACTTATGTTTTCTACAAACTGGCTTGTGGTGGCAAATATGACAATGTTGGTGGGTAACTCATCTAATTTTTTTTCCTTTATTTGGTTAGATGACAGTAAAATTGATCCGTTTTTTGATATCAAAGACTCGCAAGTGGTCAAGAAAAAAGTTGCAGTCGTTTTTTTTGTAAATTTTAAATTATACCCATTAAATTTATCGCAAAGCATTTGATTGATACAAAACACATCTTTTTCATACCAGTCGTTCTCTAAAAGGATATTATCGAATGCTTCGTTGATTTCATTTGCATCTAGGCAGTATAAGAATTTGCCACCATTTTTTCTAAAATTATCGGTAAACCTCTCGTCTATGGCGAGAATTTCTTGAGGATAATGTTTGCGACCATTATCCTGATCACCCTCTTTTTTAGGTGTTTTTTTTAGGTTGAGATTCCCTTTTAAAAGTCTTTTAAAGAAACTCATATACGGAGTTAATGGGTGTTTAAATTCTTATTATACCAAAGATAGTAAAAATCTTCTCATAGAAAACATACAATACTTTACTAAACGGTTATAAGACTAGACCTAGTTGGTAACATTGTCATTGTCATTGTCATTTTCCTCAGATGCTGGTGCTGTCTTTGGAGTTTTTGTATCCTCTTGAGTAACTGCTTCTGTCTGGTTTGTAGATTTTTCAAAAGGTCTTTTACCAAAAATGACTTCTAGGTTGTCCTTAAAAATAACTTCTTTTGCTAGTAATACATTTGCCAATTCTGTGAGTTTTTCTTTATTGGCTTCCAATAAATCAATAGCACGCTGGTATTGCGTTTCTATAAGGTTTGATATTTCTTTGTCTATCAACTCAGCTGTCTTTTCGCTGTATGGTTTGCTAAAATTATATTCAGACTGGCCACTTGAGTCATAATAGGTGAGGTTTCCAACCTGGTCATTTAAACCATATACAGTTACCATAGCACGTGCTTGTTTGGTTACTTTTTCTAGGTCACTTAAAGCACCGGTAGATATTTTATTGAATATTACCTTTTCAGCCGCTCTACCTCCAAGGGTTGCACACATTTCGTCAAGCATTTGCTCTGGTCTTACAATGAGTCGCTCCTCTGGTAGGTACCATGCGGCGCCTAGCGATTGTCCTCTTGGTACAATAGTAACCTTTACAAGGGGTGCTGCGTGTTCTAGCATCCAGCTTACTGTTGCATGACCGGCTTCATGGAAGGCAATGGCTTCTTTTTCTGCTGGTGTAATGATTTTGTTCTTTTTTTCAAGCCCTCCAACAATCCTGTCTACAGCATCTAAGAAATCTTGTTTTCCTACCGCTTTTTTCTCACTTCTTGCAGCAATAAGAGCAGCTTCATTGCAAACATTGGCAATGTCTGCACCAGAGAACCCAGGTGTTTGTTTGGACAGAAAATCTGTATCTAAGTCCTGTTCCTTTTTCAAGGGTCTTAGGTGTACCTCAAATATCTCTTTGCGTTCCCTTACATCAGGGAGGTCAACATATATCTGTCTGTCAAAGCGACCTGCTCTCATTAGTGCTTTGTCAAGCACATCTGCACGGTTTGTAGCAGCGATAACAATTACGTTAGAATCTGTGCCAAAACCATCCATCTCTGTAAGGAGTTGGTTGAGGGTGTTTTCACGCTCATCGTTAGATCCAGAGAAATTTGCTTTTCCTCTGGCACGACCAATGGCGTCTATTTCATCTATAAAAATGATAGAGGGAGACTTTTCTTTTGCTTGTTTAAATAAATCACGTACTCGAGATGCACCTACACCTACAAACATTTCAACAAAATCTGATCCAGATAAAGAGAAAAAAGGAACTTTAGCCTCTCCAGCGACTGCTCGAGCCAGTAATGTTTTTCCTGTACCGGGTGGTCCTACCAAAAGTGCTCCTTTTGGGATTTTACCCCCAAGTGCGGTGTATTTTTCTGGAAATTTAAGAAAATCAACAATTTCTTGTACTTCTTCCTTGGCACCTTCAAGGCCTGCAACATCTTTAAATGATGTTTTTACATCTAATTTTTGATCAAATAGCTTTGCTTTTGATTTTCCGATGTTAAAAATTTGACCTCCAGCACCGCCTCCAGCACCTCCTCCAGACATTCGTCTCATGATAAAAATCCAAATACCAATTATCACAATAAAGGGTAACAAACCAACAATCACCTCACCCCAAAGGTTGGTTTCTGTGGTCCAAATAATTTGTGTGTTTAGGTTATTTTCTCTTTTAATGACTTGAAAATTATTTTCAAAATTTTGAAGATCACCAAACTCAAATTCATAACTTGGATCATTCGCTCCCGGGGTTAAGAGCCCCTTTGCTTTGTTTTTTGAATGCACGCCATCCAATCTAGCTTCTTGGGTAAGATATACCTTGGCTATTTTTTTATTTACAATCTCTACTTTTTGAACATCTCCTTGTCTAAGGTAATTTTCAAACTCAGCTTGGCTTGTTTTTTTTATTTGAGAAAAACTTCCCCCACCAGAGAATTGCAGGGCTAAAAAGATTACAAAAATAGATCCATATATCCAATACGGACTAAATTTAGGCTTCTTTAGATCTGGCTTTTTATCTTTTTTATTTTTCGAATCTTTTGCTTGCTTTGCCATGTGGCTTTACTGTTTTTAATGAGAGGTTTCGATTTTGACAGACTTTGCGTCACCCCATAGGCCTTCAATGTCATAAAAATCTCTAATGTGTTTTTGAAAAACGTGCACAACAACGTGTACATAATCCATGAGAATCCATTCTGAATTCTCACTTCCTTCTATGTGCCAAGCTTTTTCTTTTAAAGCTTTACTCACCATTTTTTGCACAGAACTTACAATTGCATTTACTTGAGTATTGGATGTACCATTACAAATAATAAAATAATCTGTCACTGTATTTTCAATTTCTCTGAGATCAAGAATTTCGATATCTTGTCCCTTGATCTGCTCAATTCCTCTGATGATGTGAGTGATAAGAAGATCTGTGTTTTTTTCTTTTTTGGTCATTCAGACATTTGCTTTGTGCAAAGTTATTACTTTTTGTTTGTTATAAGTGTTTTGCATCTATAATAAAATCTTAAATTGTCACACGTGAATATTATCAAACTTAATGCCACACCCTCTACCAATACTTACTTAAAAGACTTGTCTAAGACTTGTTTTTTAAGTGATTATACAGTTGTTGTTAGTTCACACCAGACCAAGGGTAGGGGTCAGGTAGGTGCTCAATGGTATTCTCAGCCCAACAATAGTCTAACCTTGAGTGTTTTTAAACGTTTTAAAGAACTTCATATCTCACAACAATGGTATGTTTCTATGGCTGTTTCTTTGGCTGTTTTTAAAATCTTTGAATCCCTTAAAATTCCTCAAACAAGAATAAAATGGCCTAACGACATTATGTCACGCAGTAAAAAATGTTGTGGAATGTTAATTGAAAATACAGTAAGTGGGCAGTACATAGAGGCCTCGATAATTGGTATAGGAATTAATGTCAATGAAAATCAATTTAAAGACCTTCCATTAGCGGGTTCTTTAAGACTCGCTACTGGAAATTATTTTGATATTTCTTTTGTGCTTGATCTTTTGTTACAAAAACTCAAAAAAGAATTAACTCGGGTCGAGAATCAAGATTTTGAAGCAATTTTTGCTTCCTACAACCAAAAATTATTCAAGCTTGAAACTGTGGCTGTTTATTCAACAAAAAACAGACCTGCTTTTAACGCCATACTAAAAGGAGTTTCCAAATCTGGACTTTTGATTTTGGAGGACGAAAATTCTCAGCTACATAACTTTGGATTTAAAGAAATAAGCTATCACATTTAAATTGTTTCTAAATTAGAGGATAGCGTTTCTATAAACTTGCTCACTGGAGCTTTTACCATCATTGCCATCATGGGGTTGAAATCTCCCTGAAATTGTAATTCAATAAAAGAGGTATGGTTGTCTATAGCCTCTATATTTCCAATTAGAGTGAATGGAATTTTATCACTAATTGCGCCCAGTGTAATTTTGGTTGGGCTGGTTACTTGTTTAACCTCTAGTGCAATTTCTGGCATACTCATAAGAGCAAAAATAAAGGCATCTTCTCTAATTACCTCAAACTTACTGATGCTCTCTGGCATGAGTTGCTCAAAATTTTTCACATCACTTAAAAAGTTGCAAAGTTCTTGGGCAGATTTTTGTACGGTTACTTTTTTGCTATTTAATTCCATGGTTTTTTCTTTATTAGGTATCGATGTTGATTTGCTTGAGCAATCTTGTGCGTTTTTAAATCCTAAATTTATGATGTTCCACTCCAGGTAGCTGGGTTCTCTCTCCAAGAGCTTAGTTGTTTGCTTTCTGAAGCGGAAATAAAATTAGTTTTCTCAGCATTTAATAAAAGATGCTCGTAGTTACTCAGGGTGTTGAGTGTTACATTTGCTTTTTTAAAATTTTTCTCAGCAACCTGAAAACCATAAGAGAAAATAGCAAGCATTCCTTTGACATTTAAATTAGCTTCTCTAAGGGCTTTTACTGCAACTAAACTGCTTTTTCCGGTACTAATTAAATCCTCAACCACAACGACGGTTTGGTTGGCTTGCACAAATCCTTCAATTTTGTTTTGTCTTCCATGCTTTTTTGCTTCTGGTCTTACGTAACAAAAGGGTAGGTTGAGGTAATCTGCCACTAACATTCCCATTCCAATAGCTCCTGTGGCTACACCGGCTATTAGATCTGGCTTCCCATAAAGTGTTTCTATTTGAGAGGCAATGTGCTCTCTAATGTAATTTCGAATTGCAGGATATGACAGTGTGATGCGGTTGTCACAGTAGATTGGAGAGTTCCAACCAGATGCCCAGGTAAAAGGCTCTTGTGGTTGTAATTTTATTGCATTAATTTGCAATAATAATTCAGCTGTCTTTTGGGCAGTTTCCTTGTTTAATATCATATCTGCAAATGTATAAAGTTTTTGTAAATGACCTGCCTATAATATTGTCTACCAAAAAAAACATTGGAAAGGAGTATACAACCATTCCATTGAAAGAGGTAAAGTTTAAAAAATTGATTCGTAAAATCAACCAAGGGTCTTTGGTGTATGTTAATTTATATCACAAAAATGAAGATAAACTTGAAGCCCTTTTATTAAAAAAATTACCTGTGGTTTTTGCTGGTGGTGGTATGGTTTTCAATGCAAAAAAAGAAATTCTTTTTATTCATCGCAATGGGAAATGGGATTTACCAAAAGGAAAAGTTGAGAAAGACGAGACCTTTGAGGATGCCGCTTTAAGAGAAACTCAAGAAGAAACCGGTATCAAAAATTTGGAGTTGCGGGGGTTTATAACCAAGACGTATCATGTTTTTAAACGCAATGATACATTTAAGCTCAAGGTGACTCATTGGTATGAGATGTACTCAAATTACAAGGGAGATTTAAAACCTCAAATAGAAGAAGATATAACAAAGGTGCGGTGGAAAAACTTTGCAAAGTCTCAAAAAGCTCTTACAGAGTCTTATGAAAATATCAAACTATTATTCCCAAAAGAGTATCTAACCACCCACCCTAATGATAGGATATCTTAAATGGTTTTTCTCGTAATTAGGGGAGCGTTTATGAAGCCAATCTAGTTGTGCGTACCAATTACTGGCAAAAAGTGGGTCAGATTTTTTCTCAGCTTCAAATGCGATTTTAAGTTGCGGGTTATTCTCTAGGAGCTCCTTGGCTTTATCTTCCCATACATAAGGTGAAAATCCTTCTTTTTGTTGCAGTATGGTGTCAAAGAAATTCCAATTAAAAAAAGAATCTACAGCCTCGGGTTCTAGTGTTTCGAGTAAATAGCGAACACCCTCTTGAGCAGTGCTAACAAGATAGTCTCCCTTTTGCAAGGTTACTTTTTCTTGTTTGCTAGTTACCTGTGTGTTGTAATGGAGGTAATGTCCCTCATAGGGTGACTGTCTTGTTTTAAAGTCTTTTATATGGTACACCTCGGCAATAAAAGCGGTGTCGTTTTGTATTTCTGAAACTTCAATATTATTTAACTCAAGCCTTTGTAAAACTCGCCAATACCCCTTGGCAATACCATAATAGGCTGGGATTGTAATTTCTTTTGAAGCCTTAAAGGTATTGTAATAAGGTGTTGGTTTTACAAAAGGTTTGTTGTGATCAAATTTAAGTCTCATTTTGCCTGTTACCTCACTAGGGATCATGTCACCTTGGTAGCCTTTAAATTGTAATGTTTTTCTCTGTGTACTGTCTACCTCCCAGTGTATAGGGTATGGGTCTGTTTTTTTAAATCTAGTTTTTGCCCTTTGGTGAATGCTTTTAATCTTATGGGCATCTGCGTCTGTGATGGCAATAAAGCTTTTCATTAACTCATAAGTACCCTCAACCCGTATCTTGTAAGGTTTTAGCATATGTGTTTCTACCATCATTCCTAGGGTGTTGTATAGTGTAGTGTATCCCGTAGAATATCTAGGAGAGTCCATAAACTGTGTAAATCCTTTCTCTGGCTGTTTGTTAAATACGTTTACATAAGGTGTGATGTCCCACTTTTTTGCCTGTAAAGAGTCCTGCAACCCTGGCATTAATGTTTCATGAAGATACACACCAGCTTCACCTCCTAATTTATTGTGTTGAGTAAAAAGATGGGTGAGAGCGTATTGGTAATCGGCACCATTGCTTACATGGTTGTCAATAAAGAGCTCTGGGTCTAGGGTTCTAAATAGTTTTGTAAATGCTTTGGCATTTTTTGTGTCGGCTTTTATAAAATCTCTATTTAAATCATAATTACGCGCATTTCCCCTGAAGCCATAAGTTTTAGGCCCCTCTTGATTGGTTCTAGAAGTACTATTTCTTTGTAGTGCTCCTCCAATATTATAAACAGGAATAACTGCAATGATCGTATTAATTGGGGCTTCTATAGTGCCCTGTGCTAAATCACGAAGTAGCAGCATGCAGGCATCTATACCATCACTTTCTCCAGGATGTATGCCGTTGTTGATAAGTAAAATGTTTTTAGTACTCTCTTGTAGCTGCGAGGTGGAGGTAATTCTTTTGCCTGAGGGTTCAAAATAAACAACATGTAAAGGATAGCCGCTATCTGTTTGTCCTTCTTGGGTCATTGAGATAGTGGGATAGGCTTGTTCTAAATTTTTGTAAAAAGAAATGACTTCCTTATATTCTGGGGTCTGGGTTCCTTTTGATGTTTCAAAAAGTGTGGTTAAGGGCTTGTTTTGTTTTTGAGTAGTACAACTTGAAAAAAAGAAAATTACACAAACAATACAGTAATTTAGTGCTGTTTTTATGGTGTATTGTATTGATTTATGGTTAAAGTACATGTTTTGGTGTTTTTCTTTAAATTATGTGTTTAATATAAATTGCTTTTCTATATTTGTAAATCAAAATTAAACTTTATTTAACTTTAAACAATTTACTATGAAAAAAATTACTTTAACCCTAGCTGCGTTTGCACTAGTATTTACTTCATTTGCTCAAAATGTGGTAATCGACAGAATTGCTGATAATACAACTGCACTAATTACCACAAATGGTGATGAAGATGCAGGTGTTTACTGTTCTGATTTCTTCACTCTTGAAGAAGATACTATCTTAGGAAGCTTTACTTTTCCAGGATTTTACTCAACTGCAATTGAAATTGGAGATTTATTAATTGGAGGTGATTTCTTTATCTACAATGATGGTGGAGGTTTCCCTGATGCAGATCCAACAACTACTGACGCTCTTGTAAACTTAACAAGTGTAGAATTAGGTGCTGGTTTAGAATTAGTATTAGATGCTGATGATGTTGAGTCAGGTTTTACAATTAACGTTACTGCTGCCAATGGTGGTGCTCAAGTAACATTACCAGCTGGTGACTACTGGGTAGCATTTGCTCCTGCTGTTGTTGGTGGTTCTGCTGCTGAAGGACGTTGGAACTGGACTGGATCATTCACAACAGAAACTGGTGTTTTTCCAGCTAACGAGTCTTTATTAATTGATTCTGACGATTTATTTGGAGCTGGTGCAACAGATTGGACTAGTATTGCTGCTCTTATTGGTGCAGATTTCCCATCTTTCGCTTGGACTTTAACTGACGAAGAAGAAGACTTAGGATTTGGTGATAACGACCTAGTAGGTGCATCAGTATACCCTAACCCTGCAACAAATGTAATCAACGTTGATTTTTCTTCTAATGTAGAATTAAAAAGTGCAGTACTTTTTGATGTATTAGGAAAAAACACAGGAGTTTCTTTAGTGAACGGATCTATGAACATCGCTGATCTTGCTGCTGGTGTTTACATTTTAAACATTGAGACTAACAATGGTTCTCTAACACAAAAAGTAATTAAGCAATAAGCTTTACAACATACTTTTAAAAAGCCTCGCAATTTGCGAGGCTTTTTTTATGTCAAATAATTTGCAAACTTGTCTTATACCTTAGTTTACTTTTTGTGGATTTTTACTTCATATTATACACTGGTATACCCTTGTTGCTTATCTAACAAAATAACGCTCTGTAAGGCCTTTACATTAAGTTAGCCTATACTATTTACTAATGAAGGCTAAACACATTATAATAAAGTGCGGTATATGGTATTTGTTATCTTTAAGGGCTTTTAGTTTAAGGCATCATATACAAAGTAAAGGCTATAAAAAAAGACCATGAATGCTTTTGAGCACTGATGGTCTTTTTTAGCTTTGAGATATGTGTTGAACTTTAACTATTCATCGATATTAAAAACTCATCATTATTTCTGGTGTTTTTAATACGATCGTTAATAAACTCCATAGCCTCAACAGGGTTCATATCTGCTAAGTATTTTCGCAATACCCACATGCGTTGTATGGTATTCTCATCAAGCAGTAAATCGTCTCTACGCGTACTAGAAGAAGTAAGATCTACAGCAGGGAATATTCTACGATTTGATATCTTTCTATCCAATTGTAATTCCATGTTACCTGTACCTTTAAATTCTTCAAAGATTACTTCGTCCATTTTTGAACCTGTTTCTGTAAGGGCGGTAGCAATAATACTTAACGAACCTCCATTTTCAATGTTACGAGCAGCTCCAAAGAAGCGCTTTGGTTTATTAAGTGCTGCAGCATCTACACCACCAGAAAGAATTTTTCCACTTGCAGGTTGCACGGTATTGTAAGCTCTTGCCAAACGTGTTATTGAATCTAACAGAATGACAACATCATGGCCACATTCTACCAAACGCTTTGCCTTATCTATCACTAGATTAGCAATACGTACATGCTCAGAGGGTTCTTTGTCAAAAGTAGAGGCAATTACCTCTCCTTGAACATTACGCTGCATATCTGTAACCTCTTCTGGACGTTCATCTATAAGCAGTATCATTTGATACACCTCGGGGTGATTGGCAGCAATACCATTGGCAATGTCTTTGAGTAACATTGTTTTTCCTGTTTTTGGCTGTGCTACGATCATACCACGTTGTCCTTTACCAATAGGAGAGAACAAATCAATAATTCGGGTAGATAGTTTGGGTTGTTTGTCAGAGATGTTAAATTTTTCTTTCGGGAATAAAGGGGTTAAATGTTCAAAAGCAATCCTATCACGAACTACATTAGGATTTTGTCCATTTATTTTAATTACTTTGATAAGAGGGAAATACTTTTCTCCTTCTTTTGGTGGGCGTACCACTCCTAGTACCGTGTCACCGCTTTTTAAACCAAAGAGTCTTATTTGTGACTGAGACACATAAATATCATCAGGAGATGATAAATAATTGTAATCACTGGAGCGCAGAAAACCATATCCATCTTGCATGATATCCAGGACTCCTTCGCTCTCTATAATACCGTCAAACTCAAAATCTGGTTCTTTGTATCTGTTTCTGCTGTCTTTGTTACCGTTGTTGCGATGGTCTTGTTTTTGATTGTTGTCTTTTTGTTGTCTTTTAGTGTCGTTCCCACCTTTTTGACGATTGTCATTTTGTTGACGATTGTCTGTATTTTTATTTTTATGTTGGGGCTTTTTCTCGTTTGATCGTTTTTCGTGTTTCCCTTGGGAGGATTGCTCACCTTTTTGGGTATGATTTTGTTGTTTTTGAGCTTCCTTGTTTTCTCTAGGATTAGGTTTGTGCCTTGGTGTTTGTTTATCCGTTGCTTTACCTTCTGTTGTATGTTGAGTTTTTGACCCAGTGTTAGAGCTAGCAGGGGTTTCTTTGGGAATCTCCTTTACTATATCTTTTACAGCATTTGGATTTGCAGCTTGGTAATCAAGTATTTGGTATACAAGGTCTAATTTTTTTAAGGTACGGTATTTTGGTACTTTTAATGTGTTTGCTAATTCCTGTAATTCAGGTAATTTTTTAGCTTTTAATTCTGAAATTTCTAACATGTAGAATGATAATTTTGGTTAAAGTGAGGGAAATCTTTAGAAAAAGATTTGTGTTTGATTTTTTTTGGAGATAAGTAACCTAGATAGAAATGGTTACAATTTATATTTGCAATAATACAACAATAATTTAAACTCTTACCAACTATTTTTAAAAAGAAACCTTATTTTTGAACTGTAAAAAAGTACTTTTTTCTTTATGTTACAACGAATCCAAACCCTATATCTAATTATCACTGGCTTTACACTAGCTGGATTGTATATTTGGTTTCCAGTGCTAACCACTAAAGATAAAGTTGTGCTCATTAGCAATCAAGAACCTTTGGTTTTTGGATTACTATTCACTTGCATTGCTCTTGCCATTATTGCAGTTTTAACTTTTAAAAAACGACAAACACAATTTGTATTGAATCGTTTAAATATCATATTAAACTTTGTATTACTGGGAGTTTTCGTATACAGGTCACTAAGCATACCTGGAGAGACTTTGGTCTCACAGAAGGGTATTGGGGTGTTCCTTCCTATCATTTCTATCGTTTTTTTAGTGTTGGCTAATAAAGCCATCAAAAAGGATGAAGATCTCGTAAAATCTGTAGACCGTTTACGTTAACACAACTTAGTATATTAGTGCAAGACCTCAAAGTATGCCAACTTTGAGGTTTTTTTATCGCTTTAATTCTATAACCTCTAGATTATTGATGTTACTTCCATTAATTTCAAACCTGAGCATGGTTCTTACTTTATGAAATCCATGCCTCCCGATTGCTCCAGGATTCATGTGTAGTAATCCTGTTTTTTTACAGGGCATTACTTTTAAAATATGGGAATGACCGGTAATAAAAAGCTTTGGAGGGTTGGCATAAATACCAGCTCTTATTCTTTTATGATACCTACCTGGATATCCACCAATGTGGGTGATAAATACCGAAACTTGCTCGCACATAAAATGTAGGTCTAAATCAAAGGCAGCCCTGGCCTTGGAGTCATCGATATTTCCAAACACCGCTCGCAAGGGTTTTAAAGCTGCGATTGTGTCTGTCACCTTTACATCTCCAATATCTCCAGCATGCCATACCTGGTCTGCCTGTTTTACATATTTAATGATCGTATCATCTATATGGCTATGGGTATCGCTAAGCAAAAGTATTTTAGTCACTATTTGGTTGATTTAATACTTCAAAAATACACTTAATCCATAAAGAAATAAGTATTGTGATAAGAAGATGCCTCATAAAATTATCAATTCATGCAGTATTTACTTTTCTCTAAAGTGTACCTTTGTAAAAAATTTATTGTGCGGTACTTTATTGAAATAGCATACAACGGAACCCTTTATTGTGGTTGGCAAAAACAACCAAATGCACTCAGCGTTCAGGAGGTTTTACAGAAAGCGATGTCTGTTTTTTTGAGAACACCCATAACTGTTTTTGCTGCTGGAAGAACAGATGCAGGAGTGCATGCAAAACAACTTTTTGCGCATTTTGATTTTCCAGAACTCAGCACTATTTCAGAAACAATTTACAGAATCAACGCTTTACTGCCCAATGATATTTCTATAACAAGTATCAAAAGGGTTACCGATGATTCTCATGCTCGTTTTAACGCTACTTCGCGATCCTATGAGTACCATATACAGCTTTCAAAAAATCCATTTACAACCACCTTGGCCCACCAAATACATAAAAAACCTGACATACAGCTTATGAATAAAGCAGCTAGCATGCTTTTGGGACGTCATGATTTTGAGTGTTTCTCTAGGTCCAACACACAAGTTCATACTTTTTTTTGTGACATAACAAAGGCGCATTGGGATATGGTTGATGATACCTTACTATTTTACATCACCGCAGATCGTTTTTTAAGAAATATGGTGCGAGCCATAGTAGGTACTCTACTGGATGTGGGTTTTAAAAAAACCAGTCTCAAGGATTTTTCTTTTATTCTAGAATCCAAAGACAGGAGTAGGGCTGGATCTTCTGCACCAGCCAAGGGCTTATATTTAACCAAAGTATTGTATCCCCAAGATATATTCATAACTTAATATCTTTATACGCTATATGGCATCAGCAAATGCATTTGATTTTAAGTTATTTAAGCGGTTATTGGAGTTTACTAGGCCTTATCGTTTGGTTTTTTATTTTGTTGCCTTTACGGCTGTTGTTTTGTCTGGATTGGCAATTTTAAGACCTTATTTCTTAGAGCGAGCCATAGATGAGTCTATACTACCTCGAGATTCTACGGGACTTAGTTACTTTATTGCTATCATGATTGGAGTACTGGTGATGGAGGTGCTATTTCAATTCTCATTTATTTTTTATGCCAATTGGTTAGGACAGCATATCATCAAAGATTTGCGCATTGGTCTATTTGACTTAATGACCCGTTTTAAAATGAAATATTTTGACACTAGCTCTGTTGGTAGGCTCACCACTCGAGCAGTCAATGATATTGAAACCATATCTAGTATTTTTAGTCAGGGACTTTTTATGATCATTGCAGATTTACTAAAGATGGCTGCAATTGCAACCTTTATGGTATATCAAAGTTGGCGATTATCTCTCATCGTATTTATTATCATGCCTCTTATACTTGTGGCAACACGTCTTTTTCAACGCGCCATGAAAGTAGCCTTTGAAGAGGTTAGAACGCAGGTTGCAAATTTAAATTCATTTGTACAAGAGCGCATCACAGGAATGAAAATTGTTCAGGTTTTTGCCAGAGAGCAAACAGAGTACCAACAGTTTTATGCTATTAATCAAAAGCACAAAGCTGCCTGGATTAAAACCGTATGGTATAATTCTATATTTTTTCCTATTGCAGAGATGGCCTCCTCTGTTGCTATTGGTTTACTTGTTTGGTTTGGTGGGCTTAATGCTGCAGCCAACGGAGTGATTACCCTTGGTTTGGTTGTAGCCTTTATAGAGTTGGCTCAAATGTTATTTAGACCACTGCGTCAAATCGCAGATAAATTCAATACACTACAAATGGGTATGGTGGCTGCCAAACGTGTTTTTGAAATATTAGACACAAAAGCGCAAATTGCCAACCAAGGTACCCAGGTACTTGCAAACACAAAAGGCGCTATTGCTTTTAAAAATGTTTGCTTCTCTTACACTGCTGGAGAACAGGTCATAAAGGATGTGTCATTTACTGTACAACCTGGAGAAACCATAGCAATTGTTGGAGCAACAGGTGCCGGGAAATCTACCATCATTAACCTACTGAATCGTTTTTACGAAATTAACAGTGGTACCATTTTAATAGACGGAGTCTCCATTAAGGATTACACCTTAGAATCTCTACGAAGTCAAATAGCAGTTGTACTACAAGATGTTTTTCTTTTTGCAGATACCATTCACAATAATATTAGTTTAAATAATGAGACCATCACTGAGAAAGAGATACAACGGGCAGCAACTCAAATTGGAGTGTCTAAGTTTATAGATTCATTACCCGGTAAATTTCAATACAATGTAAAAGAGCGGGGGGTAATGTTATCTTCAGGGCAGCGGCAACTCATTGCTTTTTTACGTGCCTATGTTAGTAATCCTGGAATTTTGATTTTAGATGAGGCAACCTCCTTTGTAGATTCATACTCAGAGCAGATGATACAAACAGCCACAGATACCATAACCAAAGACAGAACCTCTATTGTTATTGCTCATCGATTGGCAACTATTAAAAAAGCCGATAAAATCTTGGTGATGGATGCTGGTAAAATTGTAGAGTCTGGAACTCATAAAGAACTTTTAGATCAACAGGGGTATTACAGCACCCTGTACAAAGTACAATTTGCCTCAGAGAAGGGTCAAGAGAGTTAACTTAAGTCTTTATGGATTATTTCAGTGAGCTGCTCTAGGGTTTCGTAAAGAACAAAATCACCATCTTTAAGGTAAGAAATTTGTCCATTTTCCTCGCTTACAACCAGACAAACAGCATCACTTTTTTCACTCACACCAACGGCTGCTCTGTGTCGCAGCCCAAAACGTAGCGGTATTTTTTTATCATCAGAGACAGGAAGTATCACCCGCGTTGCGGTAATGGTATTTCCCTCAATGAGCATTGCTCCATCGTGTAAAGGGCTATTTTTGTAAAAAATGCTCTCCAAAATAGGTTGGTTAACCGCAACATTCATGGCATCTCCGCTAGATTTAACAAACTCTAAACTATTGTTTCTTTTAATAACTATTAAAGCCCCTGTGTTACTTTGACTCATTTTCTTGCAAGCTGCAATAACGGGTGCTATGTCTGTGGTGGCTATGGTATCTGTAGATATAGATTTAAACTGTCTAAACACACGATTGGCTTTAAAATTGGTGGAGCCAAGCATGAGCAAAAATTTTCTAATTTCTTGTTGGAACACCACTATTAGAGCAAACATACCCACTCCCAAAAATCCTCCCAATATTTTACTTAGCAATTCCATCTCTAATAGATCTGTAAGCCACCAAATACCATAAATGATAACAATACCAATAAATATATTTATGGCCACGGTACCTTTTACAAGTCTGTAGAGATAGTACAGCAGTGCAGCCACAAGTAAAATATCTATGGCATCAATGATTCTAAAATCTGTTAGTTCGAAAAAATCCAAAAACTTTTATTTTAAGGTGTAAATGTAGGATTAAATTTTTAGTTACTCACTGGCTTGTCTAGTTGTTCAAACAACTTGATACATTCTATGGCAGGCTGCACATCGTGAACTCTTAGTATGCGTGCGCCTTTTTGCAAGGCCACCATGTGTAGGGCAGTGGTTCCGTTTAATGCTTGTTTGGGGGTAATATCTAGTGTTTTATACACCATAGATTTTCTTGAAACCCCAGCTAGTAGGGGGATATCTAGACTCTCAAATAGCTCGAGATGATTCAGCAACTCAAAGTTTTGATGGGTAGTTTTTGCGAATCCAAATCCAGGATCAATGATAACATCATTTATATTATGAGCTCTTGCGGCCGCAACTCTTTCAGAAAAATAAAAAAGCACCTCTTTTGTAATATTTTTATAATCTGTAAGTGATTTCATGGTTTGGGGTGTGCCACGCATGTGCATCATGCAATAAGGGATTTGCAAATCCCCAATGGTTTCTATCATTTTGGGATCTAATTTTCCGGCGCTTATGTCATTGGCGATACAGGCGCCTGCTTTTACGGCTTGCTTTACAACATTACTTCTAAAACTATCAATGCTTATAAGCGCTTTTGGGAAGGCTTTGATGATTGCTTTTATGGCTGGGATAACACGATCTATTTCTTGCTCTTCTGAAATATCTGTAGCTCCTGGTCTTGAGCTATACCCTCCAACATCTAGAATTGTGGCCCCCTGATCAAGCATCTGTGAGGCCTGTTTTATTATTTGATGCTCTAAAGTTGTGGCCCCGCCGTCATAAAAGCTATCTGGGGTTACGTTAATTATTCCCATCACCCTTGGCCTAACCAAGTCAATTAATGTACCTTTACAGTTGATTGTTTGCAATTTTTTATTTTGAGTTATTTACCCGAAATTTACGCAAAATCTTACACATATTATGGCAGACACTTCCAAAGAATATAATCAGGTTATAGATACTTGTAGATCACTCTTTCAAAAAAAAATGAAAGACTACGGTAGTGCTTGGCGAATTTTGAGGCTTCCCTCATTGACAGATCAAATTTTCATCAAGGCTCAGCGCATTCGTGGCTTACAACAAAACAAACACCAGCGAGTAGATGAGGGACAAGTAAGTGAGTTTATTGGGATTATAAACTACTGCATTATGGCCTTGGTTCAGCTTGAAAAGGGAGTGGTAGAGCAGCCAGATATTTTAGCAGACGAGGCCCTGGAGTTGTATGATCAAAAAATCGCAACTACCAAGCAACTCATGATGGATAAAAATCACGATTATGGAGAGGCTTGGAGAGACATGCGCGTTACTAGTTTGACAGATTTAATCATTCAAAAATTACTACGTGTCAAGCAAATTGAAGACAATCAAGGAAAAACAATCGTAAGCGAAGGGATAGATGCCAATTATCAAGACATGATCAATTATGCTGTCTTTGCCATGATTCACCTTGAGGCCTAGTGTATTTTTTTGTTTGGCATTCAATATTAATATTACATTAACAGTAGTTGTATGAGAGTATTGGTTGGAGTTTCTAGAATATTTGTAGGTGTTCTATTTATTATTAGTGGTTTGATAAAATTGAATGACCCTGTTGGGTTTTCATTTAAACTCGGAGATTACTTTGCCCCAGAGGTTTTAAACCTTCCATTTTTAGAACCCTTTGCACTTGGTATTGCTATTTTGGTTGTTATCCTTGAGGTATTGTTGGGGGTGATGCTCATTGTGGGATATGCCAAGAAATTTACCCTTTGGAGTTTACTACTGATGATTGGGTTTTTTACGTTTCTAACGTTTTACTCTGCCTATTTTAATAAAGTTACAGACTGTGGCTGTTTTGGAGATGCCCTCAAACTCACACCCTGGCAATCATTTACTAAAGATGTTGTGCTGCTAGTATTGTTACTCTTTTTGTACAGAGGAAGAAGGTATATAGAGCCCTTTTTCACAAAAGGGTTTAGAAGTATCACTGTTTTGGTTTCTTTGGTGCTTTGCTTGTGGCTTGGGTTTTTTGTTTTAGAGCATTTACCTGTGATAGATTTTAGGGCTTACAAAGTAGGTACAAATATCACCAAAGACATGCAGACCCCAATAAATGCAAAAAAGGATGTGTATCAATACACATGGAGCTTTGATGTAAATGGTCAGAAAAAAACTGTTGTAAATAGGGGTGAGGACCCAAAAGTAGAGGGTTCTTTGCTGGGCGTTGAGACTAGTTTACTGGAAAAAGGCTATGAACCGCCTATTCATGATTTTAGTATAGAGCGTGATGGGATAGATTATACCACTCAAATGTTAGAGAAAGAGCATCTTTTGGTTGTCATTGCCTACAATCTTGATGTAGCTCAAAAAGAGGGGTTTGTTGCTATTAAAGAGGCCACAGATACCGCCATTGCAAATGGATATACCGTCATTGGTATCTCTGCCTCCTCTACTGCAGAGACAGAAAAACTGGCGGCAGACTACCAACTTGACTTTTTGTTCTATTTCTGTGATATGACGACCCTAAAAACCATTATAAGAAGCAATCCAAGTATCATGAGCCTTGAAAGAGGAACTATTTTGCAAAAATTACATTTTAATGACCTGCATAAATTAAAGCTTAAAGCATCAGAAACACCTCCTCTAACTAATGCTCCAACAACTAAAGTTTTAGATACCATAAACTAATACCTTGTGATACCATATACACTAAAAAAAATAGGATATGCTACTCTCACTTTATTTGGTGTAGTTTCTGTGATTTTTATGTTGTTTAATATGCTCCCTGATGATCCTGCCAAAATGATGTTAGGTCAAAATCAAAGCAAAGAACAAATCGATGCTGTTAAAAAGAAGTATGGTCTTGATCAACCTATTTTTACGCAGTATTTGTTATATATAAATGATCTTTCTCCGATTTCATATCATAGTACTGATCCCAAAGATTACACTTATTTGGCCCCAAGAAAATACACTGTAGCAACAAGCCTTCCAATAGCCGGAGGCAGACTAGCGCTAAAGCTTCCCTATTTACGAGAGTCTTTTCAAAAAAGCGGGAAAAAAGTGAGCACCGTTATTAGTCAAACCCTTCCAAACACTTTTGTATTGGCCATAAGTTCTATAGTTATTGCGATGCTTTTGGGTGTTTTTCTTGGTATTGTATCTGTACTGTACAAAGACCGTTGGTTAGACAAAACCATACAGCTGGTTAGCACTCTTGGGATGAGTGTTCCTTCTTTTTTTAGCGCCATTTTATTTGCTTGGATCTTTGGTTTTGTATTGCATAGATACACAGGGCTTCAAATGACAGGTAGTTTGTATGAGGTCGATGATTTTGGTAATGGTAGCTACATACAGTGGAAAAACCTAGTATTGCCCGCCATTGTCCTTGGAATAAGACCCCTTGCGGTGGTGAGTCAATTAATGCGAAATTCTTTATTAGAAGTTTTAAACCAAGATTACATCATAACCGCAAAAGCAAAAGGGCTCTCCAGGGTTGCTATAATTGGCAGACATGCTTTAAAAAACTCCTTGAATCCTGTTGTCACGGCAATCTCTGGCTGGTTTGCATCAATGCTCGCTGGCGCTGTTTTTGTTGAGTTTATCTTTGGCTGGAATGGCATAGGAAAAGAAATAGTAGACGCATTAAATAAAAGTGATCTTCCTGTTATCATGGGTACGGTAATTGTGATAGCTAGTTTGTTTATAGTAATCAATATCTTTGTAGATATTGTGTACGGATGGCTGGATCCTAAAATTAGAACTTAGCAAATATCCTTATGCACTCAATTGGCGTGAAAAAGAGCTGCCTCTTTATTTTGCCCAGAAATAGGAAATGTTACTTTGAAAAGTATCTTAAAATTAATTAAAATAAACATCAAAAAATGAGAAGAAATATAGTAGCAGGTAACTGGAAAATGAATTGCGATATCCCGCAAACCTACCAACTGTTGGACGCATTGAAAGAACATGATATTACAGATGAGGTTACTGTTATAGTTGCTCCACCTTTTACAAATTTACAAAGTGCAAATCAGGCGCTTTTGGACACAGAAATTTTAGTTGCAGCACAAAACATGCACCAAGAGTCAACCGGGGCTTATACAGGAGAGGTCTCTGCTGCTATGCTCAAGAGTGTTGGTGTTGAGCTTGTGATTTTGGGCCACAGTGAGCGTCGTTCTATTTTTGGCGAATCTAATGAGCTGCTTGTTGCCAAAGTAAATGCTGCATTAGAAAATGAAATGACAATTATCTTTTGTTTTGGGGAAGAACTCACTGACAGAAAAGCTGGACATCATTTTAATGTGGTTAGAAAACAACTACAGGAAGGTATTTTTCATATAGAAAAAGAACATTGGAATAATGTAATACTTGCCTATGAACCTGTTTGGGCAATAGGGACAGGGGAGACGGCATCTGCAGATCAAGTTCAAGAGATGCATCAATTTATAAGAAATACACTCACTGAATATTTTGACACAGATGTCTCTCAAGATGTTTCAATTCTTTATGGGGGTAGTGTAAAACCGGGGAATGCAAAAGAAATATTTGGCAAACAAGATGTAGACGGAGGCCTTGTGGGAGGTGCAGCGTTAAATGCTGCAGATTTTTTAGCCATTATCAATGCCTTTGACTAAGTCTTACATCCATCTAAATTTTAATACATGTCTGTTTACATAGAGTATCATTTTAAGGTATCTCCTCTGAGGCCTGGTACAGAAATTTTAATTGCTCAGCTTGGTTATGCTGGCTTTGAGAGTTTTGTTGAAGATCAAAGTGGTGTTTTGGCTTATATTCAAAAAGAGCACTGTGTTCCAGATATTTTACAAGAGGTTCAAGTACTGGGTTCTCCAGAATTTGAAATAACCTTTCAAACAAAAGAAATTGCACAAAGAAACTGGAATGCAACATGGGAGGAGAACTTTGACCCTATTGTTGTAGATGAGACCTGCGCTGTTAGAGCTCCTTTTCATGCACCTTATAATTGCACCTACGAAATTATTATAGAGCCTAAAATGTCTTTTGGGACAGGACATCATGAAACTACTTTTATGATGATGCAGTACATTCTTGAAAATGATTTTCAAAGAAAAACTGTTTTGGATATGGGTTGTGGAACTGCTGTGCTGGCTATTCTAGCTGAAAAAAGAGGCGCAAGCCAGCTAGATGCTATAGATATTGATCCTTGGTGTGTAGAAAACAGCCAGGAAAACATTACAAGAAATGCCTGTTGTGCTATAAGGGTCTGTTTAGGAGATGCCACAAAAATACCAACAGGGAAATACCACACTGTTATAGCCAATATCAACAGAAATATTCTGCTTGCTGATATGCAGGTCTATAAAGATGGTTTAACCCCTGGGGGGAGTTTATTTTTAAGTGGGTTTTACACCCAAGATTTACCTATTATAAAACAGGTGTGTGGTGCACTAGGATTTACATTTGTTGGAAATAAAGAACGCAACAATTGGGTAGGCGCAAAATTTACCCTTGCATAAGTGTTTAATTGATTTTACTTTTTTGATTGAGATGAGTACTAAAGAGAAAATACAAGAAGAGTTTGATGTCTTGGAGCAAGAAATCTTTGAACACAAAATTGTATTATTTAATGATGATGTCAATACTTTTGATCATGTCATAGAAATGCTCATACATGCCTGTGCCCATACTCCATTACAGGCAGAACAATGCGCATTAATTGTTCATTACAATGGTAAATGCAGTGTTAAAACAGGCCCTTATGAGGAGCTCCAACCGCGGTGCACACTTCTGTTGGAGGCGGGTTTAAGTGCAGAGATACAGTAAAATGGGCCTTGGGCTTGGTAAGATCTATACCTGGGTTTAAAATTACCAGCGATAGGTTAACATTTATCAAAATTACTAGCTTTGATTTATTCTATTTTTCTATATTTGCACCCCAAAACAAAACTATAATTTGTTTTAAAACGGCCTCGTGGCGCAACTGAATAGCGCACTTGATTACGGCTCAAGAGGTTACAGGTTTGAATCCTGTCGAGGTCACTAATAAATAGTACAATTTAAAAAAACGCCAAGCTTGCTTGAGCGTTTTTTTGTTTGTGCTATTTTCAGCGCGGAGCGTTAAGGATCAGCGGCGCTAATCCTGTCGAGGTTACCACTGTTAATAAGGGAACTGGAGAAATCTAGTTCCCTTTTTTATTTTATGTACACTTTAATTGTCTTTTTTAGGGTATTTAAGCCTATGTAAGAGGTTTAGAACTCCCTGAACTGAAAGCAGGAAGATACGGCCTATGGTTTAGTTGATACTAGTTTCCTCTAACAGCACTAAAAGATATTTTTATGGGAATAGGAATATTC
>Ga0206125_10000390_pt1 | contig 57459 bp, 47 predicted proteins | sample Helgoland_Spring_4_FD_148598 | JGI IMG/M metagenome (GOLD analysis project Ga0206125, IMG submission 148598) | Pelagic subsurface seawater microbial communities from Kabeltonne, Helgoland, North Sea - Helgoland_Spring_Bloom_20160331_1 | ecosystem: Environmental > Aquatic > Marine > Epipelagic ... | reverse complement strand
GTTCTACTGGTGCTACTGGTTCTACAGGTTCTACTGGCGCAACTGGTTCTACTGGTGCTACTGGTTCTACTGGTTCCACAGGTGCTACAGGTTCCACAGGTGCTACTGGTGCTACTGGTTCTACTGGTGCCCCAGGAGTATTTGGTGGTCAAGCATTTGAATATCAATTTTCTGATTCAACCGCAGCTGCTGTAGGAAGCACGGGGATTGTAAATTTAAATAATGCTACGCAAACAAGTGCTACTGCTATGTATTTAAATAGTTATGATAGGGATGGTAGTGATATTAATGGATTTTTAGGTGCATTAGACGCAGTAACTAATCCGACCAAAGGATTTGTACGTATGGTATTAGAAAATCTTACGACAATACAACCATCTGATCCTGCAAGTGATTGGTTAGAATATAAAATTACTGCAGCTACCGGTCCACAAGATATCGGTGGTAATACAGGATGGTATTTAGATGTACAAAATACTGGAGGTGATTATGTATTTGGAAGCACTCTTCCTTATGTAAAACTAAGTTTTGTAACAGTCGGTGATAAAGGTGATAAAGGTGCTACAGGTGCTACTGGCGCTACTGGCGCAACAGGTTCTACTGGCGCAACTGGTTCTACTGGTTCCACAGGCGCTACTGGTTCCACAGGCGCTACTGGCGCAACTGGTTCTACAGGTGCTACTGGTTCCACAGGTTCTACTGGCGCAACTGGTTCTACTGGTTCCACAGGCGCTACTGGTTCTACAGGTTCCACAGGTTCTACTGGTTCTACTGGCGCTACTGGTTCTACAGGTTCCACCGGCGCTACAGGTTCCACAGGTTCCACGGGCGCTACTGGTTCTACAGGATCCACAGGTTCTACTGGTTCAACTGGTGCTACAGGTTCCACAGGCGCTACTGGTTCTACTGGTTCTACAGGTGCTACAGGTTCCACAGGTTCCACAGGCGCTACTGGTTCTACTGGTTCTACAGGTTCCACAGGCGCAACTGGTTCTACTGGTTCAACTGGTGCAACTGGTTCTACTGGTTCCACAGGCGCAACTGGTTCCACAGGTTCGACTGGAGCAACTGGTTCTACAGGTGCTACTGGTTCAACTGGTTCCACAGGTGCTACTGGTTCTACTGGAGCAGGTGGTTACGCTTTGACAACTACAATAGGTCCAGCCTCATCCAGTAGTTTAGGTCCTGGTGCTACTGGATCAATTGATGTAGTAGTAAATAGTGCTGCGTCATTATTGACAGCTGGTAGTTATTTATATATTGATACAAGTGAACAAGATACTGGTTATTTCTTAGTTACAACTGGTTTAACTGGTGCAAGTGTTGGTGTATATAATATATCAAATAGTACAGCAAATTGGTCTACAGATCCTGCTGCAAATGTGGCTTTAGTAGGACCTCAGGGTCCATTAGCTCTTCCTACTAGTTCTACAGGAGCAACAACAGGAGTTGTAACGTATGTTCCATCAGATGGAGATACAGCATGGAAATATAATACAGGAAAATCATTTGTAATTGATCATCCAATTAAAGAAAATAACTATTTAGTTCATGCTTGTTTGGAAGGTCCTGAAGCAGGTGTATATTATCGTGGAAAAGCAACAATTGAAAATGGTGATGATGTGACAATTCAATTACCTGATTATGTTAATAGTTTAGCGACTAATTTTACTATTCAAATAACACCATGTTATAATAAAAACAAAAAATGTAGTTCTATTTATACTTCAAGTGATGTGGAAAATGGTGAGTTTACTATTTATGGAGAAGAAGGTAGTGTTTTTTGGCACGTATATGGCGAACGTTTATCCATGGAAGTAGAACCATCTAAGGATGATGTAATAATTAAAGGCGAAGGACCATACAAATATATTTGTATAGAGTAATTTTTTAGATGTAATTTTTTATTAAATGTAATTTCTATAAGTAATATATTATATATTTTATTGTTAATAATATATATAATAATGAGTCGTATTACTAATAATAATTGTTCTAGAGCATCTACATGTTGTATTGCCGGACCAACAGGACCTCAAGGTTCTAGAGGAGCCGTTGGACCACAAGGATTTAGAGGGGTTTCCGGTGAAACAGGCTCTACTGGTGTTACAGGTCCTACTGGACCACCGGGTCCTACAGGCCCTTCTGGAGCGTTTGGTGGTATGAGTTTTGATTATTTATTTGATACTAGCGTAGAGTATGGTATTCCGTCACCTGGTTATTTAAAATTAAATGCGGAAGACACAACGATAGCAACTTCATTATCTATGAGCAGTTTGGATGATCAAGGAAATGATGTAAATAATTTTATAGCAACTTTGGAAGCAGTAACTAGTAGTATAAAAGGATATGTTCGTATTAGTAAACAAGGATCAGCCCCAGGAGCTGATTGGGTAGAATACGGAATAACATCAGTAGAACAATTTTTTATTCCAGAAGGAGGATGGAGAATGGTAATCAATTATCATGGTGGTGGACATACATTTCAAGAAAATAATGATATTGTAGTAAGTTTTGTTACTGTAGGTGAAAAGGGTGAACGAGGAGCTACTGGATCTACTGGTCCCACAGGTCCGCCTGGTATAGGGGTTACAGGTGCTACAGGTTCTACAGGTGCTACCGGATCGATGCCCGTGCCAACTCCAATAGCTCCAACAGGTACTACAGGAGGTGTTTTATATAATAGTATTACTAATACATGGAATTATTCAAGTTCAAAAACCTTTGTTATTGATCATCCAGTAAATGAAGATAAATATTTAGTACACGCTTGCTTAGAAGGACCAGAAGTTGGAGTATATTATCGAGGAAAAGCATTCATAGAAGAAAATAATGAAGTTACTATAAAGCTTCCATCTTATGTTGAGCATTTAGCTACAAATTTTACTATTCAAATAACACACATATATGATAGAAATAATCCAGGTCATAAAACATATTCAACAAGTTTGGTAGAAAATAATGAGTTTACAGTATTTGGTGAATCTGGTAGCTTTTTTTGGCAAGTATATGGTGAGCGTAATTCAGTTAATGTTGAACCAAATAAAAAAGATGTAGAATTAAAAGGTGATGGACCATATACCTATTTATCTGAAAAATTAGTAATTGATACAAATATAGATAGTATTGATTCTATTACACCAACAAATACACCAAATATATCTAGTTCTGATAATGAAAATAAATTACCAGCAATAGCTACACCAGGTAGTCGTCCTACATCATCAAAGTAATAAAATATAATAATTCATATTATCATATTTTATGAGTTTATCTTATTTATCTAAAATAAAGTTTCTTAAAAATGTTTTATATAATGGTGGTAAATAGTTGTTATCTGTTGATTTAATGTACGTGCATTTTACATCATCTGAAAACAAATGTTTATTTTCTTTAATTTTTTCTTCAATATTATCAATATCTGTCATTTCTATAGTATTATGCTCTTGATGAGTAAAATTTTGTAATTTATTAGAAATAAACTTCGCATCACCAAAATAACTTAAATGCCATCCACCTTGATGAATAATAGGTAACCAATTACCAAATCTAATTTCATCGCATGTTAATTTCTTTTCACACATTTCCCCATATGTAAGGATTTTAGATTGCCACCATTTATGATCTAATTGTGTGTTTAAATTATAATAATAAAAGTCCATTTCTAATATATTCCAAGTAACTTCAACTTCATTAGCAAGAACTTTCATTAACATTTTTGGATCGGGTATTTCATCTAGATCGTTTATTAATAATATATCATCAGGACTAAGGTCTATTTGGTCAATTCCTCGTTTAATAGCGCATCTTTGAAATTTTTCATTTTTCCATTGTTCACCATTATCTATGTCGCAATTAGGATATTTGAATGGGAAGTCATCTACTACAACATATATAATTTTATGAAGAAATTCTTTAAAATGATGTTTATTATTTTCAAAGTTTAATGGTTTTTCTTTTCCAATATGTGTATGAGTTGCCTCACTTATGATAAAATAATCTACATAATCGTTTAAGATAGTTAATCTATATTTTAATAATTCTATTTCGTTATAAAATATAAAACCATCCACTACTTTACGTTTTATTGATGTTTTATCAAGATACATTTTTCGTGGATAAGGATCCATATAATGATCAACTGGGGACCTATGATATTCTACAATTTTGGGATTATTTTTACAAATCCACATTTCAGCATCTTGTTTGCTTACCAAAAAAGTAGGGTCTAAGGATTTAATATAATTTGAAGTACTCCACCAAAAGTTTCCTGAGAAATGTAACGGAACACCATCATTACGATCATAATAATCACATCCAAGAACATCATTATTTTTTAAATCAAAAAGACACTTTTGATGTTTTTCAACTAAAAAGTATAACATTAGATTAACCCAATCCTGAACATTTTTATAACGTGGTGTATTATTGTTGTAAGATATACCTTTGGTATGTAAATACAATATATTTTTATTAGATACCTTTGAAGAAAAATCATGTATTAATTTAAGTGTTGGTAATTCTGCTAATGATGTGTCTTGCGAATGATTAATTATATAATATTTTGGTCCTAATTCATCTACATAATCTTTAGGTATTGGTTTTCCAATATTAAAAATACATATTTTATCTAAGACATTAATTAATTTGGTTGTTTTAATTAAAGAGCAAATTTTTGTTAAAACACTTAATCCATTTTCTTCCATATTACAACTATGAATAAAGCAATAATTGTTATGATTTGACGAGTTAGTGATATTAAGTGAATATATATCATTTAATGCAGTAGAAAAATTATCAATAAAAATATTTCTTTCATTTTCCATTTCTTGATAGGATATACTTTTAAATATAATTGGGTCATCGTTATACATATGGTACGTAATGGCATTTTTAAAATTGTAATATTTTTGTGAGTTTTCATCAAGTATTACAGGAGTTAAAGTAGAATAAGCTAAATTATATACACCCGATGCTCTTTCGCCAGGTTCATATCCGTGATTTTCTTCTTCTATATTAGTATAATTTATATCTAATAAATAATGTGAAGATCTAATGATATCAATCATTTCACATGTATCTAAATTAGTGTAAAAATTAAAACTAATATTATCATTATTCAAAATATCGTTATCATAATCCTTTATTGTTTTTGTTCGATGAATTACATTAATTTTGTAAGTATACTTTTTTGGTAATTTTTTAATCATAAGATTAAGATTAGGTTTTCCTCCAAGAATAGTTAGTATTAATAAATCCTTATTATTAGATGCTAATGATAATGCCTTTATTTTATCCTTACTTGTATTTATAGGAAAACAAGGTAACGCAAATGGTAGTGAAGAATCTTTAAATGGTAATATATTTATTCGATTTTTATAATATATGGATTCAGATTTTTGTAAGGAATGTGTTTTTAAATCAAAGAGTCCAATTTGATTTGTTTCTGTATTTAATATTATACGATCTTTGTAATAGTGATTAATTGCAATTATTTTATTAACATCAATATGTTGGTCACATAATTCTCCACGTGAAAATGCGTCATCATCAGTTGGCATAAAAATATAATCATAGTTATTATTTAAATCATTTCCCAGTTTTGTTTTATTAAATGGACTTGGTATAATTATAAGTTTATAACTATTTGTTTTAAAATAATTGTTGTAAAAAGATAACCATCCCATATCATTTCCACTAGGTGTATAAATATCTAATTGTATATTATTATTATTACAATAATTAATAATGTAACCATACATTTCATAATGAAACGTAAAAGTGTTTACTATAGCAACTTTCTTAGGTAGAGTAATAATTTTTTGAGATATATTATAAATATAATCTTGATTTATTGATGATATTGGTTTGGTATTATTGATATCTATTTTTTTACCGAGTATATTACACATATATTCGTAATTAAAAAAGTCATCATATGAACACATAGTTAATGTAGTATGTTTTTGTATAAAATTATCATCTAAGTAATCACAATCTTCAGATAAAATCTTCATTTTTGCGTTTAATAAACGATCGCATCGAATATGCTCAAATATTCGGGTTGTTCTTTCTTTTGGTGGATCAGATTCTTCATGTAATTGACCATGAATATTCAAAATAATATGACATTTTGCGATTTCTCTATCTCGATCAATACCCCATCCTCTTATGAGATTTACACTAAATGATTGAGATAATAAATAAGTAACTACTTTATTACGACGTGGTGGTCTAACAGGTAATATATTTGAAGTGCAATTACCTGAAACCATGATTCCGAAATCATATATTTTTTCTGTTTTTCTATATAAGTTGTTTAATGCGATAGATTCTAGGAGATTGTTTCCATAAGATAAATGAACAATATCTTTAACATCAGATTGGTTCATAATATTTATGTTAGATTGACTATAATCAAATATTTTCATATTAGGATATCTTTTTTTCTCGGCTAATAATTCAGTAAGACGAAAATCATATGATAATGGTTCTGTATTTAATAATTCCACAAAAACTTCTGGATATAAATCCATAATTTTTGGCTCAAAGATTTGATGTGTACACATTAAACGTGTTGGATTGAACTTTTTAATAAGACCGATTTCACGAGTAGCAATAATAGTATATTTGTTATCTTGATTTATCGATCTAAAATAATCAGACATAGCACGTATACCAAAGGCAGGACCATAAAAAATTACCCAAATAGGTTTGCTATTATCAATAGTGGTTTTTTCTGAATACATTTCTTCATACTCATTTAGTTTTTCGTTATTTATAATCCTTATTTCAGGTGTTAAAGAATCAAATACATTAATATTGTTTTGATTATCATTTTTACTATCAAGAATATTATTAATAAAATTACAATCAAAAAATTGTTTATAATCACAAAGGTGTAACCTTTTATATTTATTAATAAAATTAATATCTAAATCATCACAATCTTCTGATAATATGTTATATTCTGCTTTTAATAAACGATCACATCGTAAATGTTCAAACATACGATTTGTTCTAGATAAAGGTGGATCATTTTCATCATATAATTGTCCATGGATATTTAATATAAAATTGCATTTTGCTAATTCTTTATCTCTATCAATACCCCAACCTTGAATAATATTGACAGAATATTTATTTTCCATTAAAAATTGTACAACTTTATTTCGTCTATTTGGTGATAAAGGAAGCATAGTAGTTAGTGACTGATTAGATACAATTATACCAAAATCATATTCTTTGGGAGTGATTCGGTATAATTTGTGTAGACTTTCATTTTCACGATGATTAAACTGATATGGGATACATGTAGCATCAATATTATGTTTTTTTAATATATTTATGTTTGCTTGGTTATAGTCTAATATATTAATATTTTTGTAATTATCGCAAATATTTTTGATATTATCCACTTTAAATTTATAATTTAAATGATCTATGTTTAACAATTCTATAGTTTTATTAGGAAAATATGTAAATATAGAATCATCAAATATTGTATTAATAATGATAATACGTTCAGGATCAACATCTTTAATAATATCAATATCGGGACTGCATAATAAATAATATTTATCTTCAAGATTATAATTACGGAGATATTCTACTAATATGTTTATATTAAACAAAGGTGAGTGATATACAGCTAATATAGGTCTATCTTTATATTGTTCTTTAATTGCGGATGCCGTAGACTTATTACTAGTGGGACTTATATTTGTAATAGTGTGGGCATTATTAGTATTATTAATCATATTAATATCATTATTTCTATTTCTTAGAACAATATCATTCCATTTATCAGCTCTATTTTTCCAACTACATTCTATTGCATATTGTTCACCCAAATCTCGTATTTCTGTTTTATTATTTTCAGTTAATGAAAAAAGTGTAGTTAATGCGTTATCCTTATTTATTTGTATACCATACTTGTCTAAAGTATTAACTAATCCAGCCACAGGATAATATAAACAAATTACACGATTTTTTAACATTTCTAGTGCAGTTATACAAGATGTTTCAGGCCAACTAGTAGGATATAACCAAAACTCAGTAATAGCCATACGTTGATATAATTCTTTTTGAGATAATTTACCCAAATGTGTAATACTTGGATGTTTTTCAATTATTACATTCATTTTATGTTCAGCTTCATTTTGAGGGAAAGGGTTGTAGGAAGAAATAAATAATTGTGCGTCGTTCCACTTTTCTAATATTTGAGGCCAAAAATCTAAAAGAACATCTAACCCTCTTTCTGAGCAAGAACTATATACAAAACTATGAGGTATTTTTTGACTAATTGTAGGAAATATTGATAGATTAAGACCATTATTAATTAATTGAATTTTGCCTTTTAATTCTGGATAGTGATTTTCAAAATGACCTTTATGCCATTCGGTGAGGCATATTATGCCATCTATTTTATTATTCCATTTTTCTAATATAGATTTATCATTAACGTTACATCCATATGATGATAATACTGTATCGTGTGCCCATATATATAAATTATTTGTTTGGAACATAGGATATGATTCCATGAAAGAAATATATCTTGAAACAATAATGGTATGAAAGTAGTTATTAGATATTAATTTACTTAAATTAAAATTATGAACATATGTTACGTTATCTATAGTTTCTTCTGTAACATTTCCAGCAACATATATTTCAAAATGTTTAGGTAAACACCGAGCAATATTAACAACAGCAGTTTCAGAACCACCAAGTGAATGATTTTCAAGATAAGATTGATTCCATGTAGTTCCACCATATCCAGCAAATATTAAAACCTTATTACTTTGTTTAATATTTTCTGAAGTTGTGTCGTGAGAGATGGGTATGTTTAATTTATCAAGTTTTAATCCATATTTACTATATTTTAATAATAGTTCTGAATCTAAACTAATATTGGCATTTTGTAAAACAATTAAATATTCTTCTAGTTGTTCAAAGAAATGAGGATAATTAATCTTATCGACTTTATCAATAAAAAATTGTAAATTAAACATTAAATTTTTGATCCACCATTGGTCTACTAACATTTTTTTTTGAAATATCATATGATACATTTTAACTCCAGTATCATATCGTTTTAAATTTTCAGAAACAATAATCATAAAATAAGGTAAATTAAAATAATAATCAACATTAATTGCAAATAATTTAGTAGATAAATTATCAGTTAATGCTTCATTTTCATAATAATGTTGAATAAGTGTATAATAACTCCACGCTACCTGAGGCAAATTATTACAACAATAATGTTGAATTAATGTCTTAATAGTTTCAACTCGCCTCGGTGAATATTTAATAGATTCTACTAAGTAATACATACCACGTTCTTTTTGATCAAGTTTACAACATAAATCATATATCATCATACAAGAGTAGTATCTTTCTTCGGCCCATCCGTTGGCTGATAAAGTTTTAATATACCATGTAAGTGCATCTTCTGGTTTATTAGCATCCTTATAACTCTGTGCACAATAAAAAACATAACGATCAGATATATGGTCATTTTCTTCAAGCGCTTTATAATAACCTTTTTGTAACACGTTAGCGTCTTTTAAATATTTTTCAGGATCGTTATTTCGTGAGCCTAAACGGCCTGATATAACAAAATAATCGCCACCAAAAGTATGATTGGTTAAAGGTAAATTATCATCATGTGTAATATATTCATGAAGGACACCTACCCATTTCCATTTTCGTCTATTATTCACCATTAAAGAACGGCAATATTGAACGCTAGAAGGATGTCCAAATGTGAATAAGTAATTATCTTCTTTTAAAACATCAGGTATTATAAGTTTACCATGTATAGAATCATCAGCGTCAAATATAAAAGCATAATCTGTTTTATTATATGCTCTTTTAATAGCTTGACTTCTATTATGTCCAAAGTCAACCCATTCATCTTCATACAATTCGCCAGGGACATTTTGTTTTTTGAAAAAGTTTCGAATAATCTCTTGTGTTCCATCTGTTGAACCATTATCTCCAATTACCCAATAATCAAATTTAAGATATTTAGATAGATTATTAAGTGTTTCTCCGATAATGTGTGCTTCATTTTTTACAATCATATTTAAACATATAGTGCTTCGTTTTGTGGGTACTGACATTATGATATATTAAAAATGAAAAACTTTAAATATTAATAATTATATTAATTATAATTAGAATATTATAATTATATAAAATATATAGTAATAATAATATGGCATCTACTAGATTTAATAGTGACGAATGCAGAATTAAAAAACAATTACAACAATCTACTGATCCAGGTAGATGGGTAATGAATGTTCCAGGTAATGGTGCAAAACCAGATTATATGGAAGATCCTCATATTCGTGTTCAGAAATGGGGTGCTAATTTAATGACGAATTGTATAGATTTAGAAAGCGAATTAATGGGTGTTAATAAAAGAGCAGGTAAGGATTGTTTAGGAAAAGACGAATATAGAATGTATAATGTTCGTTCACAATCAGTTAGTTATCCAAATAATTCTAAATTATATACTGAACAATCGCGAACTATAATGCCCGCATGGACAGCACGTGATCTAGAACAGGTAGATTGGTATACATTACCATTAAATCCACAAGAAAATACATGCATACCCTTTGAAAATAATACAAGTACGCGAATATTAGAAAAAGATTATTTTGTTCAACAAATACCTTGTATGCCAGCGACAGATATTTTACCTAGAGCACTTCCAGTAAATGAGCCAAATGAAAATATACGGGGGAGTATTTATAAAAAAGATATTTAAGAATCGTATAAAAATATTATAAAAAAAATAATACTTTTATATATATATATGGAAGTTATCCCATTAGTAGCACTAGCTGGATTATACGTAATTTCAAATAAAGATGAAAATAGAGATTGTAAAAAAGAAAATTTTGGTAATATGGATCAACGAGTGCCAAGATTACCTAATACCAATATTCCTCCAAAAAATTATCCCGTTTTAGATAGTGCTGAATTAACAGATACTGTACAAAAGTATGAAAATCCTAATTCAGCAACTGATAAATATTTTGATCAAAATAATTATAAAAAAGAATTAAAGGCTGGACAAAAGGTTGGTAATAATATTCAACAAGTTTATTCTTTAACAGGTGATTATATATCATCCACAGATTTTGAACATAATAATATGGTTCCCTTTAATGGTGGAAAAGTTAGAGGACAAATATATAATATGAATAATGCTGAGACGCTTTTAGATAATATGTCTGGAATGGGTTCTCAAACTATTGATAAGATTGAACAAGCACCTTTATTTAAACCTCAAGAAAATATGCAGTATGCACATGGTGCACCTAATATGAGTGATTTTTATCAATCACGTGTAAATCCTGGTATGATATCAAATAATGTAAAACCATTTGAAAGTGAAAATGTGGGCCCTGGTCTAAATCAAGGATATACTACTAGTGGTAGTGGTGGATATAATGCTGGTGTAGAAGCGCGTAATGATTGGTTACCTAAGACAGTAAATGAATTAAGAGTAGCTACAAATCCTAAAATAGAATATAATTTAGAAAATCACGAAGGTCCTGCAAATGCTTATATAAAAAATCGTGGAAATATTGGAAAGGTAGAAAAATATAATCCCGATAGTTTTTTTATTCAAACACAAGATAGATGGTTAACTACAACTGGTTCAGAAAAGGGGCCTGCTTTAAGACCTGCACAAGAAGTAACAGACACAGCAAGAACAACGACAACACAATCTTATTCTGGAGTTGCTAGTGCCGAAAATGCTACTTATGCGCCAAAAAATTACACACCATCTACAAGAGAACAACTACCTTGTTTACAACCAAACCATTCAAATGCTGGCGGACGTGGAACTCATGAAGGAAATGATCGTGTTCAACATAGTCATACGAATTATGCCACTAACAGAGGTTCTAACAAACAACCTGATAATGTGCGTAGTTCATTTAGCGGTGCGATTGGGGCTGTTATTGCCCCACTTATGGATATTTTAAATCCTACACGACGCGAGGAGTTTTCAGAAAATATTAGAGTATATGGCAATCATGCTACTAGAGCAGTAAAAGAAAGTTATGTAATAAATCCAAATGATAAGGCCCCTACTACTATTAAAGAAACAACGTTGCATGCTCCTAATTTATTTGTAAATAATCAGAAAGATGGAACTGGATATATGGTGAATCCTCAACAAGCTGTTCCTACAGAACGTGATACCACAAATTGTGAATATTATGGCGATTCTGGAGGTGCTGCTACAAAATGGGGAGATATGAGTCATGAAGCAACAAATGCACAAAGAAATAATGAGTTTAAACAAGACACATTAATTGGTAGAACTAATCAAGGTAATACGCAAATATATAATGAAAATATGTGTATAAGTGTTGCGAAAAAAGAATGTGACAGAAATAATACACGTCAATGGGTTCCTACAAATTTGCCAAGACACACAAGTTCTACCGAAACATATGGTTCATCTCGTGAACCTCAAATGTATAATAGTGGAATTGCTAGTGATAGAATGTCAAATGATTTGTTGAGTGCTTTTAAAGAAAATCCATATACACATAGCTTGACTAATACAGCATAATTGAGTTATTATAATATATATTTTAATATATATAAGAAACATTTACTATGGATGAAATGAAAATAAGTAATAAATTAAAAACTATGCCTTATGATATTATACGTTATACAATAACATTTGTTCCATTAGATAAATGTAGATATTGTAATACCACAATAATATATTATAAAAATAATAATTATGTAAAAATGTGTAACAAATTAATATGTATTGTAAAACATAGTGCTCTTTTATCTAGTCAAATATTTATAAATAATATACGAATGCCAACTATTTATGTATTATATTCTTTTGCTTTATTCGTATATATAATATATTTACTAACACTTATAGTTTATATAATTATGTATGGATTACTATATTTATTTTTTTCAGTTATTGCAGTATATGGATTTAATATTAATATGCCTCAGTTTAATTATGTAATTTCAATTATTATTTCACGTATACCTCAACCACAATTACCACATATAGAAAATACTGAAACACCCACTATTGAACAAATATTATTATTATAATTATATATAAATTATAATATTAAGACTAATTTGGTATTTTATTAAAACGAATGTCATTAGATATTCATAAAGATATTACAAGTAAATTAGAATATTTTTATACTTCTCATAATGTCCCTCATATCATGTTTCATGGTGAATCAGGTAATGGAAAACGAACAATAGTCAATAATTTTATTAGGTTAATTTATAATAATGATAATACTGAAATAAAAAATTCTGTAATTCATGTAAATTGTGCTCATGGAAAAGGAATAAAGTTTATTCGGGAAGAATTAAAACATTTTGCAAAAACTCATATTAATTCTCAAAATGGAGGAGTATTTAAAACAATATTATTATTTAATGCTGATAAATTAACTATAGATGCTCAATCAGCATTAAGACGTTGTATAGAGCTCTTTAGTCATACTACACGTTTTTTTTTAATCGTAGAAGATAAATATAAATTATTAAAACCAATATTATCTAGATTTTGTGAAATATATGTTCCTGAACCTGTAATCAATAGTACTTCAATTAATCTATATAAATATAACATATCTCAATTAATAAACATTAAGGCTGACACACAAAAACGAAATGAATGGTTAAAAAAAGAATTACTTATTTTTAAACCATTATATAAAGAAATTTTTGGTTTATCAACAAAAATATATGAAAAGGGATATACCGCATTAGATATTATTAAATTAATAGAAAATCCAAAGTTTATGCCTATTTTATCTGATTTAACACGTATTGATATTCTAATGAAGTTTAATAAAGTAAGATTAGATTTTAGAAATGAAAAATTATTAATTATTTATATTTTAAATATTTTAGTTATAAGTTTAGATAAAAAATAGAATATATCATATTATGTAAATGGATGATTTTAACTTGTCTAGTTTGCACGAATCAAAGAATGAGTGGTGTTCACGATTATTAGTGATATTAACTCCACAAATAATTCTAGGATTTAAGTCTATATTTAATGAAGCAAATCAACTTTGTATTAAAAATAATGAAAATAGTAAATATCTAATGACTTTTCAAAATTTTATTTCACGAATACCCAAATGGAGTTCAGCAATAATAGAAAATGAAAAAAATCGGATAATTGAAAAGAGTAATTGTAATTATTTAGAAGATTTAATTACATGCGTTCACGTTATTCAATTAAAGTTATTATCAGTAGCAAGAGCTGGTCAGAAACAAAAAAAAATAGATATAAATATTCCTCAGTTTGATAATTTTATTCATAATGTTTATATAAATTGTGCTCGTAAAATCTATACAAATGTATATTTATTTGAAAAACATAGTGAAAACCCTTTATTAGTTCAAAAAAACATGAGAGAAATGGAAATGTTAATCCAAGAAGCAATCTTAAATACAGTAAGAGATGGTGTTCCAATTGAAGCTATTTTAAATGCTTATATGGATGAAAGTATAGAGGAAGACATAGAAGAAGATGTTAAAGAAGAAATAATTAATGAAAATATTGATCCTCAAAATGGTGGAGAAGTAACAATTATAGGAGAAGAAGAGAAAGATACTAAGAATGATAAAGATGATATAAATAGTCCTGAAACATTAAAAACTGAAGAAGCACTTAAACAATTAGAAAGTAATTCCATTATTACAAAAGATGATAATATTTTTCCTGAACTTGTAAGTCCTCTTGAACCAAACGAATCTTTAACCTCAGCATTATCGTTTAATGATATAGATATGATAAAAGATGAAAACAACATAGAAACCGCAATAACTGCCTCAAAAGATATAGAACATTTAGAAAAAATAAGTGAACAACGTAATATCGAACGACAATCGTTAGAAGAGGATGATGATGATAGTAAGATTAAAATATTTGGTGATTTAGATGCTTCAAATCATTTATCAATTCAAACATTAGATAATTCGATTAAATTATCACCTGATCCATTATTAAATGATATTGAAGTATTAGTATAAATGCGTAAAATATAAAATAAGAAATTAATATTATAAATTAATGAATACATATACTACCGCAGGATTTGTATCAGCGGTATTTATAATATTTAAGTTTGTTGAAATGAGATTAATTGATAAAGAAAGTAAACCTTTAAAAATATTAATTCGTGATACACTTCTAGTATATTTTAGCGTAATAGCAGCATTTTTTTTCATAGAGCAATTAGATAGTAATTTAACAGAAGGAAGTTCATCTGTTGGAGGAACAGTAGCTTTTACAGATACTCCTGGTTTTTAATAATTTTTTATAAATACTCAAAATATAAAAAATTATTTTATTTTTATTTACTCATATTTGGAATAATATCTAAGTTTATGAGATGGTTGGTGATAATAGTTTCATTAATACTATCCCTATTAACTTGATATTGTTTAAATTCTGGCCTTTTCAATTGATTCATAGGAGTATGAGCATGAACGCATCGAGCAATCATTTTATATAATTTAAACTCTGGATATCTTTCATCACCATTTGCTTTATATAATATATTAATATTATTATCGTCTTGACACCAATCGTATATTAATTGCGCTACTGGAGATAATTCTTTAATAGTTTTACTATTAACATTATCCTCAATTAGATAATCATAAATAGAACATGATAGTCTACACAAATCAAAACTGGGATTAGGATCTAATCTTGGTTTATTTTCATTCAAATAAGGTTCACTATTATATTGTGTAGCAGCATCTTCTCCAGGTTTAAAACTATCACTACAAAATATATTTCCGTTATATTTATAAATAGCTCGACCATAATCAATTATTTTGTAAATACGTCCATACGTAGGAACACGATAGAATATATTATTATAACAATAATAAATATATTGATTTTTTGTAGTATTATACATAATATTATTAGTGTGTAAATCATTATGAGTGAAGTTAAATGTATTTTGATATAATAATAGAATCATTATAATTTGAAATAATGCTGAAAACCATTCATCGTCAGATAATTCATTTTCCATAATATAATTATCAAATGTATCTTCACAATTTTCTATACAAATTAATTGAATTGGAAACTTAGGAATAGTAGCCATTATTTGTATTTCTTCTGAAGATTCAGAAGTGCTACATGATTCATATGAAGAACATTCTGATTTTTCAGTCTGATTAATATTAATAGCCCCATTTTTTTCAATTGGATTACTTTCACTTGGATTACTTTCACTTTTATTTTCTGATGTTACGGAAGTTCTTGAAGAACAGGAAGATGATGAATTAAGTGTTGTTATATTATTTGTATCTTTATTCATTAATGAATTAAAATTAGATTCTGTTAAATCCTCTAAGTTCAATATTTCAGCTGTTATAGAATCTTTAATATTTGTATCAAAATCTTTTTCATTCTTTATAAATAAATCTTCAAAAACATCAGAATGTAAAGATGATATAGATTTATTGGAAATATTGTTAGTAGATATTTGAATTGGAGGTTTTTTTTCATCTAGTTCGGAATTTTCACATATTAAATATTCATAATCATCTACAACAAATTTTTTATTTCTATTTTCTTTAAAAAAATCCGATTTATGAATATATTCTAAGTCATCTAATATATCAAAAGTATAGTTTTCTTTTATTCCTAGATAAGACCCATAATATTTTACCCCATGAACAAAACTATATTTATTTATAAGTATACTTGTTAAATAATAAAAAAAACCATCGGTATATGCGGAATTATTATATAATTTTGTTTTTTCATGACTATCATTTTGATTTTGTGGATATTTAGGTAATTTTAACATATATTCTTCCTCGTCTTTATATTTTCCAAGTAAATATTTGAAGGGATCAAGAAGTGGCGCAAATTTAATAAATATACTACTTGATTTAGTTTTGCCAGATTTTTTATGTTTAATAATAGAATTATAAGTATTAGGTTTATCGTCGCAGTTTTTTATACTATTTAAATACCATGTATTATTTAAATTAATAGAATTATAATTAGTTTCATTTAAGGAAAATAATTTATCATACAAAGGAATATAGTTTTGTAAATTAGATATATTCACATTTTTATCTAATGTTTTAAACAATTCTGTATTTCGTCTTTTTATATAATCAATAAACCCTTCACTCATAATATAAATATTAAATATATTAAATAATGTTTTTTTAACTAGTTTATAATAAATATTATTAAAATATTCTAAAGTATTTTAATAAATATTATAATTTTACAAATACTAATATTCGCGTAAATACTTTAGAATATTTTTATATTATTTAATATAATATGACATTAGAATTAAAAAAGTTCGATATGAGAACTATTAGCTTTAAACCAAATGAATCGAAAGGACCTGTAATTGTATTAATTGGACGTCGTGATACAGGAAAAAGTTTTTTGGTGAGAGATTTATTATATTATCATCAAGATATACCTATAGGTGTAGTTATTTCTGGAACAGAAGAAGGTAATGGATTTTATGGAAAATTAGTCCCTAAATTATTTATTCATAATGAATATAGTTCATCTATTATTGAAAATATATTAAAACGGCAAAAATCGGTATTAAAGCAAATAAAAAAAGAAATAGAAAGTTATAAAAAATCAACTATAGATCCTCGAACATTTGTTATATTAGATGATTGTTTATATGACGCAAGTTGGACACGTGATAAAATGATGAGATTGCTTTTTATGAATGGACGTCATTGGAAAATTATGTTAGTAATTACTATGCAATATCCATTAGGTGTTCCTCCTACATTACGAACAAATATTGATTATGTTTTTATATTACGTGAACCTTACATAGCAAATAGAAAAAGAATCTATGAAAATTATGCTGGAATGTTCCCTACGTTTGAATCTTTTTGTCAAGTAATGGATCAATGCACAGAAAATTATGAATGCTTAGTTGTAAATAATAATTCCAAATCAAATAAATTACATGAACAAGTATTTTGGTATAAAGCAGATAGTCATAATGATTTTAAATTAGGTTCTAAAGAGTTTTGGGAATTATCCAAAGATATGAACTCTGATGATGAAGATGAAAAATATGATCCAAATAATGTTAAAAAACGTGGCGGTGGTCCTAAAATTAGTGTAAAAAAAACTTAAATGGTAACCATCAATAATTAGCTTATTTATAGTGAAATAAATTATAATAATTAAATATTATTTATTATTATAATTTCTTTATAATTTAATCATCTTTTTTGGTAGAAAAAGGATCATTTACCAATTTACTTACACCATGATCTGTTTTTCCTGTTATAATATTATCACCTTCAAATAATTCTGTCCTTATATCAGCTGATGAAATAGTATCTTGATCTTTCAAGAAATCTTCTTGAGTATTCATATTATTCACACCTATTAAGTTTCCATCTTCATCAATTCCTTGCGTAAGTTTTAAATCTGAATTTTCGGCATTACGAATATTATCTTCAATTGCTTTTTGTTTATTTTCTTTTACACGTTCATCAAAAGATGCTTTAGCAAAAGTTTCATTTTTATTCTTTTGATGCATTAGTTGATTTAATTCTTCTTCCAAATATTCAACCTTTCCGGTCTTATATGCTTCAGGATCCCAAGGCATCCACAAACCTACAGGTCCTACAAATACATCATGATTTGGATCCATCTCACGTAACATTTTACATCTAAGTTCAGCCTCATCTTGTGTCGGATATACTCCACGAATTTTTAGCCCCCTAGTTGAAGTTTGGAAATCATATTTTTTATTGAAACTATCTTCTAAATGTTGCTCATGTTGATCAATAAATGTCTTATAATCATCTTCTACTCCACTTTTTACTAATTCAGTATGTTGGTCTTGAATAAACTCTTGAAAATCACTCATTATATCTTCAAGATCAATCTTATATTTAAAAGAAATAAAACTAACAAATTGGTGAAACTTTTCCATACCTTTAGTAAAATCCCATTTATTTAGGAACTCTTCGAAAAAAAATATATCCTTTTGTTTTAAAATCTTTTCAGGAGATAAAAATGAAACACAAACAAACTTTTGTCCGGCAACAGGTTTATCCTCATCCAATACATCTACTGATTTAGATGGTGAAGCGTTATCATCTGGCAAAGGAGTTGTCATTTTCGAATAACTTGTCATGTATATTTTATTTAGATAATAAGTTTAAGCTATTTTTATTAGATATTATTTATTTTTTAATATTTTTTTTTTCTCTAGAATTATTATAAATAATGTTTGACGTTGCTGAAATTATCAAACGTGTCATTAAGTACCTTGTAGAAGGTGTGATGGTTGCTATTGCTGCTTATGCAATCCCTAAGCGCTCTATGAATTTTGATGAAATCATCTTTATTGCATTAACTGCTGCCGCAACATTTAGTATTTTAGATATGTATGTCCCTAGTATTGCTGTCACAACACGCTCTGGTGCTGGGTTTGGTATCGGTGCTAATATGGTTAAGTTTCCTGGAGGATTTTAAGCAGACAATTACTCTATAATTAATATAATATATAATATTTATATATTATATTATGAACAACTCTCATAAAAAGACAAGGAGATATAAAAAAAAGGGGAGTGGTATTACACAAAGTAAACAAGAAAAACCTTTAACACCACCAAAATATACACGTAAAAATGTAAATTTTTCACCTCGCACAAAATCAGAACCAAGTCCAAAACAAAATAAAACTAAGAAAATGTTTATATCAAGAAATAAAGAAAAACAAAAAGCCGTCACCCAGTATTATAATAGACAAGAACAACAAGATTTATTGGATATGGCATTAGGAAAAAAACCATTAAAAGGAGGAAATAAAAGAAAAACTAAAAGAAAATATAAAGGTGGGAATGGTGATGATAAAAAAAGAACCATTTTGAATTCTAATATAAATGATGATTCTAGTGCTAAAAAACATAGAAAATCTGATATAAGTCCAAGAAGCGTTACTGATGTTAGAAGTACTAATCCAAGTCCAACAAACATAGAACCTGTAATGAAGGGTTTATCATTAAAACTCCCCAGTGATAGAGCTTTAAACAAAATAGAAGAAGAAAAAGCACTTATTAAAAGAAAGAAAGAAATTACAGAGTTTAGACAAAGGAAAGCCCAAGAAACTTATGAAAAAATGATGAGAGAAAGGGAAGAAGAAGCAGAAAAAAAGAATAAGGAACGCAAAGAAGCCATAATGAAATTGAGAAAAGAAATGGAAGAAAAAAATAAAAAGGATCAAGTCAATTGGAATAAATTAACAAGTAAAGAGAAACTAGCAAAAAGGCGCGAAATAGATTTAAAAAAACACAAAAAGGAAGAACAAGAAATGGATAGAGAAAAAGAGCGATTAGTTCAAAAAAAAATATCAGAAAATTATAACAAAAAAATGTACCTAGAACCTGAAGAACCTTTATTAGGAAGAATCGCTTATCCATATGGACAACCGATAACTAGATACAGAGATGATTATGGTGAGGGAATCATTTTTGGAGGTAAAAAGAAATATAAATATAAAGGGGGACAAAATCCAGATGAGGGTGAAACTACAAAAGAAGATGATAGTTTTGATTTAAGTTTAAGTGGTATTAATTTTGATGATAGTTTTGCAAGTAGAAGCTCTACCGAATCTAACGCATCTCATAATAGGTTTGTAAGAAGATTAAATCAAAGACCTCAAAGACCTCAAAGACATCAAAACACACAAGCTCGTTATTTAGCACAACAACATTATTTAGAAATGGATGAAGATTTAAATTTATCAAGTGATTCTGATAATGAGTAAAAATAAAAATGAAAAATGAAAAAATAAAGATATATAATATAATGGTAAAAGCAATCACAATAATACCCATGATTGCCACTTTTTTATCAGGAATAGGAATACTACCTGAACTTTTAGCAGTAATAAAGACATGGGATGCTACAGATTTAGACACAATATGGCTAACATTTAGTTATATAGCCAATTGTCTGTGGATACTATATGGATATTTACAAAAAGATAATAATATTATATTACTTGGTATAATATTCGCCCTTTTTTATGGTTTTTTAATAACTGTTAAGATAATGGTACATATGGGTATTCTTATACCACTAAATAATTAAATATTTGATAGTGTAAATAATATTAATATTATAATTTAATAATATTATTTTTTAAACATTAATAGTATCAATAAATTGCCAATCTAAATCTCGACAAATTTTTTTCCAAATGTTATCTTGTTCCAATAATTTTTCTCTATCTTTTAGCATAGGTATTTCATTTAGATAATCATATTCTTCTAATAATTCTAATAACTTAAATAATACATAATAATAATGCAAAAAATTGACACGATAATCTGGACAATGTTTGGCATATGGATATTGGATCTCCATAAAAAAATTACATAATATTTCTTCTAACTCCTGAGAGAAAGTTGGAGGTATCATACCTAACTTATCTTTGATAAAATTAATATGCTCATAATACTTATTATATCCTAGTTTTTTTAATAAATCTTTTAATTTATAGTAGTTTAAATCATCATAACTAATACGCTCCTTTTTAATTTGATTTTTTAAACCTTCTGTAACCTCAAGTGGTATTTGGGTTGTTTCTTTTCCTTGAAACTGAGCCAATATTTCTTTAAAATGATTAATTTTTTTATAAGCATAGAAACAAACTTCTTTAGGAGGTTCTTTATACGAAGGTTTATCATTTTCAACTAAATAGGGAATATTTTTATAACATTCATTACACATTAATATACCTTCATCAACCACCGGTATTAACTCACCCACATGACATGTTGGACAAATATCAGATGCGACTACATAAGTATTTATATCTAAATAAGAATCATCTATATTTGATAAATACTTTTGAAAAATGTTATCATTTGTTTTTTCTTCTCTCTTATTACTATCATGTTTAATTTTAAAAAAAGCATTTAATTTATTATTATTGGTTCTTACTATTTCATTTCCATCTGATATATTTTTCTTATTTTCAAAATATTCAAATACATATTTAGAATTATCCAATAGATAATTTTTCTTATTCTTTTTCAAGTTTTTTAATATCGATGATATTTCGGCAACTCTATCTTTATAATTCATTTGTTGTTCAATTGTAAGAGTTTTGTCTGTTTGAAAAATATTAATAATATTATCTCGTTCTTGTTTTAATTTAGGAATATTTTCAGATTCTTGTTTAGCAAAATTATTAATAATATCTCGATGTTTTGTATCTAGTGTTGATAAACTTTTTTTATTTACCTTAATTTTTTTTTGTGGTTTTTGTTTAAATGAAGGCATCTTTATATATTTTTATTGTATTTTTTTAATTAATAATTTTCGAAATATATATATCTAGTTTGAAATATAAAATACTTTTCTATAAAATTATTAATGAATAATGTATCACATGAAACCCTAAATATTTCTGAAGAAGAGAATATAAATATAGATAATATTCATTTAAGGAAAATGATTTTTATATATAACGCGTTAAATGATGGATGGAATGTTAAAAAAAGCAAAGATTCTTATATTTTTAGCAAAAATCATGAGAAGAAAAAGGAAATATTTTTGGATTCATATTTAGCTTCATTTATGAAGGATAATTTGAATATAAATAATTTTAAAGTGACTTGAAAAAAAAACTAATAATTAATTATTTAATTATTAGTTTTTTCTGAAAATTTTTTTCTTTAGTCACTATATAAAAATGGGAGGAGGATTAATGCAACTCGTCGCTTACGGCGCCCAAGACGTCTACCTTACTGGTAATCCCCAGATTACTTTCTGGAAGGTGACTTATCGTCGCTACACAAACTTTGCTATTGAGTCCATTGAGCAAACTTTCAACGGACAAGCCGATTTCGGCCGTCGTGTTACATGCACAATCAGCCGTAATGGTGATCTTGCTTACCGCACCTACTTACAAGTTACACTTCCTGAGATCAACCAACTCATGGGTAACACCGCCAGTATCACTACCGGCAACAACTCTGTCTATGCCCGTTGGTTAGACTTCCCTGGTGAGCAAATTATTGCTCAAGTTGAGGTTGAGATTGGAGGTCAACGTATCGACCGCCAATATGGTGACTGGATGCACATCTGGAACCAACTCACAATCAACTGCTGCCAAGAGAAGGGATACTTCAAGATGATCGGTAACACCACACAACTCACATTCATCACCGACCCCTCTTTCGCTGATGTTGATGGACCCTGTGATTCCGATGCTCCTCGTCAAGTGTGTGCTCCTCGCAACGCTCTTCCTGAGACTACTCTTTATATTCCTCTTCAATTCTGGTTTTGTACCAACCCCGGTCTTGCTCTTCCCTTGATCGCTCTTCAATACCACGAGGTTAAGATCAACCTTGATCTTCGCCCCATCGATGAGTGCTTGTGGGCTGTTACCAGCTTGAGCTGCAACGACGGAGCTAAACCTAACAACGTCCAAAACCAATACAACGTCGGAACACCTGTTACTGCTACCATCGCCTATAACCAATCTTTGGTTGCTGCTTCTCTCTACGTCGACTATGTCTTCCTTGACACTGACGAGCGTCGCAGATTCGCACAAAACCCCCATGAGTATTTGATCAGTCAACTCCAATTCACAGGAGACGAGTCTGTTGGTTCTTCTTCCAACAAGATCAAGCTCAACTTCAACCACCCTGTCAAGGAACTCATCTGGGTTGTCCAACCTGATGCCAACGTTGATTACTGCTCATCCCTCTTGTGTGATGCCAGTCTTTTCAAACTTCTTGGTGCCCAACCTTTCAACTACACAGATGCTCTTGATGCTCTTCCCAACGCTATCCACGCTTTCGGTGGTTATGCCGCCACCGTCGGTGAGTATGGATTCATCGATTCCCGCGGTATGTTCGAGACTGCTGGTGCCATGGACGGAGATTTCACCGGATACTGGCATGGTGGTGCTTACGACAACGCTTACACAGAGCCCAACATGGGAGGACAAGGTGTTCCCGGACCTGTCCCCGATGCTGAGGCTCTTGCTAAGCTCGGTATTACCCAAGAGCAATGGGATAACCAAGGTAAAGGAGCTACAAACTCTGGTGTCTCTGATGCTGGAACATTCGTCCTTGCCGAGACATCCCTTGACATGCACTGCTGGGGACAAAACCCTGTTGTTGTTGCCAAGCTTCAACTCAACGGACAAGACCGCTTCTCTGAGCGTGAGGGTTCCTACTTTGACCAAGTCCAACCTTTCCAAGTCCACAGCCGCACACCCGATACTGGTATCAACGTGTATTCCTTCGCCCTTCGCCCCGAAGAGCACCAACCATCTGGAACATGCAACTTCTCCCGTATTGACAACGCCACCTTACAACTTGTTCTTTCCAACGCCACCGTTGAGGGAACACGCACTGCTAAGGTCCGTGTCTACGCCACTAACTACAACGTTCTTCGTATCATGAGTGGTATGGGTGGTCTTGCCTACTCCAATTAAGTAAACTGACTTTTTAGTCTATTATAACTTATAATTTCATATTATATCACATATAATATGAATATCATTTATTTAGATACAAATTATTTTTATATACGTATATATTATGACGAAACATAGAAATACACGAAGAGATAAAAAACGATATCATAAGAAAACTCGCAAAGGAGGTCGTACTACTAGTAATTCACCATCTAATAATAGTTCAGATGATCATTCAGACTATCGTTCTTTTATTCCTATTAATATTATAAGTCCAAGAAGTGGGTTGAGACGAGGAAGAAATGGAAGAAGAAACGAAAGAACACGAAGACATAATAGAACTAGGCTAGAAGATCAAAACATATCTCAAGATGAAATTAACACAAGATTGAGAGCAGGATGGACATGGAATGAAGGAACAGGAGGATGGATGCGCATATCGCGCAGATCGGGTGGTTCTAGTAAAAGTAAAACAAAAAACTATTCTTCGGAACCAATACAAATACAATTAAAACATATTTTAGACCAAGTAAAAAATGATAAATACATAGTACGAATTAAAAATGAATCTAAAAAGTTTAAAGATAATGTTCAAATGTCCATAACTGAAAAACGAAAGAAACACAAGGAAATAGGAGGTAAAAAAACTAGAAAAATATATCAAGGTGGTTATCCATTACACGACAATCATCATAATATATTATATGTGCCAAGATCATCTATAAGGCATCATTTAGTAACTAGCAATAATGATCATACACATTAAAAAATATTAGGTATAAAATTGTCTTTCAGCAATAGAACGTCCATAATTTTGCCTATTTTTTATATCACTATTAAAACTATATTTCCCAATATGATTCAAGTTGTGTTTTACATTTATCCATACCTCTCCCCCGGCTTCATTTACTCTATCACAAAATGAATAATCCTCTGATAGATACATTTTATTCTTAATCATACAACAAAATAATCCATGATTAACCTTATCTTTTTGAGATAGATCATCTGAAATTATTTCCAATTCTGGATGTTTGCTACAAAGGGTTTCTACTATACTTCTTTTTATCATCATAAAACCTGTCGCCGCATGATTTACTTTAATAAAATTATCATCTTTAATTAAATTATTGTTTTCATCATAACAAATATTATAGGCAAAATCTAATCCACGAGATTCAGGATTTTCTTGACTACTAGTTTCATTTTGCATAGAATAGATAAATTTATTCCAATTGAATCCCTTTTTTGGATAAGTACAACAAGAAACATCTCTATCAAAGAACAATAGATCTAAAACAGCCTGAGCTGGAAACTCAATATCAGAATCGATAAATAACAAGTGTGTACAATCTGTTTGAAGAAACTTGGCTAAAGATTTATTTCTAGCTCTAGTTATTAAACTTTCATTTCCCAAAAAATCAATCATAAATTCTATTTTATATTGATTTAACATATTAACTAAGTTTAATATACTCATAGTATATTGCATAGTCATCATAGCGTCATAGCAAGGAGTTGATATAAATATCTTTTTAGACATAAATAAATATATTAATTATTTTTAATATGTTTATTATATTAATATTAATATAATATAATGGCTACTATTAAACAAATTCACAAACAAAAATGGTTTAGAAAAACTCGTTCCAAAAGACAGAGAGGTAGTGGGGCATGCCATTCGTTAGAATGCCGTGACGATGTGAATGCCAAGGATGATTATGGCAGCACGGCTCTCCATAGGGAAAGTGAATATGGAGATGTAGAAAAAGTTGGATCGTTACTGGAACAACCCGGAATTGATGTGAATGTGAAGAATAAGGATGGCCGAACGACCCTCATCATTGCAAGCAGGTGTGGAAGAACAAAAATCGTGGCAATGCTACTGGAGAAGGGAGCTGATGTGGATGCGAAGGATAATAATGGCAAAACGGCTCTCATGCAAGCAAGCACGTCTGGTCGCACAGAAATCGTGCAAATGCTACTGAATAAAGGAGCTGATGTAAATGCGAAGGATAATATGGGCTATACGGCTCTCATGATGGTACAAGATGAGAATATATACTTCCCAGAAGTCGAGACAGCAATAGTAAAACAAAATAAAGAAATAGCACGCATACTTCGCCGCGAAGCCCAGGAACGCAGCGAGGCCTTGTTTGGTGTAGCTCGAAGACTTGGAACAGAAAAGTCAAATACGAGCGCAGCAAGAGTATTAGGACAAACAGTAAAAGTAAAGAAAGATGGGAAAGAACTAGATATACATCCTTTTGCTAATGAAATTAACAAATATGTTGGTGGTAGGAAATATTCTAAAAAAACTAGAAAAATTAGAAAGACTCGCAAGAATCATCGCAAAAAGAAAATAAAAACGAGAAAATCCAGAAAATCTAAAACTAATAAAAGGAAATAAAAATACAAAAAGGAATAGACTTTTAATTCATAATATAATTCATAATATAATTCATAATATAATACAAAATTATTATATTATCAGGTTATTTTGTCTCATTTTAAATCTTCAATGGTGTAAAAAAACCAATAGGTTATTTGTAATATCCTTCAAAAATCCTTTTTAATATCTGTTTTAAAATTTGTAATATAATATTTTAATAAAGAGTTGATAGAGGTAGTCATAAATAAAAATACACCAGCAGAAAAAGCTATTTTTCGATCTAATTCATTATATGCTATAGTTTTTAAAGGATTAAAACGATATATTAAAAACGAAGATACATAAATTTGTATTATTTTTTCTAATTTATTAATTAATAAAGGGTTAACTAGAGTTATACCAAATAATGCTAAAAAATATATAATATATGTTGTAATTAAAATGGTATTATAAACCCTTAATTGAAAAGACGCAATCTTATTCATATATATTATAATATTATTTTTAAAAATTGAATAATATTATAATATATTTTCTATTAGATTAAATAATTTAAATGTCTAATAATTTAGTTCAAGTGTATATAAAAGAAGTATATACTACTAATATTACATATATAATAGTGGATCCTAGATGGAGCATCATTCAATTTTTACATACAATAAATGAAGGATTAACAGATTATTTTAATATAAATAATTGGGAATTAGTAGAAATGGGACAGCATACAGAAGAAAACATACCATCAGAAGAGGGAACCGCACTTTTTCCAATAGTAAATGTTACATTACTAGAAAAATATTCTGATAAATTATTGAATGAACAATTAGGATTTTATATTAGACCCAAGAGCACGGAAAATAGATTAACTTGTATAATTTGTTTAGATAATGAAAGAAATATATTATTTAACCCATGTCATCATATATGTTGTTGTAATAGATGTGTTAATAATTTAAATAATATGTGTCCTGTATGTAGACAAGAAATACAATCACGAACAAGGGTGTATATAAACCCGTGAATAAAAGTACAAAATAAATAAAAAATAAATGTAAATGTATATTTTTTACATTTTTGAATATATATATTACATATAATTATTCACTATTGGTAGTAAATAAACGATTCATATTAATTACCTCTATTTTATCTTTTTCTTCATAGAATATTTTATTTATTTGTTCAGAATCTCGAATACGTATTGAATAACTTTGTTGAATATTATTACGCCCAATTCTTCCTAATGCTTGAATTATTTTTTCTTGACTTAATGACATTTGCTTACTTAGGTATCCATGACAAAACTGATAATTAGTTCCATATATATAATCACTTGAAGCTATTATTAAGTATAATTTTTGATTATCCGCTAATTGTTTCATTATTTCTGTATATGTATTACTAGGATGATTTGTAAATACCCCAATTCCCATTAATAATAAAACCTTCCAACTATCTTCAACATCATGTAACATCATTATCTTATATATACTATCTTCGTCTATATCACTAGTATAAGCATTTTCAGTGTTATATTGATATGCCCATTTATCTAAGTGTAATTTTTTATTTGGAACAAATGTATCATTCAACTCAGCAACTTTAATTAATGAACGGAGTGTTGTTATTTCATTATTTAATGTTTTAATTTCTTTTGTTTCAGTAGTATTAGTATCACTTTTCTTTTTATTATCTTTTACAGAATTATTGGATTCTTTTTTAAGGTTATTTTCTTCTATAGTTTCTATTTTTTTTTCCAATATTGTGATACGATTATTAATTTTGTTATTAAACTCTATTTTTGTCATAATATCTTCCATTGCCTTACTAGGAATATTAGCTTGCTGAATACAAAACTTCGCCACTTTTTCTACATCGTCAGCTAAGAATATAGTAGGTCCATCAGTTAATGTATGCGCATCCTTGGTAGATATATACATAGCTCCGTTAATTTTATTATCTAATATAGGTTCACTACTTATTTTTTTTAATGGTTTACCATTTAAATTATTTAAATTACTAGGATTATAATTAGAATTATTCATTCCTAAACCAATACTATTATATTTTTTTAATGTTGTAGAAGACTTATGTAAATATTGTATTTTATCTTTACAAAAGCTAACATATAATGCTCCCCATTTTCCGCCAATAATATTTTCTAATAAAGATAAATAATAGATTTTTATTTTTTGCATAGATATATCGTCACCTGTGCGAAAATGTTTTTCTACTAAGTTCTGAGAACGAATATAGTTATTTTTTTGAACGTATACTATAAATCTAACTATTTCACCCAAATCCATATAACGCAATAAAGTCAAATTATTTTTACAATGTTTTACTATTTTTAATATAGTATCATATTCTTCACTTAAATAATGAGGAACTACTATATGACCATTATTATCAATGATAGGAATACTTTTCTTACAATCATAACTTGTTATATTTAATATCTTTCCATTATGAAATTTATTTTTAAAGTCTTTAATAGTTTCTTCCATTTCATGTATTTTTGGTAATGTAGCTGACGATAAAACAATATTGGGGATAATATTGTTACTCCAATTTTTTTGTATATAATTATGTATTTCATGATTTTCATAATCTAGAGCAATAGTAGGTTCATCCCAATATACTAGTAAATCATCCGGTGAATTAAACTTAGTCATATATTCCATAGAATATAAGTATGATTTAACATCGCTAATAATAATTTCAACCTTAGTTCCAATTGAATTATCTACTTTTCCAATACCCCCACTTTTTTTATTAATACTATAATCTTTTGCGGCTGAATAATGTAACCTAATATCATTTATATCAGAACATCCAAAAGCAAATGCTACTTTCTTATTAGCTGAAATACATGCTTTAGATAAAGCTAAACCTACATGGCGTGCCGCACATATAAATATTATTTTATATTCTTCGGATAATCCGATAGGTGTCATAGTTTTTCCAGTCCCAGTAGGTGCAATATATAAAGCCAGTTTAGGACATGAAGTGTATGGATTTACATTATTATATACATTTTCATCTAAAATATTTTTTTTCATAAGTTTAAATAAATCCTGTTGATGTTGGTATAATGTTAAATCGCTATATTTTAAAATTAATTTATTCTTTTCAATAATGTCTACTGCGTTTTCTAATATATATAGCATATCTATTTTGTTTTCATATACCCTAATAATTTCATGAGTTAAATTTATTATATATTTGTTTATATTTAATATATGTAAGTTTGATAATTTGTAAAGATTAATATATTCATTCATCCATAAATTATTATTTTCCTTTTCGTATTTTAATAGTTTATTTATTATAGAACATAATATATATTCAAATATATCATCTCTTTTTATACGTTCTATTTTATTATTATCTAATCTAATTTTTTCTCCTTTTTTTATAGTTGGTTTTTTTTTATTAGGTATAGTAATAAGGTCATCAATATTATGATTATTTAATATTTGCGCAAAATAAGTTAGATATAAATAATAGTGCATATCATCACTTCCTTCCATCTTAAGAAATGATAATAATGATTTATTTTTGTTATATTTAATATCTACATTATGATAACCTTCTTTAATTAAGTTTAATACATTTTTTTCACTATCCGAACAGGGAACTTCGATTGAGTCCCATTCTGACTTTGATAACTTTCTTTGGTTCAAGTCCATATTATATATATTTATAAATATTTAGTAAATAAATAACATTTCTTCAATTTTTTTTAAAAAAATTGAAATTAAGTTCAATATAATAATTTATTTAAATTAGATATATATAATGACATCTCCTATTATTATTTCTATCGAAGGTAATATTGGTTCTGGTAAATCAACAATATTAGAAGAGTTACGTAATAAATATAAAAATAATGTAAATATTGCTTTTATTAAGGAACCAGTAGATGAATGGGAAACCATCAAAGATATTAATAATAAAACGATGTTACAAAAATTTTATACTGATCCAACAAAATACGCGTTTTCTTTTCAAATGATGGCATATATATCTAGATTAAACGTAATTAAAAATACAATTGAGAATAATTCTCAAGCAAAAATATTTATTACCGAAAGATGCTTATATACTGATAAACACGTTTTTGCGCTCATGTTGTATAAAGAAGATCATATAGAGGAAGTTAATTATCAAATTTATAATAAATGGTTTGATATGTTTGCAAAAGATTATCCTATTAATAAAATAATATATATAAATACTGACCCTAAAGTATGTCATGAAAGAATAGAAAAACGTTCTAGAAGAGGTGAAAACAGCATTCAATTAGAATATTTATCAGATTGTCATAAACATCATGAAACAATGGTACATGATAAAATGAAAAATGTTACATGTTTAGAAATAAATGGAGATTTAGACATATATTCAAATGATGATATATTAAAAGAACGATTAGAAAAAATTAATAATTTTATATCATGTAAGTAATCCAGCTATTTGTCTTTTAGGTTTATATTTCAGTATATCTAATTCTTTTTTCGTAATCGGAAAGTCATCATTACCATATATGTCCTGTAATAATAACCATTCAAATAATCCTCCTGGATATATATATATATATTTAAACCCTAACTTATGCAACTGGTTATATTTGTTATACGTTGTGCTATCATTTGAGTTTCTTCCATAAATAATTATGTTTATTGATTTATTATTGTTTAAATAATAATTCATTTTTTCTTCTTCGTCTTGTGCTTTTAACGTATTTAAAATTAAACATTCTTGATGGTTTATATCAAATGTATTTAATAGGATATAATGATTTGGGTTTTTTAAAAATAATTGAACATCTTCATAATTTACAACAGGAATACTTTCAATATTACCCATAAATATATTTAAATATATGATTTACACTCATATATTTAAACTTTTATATCTTTGAATATATTAACCAAAGTTTACTTCTATTTCAACTTTTTCTTTTATAATACTTTTAGCGGCTGATATAGATAATTCTTCTCTTCTTTTTCTAGTTTTTTTTGTATTATCATTTAATCCTTCTTTTCGTTTTGAAGTGCTATTTCTATGATTCATATCTTTTTCAATTGTATCATAGTTATCTTCAATATATTTTACAATCTTGTTATCTAATATCCATTTAAAAAAATTAAGTTGTCCAATTGTTGTTTCAATACATGAATCATTTTTATACGGAATACTAATACGATCCCATCTACAAAAAGGATCAAAACGTTTTTTTGAATATGCCTTTAGTTTAGATTTATAATCTAGATAAACTTTAAACCGACGGATATTTCCATAATCATCAGTTAAATTATATAGGGTATAATTTTGTTTTGCATAATTAGTTACAAACCAATCAACTATACGTAATGATATACGTGACTCACCACTAATAATATTTAGCATTTTATCTAAATTATCATTTTTATTATAAAATTTTAATAATGTTTCTAATAATAGATCATTTTGTGTTGTATAACTCATAGAGATAATTATCATATAATTAATATGTTTAAGCCCTTTTATTCCTTTTAATTTTTGTATATTTTTTTATATTATTATATTTTTTTATATTATTATATTTTGTTATTATATATAAATATGGCGTTGTGCACTCCTGCTCATCTTTATTTGTTAATTTCACTTTTTTCAATAGTTATTGCTATGCTCAAAGGGTTTCATCCAGGTGCTATTATTGGTAAAATATTGTGGATGATGATTTGGGTATATGGTCTTAACTATCTATGTAAAAAGGGACATCCCACTATTGCATGGCTTTTAGTTATATTTCCTTTTGTATTACTTCTTACCGTTGTTCTTACAATGTTAAGTTTAAAACGTTTAGGACATTAAATAATTATTTAGATTCATTTTCTAAGGTAGTATTTACAGGTTTTAAATACAAATCTTGAACTGATATATCATTTAAATAATTATTTTCCATAAAAGGGTTCATACCTATTTGTCCAATCATCTCTCTTTCATTTATTTTTTGTGAAGTATCATCTTTTTTATTATTTATTTTAAAATTCATATCATTTGGAATAGAGCTTATACTCCACATGTCATTTTCAGATAATAACGATTGTTTTTGAGCACTAATAGCAAAATTATTTAATTCTTCACGTGATAGAGCATCTTTTACTTTGTTTAATCTATGAGTTTTTTTATATTTATCCCCATTACTCCATTTTCTCTCTACAAGATTATTCATTATATGTTATATTTTTTATAATAATTTTAATTAAACTTATTAAATTAAAATTATTTAGTTTTTATTAGCCATAAATATTCTTTAATTTCTTTATCTTTTCCTTGTCTCTTGTAGTTTGCAATACCTTTTAATCTATTATAAGTTTTATGTTCTATTGGATATTTCGTTACCTCTCCATAATTTGATAAAAGTTTATCTAATTCATCTATCGATAGTATACCTCCACTATAATAGGATAAGATAATATACTTAGCTTTGGTATTTTCAAATAAATTAATAAATGCGTTTCTTGCGTGTTTACTACTATTATATTGCGATTGTTTCCAATTTTTAGGTTGTCCACGATATGTATCCGGAACTTCAATATTTTTATTCCAGTTATTTATTATATCTAACAAAAAATAGTATATATTATAAGGGTGTTTATTATATGGAGGATCATAATAAACAATATCTAATTGTGGAATTTGTTTAACCCATTCATTTGTATCCATTTGACTAATTTTAACATCACAATCATGAGAGTTAAATATGGGATAAGACAACTTAATATCTTTTGTAATACGCGCAACGTCTACTTTGTTTTTCCCTCCATAAGCACCCTTATTACCATCTTTATAAAACCCAGCAAATTGACCATTTGTATTATTATGTATAGATGATTCCACTAATAAAGGAGCTAATACATATGATTTATATTCTTCTGGAATAGTATCTATATAATTGCGGATACTATCTATTTTTTTACCATTTGTTTCAGTAAAATATACCCTATCTTTTTCCTTAATTTCTCCATCAGGACTCCAATATTTTGAAAACCATTTGTTCTCAGCCTCTAATACTTCTGATATTTTATTAGCCTCGTCTACATATTTTTTGATATTTTCTACCTTTGTTATTGAAGGTGTTGAGAGAAAACATTCATTTAATGTTTTACTATATCCAGCAAGATCATTTGTATATAATGTATGGGCTTTTGTTTTAAATAGTCGACTAACAATTCCTGAGCCAGAAAAACCATCACCTATAGTTAATGGTTTATTATCTAATTTTTTACTTATATCATCTATTACTTCTTCAATAGCCTTTAATAATTTTCGTTTATTTCCCATATAAGTTATTATCTGTTGTTTTAAAAATGCATCATTATTCATATATACAAAAATGTGAATTTATTTTATAATTATTAACCTATTATAAAATAAATCATACTAACATAGTTAATGATTTAAAAACAATATCATAGTTTTTTGTCTTAATTCCTTCTAAAAACATCGGATAACCTAAATATACTAGTCTATATATAAATACAATTATTGCTAGTATAGATATAATTACCCCACTTTTTGTTGGTTGAATTATTTTTGACTCCATATATAATATTAACATAATTATATATAAATTAAAAATCTAGTAATAATGTATAATGGTAAAAACACGAAATAATAAAAGTTCCAAGTCTCTTAAAAAAACTCGCTCAAAAAGGAAAATCAATAAAAAAAATAGAAAAATGCGTAAGAACGGAGGTGGAACTAGTTTTAGCATTCTCAAGAATCCTGATTCAAGATTAGGACAAAATAATATTGAGGAAGAAGACCCAAATTCTATACACGAGTATCTTCAAGTTGCTATTGAAGAGGGAGACTCACCAAGTGTGATTGAGTATTTACAAAAAGGTGCAAATCCAAATGTAATGATTACAGATGAACACGAATATTTACAACAACCGGAAGAAGTTCCAGCTATTATATATGCAGCAAGACATATTAAACCTTCTACTACAATCATGAAATATTTAGTGAAAAAAGGTGCCAGCGTAGAACAGGATGAGGGAACTGGTTCAACACCATTAATAGAAGCTGCTGAATGGGGTAATTTATCCGCTGTAAAGTACCTCTTGAGTATAGGTGTCGATATAAATGCTACAACTGGAAGTGGGTTATCTGCTATTTCGTATGCCGTGTTGAATGAAGACATACCGATGATTAAACTTATGCTTGATAAAAGAAAAGGCGAAATCGATTTTAATTATACTATTTTGGGCTTGGATAGGGCTCATGAAAATGTGATAGATGATACGGAGGAATCAGAAGTAGCAAAAATATTAAAAAAGTATGCAATTGAACAAAATTTGCCAAAACATTTGGAAAGACAACAAAATAGGTTACAAGTAGGTCGGGTTATGGATAAGAAAAGAATGCCAGGAGATTTGACACACAAAATAATAACAGAACATTTTGGCGGAAAAAGAAAAACGAGAAAGGCAAAAAAATCCAATAAAAGGTTTAAGCGAACGGGTTCAACACAACAGATGGGGGGTGATAATGTGAATGTGCAGGGTGCAAATGGTTGTACGGCTCTCATTAGGGCAAGTTGGGATGGAGAGACAGAAATCGTGGCAATGCTACTGGAGAAGGGAGCTGATGTAAATGCGAAGGATGCGAAGGGCTCTACGGCTCTTATGAAGGCAAGTTTGAATGGACACACAGAAATCGTGCGAATGCTAATGGAGAAGGGAGCTGATGTGAATGCGAAGGATAATAATCGCTCTACGGCTCTCATGAAGGCAATTTTGCACAGACACACAGAAATCGTGCGAATGCTATTGGAGAATGGAGCTGATGTAAATGTGAAGAATGGTTATGGCTCTACGGCTCTGGTTCTGGCAAGTTGGGATGGAGAGACAGAAATCATGCGAATGCTATTGGAGAATGGAGCTGATGTAAATGCGAAGGATGCGAATGGCTCTACGGCTCTCATTAAGGCAAGTTTGAATGGACACACCAAAGTCGTGTCAATGCTATTGGAGAAGGGAGCTGATGTGAATGCGAAGAATTACGCTGGCAATACGGCTTTCTTTTTGGCAAATAGACGTGGAAACAAAGAAATTGTCAAATTATTAAAACAATATATTGTCGCACAAGCCATTCCAGGACATTTGAAAAGACAAGAAGATAGGAAAAACCTAGCTATGGTAATGAGTGAAAAAGATGTAGGAAATAGAGGTGATGGAACAATGCCTTATGAACTACGACATGAAACAGAGAAATATTTAGGAGGTAAAAAAGGAAGAAAAACTCGCAAGAATCATCACTAAAAGAAAGACAAAATAATAACAGAACATTTTGGTGGAAAAATAAAAAATAAAGTTAATATGAACATTATTTTTTATATATTTTTTACATCTTACTTATAAAGTATTTTTATATATACATTGCTTTATATGATTGATTCTCTTCATCACGTTTAATAAGTTTATTTACAACATCATTTGTAACTTCAAATGGAAATGTAACTTCTAGAGACATATCCTCTTCAAACAAGTTTGTTCCAGGTTTCATTAAACGATATAAATTAAGTTTTGTGTAAATAATCTCTAAACATCTTTTTAAATTACGAACACCATCCTCCTTATTACAATGTGTATCTATGATATAATGCATTGTTTCTTCAGTAATAATAATATCCTCAGGTTTGAAACATATTTGATCCCGAATTGTTGGAAGAAGATAGTTAGTAGATATAACTGATTTTTGCTTTTTATCATATCCTTTAGTTTGAATACGATACATTCTATCTCGTAAAATAGGATTCACTTTACTTTCATCATTATAGCTAAATATAAATAAACATTTACTCAAATCAAAATCTATTTCCGCAAAATATTTATCATGAAATTGGCTATTTTGAGAAGTATCTGTTAGATGTGTTAATATACCAGTTATTTCTTCACCCTTTGGTGTATCACTAACCTTATCCAATTCATCGAAATATATTACAGGATTCATGCATTTACTATCAATAATTATTTGAACAATTTTACCCCATATACTTCCTTCATAGGTGTAAGAATGACCTTCCAAGAAACTACTATCGGTTGCTCCTCCTAATGCTATAAAAGCAAAAGGACGATTTAATATTTTACTAATACCTTCTTTAACTAATGTAGTTTTACCTGTTCCCATTGGACCTTTAATAGCAATTGCGGATCCTAAGGCGGTGGGATTAGTTACTAATTGTCCTAACATTTGCATTATTTGCATTTTAGCGTCATTTAACCCATATACAGCAGCGTCTAATGTTTGTTTAGCCTTATTCATAAAATCATGACAAATATCAGTTCCATCTGTGATATTTATTGGGAGTTTTTCATATTTGTTAAAAGGGATACGCATAAAGGTATCTACCCAATTTTTAATTTTGTAAAACTCTCCACTACCTGGTTCCATATAACGCAACGAGTTAATTTTTTTCATAGCAGTTGCCTTAAATATTGCTGGAATATTAGATTCGAGAAGGGTAATTCGATAAGGCTTTTCTATACGCGTGATTTTATTTACTTCACGCACTTCTTTAATAATTTTAATTTGGTCATTTTTTTCTAAACTTTCAAAGAACTTAAAATCATTCATCGTATTTTTATCACGAATAATTTTCTTAAAAATACGCGCGTTTTTTTCCTTGTGTTTCATAGTTTTTTTTTCTCGTTTTTCACTATTCAACTTAATCTGTTCTTCACTATTTTTAATACATTTCTCAAGAAGTGATGTTGGATTTTTTTCATAAAGTTCTTTTAAGTTTGCTAATGTTTCTTCGTCATGTTTATATGTATTTAATTTATTTTTTTCTTCATTTTCATATTCATTTTCATCTTTTACTTTTTTATTTCTACGTGTTCTTGGCTTTTTAATTTCTTCTCCATCTTCTTCATATTCATCTTCTTCTTCGTCTTCTTCTACTTCACCTTCTTCATCAGAATATTCGTCTTCGGTATATGAACTATCTGTTGACACACTTTCATCTTCATCTTCTGATTCATCAACCTCTGTCCAATCACTATCATCATCGTCATCATCTGAATAATCTTCATTTTGTCCTCCAACTGTAAATATAATATTAAAGTTTTTTCCTTTAGGACTTTTAACTAACTCAGTATATTCTTCTTCATCGTCATCAGATGTTTCTTCTATTACTTTTGTTGGTTTCTTTTTTTTGCTTTTGGAAGATGTTTTGGTTTTCTTTTTTTCTTTAATATCATTCTCACTATCTACCAATTCTTCTTCCTGTTCTTCCTCCTGAATATTATTTTTATTTTTACTAATAGCCTTTTTAAGTTTTTCACCAGCTTTGATTTTTTTATTCATATGCTTAGATGGAAATAGTTTACCTAATAGTTTGTGATATTCATGTTCATTTAATTCTTCTGATTCACTTTCACTTCCAGATGTATATACTCCATCATCGTCGTCGGAACTTTCAATAATTTTATATTGCTTTTTTCCTTTTACGTCTTTCTTACGCCCCTTTTCTTTTTTCGGAGCGATCATTTTTGATGTTTGTTCTTTAATCACCATTATATAATATAGTTAGTTATAATTATGTTCTTATATATAAATCAATTTTATTTTTCTTTCTATATATACAACAATGTATAAAAAGTTTTCAGATTTTCTGTTTAAGGGGGATCTTCTTACTTTAATGTTAGCCGTTTACCTAGGTTCTGTATTACAAGATTTTTTTAATGAGTTAGTATCTGGAGCTATTATGCCAGTTCTAATAACATTATTTCCTCATTTTGATAATAAACATTTTAGTCAAATAAGTTTTAATATTGGTAAAGCCAATATAGCTATTGGAAGCATAATAATGGCATCTATTAAATTATTAATAGCTTTCATTATGTCATATACAGTAGTAAAATATATATTTTTTAAATATTTTTAAACCCACTCCCTCGAACATTTTAAATAGGACAAAATATCAAAATAAAGTTTTAATAAATAATACATTATTTATTAAATAAATTGAAATTAACTATCTAAATATATTTATATATTATAAGTAGGATGGCTACAAAGATGAAAAATCAAAACCCATCTAAGATTATTGGAATTCAATTTAGCATTTTATCTCCTGAAGAAATTAGAAATGGTTCTGTTGCTGAAATTACAAATCGTGATACGTACATGAATAATAAACCAGTTACTGGTGGATTATTTGATCCACGTATGGGTGTTTTAGAACCAGGATTAATATGTCCAACAGATGGATTAGACTATATTGAAACACCGGGTTATTTTGGTCATATTGAACTAGCTAAACCAGTATTCTATATTCAATATTTAACTACCATATTAAAAGTATTAAGATGTATTTGCTTTAAATGTAGTAAATTATTAATTAGTAAAGAAAAATATAGTCAAGTGTTGAAAATGGATTCTGAAGCACGTTGGAAACATGTATTTTCGATTGCTAGTAAAATAAGAAGATGTGGTGAAGATATCTCTGATGGCTGTGGGTGTTTACAACCAAATAGGATTAAAAAAGAAGGATTAGCTACTATATTTGCTGAATGGAAAGATGAATCAGATCAAAATATTACTATTAAATTAACTCCTGAAATGATATTAAAAATATTAAAGCGTATTTCTGACGAAGATGTATCTTTTATGGGATTTAGTCCCATATGGTCTAGACCTGATTGGATGATTTGTCAAGTAATGGCCGTCCCACCACCTGCAGTTAGACCATCGGTTAAACATGACGCACAACAAAGGAGTGAAGATGATTTAAGTCATATATTGTGTAATATAGTTAAAACTAATAAAAACCTTCAAGACAAAATAAACAATAATGCCTCGGCAAATGTTATTGATGATTGGACTACCGTTTTACAATACTATGTGGCTACTCAAGTTGATAATAAAATACCTGGTGTTGCTTCAGTAGCACAAAGGTCAGGTAGACCACTTAAATCTATTAAAGATAGATTAAATGGAAAAGGTGGTCGTATGAGAGGTAATCTAATGGCTAAAAGAGTAGATTTTAGTGCTCGTTCTGTTATCACGGCAGATCCAAACATATCCATCAGAGAACTTGGAATACCTATGAAAATAGCAAAAAATCTTACAAAACCTGTTATTGTTAATGATAGAAATAAAAACTTTTTGAAAAAAATAGTAGAGAATGGTCCTGATGTTCATCCAGGAGCAAAAATATTAGAAAAAAAGAATGGTGATTCTATTACATTAAGATATTTAGATAAAAAATCTATCAATTTAGAAAATGGTGATATTGTCCATCGTCATATCATGGATGGTGATTCTGTATTATTTAACAGACAACCAACATTACATAGAATGAGTATGATGTGTCATATTGCAAAAATTATGAAACAGGGTGATACATTTCGTATGAATGTTGCTGATACGAAACCTTATAATGCTGATTTTGATGGTGATGAAATGAATTTACATATGCCTCAAGATGTTGAGTCTGAATCAGAGTTATTAAACTTAGCTGCTGTTTCACATCAAATTATTAGTCCAGCAAATAATTCTGCTATTATTGGTATATATCAAGATTCTATGTTAGGATGTTACCGATTTACCCGAGATAATATTAGTTTTACACCTCGTCAAGCGATGAACTTACTAATGATGTGTCCCCGTGTAAATGAACGTGCGTTACTAGAGAATAACGGAAGAATTACAAATTTTGAGATATTGTCACAAATATTACCTCCTATTTCACTTAAATATAAGACAAAATTATTTCATGAAGAAGAAGACCCAAAGCGTTCAAATAACGTATTAGAAATTGTAAATGGAAAATATATTCGTGGACAATTAGAAAAGAGTGTATTAGGAGGTGGATCAAAAGGTCTAATTCATCGTATTTGTAATGATTATGGTAATTTGGCATCAGGTAATTTTATTGATGATATTCAGAATATCGTTACGGAATATTTGTGTGAAAGTGCCTTTAGTGTAGGTATTAGTGATTTGTTATCAAATGATAAAACTAATCAAGAAATTATTAAGGTAATTGATAAAAAAAAAAATGATGTAAAAGATTTAATTGATCAAGTACAAATAGGAGTTTTCGAAAATAAAACGGGTAAAACAAATGAAGAAGAGTTTGAAACACAAGTTAATAATATATTAAATCAAGCAACTTCAGAATCTGGTAAAATTGGATTAAAAAGTTTAGATAAGGATAATCGTTTTGTAACTATGGTAAATGCTGGTTCAAAAGGTAGTGAATTAAATATTTCATTTATGATTTCATGTCTTGGACAACAAAATGTAGATGGTAAACGTATTCCTTATGGATTTGACCATAGAACTTTACCTCATTATACAAAATATGATGATTCGCCTGGAGCTAGAGGATTTGTTGAAAGTTCTTACATTAATGGTTTATCCCCGCAAGAGTTATTCTTTCATGCTATGGGTGGACGTGTAGGATTAATTGATACTGCTGTAAAAACTTCTACCACAGGTTATATTCAACGTCGATTAATTAAAGGTCTTGAAGATTTGATGGTTGGATACGATATGACAATCCGAACAAGCAAAGGTAAAATGGTTCAATTTACATATGGTGATGATGGATTTGATCCAATTAAAGTTGAAAGTCAAATATTACCATTAGTCGATATGTCAATCCAAGATATTTATGCTCACTTTAATCTTCCAGATGAATCTGGAAAAAATAAATTATTGTCCCAAGTATATCAAAAAGATGTATTAAAACTTCATAAAAAACAACTCAAGGATATTCAACAAAAATGTAATGATTATACACAATACATGATTATACAACGTGACGCTATTGTATTAAATGTATTTAAAAACTTTAATAAAAATGTTGTAAACTTACCTGTAGGGTTTAATTATATCATTAATAATATTATTGGACAACAAAATTTAAATGAAAACTCTATTGTTGACTTAACTATGCTGGAAGCATTTGGGATGATAGAAGCAACATTTGATATATTAGAAAAAATACGTGCTGCTAAACCTAACGCATTATTTAAAACATTATATTATTACTACTTATCTCCAAAGGAATTATTAATTATTAAAAGATTTAATAGAAAAGCTCTAGAATTATTGTTAGAAACTATTGTCTTGAATTATAAACGTGCGATTGTTGCTCCTGGAGAAATGGTTGGAATGATTGCTGCTCAATCTATTGGAGAACCTACCACTCAAATGACTTTGAATACTTTCCATTTTGCTGGTGTGGCTTCTAAATCAAATGTCACTCGTGGTGTTCCTCGTATTGAAGAAATATTATCTCTTTCATCAGAACCTAAGAATCCATCATTAACTGTTCATCTTAAAAAAGAGGATGAGTTAGAACAAGATAGAGCTCTGGCTGTCATGTCTATGTTAGAACATACCAAATTAAAAGACTTAGTTCATAATGTAGAAATATGCTTTGACCCTGATGATTTAAATACATTAATTAGTGAAGATACAACAACTATGGAACAATACAAGGCTTTTGAAAATATGGTAGATGAGTGTATGAATATCTCATTAGATGATACAAATGAACGTTCAAAATGGATTATTCGCATGATAATGAACCCAGAAGTTATGCTTGAAAAAAATATTACGATGGATGATGTTCATTTTGCTTTAAAGAATAGTCATGGCGATAATGTATCTTGTATATATTCTGATTATAACTCTGATAAATTAGTATTTAGAATTCGTATGAATAATATCAAATCTAGAGCAATTAATAGTAGGGGAAACGCTAATCCTCTTGATCAAACTAATGATATTTATATTCTTAAAAACTTTCAACAACAATTGTTAGAGAATATTGTAATACGTGGAGTTAAAAATATTAATAAAGTTATTTTAAGAAAAATTAAAGGAATTGTTTCTGAAAAAAATGGATCATATTCTCCAGAAGATATATGGGTGTTGGATACAGTAGGTTCTAATTTATTAGACATACTAGCATTAGATTACATAGATTCTACTAGAACGTTTACTAATAACATTATAGAAATATATAATATATTGGGAATTGAAGCTGCACGTCAAGCTATATATAATGAATTAGTAGATGTAATTGAATTTGATGGAACTTATATCAACTTTCATCATTTATCTATATTATGCGATAGAATGACTTTTACAAACAAATTAATATCCATATTCAGACATGGAATTAATAACGATAATATTGGTGCTATAGCTAAGGCATCGTTTGAGGAAACGCCTGAGATGTTTTTAAGAGCTGCACGTCATGCTGAATTAGATATTATGCGTGGTATATCTGCGAATGTTATGTGTGGCCAAGAAGGAATGTTTGGAACTAATTTATTCCAAACAATATTAAATATGGATGAAATGTCTACATTAGAAGAAGTCGTCGCACATGAAGAAATGACAGAAGAAGAACAAGTTGAAGATATGTATACAATTAAAGACGATGATAAATGTAGTGATTCTCATTTAGTTATCCAAAATAATGTTAATATTATAAAAACTCAAAATAGTGGTGGTCACGATAATGATTATAATCCAGGGTTTTAATTATGATTGAAATCATGTGAATAATATGTAGATAATATGTAGATAATATATTGATAAATCATATTAAAAATAATTTATCAATATTATATAATATAATAAAATAATATGAATTGTAATATTTTCAGTAATATTTTAAATCATGTAACAAAAAATAAATATATGGATGATACTTTATATTCTTCTACTTTTTTTACTACTATTATAAATGAACCAAAATTATCAATTAATGAAAAGGATGAAATTAGAATGATATATTTATTAACCAAACTTTTTAATAATACTTCTAAGACAATATGGAAAAAATCTCAAGATTCACAATACTATTCAAAACTTAAAATATATCAACATTTTATTATTGATAATTTTTTTATATCTCAAGAAATTAAGGATCAAATGATAACATATTTTAGAAAAGCACAAAAAAATTATTTTGCGTTATGTAAGTTTAAATTAATATTAAAAATTAATTGTAAAAAAGAATTAATTACAACTGATCTATATGGTGATGAATTAAATGCTAAAGACAAAAAAACTTTAATATTGATACATAAAAATAATAAATATTTATTTTCTATATATGATTTAAAAAATATTTTAATTAAAAACTTGTCAAATCATGATGAGTTTTTTCTTGAGTTACTAGAATGTAAAAATCCTTATAATAATGTTAAATTTACTAGTTATGAATTATACAATATTTATTTTAAAATGAAAGATTTACAAATGATAATTCCTGAATTAATTAATGGTTTCTTTTTATCTGAATGGAGTTTGGATGTTTTTCATAATAGATATGAGATATTAATTCGTGAAAAAGCAATCTTACACCATATCAATACTGAAAATGTTGAAAATTTATATAGTGATATTGTAGACATGATTCACCAATTTGTTCCATCTAGATTTAAGTTTAAATTAAATCCACATTATCCTCATAATAAATTAGTTAAAATTATGAAACCCTATCTAATATTATATTATCGTTGGTCTTATGGTGTCGCAGGAGCTAATTATAGACAAGACGCAATTAATATATTGAAGAAAAAATTAATAAGTTTTATTAAATATAACCCTAATTTTGGTAAAAAAATAGACAATCCATTTATTAAAAATGTTAATTATGATGATAAACATATTAATTTTTATAATGAGCAAGAAATAGATAAGAAAAATAATAAGAATGATAATAATAATAATAATAATGATGATAATAATAATGATGATAATAATAATAACAATAATAATATTGATGATAATTACGAAGATAATGATATCCAGTATGACAACTTTAATAATTATGATAATAATGAAGATACTCATCCTATACCAGTATACAATTCTGCTAGTCATATTAGATTTCCTGATGAAGTAGAAAATGATCCTCATGATGATGTTCCTCCTCTATTACAAAGAAATATTGGTTCACATAATATTCCATCCTTAACATTACAAGATCCATATAGTAATTATAATACTAGTAATTATAATACTAGTAATTATAATATATCATTATCTCAATTGTTACATAATAGAAATTATCAAAATATGCATATACATGAACGGAGTGAAATAGATTACGATTCTACAAGATATGTGCCTGATTTTATTCCTATTATTAACACATCGATGACTAGTATATCTAGATTATATGAAGAATATCGTAATAATGAAACACCCACATCTGAATCTCCATTTTCATTTCCAAGAAACGAAGAACACAATCCTCCTCCATCTATACAAAGAATGTATAGGTCAGACCCTGATACATTTTCAGATGATAATGTTACTCCAAGATGTTTATTGCCTGAGGTTGAGTCAGAAAATATAAATGATAATAGATATGATAGTGATGATAGTGATGATAGTGATGATAGCAATAATAGACATGATAGTAATGTTGATGAAGAATAAATATTACATATATGGAGACATTCTACATGATAATGGTAATAAATATTATATAATAATACATAATATTTATTATACTTCACCTATTATAATTTTTTTATTTAGTTTTCTAGGCATATATCTAAAAGAAGGATTTAATTCTTTTATTTTATTATCTTCAATCTCAATATCGTTAGGATAATTTAATGTTTCCAAAGGTATTGCGTTATCATAAGTATTGTATTTTACATAATTATTCACAATAACTGGTTTTAAATTGTCAAAATATTTTTGGTTTAATAAGGATTGTACTAAAATAACTTCATCATTGTTTAAATTATAATCTAAATTGGAGAATGATAAATATGTTTGTGGATTAAAAATAAAAGATTTAATACGAGTATATCTTATTAATTCATCAGCCATTTTTTTAAAATATAATTCATAATTGTTTACATCTTTTTCTAGTAAATTAATTTTAGGTATAACCAATTGACATTTATCATTATTATAAGCACATACAGCATTTTCGGAACATTTTTTCTCATTATTAACTAAACATGTTGCTATATCCTTTACTACTTCTACATCATAATTATCAGTAAAAATAACATATTCATCTGCTAACTCGTGGAGATATTTTATCATTTTGTTTAACTTAATAGTATAAATACTGGATGTATTATTCGATAATTTCTCTATTTTCTCTCGTAATTTAATATTTTTATAATCATTCAATAAAATACGTATAGTATTTCTAAAAACATTATAAAAGTTTGTTTCCATTTTAATTTTATTTATATATTTAACCCTCTTTTTATCTACATTTGTGTTTTTTAATAATATATTTTTTGGTAATATTGTGTTATATTTTAACTGAGGAATATCATCGCTTATCTTATTACTTGGATAAGGTTCACTTAAAGGAATCATTTGATTTGTTTCAGTAAGAATACCAATAATCATTTCATCTTCAACCATCAAAGCATGAAGTTTACATGGAATAGATTCAGATGAATCAGTATATATATTTTTTAAAAATGATGTTGTTTCATTATAATTTTGATAAATATCCACATTATTCATAATTACATAATCATACATTTTACTTAATGCTGAAGGATAACAAGGAATATATCCTTTACTATTATTTTTTTCACAGAATACACCAATAACTTTACTTTGATAATTTAAAATTTGATATTTAATATTATAATCTTCCAAGTTATTTATTATGACCAGTAGATCATTCAATAATATAGGTTGTTTGAAATTATATTTTTTAGGAATACTTGGTAAAGGTTGACAACCATTCACTAATAATGGAGATACAATATCTTGAAGTAAACTACGTATTTTTGATGGACATTTTGATTCAGTTTCTTTAAAGAACTTTGTTATATTATTTTTTGATTCATTTGGTTTTTCTATTTTTTCAAATAAATAAATAGGTTCATAATAACTATCTTCTTTAATTATAAATAAAGTATTCCAATTAGGTTCATATTTTGTCGTAGAATAATGGTTTGTAGGACAAATTAATTCTATATTATTAGTAGAATCTTGATTAAGTATTTCTAATATCACTAAATTAATACCACTTTTATTTAATAATTTATTCGGAAGAGATATAATATCCCATAAATAAGTATAATCTATTATTTCATCATCACTTCTCAGAAAATTAATAAAATTTTCATAAGAACTTATTACTTGTTTAAAATATTCTATATCATTATCGTTGCTATTTTTATTATTACTTTTGAATATTTTTTTGTATAATTTAGAATCACTATATTTATCCATATCTTGTTGATCTATATTTTTAATATTTGATGTATCCAAAAATGATAAATAATTGTTTCCATTTTGATATGTAATAAATGTATCAATATCTATAGCTTTTATTATTTTTTCTTTCATTTCTTTAATATCAGGGATACCTTCTTTTGTTGTATAAAATAAAGCATCAGCTATACACGCAATAAATGATTGTTTACTATTATTTTCCACACCATGTCTTAATAAACAAGCATGGTTTGGTTTTAGAAGACTTGAATCAGTTTTACTTAATTGACAATTTAAACTAATTTCTTGAAAAAATGCCTGTAAACTTAATTGTGGATACCCCCATCGCTCTTTATCTAATGGAGATTTTGTAGCGCCTATTATATAAAGATTTTCTTTTTCTTTTTCTTTTTCTTTTTCTTCTTTCTTTCTAACTGATGTTTCTTGCGTATTATCTTGTAGCAAACATTCAGCTCTTCTAGCAATTTGATCTTTACTATGATATTTACTAAAACAACATGGGGCACATTTTCCAGAAGGATGTTTTTTAGGATCTAAAAATCCTGGAAATTGTTTTTTATAATTACCATACGAGTCTAAGTGATGACCAGAATCATTAAACTCATATATATAATTACCATCATCTTTTACTTCTTTTTGATCATCGGGTATTATACCTCCACATGTAGGATGTTCTAATACCTTTTTTCCATTTTTGGTAACTTCAACCATTTCATTTGGATTTATTGGTTTATTAGTTTTTAAACACCAATAACGAGGACAAATATAATTAAACTTTTTATTAGGGTCTGAACCATATTTTATTACATCTTCATCTTTTAAAAACTTTTCTTTATTTAAAATATTATTTTGTTCTTCGAGAGATAATTTATAAAAATCTTCTTTTCCGTAATTGGTAATAATAGCTTCTTTATCATCATTTATGATTTCATTTAATTCATTATCGGTTAGTAATACTGGTTGTCGTTTTCGACTAGACATACATTGTCGAGAATATCTTTCATATTTACTATTTGACAACCCTTGATTAACAAACAATAATGGATCATATTCTTTCATTTTATCAAAAAATAATTTATCTGCTTTTAAAGATAAGCCCTTAATATCTCTGACTTCATTATTTCCACCTTCTTGATTACCTTCTTCCTCTTCCTCTTCCTCTTCTTCCTCTTCCTCTTCCTCTTCCTCTTCTTCCTCATCATCAAAAAATAAATCTAGAGCTGTTTTTACTTTTATCGTTTTTGTGTCATCCTTGTATTTTGATGATTCATCGTCTTCAATAACTTGTAATTCTTCATTTGCATCTATATACGAGGATTCTTGTTCAGGAAATGGTCTTTCTACAATTGCGGTGATATCATTTATTTCTGATTCTTTTATTTCTCCTTTTGAACATAATTCATTTATATTTTTACTTTCTTGTGTAATGAATAAAAAAGAATTAAGGTAAATAGGTATAATATTTAAAAAAAATATATTATTTATATTTGAAATAGAAATAGCGAGGGTTGATTTTGATGAGTCCACCTTCATTATTGTTTTAAATCCTGGGTTAATTTTACTTTTAATATCTCTTTTATTACTTTTTTGAATATCTAATTCACTTACAAGTTGTGCGATTAATATTTCCGCTTCTCGTTGATTAATATTATAATTATCCATTAATCCTTTAATTAATTCTTCTCCTCGTAATCCATCTGATTTTTCTCCTTGTTCAATAATAAATGCTTCTTGACTTGTCATTTTATTAAAATTAGATACTCGTCTATATCTTAATTCAGCGCCTTTTTTAATGTTTTTTGATTCAACCACAAACAAACTTGTTAAACATCCCATTAATTTTGATAATTCTATTTTCTTTTTAATATTTGATGAAAAATCATAATCTATTTGTTGTATGTTAATATTACCATCATAAATATTTTTAAAAGTGGGTATACTATATCCATTTTGTTCTAAATAAATATTTATTTCTTCTAATAGAGGATTTATATTTGTTTTAATAATATCACTTATTTGTTCAATATCAAATAATTTTGAAAATTCGCTATGAAAATGGATAGCACCATTTTCTTCAAAATTGCAATACATATTTATATTATCACTATTATTTACATACACCGATACACTTTTATTAGACCCTATATTTTTCATTAATTTAAAGATAGTGGATTTAGGTAAAAGAGGTATTTTTCTACCATCTTCAGAAACATTTTCAGTATAAAGTTTATAGATATTTTCTAATTTTATAGAAGGATTATATTTTATAAAAGGGTATTTCTTACTAGCATGAATTAATTTAAATATAACATCTAATGGGATATTTATTTTATATGTTGGATAAATAGTTAAATGAATACTTTTAATACCTGATATAATACTATTTTTATTTATTTGATTATTATTGAATGTATTATAAAACATATCAATTACTTCAAAATTATGAATAATGTTTTTATTTAATAATTCTTTATTATTTTCTATTAATTCATAACGTTTATCCATTAAAGAATCGATATCAGTAATATTTAATTGTGCAAGTAAAGGATAATAAATAACTATTGTGTTATTTAATGATATATCTTTTTTTTCCATTTCTTCCAATACTGCTGTGGCTAAGCACAGATAAATGTTATTATCGATTATTTTACCTGTTTCCATTAATAATTGATTATTTAAAGTGCTTGTGGAATTACGAGCATATTGTTCGGTAAATTTATCATATTCGTTAACTAAATAAGGATTATGAATAAATGGATATTCATCATTGGTTATTATTAGTTTGTGTCCTATTGTTGTAGTTACTCTTTTAATATTGCCTTCTAAATCTAAAGCAATAATATCATCATATGTATATTCTTCCTTTTTTGGAAAATCGTATGATTCATAATAATTATTACTTTTACTAATGTTTATTAAAAAATTATTTAATCGTGTTTGTGTTATTTTTAATTTATTATTTTGCGTTAAAATATTATAGATTTGAATAGGATTTAACATTTCATATTTATAGCAAAATAAATATATTTCTTCAAGAGGGATATCTTCCGAAAAAGCATCTATTATTTTTAATTTAATATTATGTATTGTATCATCAAAATGTATTTGATTATTAGTAAAATACACAGGAATACTATTATCTTGTATTTTTTTAATCTCATCTGCAGTAAATATTGGTTCATTATTATTTATATTATTAAACTTTTCATTAAATGGATCTTTCTTAAATAATTCTTCTAACTCATTTCTATCTTGTGACGAACCATAAAATACATGTATTGATTTTGTTTCATTCCTATTTTTCATATTATTTATTTTATATATTGAATTAATTGATGACATTTGTTATATATATATATATTTGTGCTATTATTTTTATTTCTTGATTACATATATATATAACAAATAACAAATCATATAATTAATAAATTATATGATTATATAAATTTATCTACATTTTATACATCATAATATGGGTTATCTGTAATTGTTATACCACAATAAGATTGAGGATCATTTTTATAATCAACAGGATTATATATACCTGCTTTTTCTGCGTTTTCTAATAAAAATTTAAAATTATTCCAAAACTCCTGTTTATGTCCTACAGATTTGGTCATAATATGAGCTAATTCATGAATCGCAACAAATGTTAAAGTGTTTAAATCTATTAATTTATTATTGCTATTTTTAGTTCTATTTAAACAAAATGCTAATTTTTCTCCCTTATTTTCACTATATGCAGTTAATTCGCTATTAGGTAATGTTTCACTAATATTATTCGAATTAAAACCTTCTACTAAACGTTTAATATCTTCACGTTGTGGATACTTATTTTTTGTATATTCAACTAATTTAGAACAATTATCAACCGCACTAGCTAGCAAATTCGCGGCTTCTTTTATTTTATATCTATCTCTAATACAATATTTTTTTCCATTCTCATTAGCTATTATACATTTTAAATTATATACTTCTGAATTAAAATATATCTTTAAACACATTGCAATTAAACACCCAATAAGTATATAATTAAAGAATGAACTTGTAAAACTTTTTTTTGGCATATTGATATATTATAAATATAATAATATTTATAATAAAAATATAATGATAAGGGTTTCAATTATTGAGATCCTTGAGCAATTTCTAAAGGAGGACGCATAAAATCAGGCTCAATAGTAGAAAGATTCCATGGACCGGTATAAAGTTGGGGGTTGGGAGTTTCAGAACGAAGTTGTAAGTTAGCATTTCTTAAGGATTGTCCTACGGTATCAACACCAATTTGAGCACCAGCTCTTAATAAGTTAATATTGCTTAATTCACCTTGTCCAGAGGGATTCAATTGTGCCCACTCAGATTTATTATCCTTAGGCAAGAGTTCCTCGGGATTTTGAATGGTTGGTTTAGCACATCCACCAGCAACAGGTGGTCCGGCGACTCCTCTGACTGTAGAAAATACTTCATTTTGTCCTAAAGGTTCAGAAGGTTGAGGAGCTCCACCAACGGAAGGAGCATTCTTCTTATATTGATTAGAAACTGTGCTTTCCATTGTCTCAGAACCAGCACTGCCTTTATGGGATAAATATCCCCCAAATAAAGAAATTGCGTAAGCTAGGATAACTAAAGCTATTAATGCACCAATTCCATAATCCGACATTAGTTTTGTGAAACTACTCATTATATAAATCTAGTGATAAAATTTTTTTTTGAAAAATACATTAAATAAATTATGTTTTATTTTCTAAATTATCCTCAGAATCTTTAGATATATCAAAATCACTATCATCACTATCATCCACTAAACTTTCTAGCATATATGTTTCCTTAATTTCTTTTGCTTTTAAATAAGCTTTTAATGCTTCTTGTTTTGCTTGTTTTGCTTTTTTTCGAGCTTCTAAATAAATCTCATAATATATTTGATTTGGTTTTCTTAAATTAATACTCCCTATTGTATTGTTAAATGTATCTAAATTAACTTCAGTTAAATCATTTGAACTATTTATTAAATCTGTATCAAATTCAATTAATTGTTCATTTTCATTTTCATTTTCATTTTCATTTTCATTTTCATTTTCATTTTCATTTTCATTTTCATTTTCATTTTCATCATATTGATTTTTATTTCCATTATTATTATCTATAATTGAATCATTCATAATTAGATTATCTACACTTAAATCATCTTCATTTTGCTCATTTTGCTCATCTTGCTCATCTTGTTCATTTTGTTTACTATATTGGATTTCTTCTATTGTAGTAATTAGATTATCATTTTTTTCAGTTATAATTTTATGTTTATCATCTAAATCTAATTTTACGTCTAAATCTAAATCTGATTTTGAATTAGAATCATCTAAAGTTTCTTGTATTATTTTTTCTTCCTTAATATCATTAATATCATTAATATCATTTTTAATAATTGGTTCTTCTATATTTTCTTCTAAGGATAAAGATTTATTGCTAAATGTTTCTGTATCTAATTTTTCTTCATTATTTAAAGAATCTTCCATAATTGCTGTTCCAAGTTTATTTAAGTTAATACTATTTGTAGGTGATGTGGATAATATAGGCTCGGTAGTTAATTTCAAATTCTTATTTTTTTGTATTAATGGTTTATTTTTACTTATTAAACAGGTATCAAATATATTATCTTTGCTAACAATCATCGTCTGTTTTATTTCAAACTCAAACTGAAAATTACGATTTGTAAACTTAATCCCCTGAATAGCTAAAATAGAAATAATTTGTGTATCACTTTTAATATCATCTAACGGAACACTTTCTTCATTTTCATTATACACCTTAATAATTGGTAATTTAATATTACAACGAACTAAATAGTATTTTCCTGATTTAAAAATTTTTATGGGAGACGTAAATGTTGATTCAATATCATCTAAGTCTAAACTATTTTCAAACCAATTTGAACTATTATTATAAATCATTTCATGACATTTACCCTCTAATTTTTCAAGCCAATTTATAAATTCTAAATTAGGATGTTCAAACATTAAATCACTATACATTTTTTTACCACTTTTAATAAACCCTTGTTTAGTACAACAAGGCGGGGATTCAATATATAATGGTTTATTATTATGTTTAATTTTAGTAAAATAAGCACCCCCTTGAATTGTGCTAGGTTGCCCTAAAGTTAATTTACTAAAATCAAAATCATCATTAATTTGATAAATACTCATTATTTTTTAACTAGAAAATATATAGTATATTAACACGCATATAAAATTAGGAAAAAAAATATTTTATAATTAAATAATAATAATGTCAAATGAATTCATACATCAATGTTTAAATGTTTTAAAACGAGATGATGTACAAAGTGAAATAAACCATATATCCAAACCTATTATAAATTATATTTTTTCTCTATTAAATCCATATTTATATTTATTTTTCTTATTAATTATATTAATTTTTACATTACTTTTAGCAATAATCATTTTATTAATAATTATAATGCGGAATAATTCTATTGGATTTAATAAATAATATTATCTGATTATAATATATAATGGCAAAACACACAAAGAGTAGTCATCACAGAAGACACCGAACACGTTCCACACGTCATTCTAGACGTGGTGGAGCTTTAGGAACAGCATTAGCACTTTTAGGACTTGCATATACACACAAAAGAAAGCATGGTAAAAAAGGAAAAAAGGGTAAAAAAGGAACACGTAAACATAAATCTCGTAAGTAAATATAATATTTTTACAAAAAAATATTATCTGATTCTATTATATATTATGGGAAAGAGAAGTTGTAAACGAGGCGGTAATTCAGCTGCTGCTTATAATTATGGGTTATACGGGGATGGAAATACTCAGTATGCAAGAGTTTTTGAAGGAGGTCCTAAAACTTTTGGTAATGAGATTATCAGTTCACCCCCTGCTACAGTCCAAGCGTTAGTTTCTCCATCTTCAGCTGCTACTTCCGCAGCCCAAGCTGGAGGACGCAGAACACGTAAACACAGAAAATACCGCAAAAAGGCAAGAACACATAAGGCACGTAAAAGTCATAAAAAACGCAAGGGAAGAAAAAGTCACAAAAAGCGTTAATTATTAATAAATTATTATGATTTCATATATCATAATAATTATGAGTTTTGAGAATAAAATTCAAGAATGGGTTTCTATAGACAATAAAATTAAAATATATAATGATAAAATTAAGGAATTACGTGAGAAAAAAACTGAATTAAATACAGAATTAACTTATCATGCTGAACAAAATGGGTTAGATAAATCTGTTATTCAAATCAGTGATGGTAAGTTAAAATTTACAAAAAATGCTGTATCAACACCATTATCATTCAAATATATTGAAAAAACTTTAGGAGAAATTATTCCTAATAAGGAACAAGCTACTATTATTTTAAATCATATTAAGAATAATAGAGAAGTTAAAATGGTTCATGAATTAAAACGTTATATGAATTAAAAATATATAAATTAAAGGTTTTTTTATATATTTATTACATAATGCCTAAACCATTTACTAATGCAAATATTGATGAATCTGATATGGTTATTAGTAAAACTATTAGTGAGGGATATAAAGTTGGAGGATTAGATGCTCAACAATTATTAAATAGTAGCATCACAGCATCGTCTATTACAGGTGGTAATAAAACTATAAAATCATTATTTACTGATTTAGCTGCACCTATTCCTTATTTATATCACCCAAGTTCTTATATTCCTTGTTCAATTATCAATAATAAATATATAAATACTGATACACACATATCCACAGATATATATGATAAATTATTGGAATTAATAACTACCGATTCAAAATCAAAATCAAGTAAAAATAAAACAAAATCTAAAAGATCTATAAGTCACAAATCTACTAAAAAGAATAAATAAAAATGTTATATTTGTTCTATATTTATTATATTATTACTACCTAAATGATATAATAATTATTCACTCCACTCTTTTTTATTAAAAGGAGATACTAATATATTCGCTAATTGAGATTTCCAATAATCCACCTGATTTTCAAAATTAATATTTTTTTGAGTTCTAGGATAAGGTAATGTATTACGTAACATTTCAGCTTCTGTTGATGTAATTTCTGGTTTATAACCATAACAATTTACACCAAACTTTACATTAGGATTAGCTATATATCCTCCATTTATTCCCGGACGTCCACAATCATGTTCATGTCCTGGTATGCATTGTAATTTATCATAAGTTTTTTGTTGTGTTGGATATAAAGCTAGTTGATCTTTAGACCATCCATATGAACACCATTCACCACCATTATTATATGAATCCTCTATTTGTTCGTAATCTGCTAATTCAGCACCATAAGCTTTACATAATGCTTTGGCGTTATTATAAGTATATTGATTTTGTGGTATATTAAATACTTGTTTTTCTGTTGTTATTTCTGGTATAGGTGGAGAAGGATCTATAGTATTATCAGTTGTTTGATTAATATTGATATCAATACTAGAATCGTCAGAAAATAAGTCATGTAAAGAGGCAGAAACATTTATACTAAAAAAGTATTCAAATAAGTTAAAGGCTAATAGTAAAAAAATTATAAACATTATAATTCCTATTAATCCACTTCCTGAATTATTAGAACTTTCTGACATATCAGATGATGAAGAACCTCCTAAAGAAGAAAATAATGAAATATAAAGTATTATTACGACTAATATGATTAGGATAGTTCCTTTATTAAATACAAAATTATTAATTGAATTATACATAAAATCAGGTTCTAAAGTAGATCTAGTATTTACGTCCATTATATATATCATAAGATGATAATATTAATTATTATATTTTTTTTCTATAAAAAAAACAATATGCCTTAGGGGTTATCAATTCTTGAGGATTTTTAACCTCTGCAATATTAGTATCATTAAATAAATACCATTTATTATTCGCATTTTTGATAAAACATGTATAATGTCCACCATGAACACCACCACTATGATTTGCTATACCATATAAATCATAAATAGAATCGTCTTTATTATATCCAATTATATAACGTGATAAATTAAGTCCTTCTAAAGGAAAATCTACCAACCTTTGGTCCTTTTGATTTCTTTGATTAAATCTTTTTAAATCAATAGTTAATATTCTGGGTAATGACCAAAATTTAATACTTTTAATAGCATCTTCTTTTTGTTTTGTTTTTTCATTATATATACCATTATCATTTGTTAAATGTTCATCCTGAGTATAAAGATCTAAACAATCAAATAAATTAGGAGATTTTTTGTCAGATGGTATTGGTAAATTAAGAAGCATAAATGGTTCAGGCGTGGATGATATTTCTTTATTATCCATACCTGTAAGTTTTGATATATGAGTTCCATAAAATAGTTCATACATTTCAGAATAATCTTTAGAATACATGGTTTGAATCATTTTAAAACATTTTGTCGCTAATTGATCTTCTTCATTTTCTATATTGCCTTTTATTGTGATCTTAACTTCGCGTGATAATGATATATGAAAAGAATCAATTAAAAATATGAAAAACTCTGGTAAATCATTTTGTGAAAAACCTGTAAATATATCTCTGTTACTTTTTCTAGCAACTTCTTGAATAGATTTAATAAATTTACCAGGAGAAATTATACAATTTTTACTCCACATTAATTTTCTTAAATTATCCCATTCTAATAATAAAACAGATTCTTGTTTTGATTTTAATATATGTTTATAATTCCCTTTATCTAAAAAATTATTTATTTCATAACTATGAGATAATATTTGAATACAGCTATTTATAAAACAAGTATTACCTAAATTTGTTAGTCCTGTCAATCCTTTATTTTTATATTTAGTATTAGTATTATCATTTAAATGTATTAGCATATATCACTTTGATAAAATATATTTAAACATATTTAATAATTATATATAACTATTTATATAGATTATGTCAAATCTACGTTCACAATTTTTACTAACTTATGATCAACGCGTGTTACTAGATATATACGTAGAATTATATAATAGAAACAATAATCAAATTGATACATTATTGGAGGCTCAAAATAATATTCGAAATAATATAGATATATTAATACGTTTACATAACAATCCAGTAAATAACTCACATAACAATCCAGTAAATAACTCACATAACAATCCAGTAAATAACTCACATAACAATCCAGTAAATAACTCACATAACAATCCAGTAAATAACTCACATAACAATCCAGTAAATAACTCACATAAC
>Ga0206125_10000389_pt1 | contig 57484 bp, 60 predicted proteins | sample Helgoland_Spring_4_FD_148598 | JGI IMG/M metagenome (GOLD analysis project Ga0206125, IMG submission 148598) | Pelagic subsurface seawater microbial communities from Kabeltonne, Helgoland, North Sea - Helgoland_Spring_Bloom_20160331_1 | ecosystem: Environmental > Aquatic > Marine > Epipelagic ... | reverse complement strand
CTGCAGCCACCGAGACTACTGCAGCCACCGAGACTACTGCAGCCATGGCAGAATCTGCCTGTTCAGACACACTAAACGCATTATTTGATGCCGAATCTAAAAAATTAGAAGGAATGGATATATCAATATTACCACAACATATTCTTAATTTATTCGCACAAGAAGATTATTTATTAAAAACTTTAGATAGTATGGTTGAAAATAGTTTTACTAATAATCAAGATAACGTAGATACAAATATGTGTGGAAATCATAAACCATGTCCTACAAAATTAGTAAGTAGATTTAATAGAATTGTATTAAATTTAGTTAAGATAGCCGATTTAGATCCCTTCAAATCAGCATGTATAGTAACTGTAAATTTAAATTTTGAATGCGGTTCATTAAATGAGTCTTTGTGTAATAAAACTACAAAATGTGAATGGGATAGTAATAATAGTAAATGTAACCCATTAAATCAACCAGATGTCATCCAAAAATTAATAGTTAACGTTCCATCTGACGTCAATTTGGATCCAACACTTGCGGCTGAACCCGTCGTTGATGACTCAGATGACAAAACCCATTTTATATTAAGAAAGATATGTAATAAAAAGCAATATATAGATTTATATGATCAATATACGAATCAATATTTTGTAGCAGATCCTAATGTGGATTATACAGATATGTATATATTACAACCCGTTAATCATCCCCATTATTCGTTACACGTATATACGACGGACAACAATAAAGAAACATTAGGATTAACTAAATTATCAGGTAAAAAAAATGAGCAATTTGAACAAATATAAGAGTAAATAAAATATGATTATATATTAATGAATATATTATTAACATTATTTTTATTATTTTTAGTAATATTATTATTTTTTTCAAATCTAAAATATAGAAATAAATTTAAAAATTATTATGAATCGGAAGAAGATAATAATATTAATGTTATATTAAATAATTATATAGCACAACGTATTAAATATATAATTGAACTCATTCCTATTATAAATGATAATATGCCAGTTAAATTAACATACTATAAAGAATAATTAAATATATGTTTAATTTATATGACGGAAAAAATATTTATAGTATCGTTGATAATATTATTTATTATTATTCTTACATTTTATATTAATAAAAATTGTAGAGAAACCTTCCAAAATGATGTTTCTATTCCAAATGATCTTAATAATATGTTTAATGAATTAGATGATTGGGAAAAAAAATGTAATGCTATTGAAGAAAAATATCAGATTAAAACTGATATTGATAAAATTAAACAAAATGAGGTTGCTTTTAATCAATTAGAAGAACTTGATAAAAAAATATATGAATTAAAAGAAATAGTTAAAGATTTAACGGTTGAGAAAAAACGACGGGATGGTATTAATGAAACGTGTCAAGGAGACGCCCAAATTAAATTAAATAATAATTATGCGATTGTAAATGATTTAAATAAAAAAGGATTAGTAAATAAACAAAATATAGATTTAGATTTTAATATTTCAGATTCATTAGATTTTTCTAAAGAAAAAAAAGAAACTAAAGAATCAAACGATAAATGTGAGGTTAAAAATAGTAAAGATTATGTCAATTTAGATAAAACGAATATTGAGGATAAATGTTATCGGTGTGATGGTGATAAATTAAAGGAAACGTATAAATACTTAAATAACGATTTTAATTAAGACTTTTTTATATTGTAATATTAAATGAATAAATGTAATTTAAATAAAAATGATATTATAATAATTTTAGTTATATTTATAGTTTTTTGTATATTTATGTATGTAAATAATTATAATACATACGAAAATTTTCAGATAGCTATTAAACATAAAAGCAATGACGATATAATTATAGGTGATTTTTTGGATAATTTAAAGAACTATTTAGGTTATTTTAAAGAGTTAAATAATGCTTTTTATGAACTTATAATTTTTTTTGAAACACATGAATATGACCAAACAATATTTGATAATTCTGATTTAATAGATAAATTAAATAAAATTAAAGGTATATTAAATGAAATGAAAAATAGCGGTGTAAGTCAAACTGACGCATATATATTTCAGGACTTTTTTAAAATCCAGTCTAACCATATTTTTAATGAATATACGGAATTGTTTAATTCATTAAATGTCATGGCGACAACTGGTGCAATTGGAACACCTAAGACAACTGGAGATAACCAGCTTGAAGTATGTGGAAAATACTACGAAGTATTAACTAATGATTTTTTTAATAATCTAAAAAGTATCGATAGTGAAAGATATAATTTAGATAAATTAGATGATAAAATTACAAGCATTGATTTATACTTTAAAAATTTAAAATCAATTGATAAGTATAATAATATTATGGATATATTTAAAGATTATAGGTATGTGTTAATTAGTCTATTAAATAATTTTGAAGAAACTACAAATATAATAGTTACATTAATGACTGATTGTAACAGTAAAACATCATTAACAAATAGTCATAATACTATTGTGCGTCAATTTAGAACGAGTAATAAAATTATAGATGATTTAATAGATGTTATTAACCTATCCGATCCAGCCGATCCAGCCGATTCAGCCGATTCAGCCAAATCACTAAATAATTTATTAGATTTTGAAACTAAATTTTGTGACAAATTTAAAAAATTAAATAAGCCCGATAAATCTAATATTATATTTAAAAAATTTACAAACGATATTATACAAAAGAAATTAAAATATGTTAAAAAATTAGAAACTAATATAAAATTAATCCAAGATGAAATGACCGAAAAAGAATTAAATGATTATAATTTAAATAGATTGAGAACGAATGACCAAGCATCGAAACAATATACAGCAATCAAACAAGCAATTAATAATATAAAAAACCGAGATAAAATAAAAATAAATCTTACTTAATATTAATGAAAATTAATAGAAATAATCAAATAATGTTACTCTTATATTTTATTGGAGTTATTTTTTTATTAATACAACTATATGAATTACATAGTATAAAAAATGAGCATTTTTATGATACCGATTATAAAAAGGTCCCAAGCTCGAATATTCAATCAATAATATTATCTCCATATGAAGCTGAATCTGAAGATGCACCATATTTTGGTACTTTTATTAAAAATTCAGATACCGACGATCTTAATAATTCGTTATACTTATATAAAACAAATGCTTTAAAATCACCAACTTGGGATAGAGTTGAAAATGAAAATATGTTATTAGAAAAAAATAAAAAAGTAATTATTACTGATATATCATTTGATAAATCAAAACGAATGATTGTAATTGGACTTTACTATAAAAATAAAAAACCTATTTATAATATTTATAGAAAAGCAACCGAACATTTGAATAGTAAATGGGACATAATTTCGTCTGATATTAATATTAGAAGCATCTGTCATGATATTAATAACGATAATAACATAATTGGTTTAAGTAGTTACGACGGTCAAATATATACTAATAAGGGTGATTATATGAATTGGGTGGGTCCTATAAATTATGATGCCGATGTCCCCCTACGTAAAATTATGTTTACAACCGAATCAAAAATGATAGGAATTGGTCTATTTAATAATAATATATATATTAAAGACGGCGAAGATTGGAAAAATACGGATTGGAAAAAAGAAACATTAGCAAATGGTAAAATAATAAAGGAGCCTATTAATAAAGCTAAGGTTAGAGATTTAATATATTCGAATTCGGGTAAATTAATAGCTACAACATCAATGGGTATAATGATCCAAGAGGGTGTAGGTCCGGGTGAACCGTTTATTTCAATCTATAAACATAGTAATTCAATTGATGCTAATGATGATGATGTTGATAATTCGCAAGTTTTTAAATCAAAGTTAGGTTTTGAGATAGATAATACAGATATATTTACAGATACTCTGGTTGACACGGACGTGAGAAATAATGCTAAGGATGCTTATGATTTTAAAAAAAATGTGTTAGATTTTTGTGCTAAACGAAAATATTTGAAGTCTAATGGTAATTCTTCTGATGAATCTGATGAAATTAATCTAAAAAATACAACACTTAATGAATTGTATTCACAGATAGAACTTATTAATAACGAAATGTCTAAATAATAATAATTTATATTATTAAATATGAACATTATAAATTTATTTTTAATTATTCTAATTTTATATTTAATATATAAAGTTGCTGTTCGTGGTGAAAAATTTCAAGATACAATAGATTTATCTGATGTAGATATAATTAATAGTAAAAATATTTTTATGAATATTGATGAATCACGATTAGAAGAAATTAATAAAATACCAGAACTAGATTTAAGTAAAAATAATTTAATTATAGATAATAGATATGGTAATAAAGTTAGTATTAGTAATAAATTATGTGTTGGAAATTATTGCATTAATTCGGAAAAATTAAAAACATTAACCGGCGAGATTGATGGACCCCAATTTTATAAACATAATACACAAACCAAGACAGATACACCTAAATATTATAATCACGATTGTGGTATTGGTGTAGATAATTCAAATAGTTTTAAATGTGATATAGATAAAGAAATCGATTATCCCGATAAATTATGTTTTAATTATTTAGATAACAAAGGAACGAAAAAAGAGCCAACATGTATTGGTCCAGACGAATTCGATGTATTGAAAGGTGTGAGGGGGATTAAATTAAAGCACACCGAATCGAACACGGAGGACCCAACAGGATCTGCTGTATCGGCGGTCTCGAATTATGGGTCAGCAGACCCGACAGACACTAATCCTAAATATATGACCCCATATTATATGGATTTTAAACAATCTGGAAACGGAATAGAAGGCACTAAAGATCAATTATTTTTTAAGAATAATGATGAATGTTTAGGTAAAGAGTTACTGAAATATAATAATGTTGATTTAAATGATATGAATTATAGAGATATTTTAAGGTTTACACAAGAAAATGCAAATATATTTAACAAAGATACAGTCTATGATTATGGTAGGTCAGGTAAAGGTATTAGACTCCAGAGTGGGACCTTAAAAGATATTAATAACATAATTGAAGGTTTGTGGTTGACTTATATGACCTTGGGTGCCCCCTTAGGTTGGATAGCCGCTTTAACGGGAGCTGAGACTGGAGTATTTCCGAGTTCCGTTAGAACCGATATACCTAACATAGAAACCATAATAGCAGATATAAAAACCGAATATAACGAAAACTGGTGGATAAAGGGTGAGAATGTGAAAAAATTCCCATACTTTAAAGATTCAGACCATGAAATAAATTGTGAAGATGTAGATTGTGATACAGATAAGAAATTTATGTGTCCACATAAATGTAGAGATGAAATTAAAGCAGATGGATATTGTAAAAGTATTTATAGTAGGCAAGGTGGTTGTTTGGATGCTAGCAATATAGTTATGATTGATGGGGATGATGGTTCTGGTAACATAGGACATTCTCCTCATATACACACTCATGCATTAGATTCAAATGGTAATATCACGAACTCTAAATTTACACATGGATATTATATATTAAATAATGAGTTTGACCCAGACGATTTAGACGACACTAAACATAAAACAATCGATCCAGATTATAATGGCTATTATTTAAGTAAATTAAATAATAATACAAAATATAAAATAAAAGAAAATGCTATTTCACGCGTATCAAAATTTTTAGGTGCTAATTTAAATACACATAGAATTACGGGCGATTCTAAAGAGTGTTCTAATATTGATGAATTATCGAATACACAATATTATTGTAGTGGAAAAAATGGGGGTGAAAGTGATAAAGAGTATCTTTGCAACCCGGTGAAATATAAGATTGATAATATTATCAAATGCGTTAATGACAAGGTCGCAGATGCAGCAGATGAAGACGACACAGTCGGCAAGGTTTATACTAAATTATCAGAGATTACTGACACAACTGACCCAACTTTAAACGACTATTATAATGAATGTATCGGTGGAGAACCGGATCAGGTCCAAGGACAAACAACGCAGGCTCAAGGACAAACAACAATTTCACAAGGTCCAGTTCCAACCCAAGGTTCAAAAAATAGTCAGACCGAAATCGAAATAAATCCCAGTGAAAATTATGTAATGACTCCAGCAAAAGATGCGGATGGTAATGATATTAAAGCTAATACTTATTTTCATGGACATTCTCATATTCATTAATTCATCAATATTTTTTTTATAATATTATATTAATATGTATAAACTATTAATACTATTTTTCGTAGTTTTTATTTCTATATTGTATTATTTATATTATAGAAATGAAGGCTTTACAGATATAACAAGCAATAAAAATATTTTTATAAATAATAATAAACAATTAGATATTGATAATATAAATATTAATAATATTTGTATTAAAGATGATAATGGAACGGAATGTATAAGTAAAGAACAATTATTTAATACGTTAAATCTTCCACTATTTAGAAAACATGCTATATGTATAGAAGATGCATGTATAACACGCAATAATTTAAACAAACTATTAGGTGAAAAACCTATCAGACTTAAAACGACCGACGATAAATGTGTCGATTTATCTAAAATACCTGGAACATTATCGTTAAGACAACAGGCAAGATGGGAAACCGATCGTAAAGGTTTAAGAGACGGTGATTTAAATGCTAGTATTTATCATTCACTATATGAACCAGAGGGAGGATGGGTATTAGAAAAACGATGTGGTGTTAAAAGACGAAGAAGTAGAGGTGGGTATATAAATTCAAAGTATGATTATGGTCGAAAATATGCAACTACACAAGAACAAATATTAAATTTTGGTTGTACCAAAAAACATAGTAAGACACCCGGTGTATGTTGGGCTACTGCAGGTGGGAAATGTAAGCGGTCACGTAATAATAGGCGAAGAATAAGTAAATCTTTTTATAAGAATAAATTGTATAATTTAGAGGGTGATGAAACTGATACTCTCACTAATATTCCAGCATTAAAACAAGATACAGATTGTACTAAGGGTAATACTAAATTTGAAGTTTCAGTAGGGGATGTTATAAATAATTTTGATATTTTAAATAATCCATTGAAAGCATTTAAATATGGTAATGAGGCTAAGCATGATATAGACCATAATAGAGTCATCCAATAAATTTTATTTTAGTAAAAAAAAGTATAAGTTTATATTAATGATAATTATTTTATTTATAGTTTTATTAATTATAATTTTATTATATATTTACATTTATTCTAAAAATCATTTTCAAGGAAATATTCAAGGAACCGAAGTTGAAGATAATATAAAGTTTGATAAAACCCATCTTTATTTAGGACAATCAATCGAGAACACTTTTTTAACATACGATACTCAATTTAAATTTAAAATATCAGCTAAAGAAAATTACTATTTATTTAATGGTATTAATTGTCCTAAACAAGAATCGCGTGATGCTTGTTTTAAACGAAATTCTAATGTTGTATATGAGGCATTATTATCAAAAGAGGGTGAACAAATAGAACAATCTAAAACCGAATTTAAAGACGCAGCAGCTACCACGGCCGCAGCTACTACGGCCGCAGCCACAACAGGTACAGGTGATGTATCTTCAACAGAATCTTCTACTATTAACGATATAACACAAACAAATAAAGATGACACAAATATGTATTGGAAATTTTTTGATGTAGAACGAACCGGAAATAAATATATACATTATGGAGATGAAGTAATATTGAAAAATTTAGGAAAAATAGTTAGTTATTTATGTATTTGTGATACTAATCCATTAGATGTTGACACGTGTGGAACGGTATATAATATATATTGTTACGATGATTTAAAAGATGCTAATGAATATGGTAAATGGATTATCATTCCAAAATATTTTAGAACCGATTATTATCAACAAAATATTAATAAACCTGATGTTAATCCATTCAGAAAATATACCGGAGGTTTAAAAGATAAACACGGAGAAATAATTAAAATTAATAGTTCTAGTGATTCATCAAGTTCAGCGACAAGTGCCTCAAGTTCAGCTACAAGTGCCTCAAGTTCAGCGACAAGTTCGACCATATCACCTAAAACTGAAATATATGATTTTTATAATGATCATCATATAGATACTTTAAAAAGTAAAAAAATTCCTATTAGAATAAGCGATGATTTTTTAATAATAAATTCTAAAACAGTGGATGGTAAATATATTTATCTTAATTTATGTAATAATTTAGTCAATAATCCATGGTTACAATTAGAATGTTATGATAATAAATATAGAAAGGTTGTTGGAACCAGAGGTACGGGTGATACTATAAAAAAATTTGCTGATATTAGCACTACAAAATTAGAAATGGAAATATTTAATTGGAGTATAGAGCCTATTATATATGACGTAAACGTTCATGATACATTATTTGTATATGGTCCCTTAACGGTGGGGCGTGGTGGTAATACAGTAGAACTTACAAGTGATAAATTAAAATATATAAAAAGTATTCCGTATTATTTTAAAGATAAAATATGTTTAAAGGGACACGATGATAAACCGAATTGTATTGAAAAACATCATATAGAAATGTTAAATGGAAGCAGACCTATAAATATTAAATCAGTAGCTCCATCTAAACCGTTTAAATTGTATTCTAGTATTGGTTATACGGGTAGAGAATTTAGAATTGGGTTTGATTATGAAAATGCTAATGAATTACCATATTTTGGTGGTTTTAATTCATGGTTAAATCCATCCGATCAAGGTAAATGGAAAAGTCTAAAAATAGAAGGTCCGTATAATGCTATAATTTATAGTAAACCCCATTTTGGTCATGGGGAAGATGAGCAGGATGAAGGTGATAATTATGAGTTAACACAAGATGAAGCGAATGCAATTACAGAAAGAGAAAAGATTATATCAGATATTAAAGACGCGGCATATGATGCGGCAATTGCTGCTGGTGAAATTCCAGAGGCTGAATTGACCGATACTATTATAGAAAAAGAAAAAATAAATCCATTATATTTTATAGTTTCACCACCCGGTATATCAGATGTTACAAAATTAGGTGATGCATGGGTGGATGGTATAAGGTCTATAAAATTTTATAAACCACGAAAAGATTATTACGAATTAAAATGTTTAGAAAAATATCCATTTACATATCAACCAGGTAAAGATGGCACATCGGTTACAGAAGAATTAATGACTGCGAATTTATGTAAAAATGGCGAGACAAATCAACAATTTTATTTTTCGGGTGATAAGGACACCAATTATGAACCCGATTATTATAAAAATATTACCGAGAATCATGTTCATTTTCATCGACATCCATATAATTCATCTCATGAAGGTGTATCTCTAATTGACGAACCTACACCAACGTAAAGCCTATCGACAATGTGTTCCCTTGGGTGAAAAAGCTAAGGTAAAAAAAGATGGGAAGAAAAATTATAGATGTGATTAAATTAATTTTTATTTTCCGTATTAAATTATATAATGGATATAATTGCACGATTTCAAAAAAGTATATTAGATAATTCAAATAATTCTATAAAGTATTATTTTACTAAATCAAACAATAAATATATAATCCATATTGAAAATCCAAATAATGAGCCAATTAATGTTTGTGATAATAATTTAGAATTCTACACTAAATTAATAAATATACTGTTTGATAATAATAACAAAACCAAATCTGGCTGTTTTAATTATGAACACACCGAGGATGATGATCCATTATATAATAGTGATTTTGATGATTTAATGGTAAGATTTTTAAAAAGTGATTATTGCTTAATATTAATCGATGACAATTTTGAACCATTATCTTATTTGTGTATAAGTGATAATACATTATGGACATTATGTACTAATAGTTTATTTAGAAATAAAGGATATATGTCTTTATTATTAGACCATTTGTTTAAACTAATTAAAAATAAAAAATTTAAAGATTATATTGATTTACCTAACTTAAAAATTTATATAAAAAAAAATAATCCTATTAAAGATGCTTTATTTAAATATTATAAAAAATATAAATTTAAATTAGAAAATGATAATTTTGAATATTTAATCATGAAATATAATATTTGATACTAAAATATAATATTGATACTAGAATATAATATTTGATAATATTAATGGATATAGATTATGGAACCGGTCTTACTGCTAGTTGTGTATTAACTCCTCCATTTAATTGTAACGGACGTAAATATAATTCTAATTATATAAGTAAATTAGTAGAAAATAATGAAGACAATAAGTTCCTTTTAGCGAATGAAATACGAATTTCAAAATATTTATCTAGAAAAATTAATAAAAATATACTAGAAAAATATTTTAGTGTTGTCGTTGATAATTGTGTTGTTAATTCACGGAAAATTTTTAGATGTAATAATCTAAAACCTAACACAGATTATAAAATTTTATATTCCAAAAATGGTGCGTGTAAACCAATAACTAATAAAGCATCAATATTTGTTAAAAACAGCAATAATCAATTCAAAAAAATAAAGGTGAATAGTATTAAAAATAATAAAGTATTGTCACAAAGCAAAATATATACTAAGGATGATATAGTTAGAAAATGTGGCTCGTTATATGAATATCATTTGATAGAACTTTGTTTTTCAAAAAAATATCGGAAACAAAATATTAAAAGATTATTGAACATGTTAAAATTATTAAAAAATAATAATTTTATTCATTTAGATATAAAATTAGAAAATATGATTGTTAATATAAAAAAAGAAATTCGTTTAATTGATTTTGGCGGTTCTATAATATATCGCGACTTTTCGTATTTGAGAGATAATTCTAATTTTTTTGATATAATAAATAAATTGATTGATAATAATATATTGGCATGGACTGATTATTATTTAGCACCCGAAATGCATATAATAAGCGAGTTTTATAATAATAACAGTATAGAACAAATCGAAATGTTTGGAAATGTAAAAACTAAGTTAGAAGAAGTCTATGTGTTTGATAATGACAAAATTAATGAGTTATTAACTTTAATAGAATATGTGTATGATAATAAACTGGAATTTTTAAAGGCTTTACTGTTTAATAATAAAGATTCTAATATATATAAAGTTGATGTTTATGCTATGGGAATATCATTTTTATTAATAGTTGAACATATACATAAAATAGACATAAATGAAAATTTATATGATTTAGAAGAATTAATTAATACTATGACACGAATTGATTACAGAAATAGAAGTAATATTAAAGATTGTTTTAAATCGTCATATTTTATATAAAATATTTATTTTTAGTTTTAGACAATTTATTATTAAATATATTTTTCTTTTTACTGTGGTTTCCACCACCACCACCCATTCTATAAGTCACCGGCTGTTGAATCTGTGGTCCCATAGGAATCATCTGCGCCCCCATCTGTGGCATCATCTGAGGCATCATCTGTGGCATCATCTGAGGCATCATCTGAGGCATCATCTGAGACATCATCTGAGGCATCATCTGAGGCCCCATCTGAGGCATCATCTGAGGCATCATCTGTGGCCCCATCTGCGGCCCCATAGGCATCATCTGTGGCCCCATCTGTGGCCCCATCTGTGGCCCCATCTGAGGCATCATCTGAGGCATCATCTGCGACCCAATCTGAGGCATCTGCGACCCAATCTGAGGCATCTGCGACCCAATCTGAGGCATCTGCGACCCAATCTGAGGCATCTGCGTCCCCATCGGAGACTCAGAATCCATTGTATTACTATTAGATTCTGGTGGTGTTAAATCTGGATTTTGTTGACAGATTTCTTCCAAATTATTTATATTAATTTTAATTAAATCAATATTACTACTTATTGTTTTAATATTTGTATTCATATCACTTGTGTCAGTTTTTATAAGTTCTAAATCATCTTTCATTAAATCTATTTCAATTTCTATATTTTCTAATTGTTCGGAAGTATCAGTTGTTCTAAGTGGGGGAATCATTTCAAGACCATTTGTTTCTGTGTCATTATCATTATTAGTAGTACCATTATCATTATCATTATCATTATCATTACCATTATCATTACCTTTACCTTTACCATTAGAATTAGCAGTACCTTTACCATTAGCATTACTATTACTATTACCATTATCATTACCTTTACTTTTACCATTAGCAGTATCACCCTTATTACCATTAGCATTACTATTACTATTACCATTATCATTACCTTTACCATTATCAGTAGCAGTATCACCCTTATTACCATTATCATTACCTTTACCATTATCATTAGTAGTAGCAGTAGCAGTAGCAGTAGCATTACCATTATCAGTAGCATTAGCAGTATCACCCTTATTAGCAGTAGCATTACCATTATCAGTAGCAGTAGCAGTATCACCCTTATTACCATTATCATTAGCAGTAGCAGTAGCAGTATCACCCTTATTACCATTATCATTACCATTACCATTAGCAGTAGCAGTAGCAGTAGCAGTATCACCCTTATTACCATTAGCATTAGAATTAGAATTAGCATTAGAATTAGCATTAGAATTAGAATTAGCATTAGCAGTACCTTTACTATTATTTACTACATTATTTGGTTTAGTTGATAATAAATTACCGACATTAGTTCCTCCAAACTGGTTTATAAAACCACCGGATAATGTATTACGCGAATTTGTTACAATTTCAGGACTTGTAGTCGGGGGAGGGTCGCTGCCAGGTGGTCCGCCTCCTGGAGGCGTTTCGCTACCAGGTGGGCCTGTTTCGCTACCAGGAGGCGTTTCGCTACCAGTAGGCGTTTCGCTACCAGGTGGTCCTGTTTCTCTGCCAGGTGGGCCTCCTCCTGGAGGAGGCGTTTCGCTACCAGGAGGCGTTTCTCTGCCAGGTGGTCCTCCTCCAGGAGGCGTTTCGCTACCAGGAGGCGTTTCGCTACCAGGAGGCGTTTCTCTGCCAGGTGGTCCTCCTCCGGGAGGTTGTGGTTCTCTACCAGGAGGCGTTTCGCTACCTAGTTCCCCAGGGCCTCCGGGAGGTTGTGGTTCACTGCCAGGGCCTCCTGGAGGTTGTGGTTCACTGCCAGGGCCTCCTGGAGGTTGTGGTTCACTGACAGGGCCTCCTGGAGGTTGTGGTTCACTGTCTAGTTCCCCAGGCTCACCTGTCTGGGACGGTTCACTGTTTAGTTCACCAGACTCACCTGAAGAAGGTTGTGGTCCACTGTCTAGTTCCCCAGACTCACCCGAAGGTTGTGTTTCACTGACCGAGTCTCCTGTAGGAGAAGGAGGTGTTTCACTGTCCGGGTCTCCCGGAGAATTTGTTATAGTTTCATTATCTTTTTTAACATTTGTGTTGTCGGTTGATGGTAACTCTTGAGAGTTATTATTAGAGGCATTCATTTGATTTTCTGATTTATTTAATGTATTAAGTCTATTAATTGATTCTGTTATTGCATTATTTGGATTAAATGCTGATTTAATATCATTTGTCCTTAAATTATTTAATATACTATTTTTTTCTGATAATAATTTTTGTTCATTTTCTTTTAATAATGCTTCTCGTTCATTTAATAGTCGCATTTTTTCAGTATATTCAGTATCTTCTTCTTCGTCTGCTTCTTCACCAGCTTCTTCTGCTTCTTCTTCTTCGCTATCAGAAAAGTCTAATTCTGGAACATCATCGTCATCACTGTCTTCTTCGCATAAGTCAAATTGAAGTATATTAATATTTTCATCACCTAAAGAAAAAATAATACGTTTATTTTTACCTTTTATTTCTACTTTTTCTATATCTATTTTGTTTAATTTGCTTAAAAATTTTTCATCGGCGGTTTTTTTGAATGATAATTGTTTAATACGGGGTAATATATAAGATTTTAGACCGGTTCCATTTCCGATAAGTTTAACAAACCCACCATGAGATTTTATTAAACCAAGACTATTTTTTCGACCGTCAACCCATGTATATTCATCTGAAATTTTTTTATCAATCGTAATATGAGATTCACCCAAATCATTTAATTCAACATCAATCATTAATAAAGAACCAATTACATTTGGATCTTTTGATTCGAAAAAATTTAACTTTGTATCACACATTAATAATAGTAAAGATAATTTATTTAAAAAAAGAAATATAATAATAATTAATGAAAAAATACTATACCGATAAGTTAGAAGTTGGAATCGATGAAGTTGCCAGAGGATGTTTAGCCGGGCCAGTTTTTAGTGCGGCTGTAATATGGCCGAAAGATTTAAATTGTGAGATTGAAAATCAAATTAAAGATTCAAAAAAAATATCAAAACAGAAACGGACACGGTTGAAGGATTATATTGAATATAATGCGATTGATTTTTCGGTCGCACAAATTGATAATACTATAATTGATAAATATAATATTTTAAATGCTACACATATGGCAATGCATGAAGCTCTAAATAATTTAAATGTAGTTCCAGAATTAATATTGGTCGATGGAAATTCATTTAAACCATATTATTATAAGGATGAATTAATTGATCATATATGTATTGTAGAAGGTGATAATAAATATATATCAATAGCGTGTGCTAGTATATTAGCTAAAGTATATCACGATGAATATATTGAAACCCTTTTACAAACAGATAGTGAATTACACAAATATGGATGGGTAAGTAATATGTGTTACGGAACTAAAATACATTTAGAAGCTATAAAAGAACATGGTATAAGTAAATATCATCGGAAAACATTTGGAATTTGTGCCGAATATATTTAAAGATTAATTTATTTTTAATCTTTATGGGGAAAAGTATTAAACTTAAATTAATTGTATTAGGGGATCAATTTACCGGAAAATCGTCCATTCTTAATAGATATAAAAATGATGTATTTACAGATACTAATATGTCAACAATTGGCGTCGATTTTGTTACAACAACTATAATGAAAGATGATAACACATATATTTTAAATATATGGGATACAAGTGGACAAGAAAAATTTAATAGTATTATTACGTCATATTATAGGAATATTATAGTTGCTTTATTAGTTTTTGATTTATCAAAACCTGAAAGTTTTTTAAATCTTAAAAAATGGCTTGATAATATAGCGTGTTATTGTAATAGTAATGTTATAGTTAAACTCATTGGAAATAAATGTGATACACCTATAGAAGTATGTCATGATGATATAAAAAAATTGTGTGTTGATTATAAAATTGAATATATAGAAGTATCCGCTAAAAATAATATAAATATACATGAAATTTTTAGTTCTATAATAGATGAAGTTGATGAAAAAATAAATACATGTGTTTTAGTTCCAACTAAAGATAATGGTATTTATATAACCGATACATTTAATATTGTTCATAAACATATTGCTAACCCAGAACCCAAATGTTGTGTTATATTATAGTATTCATTATATTTATTAATAGTGATTCGATATGGATTATATTTTTAAAATTATTATTTTTATAATTACTAAATAGATTTATAATATTTTGTTTCGTTTTATTATCATAAGCCTTGCTGGTTATAAATGTTGTAAATATATTTTTATAAATATTAGTTAAATTATAGTTTTTAGACATTAAATAATATAATAATTCTCTAATTTTTAAAATATTAGATGATTTTTTAGTTTCGATTAATTTAACTAATTTATTAGAATTATCAATATATGGGTCTACATAATTCTGTATATTACTAATTTCTAATTTCATAAATATTTCGGTTAATTTGGGCGTTTCATTTAATATTGTTGTTATTTTAGATTTGATAACTTTTGGATATATTGTTTTAATATATTTAAATAATTCGTTTTTACATGGCGAAGGAACTCTTATTAATAAAAAAAATCCTTTAACAAAACTATTAATTTTTGAAAACTGAGATGTTATAAGTATGAAGCGAATACTATTATGTTTTTTTTCAATTATATTTTTTAGAATTTTAAAAGATTCAAAATCAATAAATTCGATATTTTTAATAAGTATTAATTTGAATTTATTATTTATTTCGGTATTTTCAGATAAATAATTAATAAGTAATTCGAAATTTTTTTTATTAAAATAATTATCTAAAATTAGTTCGAAATAATAATTAGACGATTTAAATTTTATTTCTCTACTATTTATTTTAATAATATTATTCTTTAGTATAATAGGTGTTTTATAATATGTATTTAATAAACATTTAACTAATGTCATTTTACCAATATTGGCAGAACCATAAAATAGAATATTACTCATGTCTTTTTTACATAATATGTTAAGTTTAGGTATTAAATTTAAATGAATTTGTGAGTCATTTAGATATAATGGTTTATAGTTATCACAAAGCATTAAATAACCACGATTTATATTTTTAAATAATAAAATATATTATATACTATATGGATTTAGTAAATTTATGCCTTAAAATTCCAAACTTAGGAATATTATTATACTATTTAATTTTTATAGTGATAATACCATATATACTAATATATTCAAATAAAATACATCTGCTTAAGATGTATATGCCTTTAATGGTGGCATTCGCCCATTTATTAACTCGCATTGGAGATCCAGCCTTATTTGATAATTTGTACAAATTAAATCCAATTGAATTTGTGCCGTTTTTATCGTCAAATTTTATTAATGTGTTTGCTTTATTTGGTATATTATGGCAATGTATCGAATTTTCACGAAAATATAATTTAACAAATAGTGTCATTTATGGGATATTAGTATTTATGATTGCTCTACCATTTGCTCGGGTTGGATTAAAATTTGTATTAGACCAAGTTGATACATATTTAAAAGAGAAAACCGATATTGACTATAAATATAATTGGCATTTAATAGTTGTTGGACTACTATATATAATATTTATATTAGGAATACAGGCTGTTTTATTAACATTGGTTGGATTTAGTGGTGAGCTTAGTGTATCTAATAATGTAAATAATAATGTAAATAATAATTTAAATAGTGACATTAATAATTTAGAAAAGAAGAATAATAATAATAATAATAATAATAATAATAATAATTCTAAAAAATTTTTACGTAAATTTAACTTAAGTAATATAGGAAATTTTAATAAACGTCTTTCCAAAAAGTAATTTATCATTGCGTAAAAAAAGTTATTAATAAATCATAAATAATAGTATGCCTAATAATATGACTAATATAGTGGATTTAGAAAAGGGGTTATTTTCTAATTTACAAAGTGAATTTTATAAATTTATTAATATATTGGATAAAAATCCAGACACATTAGATGAATTATATTTAAAAAAAATAATTATGCTTAATGAACAAATGCGATTATTAGAAACTATGATATATGAATTAAAAATAGACAAAATAAAAAATTTAAAATGTGAGGATAAAAACGATGAATTATTAGTGGATTATGATAAAGACCAAAAGGTATTAGACTATTTTAAACCATTTATGCTATATTATAGATTTTTGCTTGACTGAAACTTATTTAAGAGTATTTGTTAAATTATAAACAAATTTGATTTAAATTATTTTAATATTTATTTAATAACAATGTATTTTAAACATAGTTCTATTATTGCTCGCAAATATTATAGACAGGTTGTTTATAATACATTATTTCCACCATTAACACCATTACCACCATTAACACCATTGTTAGAACCATTAGAAAATACAGAAGATGACAGAATTTATGCCAAGGATATATTTTATAATTGTTTAAAACGACATAATGTAACTAACGCATTTATTTATTCTGGTGGTAGTATTATGCCTTGGATTGATACATTATATAAAAGTGATATTAAATACTATGTTAATTCGCATGAACAAAATTGTGGTCATGCTTTGACCGGATTTTCGAAATCAAATATAAATCATAATGAGAAGGCAATTGTTATGACTACAAGTGGTCCTGGATTTACGAATTTAATTACACCAATGTTAGATATGACAAATGATTCAACACCGGGTGTATTTATTACCGGACAGGTTCCATTACATGCGATTGGTTCGAATGCTTTTCAGGAAGCACCTGCTATAGAACTAAGTAAACATGTCACTAAATATAGTGAACAAATAAAAAGTATTATGGATATTGAAAAGGTATTAAATAAAGCATTTGAAGTTGCTTACAGTGATAAAATGGGGGCTGTTCATATTGATATTCCGAAATGTGTAGCATCAAGTAGTATGCTAAAGTCAGATTATAACACATTAATAGTAAATAATATAGAAAACAATAGTTATAATTTTCCAGATTTTTTTAAAGAGAATAATAATTATCAGGCATGTTTTTCGAGAACATTAAAAGCTATAAATAATTCTAAAACACCTATAATATATTTAGGACAAGGTTGTGTAGATAGTTACGAACTTTTACGCGAATTTGCTATAAAAGCAAATATTCCGGTAACATCAACGATTCACGGATGTGGAATATTTGATGAGGGACATGAGTTATCGTTGCAATGGTGTGGAATGCATGGTAATGCAACAGCAAATTATAGTTTGCAGGAAGCAGATTGTATTATTGCTCTTGGTTCACGATTTGATGATAGAACGACTGGATTAATTGAAACATATGCTCCTAAGGCATTTGAGGCATATGAAAGGGGGGGGGGTGGTATCATTCATGTTAACATTGAACAATCCGAGATAAAAAAGGTAATTAATAGTCATTATAATTTTAATATGAGTTGTGAAAAATGGTTATCTAAGGCTATACAACATATTGAATGGAGAGACCGAGACCTATGGCTAAAGAAAATACACGGTCTTAAAAAGAAGCATACATTTAATTATACAGAAGAACCTAATAAATTATTTATGGAAAATGTATTAGTTAAATTGTATGAAAAAACGAAGAAATTCGAAGATAAAGTAATATTTACAACTGGTGTAGGTAATCATCAAATGCAAACATATCAATATATAAAATCACATTATCCTAAAAAAATATTATCTTCGGGGTCATTAGGTGTGATGGGTGCTGGATTACCGTATGGAATTGGTGCTAAAATAGCGAATCCGGATAAAATGGTTATTGTTGTAGATGGCGATTCTAGTTTTAATATGACATGCACTGATATGAAAACAATTGTAGAAAATGATATCCCTGTAAAAATCGCAATCATGAATAATAACGCCCAAATGATGGTTACAATTTGGGAAAAATTATTTTTCGATGAGCGATATACAGCTACAATTAATGAACGAAATCCCGATTTTACTATGTTGGCAGAAAGTTATGGCATAAAAGCAATAAGTTGTGATAGTATAGAGGAATTGGATAAAACATTAGAGGAATTTATTAATTACCCTAAGGCGATTTTATGCGAATTTAAAATTGAACGTGGGATATGTTTGCCATTAGTTGGACCTGGTAAAGCATTAGATGATATGATTTTACCCGAAGATTATAATGATACTACTAAAATAGATAAAGGAATGGCTCCGTCATAGTGAATTAACCATTAAATTATTTTTTTAATGTATTGGGTCTTAAATAGAATATCTGGCCAAACATTCGTAACACAGAAATTATAATTAGAATATTTATGATGAATATTATGATGATCATTTAATTTGGGTGGTAATATATTAGGATATATATGAATTAGTGTATGAACAATATAATACTTTGAGAAGAATAAGGCACCTATAAAAAACGTGTTATATAAGCATAATATAATAGGAAATATAGGCCATAATTCAATTCTATATTTTTTTATTTTATCTATTTTATAATTTGTAATTATAGCATGATGATTATTATGCATTTTATTATTAAAAACATGTAAGCCGTAATGAAACCCCCATTCTAATATAGGAAATATAAAGAAAAATGTAAACCAATATTCTAAATATAATTCCATCCTATTGTTAATACTTAAATTAGTCTTAAATAAACTTTTTAAAAAAACTTTTTTATTTTCTATTTTTCCGTGAGCGTTTTGATTTTTTTAACCGCTTCAATTTACGACGGTTGGACCTTTTTCGTTTACTTTTACTTTTACTTTTTCTGGCACCACCACCCATAGTGACATTTCCTCCTCCTCCTGCTCCTGGTGCTCCTGCTCCTGCTGCTGCTCCTCCATTTGCTCCTGCTCCTGCTGGTCCTGGTGCTGCTCCTGCTGGTCCTGGTGCTGCTCCTGCTCCTCCATTTGCTCCTGCTCCTGCTCCTCCTGGTGCTCCTCCTGCTCCTCCTGGTCCTGCTCCTGGTCCTGGTCCTCCATTTGCTCCTGGTCCTGGTCCTGGTCCTCCATTTGCTCCTGGTGAACTAACTAATGATTTTAATTGACCTAAAATTCCTGGTTTATTATTGCTAGTATTGCTTGATTTGCTTGATTTTTTTTCACAAGATGTTTTACACTCCTCAACAGTTTTAGAACTTCCAATACCCATATACTAATATAATATATTTTAATTTATTTGAAATAGTTTTTCGAATGAGTAAATATCTCTCAAAATTAATTCATTAATAAATTAATATTATTTATTGTAGTTTTATATCCTATGATTGTTTATACGCAATAGACACTTAAACCAAATAAACATAAATTAAATCATGTTTGATTAACATTTGGATTGACTATAATAGGTGGTATTATGTCATCGCAATCGAATATTCCTAATAATAAATTGGCAATAAACATAGTTATTCCAAACATCGAAAATCCTATACCAATATTAGATAGACCCATAATCATAAGAGATAATAGTAATTGTGAATATGATCTCCCGTAATGGATAACCCTCAGATCTGTCTTCGAATATGAGACGATTTCAGCATAAATTATTAACGGCACATTTGTAACAACAATTGTTGAAACGAGAAATTTACATAAATCAAAGGTTTCACTAACTTCTATGAATCCAGTTATAGATGAAATTATAAATCCACCATAACTTATAAAAGTTAAATATTTAATTATATCAATTATTCCAAACATTATTACTATTAATACTATTAATACTATTATCTATAAATTAGTTTATAAATAAGATAATTATTTAAAGAAATAAATTATTTTATCTTATAATGAAACACTATTTATTAAAGGCATTAGCAAAGAAATCAAAATTTTTAAATACTAAATCGGACACCGGGTTAGAGTTGAATGATAGTGATAATAGTTATAGTGATGATTCGGATGGTTCGATAAGTTCCGACGATGAATTTGAAGTGTCACAAGATATAGTATATAAATGGTATAATAATAGATATTTGGCTATAAAATATCTAGGAAAAGGTACATTTTGTAGGACATGGTTAATGTATGATATAATTGAATTTAGATTTGTTGCGATGAAAATGTTTTTCCCTAAATATACAGAAGACTCAAAAAACGAATTAAACATAAATAAATTATTAAAAACGAATGAATATATTGTTAAGCTTTTAGATAATTTTGTAGAAAATGATAGTAATTGTTTAATTTATGAATTAATGGGAATAACTTTATTAGATGTATTGACTATATATGATGATAAAATACCCTTTAATGTTTTAAAAAAACTATTGATTCAGGTATTTAAAGGTATAGATGAATTACATAGTCAAAATATTATTCACTGTGATCTTAAACCAGAGAATATAATGATTAAGCAACTTGATGTAGATATTAAAGGTATCATTGATATTATAACTAAATTAGATATAAAAACGGTTTATGAAAAAATGATATGCGATAATTTACCAACTGGGTATGCTGACTTTGATAAAAATAAAAAGAAAAATGTTAAACGTAAATATAAGAAGAAATGTATGAATTTATTAATAGATATATTTAAAACTAATGTAGAATCATACATTGATGAAGAGTGTGAATTAATAGTGGATGAATCCGATTTACAATGTAAAATTATAGATTTGGGGAATAGTGAAATAAATGGTTCTAATAATGATGATGAAATTATGATGCGAGGGTATAGACCCCCTGAAAATATTATGAATTCTTTTTACGATGAAAAAGCCGATATATGGAGCATGGGTTGTATAGTGTATGAATTAATTACGGGTGACAATTTATTTGAGATTGATAGAGAGTTGAATAATAATGAAAAAGACTGTGATCATTTGTATCAAATGTTCACTATTTTAGGTAAAATCCCAAAGGAGGACGCATTACAATGTGAATTTAGTGATGAATTATTTGATGAACATGGGATGGTTCTAAATAGAAAGAATTATGAATATACGAGTATTGAAGAAATTTTAATTAAGAAATATGATTATTCGGAAAATGATTCTAAAGAAATTTCCGTATTTTTAAGGAAATTATTTGATTATAATATTAAAACGCGCTATTCTGCAAAGAAACTTATTAATGATGAATGGCTAATTAATAATTAATTAATTAATAAGGTTAAATATTAAAAAAAAAAAGTTTTTAATTTTTATAAAATGTCAACAAGTGAAAGTACTAATAATAAGATTTCTATGCCGTGTGCCGAAACATTATCCCAAGCTGCTAAGTTATCAATTAAGGTATCTAAACCAATTTGCTTTTATTTCTATATTGATTCATGTAAAAACAATTCGTCAATTGTAACCGCCGACGGAGAAAAAATAATTTACAAAAATAATGAAGAACATACATCTCCGATTAAAAATACTTATAAAGTTGGAAATGAGTTTTTGGTTGTTACCGAAAATACAATTTATGTTATTTCGGCAAATACCCGAGTTGGTAAATAATTTAATGTTTCTATCTATTGTTAATTATTATTTTATCTTTATTAAAGTATTTAGTATAATAAAATATACAACTTTTCTCATATCAGATACATTTGAAATAAAATAAAATGAATAAATTTTATAGTTTTATATTAATATTTATTACACGATAATATGTAATTTTATTTAATTGTTTTAATTTCTTTAGCACCCATTGAAATTAATTCATTAAAATACTTTGCCTTAAAAAACCACCCCTTTAGTTTAACGACCCAGAAACCAGTCATTAAAGATTCATCACCGTATCTACTATCATTTTCTGATGTATAAAGCATGTATCCACGTCCATATTTAATAATAGTCATACCAGATAGTTCCGAATGTGTTTTTTCTTCGACGTCTTTGGTTTCGTTATTTTCTAACATCATCCCATCTGATACATCTTTTAAAAACAATTCATGTATATCAGCATTGAAAAACCAGCCAGTGTTGACTTGACTATATTTAATAATATCATCCATATTAAATGTATTCATATCAAATGTATTCATATAATCATCACCTGTACGACTTGTATCAGCCATAAATGAACCATTCTCAACTAACCAATTCTTATAGTCAGTTTTCTCAAAGAACCATCCCTTTTGTTTAGCAAACCACACCCCACCTCGTAAATATTTTAATCCATAAAATTCGGAATCTTTATGTGGTTTAATAAAATATCCTTTTACATTATCATTCGATATTGACATTAAACTAATATCACATCTATAAATACATTCCGAATTATATTTCAGGTGACCATTTACACCATTTTTAACACCCCTTTCAACTAGCCAACGATACTTGTCAGCTGTGAAAAACCACCCTCTTTGTTCAGGCAGCCACACCCCCCCATTGAAATATTCTTGACCAAAGTATTTAGAATCTTTTCCAGGTTCAACAACATACCCATTAGTACACTCAGTATCATAATCCCACAAAATCATAGAACTTAAATCGGCTTCTTCTTCGGCTTCTTCTTCGGCTTCTTCTTCTTCGGCTTCTTCTTCTTCTTCAGTCGCTTCTTCGACTTCTTCTTCGACATCTTCTTCGGCTTCTTCTGGATCATAAATCTTAATACAATAAGTCTTAAAAATATAAATTGAACTTGAATCGTCGCAATATTTGCGAGCATAAGATTTAGCTTTAAATTTAGAATCAAAATAGGATGTATACACCATTCCATTATCTTTTAATTCATTAAGAGTGAAACAGACTGTCTTGGATGTCTCATCCATAGAAGAATGCATTGTTTCAAAGATAGATGTATTTTTAGTCATTGTTGGTTATATTGACAGTAATATATTTATATTTATAAATCAATTTTGTTGAATATTAAATAATTTATGATTCTAAATTCTTATAGATATAAATAATAAAAAATAATTGGAAATAAACTATAATAATACTAATTTAGAAGTTAATTAAACCATTAGATTTCAAAATGTTTCTTCATAAACTTTTGTTTATCGCCCTTTTTAAAGAACCACCCATTCTGTGCTAACATCCACCACCCACCTTCAAAATAGTCATTTTCTGTGTGTATATAATTTTTATCGGCCTTAAGAATCCACCCCTTTCCATACTTAATAAATGTCGGAACCACTTTGTTATCACTAGTTATAAATTCACTGTCATCATGAACATATTCAAAACTATCATTTGTAATACTCGAACACAATTCCGTAGTGCAATCTTCTTGTACCGGTTGACCTGGTTCAGATTTAATAAACTTAGCACCCATCGCAATTAGTTCATCAAAATACTTCGTCTTAAAAAACCACCCCATCTCGTTAGTATTCCAAAAGCCTGTCATAAAATATTTTTTACCATATCGACTATCACTTTCTGATGTATGAAGAATATATCCTTTACCATATTCGGCCAAGCTCATATCGGACAGATCTAAATCATATTCAGATAATACAGCAGTCTTAGCAGTCTTAGCAGTCTTAGCAGTCTTAGCAGTCTTAGCAGTCTTAGCAGTCTTAGCAGTCTTAGCAGTCTTAGCAGTCTTAGCAGTATTCGCAGTATTCGCTCCATTTTCAATTAGCCAATCATATTCACTTGCCTTGAAAAACCACCCATTTTGTTTAGGCATCCACCATCCTGTATGGAAATACTTTTCACCAAATAATTCATACTCGTTTGGAGGTTCAAGAATATATCCTTTACCATACGACCACAAAGTCATCGAACTAAAATCTGTATATGCTTCATCGGCTTCATCGGCTTCATCGGCTTCATCGGCTTCTACATCTTCTTCGGCTTCATCGGCTTCATCGGCTTCATCGGCTTCATCGGCTTCATCGGCTTCATCGGCTTCATCGACACTAATAACAGCACCATTATCAATTAGCCATTGATAATGATCATTCTTAAAGAACCACCCATCCTGAGAGTTAATCCACCAACCATCGTGGAAATATTTATTTCCAAAATAGTCACTATCTTCTGGTGGATTTAACATATATCCACTACCATATTTCATAACAGTCATATTGGTAAAGTCATATTCAGGTGAATAATCTACATCTACATCTACTTCACTTTCAATTACCGGATCATAAATCTTAATACAGTATGTTTTATAAATATAAATAGCACTATCATTATCACAATATTTTCGTGCATAAGATTTGGCTTTATCTTTAGTGTCAAAATATGATGTAAACATCATTCCATTCGATTTTAATTCTTGAAGAGAGAAAGTAGATGTCTTTGCGGAATCATCCATGTAAGAACGCATTTGTGTAATTTGATTAGTCATGTTGTTGTGTGTATAATAATACAATATGGCTTTAAATTTAAATCAATTTTGTTGAATATTAATAAAACTTAAATAAATATTTTAATTAGATAAATTAATTTAATTTATTAACCATTCGGGTTATTAAATACACCAAAATAAGCAGTCCTACTACATAATATATATAGTATTTATGGTTTCCATTTTGGAATTTAATTGATCTATTAATATAAAACTTAGCAACATCATTTAATGCGAGTGATAACACAACCATTAAGACATAGTTTAAATTTGTAGCAAGTATTTTATAGGAAGTATTATCAGATACTTCATTTAAATTATTTTCAATACTATTTATTGCTTGGGCTAAATTAATGTTTTCCATACTATTTAAACTATTAGGATTGTTCACTTGATTATTCATAACCGGATTGTTCATTTGATTATTCATAGCCGGGTTGTTCATTTGATTATTCATAACCGGGTTGTTCATTTGATTATTCATAACCGGGTTGTTCATTTGATTATTCATAGAAGTTAAATTTAATTTATTATGTTGATTATTATTCATATGTATATTATTATTATTTATTTTATTTTGAGTAATAGCTTCTAATTCTATTCTTGGAATTTGTTTAGGATTTGGATTGTTATTTTGTTGTCTTTCAAACACAATTGGTTTAGTCAATGGTTTACTATCAATTATATTACTATTACTATTATTAAAACTATTACTATTATTAAAACTATTATTAAAATTCATTTCTTGGTCTCCATTTAATAGGGGTGAGTTATTTATAACAGAAAAATAATCATCATCACACCCACAATCTTCATCAATTAATTTCATATACTTTAATCACAGAAATTAATTATACCGTAATTCTGAGTTAAATGGTGTTTTTTACAAAATGTATTAATTGTTTGTTTATTACTACATTGTATTTTTCCATAATTCAATTTCCATACATAGGCGTTACATTTATTCTTATCAGGTTTTAAATTACGTATTAGTGGTTTAGGTTTTTTTCTTTCTAAAATATCATTTTCATATGTTTGATAATCTATATCCAACTGGTTAATTTCATGAAAATCTTTTAAAATGCGTCTTTTATAATCATCTAATAAATTATCTAATTTATTTAATGTATAAATTGAAATGTAAAAATCCATAATAATTATGTTCTCTTTGTGTTTTATGAATCAATTTTTAAAATAATATATTTTATATATTTAATGATGCGGAAAAAATCATATAAATATAAAGGAGTTAAAAGAAAATCGCACACATTAAAAACTGTTAATAGGAAATATAAAAAATCTAAAAGACTTCATAGGAAATATAAAAAATCTAAAAGACTTCATAGGAAATATAAAAAATCTAAAAGACTTCATAGGAAATATAAAAAATCTAAAAGACTTAGGGGTGGGACTGTGACGGGGACCCCAATTGTGTCTCAACTTGCCGCAGACCTGTCCACAGTTGCATCAACATTGATGGCTGCTGCGGCTAAGGAATTGAACCAAAACTCAGGAGTGACAGCATTATCAGAACCAGGAGCAGCAGCACCAGCATTATCAGAACCAGCATTAGCAGCAGGAGCAGGAGCAGCAGGAGCAGGAGCAGCACCAGCAGTAGCAGCACCAGTAGCAGCAGCACCAGCAGTAGAAGCAGCACCACAACCTCTAACTGAAGCAGAGATGAAAACGGTTGGTGATGAGTTCACACAAAACTTTGCTGAATTTGATGGATTAGAGGTAACATCTATTCCTGATATTCTCAACCCAGAGGATTTGTGTAATAATAGCCCATTTAAGGCTTTAGCACAAAAAATATCAAATAAAGGTTGGGTTAAAAATGGTTTAAAACTTGGTCAATGGTTAGCTAAAAAAAAACTTGGTAATCAGTTTGTAGAAGGTCAAAGAGCCAAATATATAAAGTGTATCCCATTTAATTTAAAGACGGATGATGAACAACAAACTGATATAACTGAAATACTTACACAATTAAATTCGCCCGAAGTAACCAACGACGAATCTAAAGGTCTAACGGACAGATTAAAAATTATTAAAAAATACTATGAAAACCCTAATACGAACGAAATCAACGAAAACCTGTCTAAAACTATTGATAAGTTTATTTATGACAATCCGAATGTAAACATTTTACAACAAAATTTACAAGAAGGAAATACAGAATGGTCTTGGGGTGCCTTATTTGATAAAATAAAAGGTGTTTTTAAACCGGTCGAGCAAGGCACCGGCGACGAGAAACAGCAAGGCACCGGCGGCGAGCAACAGCAAGCCGCAGCAAACTTAGATCCAGTAGAACCAGCAGCAAACCCAGAACCAGTAGCAGCAAACCCAGAACCAGTAGCAGCAAACCCAGAACCAGTAGCAGCAAAGCCAGCATCAACAGAGGCATTAACAGAGGCATCAACAGAGGCATCAGCAAACCCAGAATCAGTAGCATCAACAGAAACAGTAGCAGAAGCAGAAGCAAACCCAGAACCAGTAGCAGCAGCAAACTCAACTCCAGTAGAACCAGAGGCACCAGAACCAGAGGCACCAGAACCAGTAGCACCAGAACCAGCAAACACAACAGCACCAGCACCAGAACCAGCACCAGCACCATAACAATAAAACTAATTAGCAGCAGCAAACTTAGCAGTCTATTAAGATCCAGAGGAGCGGTCAATAATTAATCGTAATTTAGTATAACATAATATATGTCCAATTTTTTATCTTTTATGTGTGGTGGTATAGTTGGAGCCTATATAGCACAAAATTACGATATAATAAATATAAAAGATTCATCTAAAATAATAAGTGACTATTTAAAAAAAATAGAAACAGATAATAAGAAACCTAAGGATTAACACGAGGATTAAGATTCTTGAATAAGTTCTATTAGTCTCATTTTAACTAATGTGCTATCGGGAATATATTTAAAAATCAGAACGGTATCTTTTATAGTCGAATAATAAACACCATTTACTATAGTTATGTAATTGTGTGTATTACATACGTATTTAACTCTTGATGATACTTTAATATCGTAAAAATGTTTTTTACTTAAATATCGAATTTTATCACCCGATTTTAAAACCGAAATATCTTCTAAATATTCATAATTATCTAATATGTCATTAGATTCTTTAAGATTTTCGATATTTTTTTCATATTTCAAGAATTTACTATAAAAATTATTAATAATAGATTCACGCCTTTCTTTAATAACATTTAAGGGAACGACTTCTTCGTGTGTTATAGATTCCAGTATTTTATTTATTTCATTTTCGTAGCCCATTTCAATATATAAAGATTTAAAAAATCTTTTAAGCAAAGATTTAAAAAACCTTTTTAAGAAAAAGGTTGACCAAAAAAAACCTTTTTAGGAAAAAGGTTGACCAAAAAAAACCTTTTTAGGAAAAAGGTTGACCAAAAAAAACCTTTTTAAGAAAAAGGTTGACCAAAAAAAACCTAAACTTTTTTAAAAAGTTTAGTTTATTTTTGCTTTACTTTTTTTTAAAGTTTATTTTTGTTAAACTTTAAAAAAGTTTAAATCATAATGACCGATTTAAATTTTGAATTAATTAAAGAAATTTTTTCAATCATAAAATACAATATTAGTTCGTATGAAGAGTTAAAAAATTTAACATTAAGTAATAGTTATTTGAGAACCAACGAATTTAATGAAAAGATGGTTGAAATGATACCTAAATTAAAAAAAAAATATAAATCACATACGTTAACATGTTTGCATAAAAATTCTTTAGAAAAGCAGCGATTTCCAACAATTAATATGATTCGGCAAATATTAAAATGTAATGATTTAAAAATGCAACCCTATATCGTGTGTAAAGGTTATGATCCAATAACAAAACACAAAATATTAGAAAGATATTTTATTATAAAAGAAATAGATTAATGCGTATATGATAGATTATATTTTTCTCACATACCTTTAAAAATGGATGAAGGTAATTTGGCTATTTTAGTGGATGCTAAAACTGAATATACAAATCAATTAGTTAACATTATAAGTCCTAATATATTTGTTGGTATTAAGAATATTTATAATGAATGTAAGAAATTATACACTGGGAGTGATGTATTGTATGAATTTCAGCTTCATTTAAGTGAAATTCCCAAATGGAATCAAGAAGTTATTAATACAGAATATGAAACATTAATAAAAGTATCTAAATGTGATTGGTTAGAAGATTTGCTCACTGCTGTATTTGTTAGTCATACACGGATATTAACATCTATTAATTTTAATAAAAATAAAAATAAAATAAATCTTAAAATACCTAAGGTAGACCATTTTATTCATTTGTGTTATATAGAAGTTGCTAGAAATTTCTGGAAAAATCCATATTTATTTGATGACACTATATCTAAATTTGAATATCAACGAAACCGTCGTGATGCTGAAAGAATTATAGAGAACACAATTAATGAAACGATACGAAAACAATTACCAGTTAAACATATATTAAAAGAATATTTGGGTAGTGAATTTAAAGAAAGTGTAAATAATGAAATTGATAATACAGATAATACAGATGATATAGAACATGAAAATTTGCGAAAAATGGTTAAAGCCGAAATTGAAAATTGTTCCAAAGAAAAATTAGACAAATTAAATATTAATTCTTTTGACGACGACTCAATCGATTCTAAAAATACATTGACAGAATCGATATCTATTGTGGAACCTGACCCAGTTAACGCCGAAACAGTTAACACCGAGCCAGTTAAAGCCGACCCAGTTAACACCGAGCCAGTTAAAGCCGAGCCAGTTAACGCCGACCTAGTTAACGCCGACCCAGTTAAAGCCGACCTAGTTAACGCCGACCCAGTTAACACATGTCCAGTTTTAAGTGATGAAGAAATTGAAGTCGAAAATGTTATAAATAAAGAAGTAAATAGTTTAAAATTAGATTCATTAGATGATAATGAATTAAAAATAGAAGATTTGAATTTAAATATAGACGATGATTTATCCAATTTAGAGGAAGTGTATATAACTAATCAAAACACTGAATCTCCTAATATAGTTGAATTAGAAGAAACAATACTGGATGTTGACCCTATTATACAAAAAGTTGAACCTATTATTCCTGAAAATAATGAAAGTAAAATTAAAACAGTTTATATAGATACGAATGAAAAGAAACGAAAAAGTTCATTTAATGAAACCGATATTGAAATAAACTATAATGATAGTGAAGATGACAGTTATAAATCGAGAAAATATTCTAAAAAGGATTTTAATTTTTTTGAATAAATAAATAAGTAAGTATAAATTATTAAATAATTTTATTAAAAATAATATATGGCTATAAGTGAATATGTTAATAAAGTTTTAGATAATAATTATTTATTATCATTAGTTGTTGCTATAATATGTACTATAATATTCTATCTTGAAAATAGAAGGTCTAAACATAAATATGAAAATGTATCCTATTTAAAACTATGTGGAATAATTACACTAGCAATCATCGGTGTTTTATTTGTAAAGAATAAAAAATTTCCATCGACAGTAGATGCATCATCGGGAACATCGAATATAGATACAAGTGTTAAATTAGAAATGGGAGAACCTAATTTTTAAAAATATTTTTTATTATTATATGATAAATAAAGATATAGTTTATATTGTATGTTTTCTATTAATTGTTATAAATAGTTTAATTTATAACAATGATATACCTGAATTTTTAGAATCTAATATATTTAAATTAATATTATTGGTATTAACAGTTATAATGGCAAATAAAAATATTTATATAGGATTCTTTTTAGGTATCACATTCTTATCACTGAATCAATAATTATATATATATTCATTTTTAATACTATCTTTTTCTACAATAAATTCCTTAAATATTATTTTATTTATTTGATTTTTCGGCACAGCCGATTTAACATTTTTAGCAATGATCTTATATAAATTAAAATCATCTTCTAATTCCATTAAGAAATTACCGTATTTATCACTACACCATAGTTTTAATAGTCTATATATATCACTATCTTCTTCAAAATGTTCTATTATTGTAGTAGCTAGTCGAGATAAATCAAAACTTTTGTTGGGTTTTATTTTACATTTATCTAAATTATTAAGATATGGATAATTGTATTGACCCTCAGCTTCCCCGTCTTTTTTAAATACATCACTAAAAAATAATTTATTTTTGTATTGAAATGTAGCACGTCCGAAATCTATAATTTTTGTTATTTTTCCAAATGTTGGAATTTTAAAACAGGTTCCTTTAAAATTGTAGTATAAATATTCGATTTCGGTTTCTTTAAACATTATGTTACTCGAATGTAAATCATTATGAACAAAATCGTATTGTTTTTGCGCAACTGCTAATCCAAAACATACTTGAAATAATATAGATTTCCATTCTATTTCGGGAATATTATTATCTAATTTTTCAATATAATTATCGAGTGTTCCATCCAACATTTCGATACAATTTATTTGAACTGGATAATCTTTTATACAGCAATAGTTTATTTCATATATATCACAACTTGATAATGATAAATCAGAATCCGAATTTAATGATATACTATCTAAATTACACACATTAATAGATATATCACTATTACATGAACTAGAATTGTCACCATCATCTAATTCATCTAATCCATCCAATCCATCCAATTCATCCAATCCATCCAATTCATTCAATTCAGCGACACCATCGACCCCATCATCCAATCCATCTAATTCAGCGACCCCACCATCTAATTCAGCCAATTCATCGCCATCATCTAATTCAGCCAATTCATCGCCTTCATCCAATTCATCTAATTCAGCCAATTCATCGCCACCATCTAATTCAGCCAATTCATCGCCTTCATCCAATTCAGCCAATTCATCGCCACCATCTAATCCATCTAATTCATCCAATTCAGCGCCACCATCCAATTCATCGCCATCATCTAATTCATTTAATTCATCGTCATCATCTAATATATCATTAATATCTTGACACTCGTTCTCCATATTTATTTTTTTATGCGAATTATTTTCAGGACGGTCTAAATCTACATTATGGATTGTAAATTTATCATTGTTATATTTTTTATACCAAGATGTTCGTTTTATAGAGCTATATTCGTCAGATACATCATACATAAATTCATCGGCGACACCTGTAAATGTTCCAAAAAATAATGGAAATGTGGGGCATTTACCACCTTCGGTTAGTTTACTCCCTAAATAAGAGAAAAAAGAATCAATATAGGCACTATTATTATAATTATTTATTTTTTTACTCGTAAGACTTGCATGAATATTAGGAAGCCTATTATTATTATCTAAATTATATTCATTCATCATTGATTGGGATATGTTAATTAATGGTAGGATTTTCACAAACATATTTCGTTCTATTGTTTCATTATTAGTTTGATTTAATATAGAGGCTCTAAAAAAATGTTTAATATAACTATCCATTTTGGTTTGGTTTATGGGTTCTAATATAGATTTAACTAAAAAATTTGAATTTAATATAAAACTTGTATCTGAATCATTATAGAATTTAAAAAATAATGATAATATAGGAAAATAGGTTTGAATATTGTTTATTTTCATATGTTCTTTAAAATCATCATGAATCTTATTTAATATATCGTTGTGAATTTTAATACATTTAGTGTGAGATGTCATTATAGAATTAAATAATTAACAATCTTTAATATATTTTTGCGTATAGTTATAACTAAAAAAAAATAATTATTATATTAATGAATTTAGCATTAAAAAAATTTAATATCGAAGATATAAAATCGGATAAGGTATGTGTATTTATTGGAAAACGAGAAACGGGTAAAAGTTTTTTAGTTAAAGATTTACTATACCATCATCGAAAAATTCCGATTGGCACTGTTATTTCGGGGACTGAGGCCGCGAATTCATTTTATGGAAATATCGTTCCTAATTTATTTATTCATGAAGCATATACACCTGACATAATTAATAATACTCTAAAAAGACAGAAAATGGTGATTAAAAAAATTATGAAGGAACAAACAAATTATGGAAAAACTAATATTGACCCGAATGCGTTTCTCATTTTGGATGACTGTTTGTATGACCAAACATGGATCAGAGACCCTAATATTAGAACGTTATTTATGAATGGTAGGCATTATAAAATTTTATTTATTATAACAATGCAATATGCGCTTGGGATCCCCCCAAGTTTAAGAACAAATATAGACTATGTTTTTATACTTAGAGAAAATTATGTTTCTAATAGAAAAAGATTGTATGAACATTATGCTGGTATGTTCCCTACATTAGAAATATTTTGTCAGGTGATGGACCAATGTACCGAAGATTATCATTGTCTAGTTATAAATAATAATGCTAAAAGTAATAAATTAGAAGACCAGGTATTTTGGTATAAAGCCGATGAACACGCCGATTTTAAAATAGGTGCTGAGGAATTTTGGCAACACCATAATTCTAATTTTAATGATGGGTATGATTTAGAAGATGAAGATTGTGCCGATTTTATAGCTCCAAAAAAACGGGGACCTACAATTAATGTCAAAAAAACTAATTATTAAATTTATTTTATGTATATAATGTATATAATGACTAAAAGTAAAGTTTATGGTTCGTATAAAGATGGTTCTGATATTAATAAAGATAAAAAAGGTTTTTACATTACAACATGGAATACTAAAACTGATACAATGAGTAAAAAATATTATAAAAATTTAAAAAAATATGTTACATCAACCTTATCTAAAAAAAAGAAAGTAAAGAAATCTAAAAAGAAATTAAATTAAGTTAGTATTATTTCTTACATCATTGGCATTAAACATATAACTAAATTGTTCGTCTAAATTATTAGATTCTAATTGGTCGTACACATTTCTTGGAACAAATCTATATTCAACTTCTGTTTTTATTTCTTTAGATTTAAAGTATAATTCTAAATAGCCTGATACTAATAATATTATACCAACTAATAATACAAATAATATGATTATCTTCATATATAATAAGTAGATTAAAATTCCGTAAATATTTTCTTTTCTTTTATTATATTATAAATGCGTCGTAATATTAAAAGTAAAAAACTAAATAGTAAACGTTTTTCTGGTGGTTCAGTTTCATGGCAGCAACGGCAACAACAGCAACAGCAACAGCAACAGCAACACATATCGGCTGTGCGAAGTGTGAGTGCTGGACAGCAACGACAGCACCTAGAACAACAACAACAACAACAGGAGAATCATCTAGAGATGATGGATATTCTAAAAAAGATAGAACACAATACTAGTAATAGATATAAATCAAGTAAAGTGGTTCCAGAAATACCGAATAAATCATTTAAGTCTTCTAAGCCTAAGAGATCATTATCTAGTTCAAAGTTGCAACCTAAGAAATCAAAGCCTTCGTCAAAGCCAAAGAGAGCATTATCTAATTCATCAAAGAATTCGTTAAAGAATTCATCAAAGAGTTTGACAATGCCTATCCCTCCCTATAAACCGTTTCAAAGAAGATTTAATGTATCTACAATTCCACCCTTTAGACCTAAGAAGACTGAACCTGAATCTGAATCTAACTCTGAAGAGGACCTCGAGGTTGAAGAAGTAGTGATTGATGGTAAAACCTACTATAAAACCGAAGATGGAACCCTTTACGATCCAGACACTCAAGAATTAGTTGGAAAAAATGGAAAATTATTTAAATAAGTAGATTAAAATTCCGTAAAATAGCGTTGAAGTGAATTGTGTTTAGGTTCATCTTTGGGGTCAAGACCTGATATTTTAGGAACATACTTAATATTAAGAGATGATTTTTCAAAAGTATCTCTAAAATTAGTTTCTAATTTACCATATGTGAATTGATTATCAATCGATTCAGGTAATAGTAAATACTTTATATCGGTTTCTATTTTATCGGTATAAAATCTGTTATATGAATAATTATAAGTTATCCATATAATTAGTAAAAAAAAAAGTAAGATAAATATTGATTTCATATAATTATTAAATAGTTTTTATTTTTGATTCAACAGTAGTTACACTATAACTCTAATGTTTAAATCCGCATGTTAGTTCGCGCGTTTCCACTCAGATTCCCAAACCTTCGCGGAGACCCGATAACTTTTGGCACAACCTTAGATGCCTTGATCCGTGTATCCCCATGGATGATATTTTTAGATTTCATTGATACTGGAATAGTATCTTTAACCATTTTTGACTGATTCTCCAATTGGCTAATAACACTCATGATTGCAATCATATTAAGTGTGTTAGTGTTAGTCATTATGATGGTGATTGTAATATATCTGTTACAGATATTTTGAAATCAATTTTATTTATATCATCAAAATATTTATAACTATACTAAACTATAGAATTTTATGAATATCTTCGGCAACAGCTTCGGCCGAAGATTCAGCAACAGCTTCGGCCGAAGATTCAGCAACAGCTTCGGCAACAGCTTCGGCCGAAGATTCAGCTTCCTTAGATGAATTGAATTTACTGTTCATCCATGGATCGGGTTCATCCAATAAGTCTTCAATTTTACTTCCTGATTCGGCAGCTAATCGGTCCCGTTCAGCATCCTTAAGTTTTTCTCGTTTTTGGTCTTCGTAGAATATATCTCGATTAATTTCATTCTTTTTATATTCCTGCATAAGTGTATTTAATTCGCCTTCAAGATATTCTTCATCCTGAACTTGGTCAGCGTTGGGGTCCCACGGCAACCAATACCCAACTTGTCCAACAAACACATGAAATGAACGGTCGGTTCGTTGTAAAGCTTTGGCTCTTTTTTCGGCTTGGTCATAACTATCATAACACCCCCTAACTTTTACACCTCTAACACTTGTTTTTTTATCTGAAACTTTATCAAAGGCTGTATTAAGTTCATCGCTGTATTTATATCTAAAGTCATCATATTTACTCTTAAATTCAGTATAAGTGTATTTCATTTCAAGGCGAAGCTTTTCAACAATATCTCGCTCAATTTTATTTTTAAGTTCGTCCGAACATTTCTTAATAACTTCAGATACGGCATTTTCTAATTCGCCACATCGTTGATTCATATATTTATTAAAAAGAAAAAGTTCCTTTTGTTTCATAATTTCATCAGGCGAAACAAATGAAATACAAGCGTAGTTTTGTCCTGGTAGAGGTTTGTCAACATCTAAATAATCTACTTTTTCCATTTTGTTATAGTTTTATTAATTTTATAAAACTTTAAATAGTTTAATTAAAAATATTGTAATATATTAATGACAAATATTAGAGAAGTTTTAAGACGATTAGTTAAGTATTTAATATTAGTTTTAATAGTAGCATTTGCTTGCTTCACATTAATTAAAAATAAATTAAGCAATTACGAAATAATGTTAATCTCACTAACTGCTGGTATGGTTTATAATATATTAGATTTAGTATCACCGTCAATAAATCTAAAAATAGATAAGAACTGTGGTGCTTAGAAGGATTATAGTTTTTGTGATAATTTAACGTTTGAACATCTAAACAAATTAATGAAACAAATCATCTAGATTTTCTTCATTAATTGGTTCGATAGTTTCATCGGTTAACTCTTTTTTTTTGTTTTTCTTTATAAAAAATATTTTTTTACGTGTGTCTTTGTCAACAAATGGACGAATAATAGCATATATAGATTTAACCATAATATTAGCATTTTTTACATAAATAATATTTAAATTATCTGGATATTTGTCTTGACAATATTGAATCATAAGTTTTATAAAATCAAAATCTAATTCTTTAAGTTTATAATCTTTTAAATCTACGTATGCTTCTAATGTAATAATATTAAGATGTTTTTTTCGCAATTCGATATTTTTATCTATTACAAAGAATATATATTTAATTATATTTTCATAATTTTTTGTTTTTTTAAAATATGTAATGGCTACATTTAAACATAATTTTTTATCAATATATATAAATTTTTCTTTATCGTCATCCATTATTTATTTTATAATAAAATAAAAATAAATTATATACTCGGTATAAACTCCCATCTAAGTTCTTCGCATATTTTTTTCCATATTACATCCTGTTGATGTAATTTTTCACGACTCTTTAGAAGAACGAAGCATGATATAAATTCGTCTAACTCTAATAGTTGGACGAATTTATGTAAAATATATGAATACGATAAAAAATTCTTACGTTCGCTTGGACAATGGGATTGAAATGGTATTTGAATTTCCTTAAACATCCGCCGTAATTCTTCTTCGGTTTTCCGCGTCATTATCGGTGGGGGTATTCCATTTAATTTATTTATGATATGTGGGATATGTTCATAATATTTATTTTTCTTTAACTTCTTAAGTATTTCTCTAAGTTTTTTTTGTGTTAAATTATTTACATTAAGAATTCGTTCTTTTTTCAATTCATTCAAAATTTCATCGTATATTTCTTTTGGTATATCTGTGGATTCCTTTGCTTGAAATTGGGCCAACCATTCATTAAAATGATTTATTCGTTTATATGCGAAATAACTTATTTCACGAGGTGGATCTTTATATGATGGTTTATCAGAATCTATTAATATTTTAGTTTCGTCGCCACATAATTCACATATCATTTTTCCTTCAGATAAAAATAATTTACGCTCTTTATTACATGTAACACATAAATCTATATTTTTATTGTCTATATTTATAAAATTAAAATTATTCGTTTTATTTAAATAAGATTCGTAAATATTAGCTTTAGATGAACCGGATTTTGTATAATTAATATTAAAATATTCAGAAACAGATTTTGTATTTGTATTTGATTTTTTAATATTATTAATTATTTTTTTGTCACTATTTTCTATTTTATTATAATAATCGAATAATAATTGTCCAGTATCTAATAAATAATCAATATCATCTTTTTTAGTTAATTTTTCTATATTATGTTCAATATTAATAATACTATCCTTTATTTCAATAATTTTATCAATATTTATTCTATCATTTTTTTCTAATAATGTAGTTACGGTGTTTTTAAGATTCTTTAATTCAGTTTTTTTGACACAAATTAGTTCATTTGTATTTTTTAAATCTATCATTTTATTATTATGATAGGCGTCTAAAGTTATTCGATTATCAATTATTTTTTTAATTGGTTTATTTTTAACTTTAAATGCCATTATAACTAAATATATTTCTTTAAACGGATATTTCTTTAAATAGATTTTAATATGAATAGTATTTAAATTGGGTATCATTAAAACTATACTTAAAGATTATAAAATAGTGTTTAATATATATGGGAGGTGGATTATTACAAATCGTAGCATATGGATCTCAGGATATATATTTAACCGGAAATCCTCAAATCACGTTTTTCAAAGCTGTTTATAGACGTCATACCAATTTTTCAATGGAATCTATAAAACAAATGATAAATGGTACTGCCGAATTTGGGGAAGAAATTAATATTACTCTACAACGAAATGCTGATTTAGTCCACAAAATGTATTTACAAGTCAAATTACCATCAATAAATATTAGTGCAAGTAATTCGGATTCTACGACATGGAGTGCCTTCAGATGGGTTAATTGGATCGGGCACGTCCTAATAAAAGACATTGAAATATCAATTGGTGGGCAAAAAATAGATAAACACTACGGCGAATGGATGCATATTTGGAATGAATTATCCCAAACTCCGGGCCATTCGAACGGATATGCCGAAATGGTTGGAAATGTTCCAAAATTAACACAAATTTATAGTTCTAATTCAACAACCGAAAATAGTTCCCCTGAATTTATGTTGTATATCCCACTACAATTTTGGTTTTGTAGAAATCCAGGGATGGCTTTACCTCTTATTGCTCTACAACATTCAGATATTGTCGTAACCATTAATTTTAGAGAATTAAATGAATGTTTATGGGCGAGTAAACAAAATAGCACATCCTATAATATAAGTTCAGGAAAAGATGTTTTTTCTACTATACCAAGTATAGCAAGTAATACTTATTTATACGTTGATTATATTTACCTTGATACCGACGAACGTCGCAGATTTTCACAAGTAGCCCACGAATATTTAATAGAACAATTACAATTTAATGGGAATGATACTTTAACTACAACTAATACGAATATAAAACTTAATTTTACCCATCCGGTAAAGGAAATTATATGGGTTGTTCAACCGTCAAATTTTAGACAATCGGGGTATATACAAAGTAGGGCCGGATATCAATATTTTAATTATACTGATATGTGGGATTACACGGGTTTCACTGGAACCCCTGAACCTGATTCGGGACCGGGGATGCCTGGGGGGAAATCGCAACAAAATTTATGGTATGGATTACCGAATGTTAAATTAGATGGAAATTTAACACCTAACAATAATAGTTTACCAATCGGAACAACAATCACACCAACTTACACCAATATTAATGCTGGTTATAATGATATAAAAGATTACACACATCCTAATGGAAATATAAATCTTAATGATAGTAAAGGATTATGGTCTACTTCTAATAATGTAAGTTTATTAGATAGTGGTAAGAATTGTACAGATAAAGCATATATTACATTAAATGGTAATAATAGATTTTCCGAGAGAGAGGGTAAATATTTTAATTTAGTTCAACCTTACCAACATCACACTAATTGCCCAGCACCCGGTATTAATGTTTATTCATTTTCTATTAAACCCGAAGAACATCAACCCTCTGGAACGTGCAATTTTTCAAGAATCGATAATGCTCATTTAAATATTACTCTAACAGATAATACACTCAACACAACTTATAATAGTGGGTCTGCTAAAATTAAAATTTTCGCTATTAATTATAATATTCTTAGAATTATGAGTGGTATGGGAGGTTTAGCATATTCTAATTAACTTAAAGTTTTTATATCTATTTATTTATATGGATGACATATATAGTGATGAATGTCCGATTTGTTTGGATTGTTTAGATAGTTTAGATAGTTTAGATAGTTTATCTAATAAAGTATTACCTTGTAAACATAAATATCACACATATTGTATTAATAGGTGGTTGAAACTAAATAATAATTGCCCTTTATGTAGATATTCTATATCTAATAACTATAAATGTAGAGATGGACGAAATACATTGTTTAAATATAAAATTACATTGAATGACGATCACGTTTTATTTACCCATATCTTTTATAAACGCAAATATGACTATAAAAAAATAAAAAGTATCCAGTCTAATTCTGTTTTTTTTTATATAAATTACATCGAACATAATGCTATTACTTCTAAAAAATTTATTTTTAAAAATGAAACTATTTGCGAAAATTTTTTTAAATCAATGCAAAATAAATTTTATTTACTAGTTTAAGTTTATTAATTATAAAACAAATATTGGTAACATTCGTATTTAATGTTACCAAGCGGTCATCGGAACTCCTCTATTTAGGTTTTTCCTTGATTGAATCGCAGATTCCTGCTGTGTTCCATAAAATCTGTTTATCGTGTGATTATTTTTTTGTTAGATATCAGTGGTGTGACAAGTGTGTTAGGAAGCGTATATTCATTGTTTAATGATTTTTTACTAAACCCATTAGAAAAAAGATGACATTTTTGTTTTTTTTTATTCCATTGACATCTTCCATCTAATTCTAATTTATCACAGTTTGGTTTTGTTTTGTTCTTACAGATAAAGGCCGGAGATTTTTTCTTTGAAGATTTTTTCTTTTTAGTATTACATTTCCCTATCCATTTTACTATTTTTGTGTTCGGATTAACTAACGGAAATCTTGAATTCCATTCACATTCACGACTAAAAGCACACTTAAATCTATTTTTTTTACCACATGTAATATCGATTCCTTTATTCGAATCTGGTGGAATCCACGAACCGGTTGTATTATTATAAATTAACTTGGTGTCTATAATAGTTGGTTTAACCGTTGATTGTTTTTTTTTTCTTAACTCTCGTAAAGCTTTGTCTAAATTAATATTACTATAGTGATTTGAATCATTCGAATCATTCGAATCATTCGAATGATTATTATTTATTAGGGGCTTAACTGAGTCAAACTGATTATTATAATACAATGCTTCCGCCATGTTTGATTCTTTGGTTTGCGTATTGTATACTTCGGGTTGCGTTTCGTAGAGTTGCTCGACTCCCTCTTTGATGTTTAAACGGATGTAGTGTATTTAGTGTTTTACTTTTAGCAAACTTAATAGGAAATCTCCCATCAGGACGCATATTAGTTGATGGACGAATGCTAGAAAGTCCACTAACCTCAGACCTCATTCTACTAACCTTAGACCCTCTTCTACTAACCTTAGGCTTTCCGGATTTAGAAATATTTTTAACAAAATGCATTACTATTTAATTATAAATTATTTCTACAATCTTCATTATAAACGTTCATTATAATTTCGGGTAATTCATCATTTTTAAATAATGTTTTCATTAGATTTCCATCATAATAACCAATAAGTTGAAAATGATGTTGATCTAAATAATAAATAATTATTGTTTTATCATTTTCACTTAAATCCAACGAAGCCATCGGATGAACCGTGCAATTACTATTTAATATTATTATGTTAAGTTTTAATTTTTGTTGTAAGAGTTGGAGTAAAATATGATCGCCCCAAAAATTATCCCCCCCTTTAACAATTTCGGTTTTTAATTGTCCGATAGTTTTAATTTCATTTGGGTCCCACTCACCATTTATATCACCCTCTTCAAACCCTATTTTATAATTTTCTAATATTAATTTAAAATTATTTTTAGTTATTTCATTTGCAGCCAAAAGTCGCAAGGTTTTAACCTCATATTTAGGCATTCTTAATTTAGATAAAAACTCAGTGTTTAATGCTTCGCATAAAACATGAAAAAAACAATCACCATCACCTCCACAATCTAACAACCCAAAACATGATTTACCATCGTCCTTTAACCTTTTTCTCCACCCTAAATTTAATTTAGTCCACCCATAATCTCCTAAATAATGATGCCAATTTTTAGTTGTTATTTTTTTAGAATTAGAATCATTTTCATAAAAAGTGATACCATTATTAATATAAATACTATCAGTTAAGTAATAATTCATCTTACTATTATATTTAATATCTAATTTATTTTTAAGTATTATAAATCTCTTACAATATTAGCAAATTGTAGTGGCGAAACATTATTACCTAATGGCACTGCTGGAGCCTTGGCAATATTAACTTTAATAGGTTCATCGTTGTTTTCTGGTAGAAATACACTTTGGTCTATTAAATTCGGAACCACCGGACGATGATTGTCCTTAAAAACCATTCTATTTGAAATATTATAATCAAATGGTATTTCTACTTTAGCTTGCGGATCTTGACACAACCATTCCCAACGATTCCATCCGGTTCCCTTAAGATTGCATGGGGGATTACTTAACAATGTATTTTCCGTGGTGGGCATATCACAATTTTTAAAATTAACAACTTCGATTGAATTATCAATTTCACCTTCTTTATTAAATTTTGGAATAAAACTATCATTACTACAATTACTAAGTTTTCTATTAATATTTATTAATTCAGAATCAACATCTATCATAGGCATATTTTTAGCCACGCTAGCACCACTTCTCTGCATAATTATTTGGGGGTCTCTATTATAACAGTCGTCACACGAAATAAATGGGGTGTTAAGTTGGTATTCTCCTGGACCAATCGATTCAGAAATCTCTTGCTTATAAGAACATTTATCATAATCAAGTCGATTGAAGCTCATATATATTTATAGAAGATAATTATTTTTGATTTTATTTTGTAATAAATAATTTAAATTAAAAAGGTATATAAATAAAATCATTATAGCGGATAAATAAGGCTTCCTTAGTACTATTATTATCTATCTCATAATCTGTATGTTTAATTAATTTAATTTCATTTTCTGAAATATGACTATCATTTATATTATTTTCCCTATTTATTTTAATTATATTGAAATTATGCTTTTTTAGAATATTAACTTCATGATTAAACCGAACATCAGCAACAACTATATTTTTATCTTTATTATCTTCCAAAAAATCTTCAAATAATTTTAACCATAACCCCCTTGAAGATATTTTATCCTTAAGTTCTGGAAATAATTCATAGATTTTATATTGACCAAATTCAGTTCCTAATCTCTGAAACATAACTCTTGGACTTAGACCCCATCGTTCATCTGTAACTTCTTTTAAATTTCCATATAATTGTGGTTCGCTTAAATTAAACATATTTCTAGCAATTTCCTTAATGGGATCCGCAAAATTATACTTAATAAATTCTTTATCTTTAACTAAGTAATCTGCTAATGTATCTTTTCCTGAACCGGCCATACCCAACAATCCAATTCTATCCATTTTATAAACGTTTTGAAAAAGTTTTAAGTAAAAAGTTTGTTTTGTTTTTTTGACCAAGCTTTTTTGAAAAGCTTATTTTTGCCTACTTTTTCTAAAAAAGTATTTAGATATTTATATGTTGTAGTTGATTTATATAAGAAGTTAAAGTTCGATTATCATAACCATATGATGATAATTGTTTTAATGAATTAATATTACTATTATTCATTCGAATATTATTTAAAGTCCCACTATCTACACTTCCACCACTAATACTACTTGAACTATTACTATTACTATTACTATTACTATTACTATTACTATTACTATTACTATTATTATTAGACATCATACTACTTAATTTATTCATAATAGGTGCCGAAATCATTTTAACAGGTGCTAATGCAGCATTAAACATAGTGCCTATAAATCCTCCAGATTGTCTTTTTCTAATTCTTTTATTTTTTATACTTCTTCTATTACGTGTATGTTTTATTCTACTATTTTTCCTATGTTTTTTATATGTTCGATTAATTGATTTTCTATATTTCATAATATTAATATAGAAATTTATTTTCCACAAGTACTATAATTTGGTTGTGGTGGTAATGAAATAGGTTTGTATCTAATCATATTACACGAAGATAGATGAACTTTTGTTGTGTCTATTACGTGTTGATTACCATTCGTGTCATTATAAACAATATTATTTGGTTGGCAATTTGCTATATTTTGAGTAGAACAATTTGACATATATTTTTTGGTTGGACAAAGAGAAGCTTTACGAGTAATACCCATTAAATCGGTTTCAAGGTCAACTAAATTACCTTGAATATGACTTACGGCAGTTCCTCCAATAACACCAAGTTCCATTCGACATTTATTACAATTTTCATATCTTACTGTATCTAAAGTATATTCTAAAGTACCAATATTTTCATTTAACCGTGTTTTATATTCACATGTATCATACATTAACCTATTTGAACTCATATATATATATATGTAAGATAATTATTTAAAATAATTATTTTAAAAACTAAATAATTAATTATTTAAAAAAAAAATAATTTTAAATTAATTGTAAAGACATCCCATTTTTTTCTGTAATAAATTTTTAACAACATCGGAATCAGTGGAACGATTCATGTAATCAGAATATTTAACAGAATCTCTCGATGAAATACCACCACGCACCCAATTACATGTTACATGGTCCTGAATTATATTTTGTGGATTTTGAATATTTCTTGATAAATTTGGAACAAGCGGTGTGTAAACACGCCCCTGATCATAATATTGCATTTGACCATGTCTCTTAACCATTTGTGAATTTAAAAGCTTAGACTCTAAATTTGGGTTTGCTTTCCCTCTAGAAACCGATGGGGTTGTTAGATATGGTCTAGGAAATAATTGTTGTTCGGTTTTATCGTGTCGTTTTACTGTACCTTGTCTTAATACACTATCATTATTTATATTACATTCAGAAATACCATAACCATCTTTAACTATAATACCTTGATTTTCTAAAGATGTATTTAAAACATTATCTAAATTACATTCACACGAAGCATAATTACTTAACATATAATCATTAATATTAGTATTTTGTTTATTTTCACCACTTTCATAACATGTATCATCAATTAAATTCGTTTTTGTATCTAACACAAATTTATTAGAATTTAATTTAGAACAATTGTTTTCATAATTAAGACTACTTAATTTTCTATTTTGTGACATTATAATAATTAATTATATTTTTTTTATAATTTATAATTAAATTAATTCTTTATTAATTTCATCTAAAGTTTTACTATTAAAAGCACAAGACCTTGATTGTTTTAAAAGCATATTATCACCCGAAGCACATGAAACCGGTGTTTTATATAACCAGTTGGCGAATGAGGATTGATCATTTGGAATTTGTGTATTTGGCATCGAGTAAAATCGTTGTTGATTATTTCTATTAGAAAATATGCTAGAAGTATTTTGATATAACCTATCACAAAATTTTTTATCTATATTTTCTAATACTATATTATTGTCAACACTGCATGCTTCTTTATTTTTATAGGGATTATCACCAATTAAAGGATTCATTAACGGATTTTCTTTAGTTGGTGGTTTACAATCTTTTAAAACATCATTAGCATCACTCGAATCACTCGTATTATTCGTATTATTCATATTATTCGTATTATTCATATTATTCGTATCATCAAAAAATTCAATTCCTTTAAATACATAAAGTAAATATGATACTAATACAGTTACTAAAATTATATAAAAATATAAGTAGTTCCCACTTGTTAAATATAATAAGATTGATAAGTATAAAGCAAATCTCGTAATTGCGTTAATTTTTTCACCTATAGACATATCTGAAATAGGTACTATTTTAAATAAATTATCTTTACTAAAAAGTAAATTAATATTAGAAAACCAAATATTATTATCCATTAATATATACAATTAAAAAAAAAAGTTAATTAGACCATAAAATTATTTTTTTTGTCGTGCTTCTAATTTTTTCTTTAATCTATCTTTTGTAGGGTTATCATAACTAGAGGTATTATTTGTGTTAGTTTTATTCGTTGGATTCGCATTCGCCATTTCTTTCTTTGCGGTGTTAAGCAACGTATCAAATAACGGATTATTATTACCTAACATCCCCATCATATTTTGAGCTTCATTTAGCAAATCTCCTTGATTTACATTACCATCAGCAAGTTTTGTTTGAATTTTTTTACCTACATCTTGAATTAAATTCATAAATTTCATTGGATTATCACCACTCATTAATTTTCCAAAAATATCTCCTATATTAGAATTACCATCATCCATATTTAAATTCATACTATCTAAATCAATATCTCCTGCTAATTCTTTAGCTAAATTTCCAATTAATCCATTTGATAAGATGTCTTCATTAGACAAATCCTTATTTTCCGATAAATTTTGTAACATGTTCATCAATTCTTTATTTTCAGGGTGCAGTTCATCATCGACTGTTTCGTTATTTCTATTTTTTTTAAGTGTCTCAACTAATGATTTAATTCTATCTGTATCACTTATAATAGTATCACCTATTACAAATAAGGTCTGTAAATAATCCCATATAGTTTTCTTAATTGATTCAACTGTGATTTTATTTTCCCAAACTTCCTTAAAATCTACATTTTTAAGAAAATACACACTTTCGTTAAATAAATCGTTATTTTTATTAGAAATTAATTCTTTATGAACTACAAATTTTCTCATAAATCTTTTTACATACTTATCATCATTACAACTATCTATTTTTATCAAATCGCCATAATATTCATTTAATGAATCATTATATTCAGGATAAATTTTAATAATATCATTAATAAATAATTTTAAGGTAGAATTAAAATACTCTATATTTGTTTGAGTCATTATATAATAAAAATAATTTAAAACATTTTATTTAACGCAAACCTTTTAAGAAAAATAATAGTTTTGTTAAAACTTTTTCTAAAAGTCTAATTGATTTAATTAATTAATCATATCACTTAACTTTATTAAAGAATTAAGGTACTCCCATATTTTAGATTTATTAACAACACTTAGATTCGTCCAGTAATTTTTTAATTTTTGAATAATACCTTCAACCCCTTCGGATTTACTATTATTTACTATTTCTTTATAATCATTCATTAAAAAAAATGATTCATCTTTATCTTCTATCTTTTTTCGATATAAAATCATATAATTTTTATATAAAGAACAAATTTTTTTAGCATTTGCCATATTCAGCATCATAATTCCACGCTTATAAACTTTAAAATCATTTTCTTCTGGAAATGTGGTGATTAAATCATCGTTAAATTTAATAACTAAGTTATTGAATGCCGTTAAATAAGTATTACTCATTGAACTATAATTATAAAATTATATATAATTATAAACATATACTTTAAATAAACTTTTAAAAAAGAAACTTTTTTAAAAAAAGGTTAAGAAAGTTTAGACAAAAACATTATTTATTTTTTGGTCAACCTTTTTTGAAAAAGGTTAAGAAAGTTTCTATCTACGCTGTGGCATATTAAAATCATTATTTCGACTCTGCTGCATTTTTTCAACATCACTTAAAGTATTTGCTTGACCTTGACCTTGACCTGAATTATTATTAGAAGACCCAACATTTTCACCGTCGGGTGTTTCTATTTTTTGTTCATCGCCTAAAAATGTATATGATGTTACGAAAGGTTTATCGTCACTATCATCTAAGGTGGAAAAACTTCCTCCATAACTATTGTCACACGAACCAAAATAAGCCTGGAGTTCTACTGTGTCTTTAGGTTTACTAATTTTATCTTTAATCCAACCACCAATTGCTTCATCCACAACAATTTTTTTGTCATTTACTAAATATATTGTAGGAACAGCTTTAACAAATGGTGGCAATTGGATATTGTCATCATCTACACATACATAAATAATGTTATCATGAATGGGGGTTTTTGCTATTTGATTTATAATTTCCTTAGAATAAGAACAATAATTACTATAAAATATTATATCTTTTTTCATATATTTTTATTTTACTTTTTTTTTAATATTTTTATACTTACTTAAATAAAATTGATTTAATTAATTTTATATATAAATTAATAATAATGAATACTAATTTTGAAAATTTTAATAAATCTGAAAAAGATATGATGAAGTTTGATGTTACTGAATGTAATACTAGTTTTGTTAATTCATTAAGGCGTATAATTATTAGCGAGATTGAAACCGTTGGATTTAGAACTGAAGAATATGAACAATCGGATATAAAAGTAATCGATAATAATTCATCGCTTCATAATGAATTTCTGCTTCATAGATTCGGATTAATTCCAATTAATACACCCGATATTGATTCATATGATCCATCTAAATATAAATTTATATTAAATGTCCAACATTCAGGTAGTGTATCAATTGATGTTACTACAAAAGATATCACGATTTTGAATTTAGAAACAAATGTAAATGAAACTAATGAATTATTCTTTCCTAAAAATCCAATTACAAATGATCATATTCTTATAACACGGTTAAAACCAACACCCGACGGAACAGGTGAAAAAATTCATATGGAGGGAAAGAGTTCTAAAGGAATTGGAAAAGAACATATTAGATTTTCACCTGTATCGAATGTGTGTTTTATTAATAAGGTTGACCCATCAAGATTAGAAGACGAATACAAAAAATATGTTTTAGAAAATGGTGAAAATGACATAAGTGAATCACCCGAATTAAAATCTAAATTTATGATTGAAGAATCTGAAAGATGTTTTCATTTAGATTCTAATGGTGATCCAAATATATTTGAATTTACGATTGAAAGCTGTGGTGTTATGGCTCCCGAAACTATATTACTTGAAGGTCTTAAACAAATGGGTGTAAAAATTAAAAATTTTATGAGTGAATTCGGAAAATCGATATCTTCACAAGATTCATCTATAGAAATACGCGAATCAAAAGTATTAATGAAAGCATTTGATATAGTAATAGAAGGTGAAAATCATACATTAGGACATTTGCTTCAATCACATATTAATACACTGTTTAAAGAAAAAAATATTTTCGTTGGATACATGAATCCTCATCCTTTAGAAAATAAAATTATATTTAGAATAAATGTTAAAACGATTAAGGAATTAAAAGACATTTTTACACAAACATGTGATGAATTAATTACAAAATGTGATATATTAAGTAATATCGTATTAAAAGAATATAAAAAGAAAATATTATTTAAGCCTGGTTCTAAGAAATCTCCTAAAAGTAAAGATAAAGGTAAATCACCAATTGATAAAACTAAGATTACAAATGATATAGGCAACGAAAGTGCTGCTGGTGCTGGTGCTGCTGCTGGTCCAGCTTAGTATTAATAGTTAATCGGTTCTATATTTATAATTTATAACAAACAATAATTTTGCAATAGGAAGATTTTTAATATAATTTATTACGGTTCGTTTATCTGTAATTATTTTTGTTTGTTTAAATGCTTCATGTAAATCAATACATAATGGTCTATATTCATAATCGATTTCTGTTATTTTTTGGTGAATATGTTTACCTTCACTATTTTTCCTTACCTTCCAATTTTGATAGAAATTGAATAATTTATTGGTTGTATCATATAATTCAAGTCTGTATGTTTCAAATAATTCAGCATCATCCGGAAAATACTTAAGATATTCGTTAATAACATTAGTTTGTCTTAATTCTAAAAACATATATTTTTTACTTGTGCTATTTCCCTTTAATTTTCTGACATAACTATAGTGTTGATTCCAAATTTTACTTCGTAAATAATTGGATTCTAAATTTTTAAGAATAACACCTGGTTCATTATGAGTCATACTATTAATTATATCATACACTTCAAGATGGGTGTTTACTTCATATTGTTTAGGAATCATAAACTCTAAATCAGCGTCTTTGTCTATTAATAACTGTTTTAAGTCCTGTAAACTATAATTAATTACGTGTCCATCATCAATTGTAATACCATACACTAATGTTATTGCTGGTTTTTCATATTGGGTAACAATCGTATTTTCTGGATGTTGTAGAACAAATGATAAATTCATGTTATCTTCCATCTTATCAAATTTAGATAATTCAATTACTTCACTAAATAACGAATTAAATGTTTTATTACTATAAAAATTACATAATGCATCAATACAACTTCTTGTAGCCATGTATACTTTACCGTCAAATTTAAAGATATTAATCATCGTGCCTTCAATAAATTCTTCATAAACAGTGCTCTCAATTTTAATGTCATTAAACATTTCTATTTTTTCTGATTTAGGTGGTGGAACACATACTAATTTATTAGTATTTTTTTCTAATATAATACCTCTACATTTTTTAACATCTGGATCATTCATATCGCACAGGTTTTTGTCATATTTTACAATAAATAAATTACCATATTCTTTTATTAATAATTTTTTAGTTTCAAGAATGATTTTAGTTTCATCGAAATCGGTAATTTCTCTTAGGCATTGTAAATAGGTCATACTTGTCTTATCAAGTAATATAAAATTATTTTTAAATCAATTTTTTTATAAATTGTAAATGTTTTTAATATCTAAAAAAAAATGTAATACTATTTTATATTTATGACATCTATAGAAAAATTTACATTAGATGATATAAATGAGATGACCGAATTATTAGAACCTTTAGAAATACAAAAATTAAAACAAAATGGTGGAGCTAATGAAGCAGAAGAAGAAGAAGAAGAAGAAGAAGAACCGCCTAATCCCGAAAATAGTGAAAGTAATAGTGAAAATAATGAAGATATAGATGTCATGGATATGTTAGATGATAAAGATAAAGATAAAGCTAAAGATACAGCTACAGCTACAGCTACAGCTACAGCTACAGCTAAAGATACAGCTACAGCTACAGCTACAGCTACAGCTAAAGATACAGCTAAAGATACAGTTACAGCTAAAGATACAGCTAAGGCTACAGATTTATTTGGGTTGGACTATGACGAGGAAGAAGAAGATGAAGAAGAGGAAGTCCCAGATCCTGAAAGTAATAGTAATAGTAATGATTTTGATTTCGAAATAGATGGATCCATCGAGAATAATACGTCAATCGATAAAGTTATTATATTAGAAGAAGAAGTTATACCAGAAGAGAAGGTTATTTCGAATGATTTAGATCAGAGAGATGATTATATTAATGAAGCCGTAAAATTATTTCCAGAAAAAGATAGAAATAAGGCACATATTTTGAGAAAAATAAATAATAGTGTTAAATTTTTTGAACATTTAAAATACAGTCATTCTAAAATAGAAAACAATGAAATAAAATCACATAAACTTAAAGGTAATAATTATACTTCTAATTTAGATAATTACGTTAATGGTAATTTTTCGAATGATTACTTAATACCAATAGTAAATGAAAAGAAACATTTATATAAAGTCAATGAATCTGACGAATCTATTTTAAATGGTGATGATTTGGATGAAATAGATGACGCCCGAATTATTAAAAAAATGAATGAAGAAGATATTGTGACACAAATTGGATTAAGAACTAAATATAGAAAAACAGAAGCACGTATTAACTATTCATATAAGAATGAACTAAATGAATTATACGATTCATCAGAGCATTATTATAATAATAAACGCGATAATACATGTGAAATTAATGTAGAAAAAGATATGGATGTATTAACAAACAATTTAACACTATCGAATAATACATATAAAGTAAATATGTATAAACATCGTGTTTTAGGTAAAACTAAATTTAATTTATTTGATGGTGAAAATATAGTAAATAGTAGTGATATTAGTATTTGTGGATTCTTATGCAAACCTCAACAATCTCAAAATATACATAATCCTAATAAACATCATTTAATGGATGTAGTTAACAGTTCTTATCATCTATCAGATTTAGTAAAAAATTTAACTACAAATGAAATAGAATATGCTGATATAGAATTAAAGGTGGGTGATTTAGCTAGAATTGTTAATTTTAAAACATTTGAGAATGAATATAATGGTATTTTAGGTTATATAGAAACTATCGATGGAGACACATATACTATTAAACCGGTTCCTGAACCAGATCAAGACCCGTCATCGATTGAAACAATAGAAGTAGTTAAGGATGATTATACGGTTATTTTTAATTCAAACAATGGAAATAGGCAATGTGCTACATTATATGAAAATATTTACAGATCCTATTTATTTAGTGAAAAAGAATCTAAAATAAATAAACAAATTTATAGTGATTTGATTAAAAGTATTATACCATCTACTGCCGAAGTGATTCATAAAATTAAAAGGGATTATAATGGTAATAATTTAGCCGAAATATCGAACGAATTAAAATACTATAATTTAGCTATTGATGACATTACCGATGAACTATTTACCGATTTACGAGAAATATTACATAAAAACAACAGTAAATTAATTAGTGAGGCGGTTAAAAGTGATGCTCGGTTTAAAACGTTCTTAAAGAAAGGTGATACTAATGTTGTGAAAAATTTTGGATTTATATCGAATAATTCGCTTAAACTATATGACGGATTATATGGTCCATATCCATATTTTAAATTAGATATTGACAGTGTTGATACACGTTTAAAATGGCTAAAATCTCAACCTGATTATGGAGAACTCTATTTTAAAAATATTGTTAAAAAAATACAGGAAAAGATTGATGTTGATATGGATTCTATAATTTCAGAACTCCACGCAAAAACAGATATACTATTAAATCATAAAACACAGGTTGAACAAGAAATAGAAAAAATGAAAGAGACATTAGTAGGTGAAAAAAATATTTGCGTTGAAAATTATATTTCGAAAGAATATCATAGTGTAGATGATTTAAAAAAAGATAATAATAGAGAAGTTGAAGTTGATAAAGATAAAATGCGAGTAGGATTCCCTAAAATAGTTGAAATTAATAGTTTAGCATTAGTTCATTTAGATAATGATAAGAAACAAATATTTAAACGAATGGAACTTGCTACTGGTGAACATATGTGGAATTTAGAAGGTGGTATTAATATAGATAATATAATAAGTTCTAATAAAGATTTTTGCGATCAACAATTTAAAAATATTAATGAATTAGAAGCAGCGATAAAAGGTTTAGATAGTTGTAAATTTTCGGATTTAGAAAATTCGTGTGTTTCTAAGGAATTAGAAAAACTTATAAATGATTTAGTCGACTTAAATAAACAAATAAAGGAAAATACCGAAGCATTAGAATCACAAACAGAATTATTAAACTTTAATGATATTTTATCTAATAAATTAGAAAAATATACAACATATCTTACACTAATAAATAATCAACGAAAACGCATTTATGAAGTTACCGAGAAAGAAGTTACAGATGAACAAAAGGCCGAAATAAATCCTAAATTTGAAACATTATATTTAAAAATAGATTTATATTTCGAAAAAATAGCATTACTTGATGATAAACAACGATATGAATTATTAGATGAATTATTAAAAAAATATGGAAGAGATGCTAATATTAGAAATGATGAGAATGATAAGAATATTTATTGTAAATATGGTAATAAAGTATTATGTTGTAAACATAATCAAAATATGATTGAAATGTTTAAGACTAATAAAAATTATGACCTATTATTGGGAGAAACAATAAAATTATATGGCATTGAAGATAAGGGAAAAGTTTGGTGTAATAATTGTGGCAATGAATTATTTATTTCTGACTACGAAACAGTCGAAGGATTTAAAAAATCGGGTGCACGTGATATAACCAACGAAGTTATTGCAGAAGACGAAGAAGAATCATCGATTGAAAATAATGAGTTAGTAGAAACTCTCAAAAAACATCTTATAGAAGATAATACCCATATGAAAGATGTCAATTCTATAGATATTTATAAAATTATGACGGTTTTACTTAATATTATGGACATTAAATTAAATACGAATGATGAATTATCAGTCATTAAGGTGTCGGATGGGTTAATTAAAACCCATATAAAAAATAAAGATATATGGATGGAAACATATAATGGTAAACAATCATCCGTCGATAAAAATTATGAGAATTATGTAAATATTAACACTATATTTTATACTACAGCAAATTTATTTATTTTACTTCAAACAGCTATACCACACTATACAATTAATAAAACACATAGTAAATGTAAAACCAGTTTAGAAGGATTTCCGTTAGATGAAAATGATAAAAATATTAGTGGTATTAAATATTTTTCATGTGTATTAGAACAATTGCGTAATAGTGACAGTATATGGAAATGTTTAAAGAAGATGAAACTCGACTTTGTTTTATTGGATATTGTTAAAAAATTATATAATGACGCCTATATTAAACATAAATACACTCTTAAGCGAAAATATATTAGTGAAACTATTATTAGTCAAGAGGTGGAAGTAAATAGTGGATGGCCTAAATTTAATCCTCCATTAGAACAATTTACAATTAATAAAGAAACCTTTAATAGTGCCGATTTAACAAAGAAACCTAAAAATATAAATGAATTATCAAATTATTATTCATTAAAATTTATATCCGAGTTAGATGATATTATTAATAAAAGTAATGTTGAAAATAATTTATTTTCACCTGCTATATATCAACAATCGTGTTGTTTAACACAAATAAATACCGACTATAATAATTTATTGAATTTTTATAAAAAAGATGTTTTATTAGAAAAATATGTATCTAATAATTTTATTTTAGAAACATTTACAGATGAATTACATGCTAGTAATATATGTATTAATAATAAAGGTAGACAAGCATTGCCAAGTTTTTCTAAAATAATGTTTCCGATAGAAGCGGAATTAGACCAAGAAACACTCACATTTTTATTTGAAACTTATATTTCGAGTGGCGATTTGAAAGGTGAAAAACATAAATACGTTGATGACATTTGTATTTTAACCGGGGAACACCGAGATATTATAAAACAAAAAATTTATAGAAAAGACGAATACTATAATTTAATCCAATCTATTTTTATAAATAGAAATAGTAACGCGTCCATTAAGAATGATAATTTAAATATAATAAATGCCTTAATAGAAGTTGTTGATATTAATCCATTATTAAAATCTAACGTATATCTTAATAATTTTATTGACTATTTAACTAAACATAATACAAAAGAATCTATAACTAAAGGGTGGAATGATTTTAATACCCAATTAGAAGTTGAAAAGGATGAATTAATTGGATTATTTAAAGAGTTTGATAACCATAAAACCAATGATGTTAAAGAAGCCCTTCGCTCATTAGGTGTGTTAAGTAATATACATAAAGAAAACATAATAGTTTTAGAAGAGGTTGAGGCCGATTCATTATTATTTGGTCAAAAAATAGGTATATTGTATAGATGTATATATACTTATTTAAGCGACACTATTTCAAAAATTAAAAGTAATAAAAATGATGAATATATTTCAATACCTACAAATTGGAAAATAGAAAAATCATACATTTCAAATCTTACAACTAATACAATAAATCATAATAAATTAGTATCAACATATATTAAGAGAAAAAAAATAAATAAGACTGAATTAGTTTATACTAATTTATTAAAAATATTAAAAAAATCAACTAAAAATTTAAGACACCTTTTTAGCGAAGATCATATTTATAATTGTTCGTCAATCGAAAAATTTAGTAAAATGACAAATCAAAATTTAAGTTATTTACTCGAATACATATTTATTATAATATTAAAAGAAATGCTTCAATATAAAGTTGCACAAGATTTATCAAACAGACCCTTATCACCCACATTTGGAAATGAAGAATCTATTGATTTAGTAGCATCGCTAGGAGGGTCGGCTACAAAACAACGGAAATCAAGTAAATCTAGTAAATCTAGTAAATCTAGTAAATCCAGTAAATCTAGTAAATCTATAAAAAATGGCGACATTGGCGACATTGGCGACATTGGCGACATTAGTGAAGATATTGATTTAGGATATGATGTATTTGATGAATCTTTTATGACTACATCGATTAGTGAAACCTATAATCTTATTTATGATATATTGATGGATATACATACAAATACCGTAAATAGTGATAAATATACACAATCCAATATTAATGAAAACATCGAAACTAAAAGTGATATTGAAAAGGAAAATAATTTAAAATTTATTGAAGAGCTCGATAAAGAATCGCGACAAGCACTTAAAACTATGATTTTACTGGGAATTGATACTTGGAAGGATTTATCTAAAAAAACTGATAAAGACCTTTTTTTTGATAAACCAGTATCGACACAAGTTAACGAGAGTGATGAATTAATTCCTAGCACCGAAGAACTTAATGATATAAATAGAGATAGAGCTTTAGACGAATTAGGTGAAAATATGAATGAACAACAATATCAAGATTGGTTGGAAGAATATAATAAAAATAACCAAGAAGATTTATTACAAAACGAAGAAGCAGATGTTATTGCCGACGATGATGGCGATGATGCAGGAATGGATGACGATTTTGATGGCGATTTTTAACAATTTAAACAATTATTAGATGAGTGTAATAAAAAATAAATGTTCTAAAATGGTTAATTAACTAATCCATCAAAAGTCTATTTATTTGGTCTTTACGGTGTTGTAATTCTAATTCAGTAACACACTCTAATCTATAAATATCAGTTTTTAATTTTTGTTTATACTCATCTATAAGTTTTTCAAGAATATCATATGCTTCAACATTTGGATATGTTTTAGATCCGTCAGCTACAACGACTTCATCTCCTTCTCCTTCTCCTTCACCTGCAACGACTTCATCTCCTTCTCCTTCGGCTGCAACTAGAACGACTTCTTCGACTTCTTCACCTGCAACTAGAACGGCTTCTTCACCTGCAACTAGAACGGCTTCTTCACCTGCAACTAGAACGGCTTCTTCACCTGCAACTAGTGCAACTTCTTCGGCTTCTTGTTCTTCTTGTTCTTCGGCTTCTTGTTCTTCGGCTTCTTCGACTTCTTGTTCTTCGCCTATTTCTGCTTCTTCGTCTTCGGCTTCTTGTTCTTCGGCTTCTTCGGCTTCTTGTTCTTCGCCTATTTCTGCTTCTGCTGCTGCTGCTGCTGCAGCTGCTGCTGCTGCTGCTGCTGCTGCTGCT
>Ga0206125_10000388_pt1 | contig 57526 bp, 61 predicted proteins | sample Helgoland_Spring_4_FD_148598 | JGI IMG/M metagenome (GOLD analysis project Ga0206125, IMG submission 148598) | Pelagic subsurface seawater microbial communities from Kabeltonne, Helgoland, North Sea - Helgoland_Spring_Bloom_20160331_1 | ecosystem: Environmental > Aquatic > Marine > Epipelagic ... | reverse complement strand
ATAACGATTGTTTTCACGTTCTTGTTCTCTTTCTTTTTCTGCTCTAACTTTGTTGATGTCTGGAATAGGTTTGTCTGCTTCTCTACCAAAGCCTCGGAGTTTAACAACGTTGTTTTTCTTTTCTTCTTCCATAAGTTCAAAAAGTCTACGATGTAAGTGAACTGACTTAGACTTTTGTTCGTCTGTAGTTTCTTTAATCATGCCACGAATCTTGTTTAATGATTCACTGACATAATTTCTATCGTCTGCTGGGTCAAAGTAGTTTATTTGTTGCAAGACTTCATCTATTACACTACCGCTATCAACAACATCTATAACTCTACCACTAGCAAAGTTACCCATGCGTTGACCATGATGATCCATTTCTGGGTCTACGATATCTTCGACATTTAAATCAGATAACACACTGTAGATATTGGCTTCTATTGCTTCTCTACTTTCAAATTCATCTGCATGTCCTTCAAAAGCATTTACTAAAGCATCAATTGCGGCATCTCTAATGATACTTCTCTCTTCACCTTCATTGAAGCCTTGTCTTCTACCGTTTAAGTTTGGTTTATCTGTTAGTGGCATATCAATCATCATACCAACACCTACTTTTTGTGCATCGTGGTTCCAATATTGCTTTGATTGATCTGGATCAACAAATGCTTCACTAAAGTAACCATCGGCGTTCAATTCATCAATTGCTTTCTGTAGATATTCTGGTTTTGGTGTAGGCAGAGCCTCTAGGTACCATTTTGCGTAACTTGGCGATAAATTAGCAGGAAATCTAAGCCACTTTTTTTCCCCGGTAGAAGTAATCATATTTCCCTCTTCATCGTAAGAATCTATAAAATCTACATAATAAACCATTTCTGATGTATCTGGAACATCCTCTTTCGAGTATGCAGTGACGTATTGACCTTGAGTATTCTGGTAAACAAATATTTCCTCTGCATTTGTTTTGCCAAATTGTAATCCTAATGCAAGGATACCGACAGCAAGTTTTTCTTTTAAACCCTCATCTAACTGCTCTGAACTTACAAATGATTCTACTAACTCACCCATCAATACAGAATCTAATATTTGAGAAATCTTTTTTATTTTTGGAACAGTCATTTCTGCTCCTGGATACATGCCCTTGATTAATTCAATCTTCCCTAATTCATCTAATTTAGGCCAAGCATTTCTAATTTCAGTTGCACTTGTCATGCCTCCAGAAAACTCTGCGACAGGTAAGTAATCAATGTAACCGTGATCTGCAAAAGGTTTTAATCTCTCATCTTTTCCTGGATATGATAATAGATATCCCATTTTACCGTCTTTCTTTCTAATCTGATCAGGTAAAGGATGCTCTTTGCGATCTTTTTCACTACGTACAAAAATTAATGCATCTTCAGAAGAATTATAATTCTTAGTAATAATATCTGGATTAAATGGCGAGCCGCCAACTTGCACGAATTTATTTTTAGGTATGCCTGCAACTTCAGTTGCTAATAATTGTTTTACTTTAAACGGGAAAGGTCTTTCTTTTTGATTGTCACTGGCAGCCATATATACATCAGCATCTGGAAATTTAGATAAAGCCTGTTGATACAGTGCTAAATGTCCTGCATGGAAAGGATGAAATCCTCCTGGCAATACGACAATCTTTTTCATATTAATAACTTAACTTAACGAATTGTACAACACCATTATTAAAGTCTTTAATCTTGGCTCTCATATAAGTAAAGTTTCCTGTTATGTTAGTGTAGGCGCTTGTGTTTGCGTTTAGATTAGCAGAGTTGTTTGCTGTTGTTTCCCATACTTTAAACCAATCACCTTCAACAGCAGGCGTTGATGCCAATGATGCTTCAATGATTAAGTTACCAGTAACTTCTGTAAAATTATATGATACTGTTTGTAGGTCTTGATTACCTAAATAATATGCGGCCGCTGGTTGAGCATTGCCTGTCACATCATATGGTTGGGAAGTACCATCATTGTTATAAACAGTTTGAGGTAGTAATGCAAGAATTGTTGACTGTGACATTACTATCCCCTCACTAATTCTACTATAACTGCTTCACCAACTAACTCTTGTGCAACTGCTTCTAACTGTGATGCGATTTCATCAGTTATGATTGGTGCAACTGGTGCATCATCTTTTGCAATTTTACTGAGTTTGATTGCGACCATGTCTTCGACTATTTTAGCCATAAATATCTCCGTGTTATACTAGTATTTATGCTTTTAAAGTGTCTAGTCGATATTATGGAGTATCAGTCGAATCTATTTCATCATCATCAACTATCAATAAGTAATCTTCATCACTAATACTCTCTACTTCAATGATTCCATCATCGCCAACTTTTGCTTTACCCTTTGATGTTACTGCAAAATTAATTTCGCTAGTATCTGGGTCAATAACACACATGACGTTTGCATCTTTGATTTTTTCAAACAAGATTTTCTTACTTAACGGAACTCTGATTAGTTCATCGATTTTTCTTGCTAATGGTCTTGCTCCTAATTTAGGATCATAACCTTTCTCAGCAAGGTATTCAATTGCTTCTTCAGTGAAGTTAAGAGTAATATTGTGTTTCTCCACAAGAGCAGTTTGAAGATCAGAAACAAATTTGATAACAATCTTTTTGATAGATAGTGTATCAAGTTTACCAAACTTACAAACCATATCAAGTCTATTTCTAAACTCTGGCTTAAAGAAGTTCTTCATTGCTTTATCATCTTCACCTACTTTATCTTGGTCGCCAAAACCAATGTTGTTTCTGTCACCATCAGCACTACCTAAGTTAGATGTGAGAATGATTAAACAGTTCTTCATTGATACTTGCTTACCATTAGATCCAGTAACTGTACCTTCGTCTAACATCTGTAAGAAAATATTAAAGATATCAGGGTGTGCTTTCTCAACTTCATCAAACAATAAGATTGAATGAGGTTGTTTACTCAAGTCTGATATTAAACGTCCGCCTTGTACTTGTGAATCACTAAAACCTACATAGCCTGGGGGTGGCCCTATTAAACTGCTTACACTGTGCTTCTCTGAATACTCGGACATATCGTATTTGAGCAGTGGCATATCTAAGTTACTAGACAGCAATTTAGCCAATTCTGTTTTTCCCGTACCTGTCGGTCCTAAAAATAAGAAACTTGCGATAGGTTTAGTCTCGTTACCGATTCCTGCAAACGATACATAAACTCTTTCGATTACGTTATCAACTACATCATCTTGACCATACAACTTACTTTTAATATTAACGTCTAAGTTAGTAATACGATCTACGTTGTCCCCTTTAAGTTTGTCAGCAGGGACGCCTGTGAACTTCTCTACTTGATCTAAGATTAAAGACTTAGTTATCTCTGCGCCTTTGTTCTCTGCTACACGTTGTTTTGCACATGCGGCATCAAGTAAATCAATTGACTTGTCAGGATTCTTTCTGTCATGTATATATCGACCAGCCATTTCAACTGCGGCCTCGATAGCATCTTCTGTGATGTTAACATCATGGAAGTCATTTAATCTTTCTGATAATCCACGTAAAATTCTTTGAGTTGTATCTGTGCTAGGCTCATCTATCGATACACGATAGAATCTACGCATCAATGCTCGATCTTTCTCAAATGATTCGTAGTATTCTTCCCATGTAGTAGATGCAATGACTTTAAGTTTGCCTTTAGTTATTGCAGGCTTAATCATGTTTGCAAAGTCAACTGAGCCATTAGATGTTGATCCTGCGCCGCCCATAGTATGGGCTTCGTCAATGAATAGAATAGCATTCTTTTTAACTTCTAATGCTTGTAGAACTTCTTTAACTTTTTCTTCAAACTCACCACGATACTTTGAGCCAGCAAGTAGACTACCTATCTCTAATGAATAGACTTCATGTCCTTGTAAGAACTCTGGAACTTCTTCATTGACAACTGCTGATGCAATGCCTTCTGCGATTGCAGTTTTACCTACACCTGGATCGCCTACCATGAGTACGTTTGCTTTGAAACGTTTTGCTAGGACATTAATAATATCATCAATTTCTCTGACACGACCTATGACAGGCTCTAATGCATCGTCTCTAGCCATCTGTGTTAAATTAGTTGTGTATTCTTCTAAGACTTCATCTGCTTGTTCTGCTGAAATTACTGAGTAATCTTCACCTTTATAATGTCTTTGCCAAAAATCGATAAAGTTTCCTTTAACTATACCATACTTCAATAGATAATAGTGAGCATTAGTATTGCCTTCTGTCGCAATACTTAAATATAAATCTAATGTAGTGACTGTTTTACGCCCTGTAAACAACACTTGCGTTACACCACGATTCATCACACGTTCTAAAGTATTTGTCTTGCTTGGAACACAATCTGGATCATTTGATTTGATTGCATGAAGTGCATTGAGATAACCTTCTACTTCATCAATCATCATGTCTACTTCTACTCTAAATTGAGATAAGCATTTCTTAAATGGTTGATGTGTAATTAACGCATAAAGCAAATGTTCTATTGTCACATATTGGTGATTATAGGACTTAGCCTTCTCAATGGCTTTAGAGATAATGTTTTCGATTTCTGGCGATGTGTTCAAATTTTTGTTCCTCTATATTTATTTAGTTGTTCTTTAGGTCTTGTATATCTTTATATTTGGTAATTGCATCTATGACACCTTGCTCTATATTAACAGGAATTATTCCTTTTAGCAAGATAATTTGATCGCCAAATTTCCCAGAATGTTGATTAGGCCCTCTTGGATCAGCAATAGGCATTCCTTGTCCTGTAAGTTTGATCTGTGTATTTGGTTGTGTACCTTCTCTTACCTTCACCTTCATTAATTTCCCAGATATTGTTGTAAATTTAATTTCTGTTCCTACAATCAAATCTAAGACAGAAATGTTATGTTCACTTATTAAATTATGTCCTTGACGTACAAAGAATGAGTCTTCATGTACATGAAAATCAATGATTAAAGCAGTATTTGCATCGATAACATTAGGGTATTGAATTTGTTGCCCAGTTTGCACACCTTTTGGAATCGTAACATTAATTACGTTCTTGCCTTGATGTGTGTTTAGTTCTAATGTTTGTTGTCCGCCTGTATATGCTTGTCTCAATGATACTTGTAATGTTGTTCTAAACATTGGCTGACGTTGTTGCTGTCTTCGTTGACCAAAGATATCACCAAAGGGTGAACCAGCACCAAAGATATCATTCATATCAAATGGCTGACTACCTTGTCTGAAACCACCACCGAATGGACTAGGGTTATCATACTCTGCACGTTTGTTTGGGTCACTTAAGGTTTCATATGCTTTCTGAACTTTCTTAAATTCTTCTTCACTGCCGCCTTTGTCTGGGTGATGTTTGCCCGCAAGTCTACGATATGCATTTTTAATTTCTTTAGCATCTGCTTGTTTTGAAACGCCCAGGGTTTGATAGTGATCCATGCTGTATTGTATCAAGTGTTGACAAGAAAGTCAACGGTGGATTGTACCGAACTTAAAGTCCGGCGGCGGCTTGAATGTCTTTGATGTAAGTATCTTTCTCTTCTAACGAGTAACTAGGCTTGACATCTAATCCTGCTTGTAATCTCATTTCATTGAGATCGTCTTCTAGTTCTTCTTCTATTTTATATTCGTTTGGATTAAGAATCATTTTGTCTTGCATTATTTCTACCTCGCATGGGTAATCTTCATCATCGATGTTGATAGTCCAATCTTTAGGATCAATACCAGTTAGTGTTTTTAAGTCTTTTATTAGTTCATAGATTTTTTTAGGTACCCATGATCTTCTGTCTATTTCAACAAATACTAAAAATTTACCAGGTTCAAGTTCCCCTTCACTAACACTTGCATCTAATACAAAGTTGTAACCTCTTTCAAACCAAGAAACTAAATCTTCACCTACTGCGTAAGATTTAACCATAAAGGACAGAGTGATAATATCTTTATCTTCTCCCATCTTAGCGGCGTATTCATCAATGTACAAAGTTGGAAACATTTGATTTTCCATATCTAAGTAATTTAATCCTTCAGTTAGTATAGACATTATATTGTTGGTGCTCCCATTGGATCAATTTCATCTGGCGCCGCAGAAAGTTCTTCGATATCGCCAATATCTGAGGAAGTTTCTTCATCTAAGTCAACATCATATGCATCTTCAATTTCTGAAAGGTCGATTGTTTGATCAGCAAGATCAACTGTACCTTCTTTAATATCATCCATTAAATCGAATGGGATTGTAATCTGCATAAACCAGACTTGATTTTCTTTCATCTTTGGATAACGACTGCCTGATTGAAAGTCTTCATATGAAGTGACTGCTATAGGAACTTCAAGTTGTCCTTTCATCATCTTAACATCACAGCCAATTGCTGTAAGTCTAAGAACTGCTTTAGGATCTGGCATCAATTTATAAGGCCACATAAAACAACATGAACAGTTGTAACGACCTATTGTAGGTCCTTGTACTAACTCACCGTTAATCCAGTTTTTGAATGCATAGATATCTGCATCATCTAAAACTCTTTCAAAATCTAACAAAGTGTTCATTGAACCGTCGGACATATAGATATTTTTAATTGTATCCACAATGCTAGTAAAGTTAATATCTTTGAAAAAAGAATTTGCTTGTGTGGCGTCTGTAAATTTATTAGTCATATTAGTATTTATCTTAAGGGAAAGAGATTATATTTTTAGCGCCATTTCTCTGGTGCATGTATTTATCATGGTTTGCACTTTTTTTGACCACTCAGTGTTTACGTAACCGAATCCAGGTAAATACATGTGAGAAAGAAAGTCTTTCTCATAAATTAACCTTAAAGGAAAAACACATATGAGCAAACGTAAAACTGGAGCACTAAGAAAAAAACATGAACCATTCCGACACAAAGGAGATTCAGACAAAACTTTCTACACAGACACTTCAAAGACGATTAACTTTAACAAGTATAGTAAAAAGCAACCGTCACGCAGACCAATCGAACTAATACCTCAGAGTATAAATCAGGAAAAATATATCATTGCATTAAATGACCCTGAAACCGATATCGTTATGGTCTCTGGCCCAGCTGGAACAGGTAAAACCTACTTAGCAATGTTAGCGGCAATGAAGGCTTTGAGAAGCGGAGAATGTAGTAGAATTTTGTTAACTCGGCCAGCAGTGGCAGTGGACGATGAGAAACATGGCTTCTTACCAGGCGATTTGAACTCTAAGATGGAACCTTGGGTTAGACCATTATTTGATGTAGTCCGCGAATATTACGGACAGACAGAAATCGAATATATGTTGAAGGAACAAATAATTGAAATTACACCCTTAGCATTTTGCCGAGGCAGAAACTTCAAACACTCTTGGATTATACTAGATGAGGCTCAAAATGCGACACCGTCACAGATAAAAATGTTAATGACAAGGATCGCTGAGGGTAGCAAAATCATAATCAATGGTGATGTTGAACAGACTGACCGAATCAGACACGATAATGGATTACTTGATCTCAAACGAAGAATCGAAGAACACAAAGTACCAGGAATGACAGCATGTGAATTCGAACCAAGAGATATTAAGAGACACACAATAATTGAGCATGTATTAAAGATGTATCAATAACAGGCAAAAAGAAAGGGTCGTTAAGACCCTTTCATTTGACTTAAGATTTTGCCCCTAGAAGGTCTTTGTGTTTCGATTAAGTCTACGTAAACCACCCATCATATATGATGCGTATAGTACGATTGGTGCGAATATTAATGCGGTCTCATAAGTTTCTGACAGACCTAATGAAGTAATCATATATCCGTATGCATATATGACAATACCCAATACTGCCATTATTCCTAGACCTGTAGACAAATCTTTTACCATTTCTTTTATTGTATCAAACATATTTTACCTCTATTTTGTTTTTGCTTCTATTGGTGCTTCTTTTTCTAATTGTTTAATGAGTGCAGGGTAAATACGTTTATAGTATGAACACATTTGATCGAATGTAGTATCATGGTTACCACCTTCAATTACACATTTAACTACAGAACTTGTCCCAAAGTCTAGTATAACATTCTTTGTAGACTGATCTGATTTTTTAATCTTCTTTGCAACCTTTACGTGTTCATCGATTTGACCGTTAGGTTTGCGTATAAATTGTATTAGTAAATATCTCATATTAAATATTTATACGATTAAGAAGTCAACTCAACTAAAGTTGCGGCAAGTGATATCTCAGGGATACCTACCATAGGCAAGTTTGCTAAGCCATTTCTGATTATAATAATGTTCGCATCACGTTTTTCATTAGATGCTCCAAACAAGTCTAAGTTGTCATACATCCAACGATAAGTATCTTCGATACGAGTCGGATAGAGTGCAATATACTGCATTAACTGCTGTCTTGCTTCGATAATACTTCCAGACTTAAACAACGTAGTTGCTTCGATTAGAAGTTCATTTTCGCTTTGGCCTTGCTTCTGAGGGGGTGTGAGAGCGCCAGAACCGCTGTTTACCTGCAATTGACTAAGACACTTACGTAAGTCAGGATATGTTGCACGAACATAAGTATCTAAAACATCTAATTCAAAGTCAACTTCTTCCTTCATCAACACAGTTGCTGATCTCGCAGTGAACTCTGATAAATCAGGCTTTGCAATGTGAAATTCATGGCAACGAGATTTTAGTGCAGGAATGATCTTATGGGCATAATTACATGTGAGAATGTATCTTACAGTCTCATGGTATGCTTCCATATCATTTCGTAAAGCCGCCTGCGAGGGTTGAGTTAAATAATCAGCCTCGTCTAACAGCACAACTTTGAACTTGCCGAACGGCATAGTCTGCACAAAGCCATTGATCTTTTCACGTAGCATGTCGATACCATTCTCACGTGATGCGTTGATAGTCAGTACGTCATAGTCTTCTACGCCTAACTCATTGATTAACACTTTTGCAAGTGTTGTTTTACCTGTGCCCGGATCACCAGACATTAACAGATGCGGGAAACTACCATCTTTAATCCAACTTTCGACTCTACCTTTCTGTAAATCGTCTGTAAAGACATATCCATCTACTGTATCAGGACGATACTTTTCTACCCATAACTGATTCTTCATTTATTCCTCTCAAAAACTATTCTAATATTTCCATCTAGTTGACTAGTAAAATCTGACCCGTGACTATAATCAACATCAAACACTATTATAATACAATCTAAATCAAAAAGCAACTCCCTAGTTACCCTTTCTACAACTTCTGTGGTTCTATCAGCACGCCAATTACCTTGCATTGCTCTAAAATAATGCTGTAGTTTTTCACTACTTGCATTAGGATCAGCAGTTAAGATGTCATGCTTATCTATATTATTCATTATATGTCCTACATTAAGAGAGATATATCCTCTTCCTCCGGGCTTAACCATCGAAATAAAATCGTTTACTATTTTTTTCATATCTATATTAGGATAGAAATGTAAAGCGGTTATTGAAAAAACAGACTCAAAATAGTTTTGGTGAGAATCGATAAACGATTGATCTATTGTATCAATGATGTCAACATTTTCACATGACTTATCAGGGTCAATTCCTATAATATTAGGAATATATTTTTTAAATGAATTATCACCGCAACCTAAATCGTAGATAGTAGTTGGGTTTTTTTCTAATAGAAAATTTAAATAATAAAACGGAGTAAGACTGTATTCATTTGGCCAACGTTTTCTATGTTTGCTTTTTGTTGCTAAGTGGAAAGCATTTGGTTGCATTGGATCAAAGAATTTTTCCCAATGCAAATATTGGTAATCTTTAGCAATTGCTTTATATATGTCAGTGTTTATGAAAGAAGCCTTGAAAGCATCAATATCATATGTATTGACATTTTCTTGTATAGACATTAAGCGCCTTCTTTGTCACCGTAAGCCATATTTCTTTGTGGTTCATCACTTACCAACAAGCAATCTTTTGGGTCAACACATCGAATTGTTTTATCGCCTTCTGCATCAGTAATGTTAACACCACGTGTCCATCTGCCATGTGCTACTAACACATATTGACCTACTTTAAGTTCAGTATTTGCTTGTGGCCCGATAGAATATACTTGTGCCCAACGAGGTTTGATCCCTGAAGATTTCTTATCATCGTCCATTAAAATGATACCAGAATCTAATGTTTGTCCACCAAAATCCATAGCGTGTACAATGATTTTATCAGAAATTGCTCTTAGTGTTTTGCACTGAATGCGATTGATGTTAGATTTAAGTCCTATTGCCATTTACTTCTTACCTTTCTTTTTAGATTTTGCTGTTGGTTGTTCTGTTACAATGTTTTCTAATGCCGCTTTCTTAATTGCTTCAATATCAAAGTCTTCTTCTAACTCTGCTAACTGAGCCTCTTCAGGATGTAGTTCTAATTCTCCTTCTCCTCCGAAACTATCTGGAGCCTCATCTGCTGATTTCATTACAAATTCTTCAGGCTCTACTGGGGGAATAGGAGCAATTTCTGCTTCGATAGGTGCTACATATTCTTCTACACTTTCTTGCGCCACTTCTGCTACTGGTTCGACAGTTTCTTGCACTTGTGGTTTTGATTCTTCTACTAATTTATCTAACATAGGAGTTTCAACTGCTTCTTCTTCTTTGTCTGGAATTTGTTTAGAATTCAGTGCATCTAACTCTCTCAGTTGTTTTGGTGATAACGGTGCATTTGGATTAGCACTCGGACTAAGATCAGGATGTTCTGGTCTTGCTTGAGCAGTTTGAGATCCTACTTGAGAAGCATAAGAATCTGCTACTTTATCACCTGCAGTTCTGATGACTTGTCCACTTGCATCAATCTCATCTCCACGTGCATTGACTTGATTTATATTGCTGACTGCTCTAGTTTTTTCATGTTTAGATATTAGGCTTGCCATATCTAATGATCTTCCTCTAGCAGTTTTGTATATTTTTCCCATAATCTTATCCTATTTTAAAAATTCTTCGATGTTTAAATCGTAGTGTAAACTATTTATTCTGTGAATACCTATCAAAAACAAAACAAAACTAGACACACTCGATCCTCTCCCAACTCCCCATACTATATTGTTCTTTCGCATTAAGTCTACAAGATACTTCATGTATTGTAACAAAGTAAAGAGTCCTCTCTTTTCATACATCAACAACTCTTTGCCTGCTCGTTGTAGTTCCTCTTCATGTGTACACTGATCTAATACGAACTTTGCAATATCAAACGTTTTATACTCATCAGGCATAAACCATTGACTCCTAAGAATTTGATCAAAGTCTTCTACTGACACGTTAATGTTTTCTGTTAACTCTTTGACTAAATTAGGTACATTCTCTAATTCTAATGCTGGGTCAAAAGGCACAACTTCATCTACTATAACAGCATGTTTTAACTTAATAGTGGGATTAGTCATATACAAATCAAACAAGTCTTGCTCGTTGTATATAGGCTGTCCATAGTTGTTCTTATTCATGCAACTATTATATATGTATTGAAGTGAGAAATCAAGTATTATGGTCTAATTTTTGATTGGCTTTTTTACCTTTTTTGGAAAAACCCAAATCTAGTTTTTCCCATGCATCATCACTGAACAGTTCTATAATTTTATGATCTTCGTCTGAGTTTTCTAGTTTAGAATCTTCCATACATATTGTAGCACAATTCCACCATTTAGAAGAGTGTTGATCGATAATGTCTTCTGCTATCTCAGATACAGTATGAAATTTGACTCCTTCACTGAATGTTGACCCTAAAATTAAATCTGTTACTATGAGTTTGTTTTCAGTTATCGCATTGAATTTAGTTAGTAATACCATAGAAATTATCTGATCATGTGGTTCGTCAGGCAATGTACAAATATTGATACCGGCGGCTTTGTATTTCTGTATTGCTTTAGACTCATTCTCTTCTATAAACAGACCACTTTGAATTCTATGTGAGATAAAGTAATGAATACGTTCTAATGCAATATTATGTTCTTTAATGACATCAGTATTAACTAACATCGATAATGTTATTTGGTATTGATTGATGTAAAAACCATCTTCAAAATGAATAGCGGTATCAAACAGAAAATCTTTTTCTATTCGTTGAGTCACTTTTTGTCTCCGTCAACATGAATATTATTACCTAAGTCTTGCTTTGCAAAAACTTCATCTAGTTTTTTCTTGTGTTGTGCTTGATAACTAGTAACTGCCATTCTTAATTGATTGAGTAGAGGCTGATTACCAGAAGCCATAGCAAAGTTCATTTTAGTAGTTAAACTTGAAAGTGTTTCTTGTAATTCTTCTAGGCTTTTATTAGATAAGTCGCTTTTATTGATAAAAGGATGTTCCATCAATACCTCCTTAGAACGATTCTAATGGTATCCGTTTCCAAATATCGTTTCCTTGAGTGTAAAAAGTTGCAAGTACAGAACCACTTATTGAAGCATTTGCATTTAAAGTTACATTTGCATCTGCTACGCCATTTGTACGACTAAGACTAACAGATATTAATGTGTTTGCACTAGTATCTATCGCTTTAACATAATATGTAGTATTTGCTACAAGATTTGTGCCGGAAGTAGCAACATTACCAGTAAAAACTACTGGTTGATTTAACCCATAATTAACAACACTTGGAACTGATGCATTCAAATCAATGTAATTATTAGCAAATGTTTGCGCCACATTCGCTACTGTTGTTGTACTATCATATTCACCTACAGCCAAGTATGCATATGCAACTGGCTTGGCTTGCATCGTACCTGTATCTGTTCCTGCGGCAAAATCTCCGCCACCAACTGTAGCACTGACAGTGAATGAAGTATTAGCAACAATAGTTCTTACATAGTAAGTTGTTCCTGCTACTATGTTACCTAAGACAACTCCGTAGAATTGAATCGGCATGTTTAAATAAAATCCTGCTGTTGATCCAGTTGTTAATACATCACTTGCGATAGCAGTTACTGTGACTGGTTGTATTGAAGGTGCTACAGCGATGTCACCGTTTCTATCACCTTGATAACCTGTTGGCGTAATCGCTTGTCTAACTTCAACCTGTGATGTTTGATAACCTCTGTTAATAGGTTCTATTGTAACTGTGTTACCACAGTTTGTAGTTGCAAGTTTGTATTGTAAGTTAGTAACGTTATAAGGAGCAGTTGCTATTGCTAGATTTCCACCAACAAGTGTGTTATTTTCTATAATGTTTCCACTAGCATTAACTGTTCCTGGAAAAATAACATATGCTTCTGTGTTAGCAATTGTAAAGTCTAATGTGATTTCACTTTTAGTTCCAGAAGGTGCCCAACCAGCTATTTGTAATGTAGTGTTGCCTGTAATAGTACCAGTTTGTACATCACCTAAAGTAGCATCTACAACAACTGACCCAGATATCGCATTACCTAAATTATATGTAGTCGATCTAAAGCCTCGCACAGCCGCATTACTGATCAGTGTGTTAGCCATATTATTGTCAATAGCAACACCAGTTAAACCTTGTTTGAGTACGGCCTTGTCTTGCAGTTCTGTAATCTCAGTACTTGCAGTATTTAAATTGTTTTTGATAGATGTGAAATTATCTCTAAATCCTTGAGTGGAGTTATTTTCTCCTGGGACAGGATAATCGACATTGATTCCGTTTGTATTAATTGTACTCATAATTTGTTTGTTCTCTTAATATAGTATTTATCAACGTAAATTAGCCGGATACATTTCCTTCATCGGGCAATATTGTTTTTCTAGGGAATAACACATGAAAATTATCTCTCTCAACTGGATCAAGCGGTGGAGACGCACTAGGTAGCCCTGTCCATGCAGGAGGAACAGTGTTGTTATCATAGTCATATGTCAAAGATTTATCTACTGTTATTCTATCTAACTCAAAGTTAATTTGATTTAATGTATACGGTTTTCCTAGAGGATCTAACCATAATGTTTCGATGTTATTCTTAATCGTGTCAGCAGTGCCTGGCTTACAATATGCAATAACCCAAGCAGGAGTGTATCCTAGCGTTGAACCGTTTGCTTGTTGACTAGTCATCCATTCAGGAAGTAATCTAAAGTCGAATTCTTGTCCTAAATTTTGACCAACCCTTGATCTCATATTTGGTAAACTGTTTGGATATAATGCTTGAGCAAATCCTGGCGTTAAGGCTGTATAATATTGTGGATTGCCGTCAGCATCGTTATCTATGTAACTTGTGTAGATATCCATCTCACTTGTATACCATGGGCCTTTGTTTAATGGAATATCTCTTGGCCATAAAATGCCTTCACTAACACTTTTGCCTTTGGGATTAACCAAGTTGTCTTGTACTTCTGAATATACAACTTCATATACTACTGTGCCTGCCGCATTTTTTGCAACTGCTGTTTTTAATTCTCCTAAAGTAATATATCTCCAATAATGATTTTTAGTAATAGCCGCAACATATTCATCAAAGTCACTTGCATAAATTCCATATGCATGTTCATATACTATACTAGATGCTTTACCAAAATTAGAATCTTCTACTCTATACAAGTCGGCTGTAGGAAAAATTGTAGTGCTAGTTAATAACTGCTTGATAATTGCTCTATCTTCAAGTGAAGGAGCACACTTAATATACAATGTGTCTGTTGGTTGATCGAATTCCTGATCAATTACTAATGTAAATTCTCTTTGAGAAAATACAACAGGATATAACGGAGAGTATGCTTCTATAGTAAAAGTAAATGTAGTTTGATCATCTAATTCTAATAATTCATCTGTGGGTTGATATGCAACTGTACCTGAAATTCCACCATCTGCGAGTACTGTTAAGTTTGGAGGTAGTTTTCCACTAGTAACTCTATAAGATAATGCTACGTCAGATGTTGCTTCAACTGCTAAGATTGATGTTTCACTATTATTCATTTTACCAAGATCACTAGGCGTAATCCAAGTAATAATACCATTGATGTCATTAGCAATAGTCATTTGGAAATTAAAGACAGCACTAGAAACATTAGTAAAGTTTGTCTTTCTAACACTCACTGAAAAACTATAATTATTAATACTATTTTCTGCAATGACTGGAGTTCCTGTTATCCAACCAGTTGTAGCATCGCCGACTAAACCTAAAGGCAAGTTTGCGAATTGATATGTTAATGCATCGCCATCGAAGTCATGTCCTAACATTTTCCATGAAAAGTATTCTCCACTTTGAAACTGTCCCATGAGAGCAGATTCGCTTGGTGGATAAGTGAGATTTTGATCACTGTTAGGGAATACATAGTATCCATAATTAGTAGGATCATTGACACCTACATTAAATGTTGATGGTCTTGTATTGTAGATTGTGGGAACTCTTGTGTTAGCAGGAAATCCAGGACCTCCTACACTTGTTGGTGCATTTTGATTTGCTACAATAATTAAATATGATTGTAAGTTGTTTCCTAAAGCAGATAATAATTCTAGTGTGAAACTAAATGTTTGTACAGTTGGCTCACCTATTTGAATTTGTGGCAAGGTAGTTGTCATAATACCAGTGCCATCAGTCAGACTAAGAATTGTTCCGCCACGTGTCAAAGAAATAGTAAACGTTGTTGAATCTATTATTGAATGCACAAAGTAAGTAGTATTAGATACTAATCCACCAAATAACGATCCTGAAAACACAACAGGTCTATCTATGACGAATTCATCAGTACTTAATACTTCTATCACATTAGATGACACAGATACCGCAGTTGTAGATACAGCAGAGTAATTAATATTAATGATAGGAGCTTCTGGATATCCTCTGATTAAACCTTTTTCATTTATTTCTAAGCCAGGAGGAAGTTTACCTTGTGCTAATCTAATTGTTATTTCGTTAGTAGGGATCGGATTGCTATATTCTACTTGCAATTCTCGCCAAACACTGTCATTAGTATTAAGTATTGTTCCTGTAGGAGTAGTAAATGTAGGAGTAGCAACGCCACTAATCTCTATGCTAAATGCTCTGTCTGCGATTTCAGTAGCATTACTTGCTTCTGATGCTCTTACAGCAAAGTTATATACAGTATCGACACCAACGCTTCCTGGCGTGCCTGATAAGATACCAGTAGTACTGTTTAGTGTCAACCCTTTAGGCAACGAGCCACTTAACACTGTATAAGATAATGTATCTGTCACATCATCAGGAGTTGCTGAGAATGTAAAAGATAAAGGAATCAATGAAGGATATGCACCTATTGATCCTTTGGGAGTTACCCAAGTTGGATGATGACTCATTTGTTAAGACCTAAAGAGTAATGCGTTCTACCATCAACTTTACTTGCTGTTAATGTTTTTCCTCTATTACCTTCTGTATTATAAGTTACATGCACCCAGCCAGAGTCTGGTATTCCTGGCGTGTAAAATTCTAAAATTACTTGATCAAAGTCTGTATTCTTTTCTATCCATTTTGCAAGATCATAATTAGAAACAGTATGTATTTCAATATCTGCCGCTTGACCTTTACAATGCTGTGACTTAGCACTTCCGCCTACTGCTTTATTAAGTGCTTCCCCACGATATCCACTATTAATAATGACAGGTCCAAAATGATCTCTGACTTTTTGTAATACGTTTTCACACAATGCTTTTGCATTTTCTAAATGCTCTTCAGGCATAGAGTTGTCTAAGCCTTGACGTATAGCAGTTTGACTTTTTTCAAACTCTGTTAGTGTAAAATTCTTTGATAATCTCATTTGTTTCTTACCCTTCTTAAAGATGCAAAACATTATGCATATGTTGCGCCAACAGTATACCAATTTGTAGAGTTTGTACAAATATATTGTAATGTTGCACCCTCTGGATGCGTGAATGCATTGTTAGTACCTAATGAATTTATTTCATCACTAGTGTTCGGATATACTTTGAATGAGTTAGATACAGTATTGATTATGAATACTACTAATCCACCTTGAGCAACTGGTAATTTAATACCATTAGATGCTGTTGCTGACGTTACTCTGTTAATTTCAGTTGTTAATGTAAAAGCATCGCCCTGTGAACTGCCTGAAGCACTTACAGAGTCACTAGATGAATGAAATAGAAACGAACTGACTGATGTTATATTTGGTTGTGCGGCAGTTGTTACCGTGCCTGCTAGTGGAGCACTACCTGCTGATGCGGCATATGTTGAGTTTGCTACTACTCCAGTAACATTACCACCTGCTACATTGTTTGCTATTGCCGCAAAGCCTACTTGCCCACCTACATTTGCACCAGTTATATTAGTTAAGTTGGCACCATCACCTGATACAGATGTAAATGTACCACGTGTAGCAGATATATTACCTACAGAAACATTACCAGTTACTGTCAGTGAAGTTAAAGTACCTACTGAAGTAATATTAGGTTGTGCCGCCGTTGTAACTGTTCCTGCTGTTGTTGCAGTAGTTGCTGATGTTGCACTTGATACAGCACCAGAAACATTAGATCCTACTATATTAGATAAACCGCCACCATCACCAGATATTAAACCAGTGTTTGCTGTGATGTTAACTGCTGTAATTAATCCATTAACATCTAACCCAGTTAAAGTACCAACTGATGTGATGTTTCCTTGTGCGGCTGTTGTTACAGTCTGTGCTGTTGTTGCAGTAGTTGCTGACGATACTGCACCAACTACGTTGCTTCCAGATACGCTATTTGCAACTGCCGCAAATCCTACTTCGCCAGATACATTACCACCTGCTACAGCATTTGCTGTTGCCGCGAATGATACTTGACCTGAGACATTTGCTCCTGCTACTGCGTTAGCAGTTACAGCAGTTGTGGCTAGAGTTGCTAGTGCTACTTCACTTACATTTGATCCAGTAATACTAGATAATCCTGCGCCATTACCTTTAAACGATCCTGTTCCTGCTGATATTTCGATATTACCTGCGTTAGTAATAACGTCAGAGTTTGTGTTGAAACTCCCACCTAAGATTAATGAAGTTAAAGTACCAACACTTGTAATGTTTGGTTGTGCCGCAGTTGATAATGGTCCACTTATAACTGGTGCACTAAAAGTACCTGTTGTTTTGTTGAATGTAAATCCTGTATTACCAGCATACAAGCCTGCCCCGTCATTGAATATGACCTGAGTATTTGCACCAGGCGCCGCAGTTACTGCGGTTGACCATGACAACGCACCTGCACCGTCTGTTTTTAAGAATGCGTTTGCAACTCCACCTGTAATTGTTACATTACTTTCAGGTCCTAAGTTAGAAGTACTATTGAAATTGATGTTATTATCGAATCCACCTGATACAGACATTGAGCCTGCAACTTCCATGTTTGTTCCTGTATCTTTAACTTGTACTAAGTTTGCTGAACCATTGATTGAAACTCTGAATGGACCACTTGCATCTACTGTTGCATTACTTGTACCGTTTACAATAGAAGAACCTGCTGATACAGATATGTTAGATAGACCACCACCATCACCAGTAATAAGACCAGTTGTAGTTAAGTTTCCAGCATCGACATTTCCTGTAACATTCAATGATGTTAGAGTACCTGTACTTGTTATGTTTGGTTGTGCGCCAGTTTCTACTGTACCTGCTGATACAGCATATGTTGCATTTGCTACAGTACCTGATACATTAGCGCCAGCAACTGAATTTGCTACTACTGAGAATCCGACTTCGCCAGATACGTTTGCACCAGCAACTGAGTTTGCTATAGCGGCATTAGTAACTTCACCTGAGACATTTGCTCCCGCTACTGCATTAGCAGTTACAGCGAAGTTTACTTGTCCAGTAACATTAGGACCTGCAACTGCATTAGAACTATCTGATGATACTGCATGTGTAGCATTTGCTACAACGCCTGAGACATTTGCTCCTGTAATTGCGGCTAAGTTAGCGCCGTCTCCAGATACATATGTGAAGACACCACCTGTGCCAGACACATTGCCTGCAGACACATTACCTGTTACAGATAATGCTGATAATGTGCCGACACTTGTGATATTTGGCTGTGCCGCTGTTGTAACTGTTCCTGCTAATGGTGTACTGCCTGCTGATACTGCATACGTTGCATTTGCTACTAAGCCTACATTAGCACCTGCAATATTTGATAAGCCACCACCATCACCTGTAAATAATCCTGTGTTTGCTGTAACTGATTGTGCTGTTACAATTCCGTTAACACCTAATGCTGATAACGTTCCTACTGATGTGATGTTTGGTTGAGCGGCTGTTGTTACTGTGCCTGCTGTTGCGGCTGAACCAGTTACACTACCAGTGATTGGTGCAGTTACAGTAAGTCCAGATAGAGTGCCTACTGAAGTAATATTTGTTTGAGCGGCTGTACTTAGAGTACCTGTTAATGTAGTGGCACCAATAATACCTGTATTAGCATAGACATTTCCTGCTACTACATTGTTAGTTAATGTTATGTTATTGCCATCTATGTTGCCATTGCCTGATGATGTGTTTGCTAAGATATAACCGAAGTCACCTGCCGCATAAACCGCAGTAGGAGGCAGATCAATGTAAAGAGATTGACTTGTGTTTTCTATTTTTGCAACTGATAGTGTTCCTGGATTGCTTATCCCTAAATCTAATGTAGACGATCTAACAGTCCAGTTGGCAATGTTTGCAGAAATAACTACGTTGCCTGTAGGTTGATTTACTTGAATTCCAGACCCTGCAGTTTTGTTAACCGATATTACTGCTTGATCACCAAGACCAGCAAATACTTCTGTAAAATTTAACTGAACTTTCTCAAATGCCGAGCGAATAGCATCTGCATTGGGATCGTCTGGGAATGCTCCGAAATCTATATTTCTTTGTGACATAACAATTCTTTCCTAATAGTAGTATTTATCGTTTGGAGATATTCTTTGTTATCCAAAAAAATACCCGACATTGCCGGGTATTATAATAGTAAAACCTTCGTAGTTATTATTTTTCAGATAGGCTGTCAAGTCTGTTTAACATAGTTGCAAAGCCAGATGATGATAAAACACTGCCTTCTTTAACTACGTCAGCACCGTTATATCCCATTCTGTCATCTTGACCAGCAACAACTGGGATAGTTGTTTGACCTGTTGATTTCTGTTTGTTAAGTCCACCAGAGATAACTTTAGTCATAAAGTCAATGTCTTGCTCAAACGAAGTTTCCATGCCATCTTTACCAGCATCGTTAGCCCATTCGTCAAGTTTCTCTTCTTTAACATCTTTATCGTCTTTTTTACCTTTCTTTTTATCTTGGTATGCTTGAAGACCTGCTGGAAGTTTACCTTCTTCTAAATCATCATCTTCTGATACTGCAAATTCTCTTTGATCATCAGTTTGAGTTTCAGTTACAGGCTCGATTGATCCATCTAAACTATCAGCAGATGCATCTTCTGCACCTTCTGTTGTTAAGTTGTCATCGTCATGTTGTGATAAAGGCTGAGTAGGCTCTTCTGATGCTTCTACACCGACTTCTGCTAGTAAGTCTAAAGTTCTAAGATTTTCTTCTAAAGAAACATTTCTGTCTTCTTTATCTCTCTTACCAAACTTACCAAATCTGTCATCTCTACGGTCTTTTTCACTCTGTTTCTTACCAGATTCTTTACCGTCCTTCTCGCCATCAGATTCGTCTTCTCTGTCATCGTAGCCTTGCTTTTTCGTATCCTTAAATTCATCTAACTGTGCAAGTTCATCTAACTGTGAAAGGGTTTCTTCTAAAGATTTTTCTCTATGTTCTTCGTCTCTCTCACCGTACTTACCATATCTTTCATCTCTACGGTCTTTCATTGACTGTTTTTTGTCAGATTCTTTACCGTCTTTCATGCCTAATGACTCATCTTCTTTGTCATCGTAGCCTTGACCTTCATCTGCTCTGTGATGATCTTTATAATCATCATATTCTAAATCTTTAGTGACATCTTCGCCATCTCTACCTGCATGTTTACGACCGTCATATTTTGCATCATGTGCAACTTCTTTACCTGCTCTTTCAGCATGGTCATCCATTTCTGCATCTGATTCTTCTTCTAAATGTCCGCCGTGTCTATGACCGAAGTCTCCACGTGACTGATCTCTACGTCCTGCGTAGTCATCATCTTTACCAGACTCTTTGCCATCTTTCATGCCAAGTTGTTCGTCTTCTCTGTCGTTATAACCTTGGTCTTCATCGACTGAATCGCATCCACAACCTTCATTAGTCATTTTTGATCCACATGCTTCGCACATTTTATGTTCTTCGTCTACTACTTCTTCTTCGTAGTCAACGTCAACAGTTCCTGGTGCTTCTGCATCATCTTCCATATCGACAATACCCATTAACTTGAGCATGTCATCATGTGAACCTTGAGGCTCTTCTGCTGGTGATTCTGAACCATAGAATGATACGTCAGCAACATCTGGTGTTACAACTTCTACTTCAGGATCTCCATAGTTGCCCATGCCAACATCTTTAACGAACTTGATTAACTTGTCTGCTTCTGCATCTGTAGCATTAACACTAACTCTGTCTTCTTGTCCTTCCATTCCGGACTGAACTGAGATGTTAACACCTTCTTCTACAGTCTGACCTTCATTTAATACAGACTCTAGTTCTGCTTCTAATGATTCAAATGTCCAAGCATCTTCATATGTTGCTTCTTTGTCGCCTTCAGTTGATGCATTCCAGTCATACTTGTCATCTAAACCAGCATCTTTTTCTTGTTCTGCTACAGTTTTTGTGAATTCTTTTCCGCCTACAGTGAACTTTTCGCCCTTGCTTACTTTGTCCATTGCCCCTGAAAATGCATTGCCTTCATCAAATTCTGCTTCGTCCATCGCACCGTAAGATGCCATAGTAGATACAACTTCTGATTCAGGTTCTTCATGCACGATTCCTACGATTGGCTCGTTACGAATTCCCATTTCTTTTTCAGAATCTTCATAAGCATTCTTCACGCCACATGCTTCATCAAGACCATGTTTATAGCCTTCGTGGTATGCTCTTGCACCTTCAGAACCTTCGTCATGTGGACATGCATACGACCCTTTACATAAACCATGAGCATGACCCATGTGTTTTGCGGCCTTCAGAATGTGATCTGCGCCTTCTTTTAAGTTTGTTTTAGTATTTTTAATCATAATAGTAAGTTCTTCTTTGTTGCACTTAGGGTGCAGTTGTTGTATTTGTGATGTAGACAAACCTTCTGAACACATAGATTTCACTTTTGAAATACTAGGTAGTTTAGTTGATTTGCTTACTTTCTCTTTTACCAGTTGAGGTGTATCAGCATCGTTGGCTGCCAAAGCGGCGTTTGCCGAGGCGTTGCCTTTTTCATCGTTAGATGAATTATGTGAGCCATCGTCTGCCGGATATTGAGCACCTTCTGCCATGTCTCTATTATCGCCACTTAGTGGAGATGTAAGATCCATTGATGATTCAGGTGGTGTGTCAGTTTCTGCTACTTTACCTTTCCAATCTTTCTTAGATCGTATAGCAAAATTAATTTGTCGTAATTTAGAAGTTTCTTCTTTAGTTCTGTCTTCTTTGCTTTTTAATGCTGAACGGGCTTTTTGCAATTCTGCGATAGTTTTGTCTGCCCATTTACCAGTAGATTTAATCTTAGTGTCACCAGCCCATTTTTCATCGAGTTCTTCTTCGTTTATCTCAGAATCACCCATTGTTAAGGTACCTTTATCAATTGCTTGTTTGATTTGGTTTGCTGTATTTGGATCACTGACTGTGCCGATTGTCTCGCCATCTTGTGTAATATGTTGTGCTCCAGGCTTTGCTGGTTCTAATGAAAGTTCTTCAAAGACATTGCTTAATGTACCCTTAACGATACCAACACTTTCATCTAAATCTGGATCATAGTTATCTGATCTTTGTCTATAGCCATAAAAACTTCCTTCTTTTTCATCGTCTTTCTTTCTTTGAAGTTTTTCTTGGTGTTTTTCAATAGCCTTTCGTCTTTTTGTTGCTTCTGAATCTGGTGCAGTCGGGTTTGGAATTTTTTGATCGGCTTCTGTTAACATAGTAGTAGACTCAGTAGAGTCTTCTGACATGTCATTGAATTGCGTTAAAATCTTTTTAAAGTCCATAGTTAAATCCTTATAGTCCCGCTGATGTTTCAGGCTTAGGAGCACGTTTTACATCAGTAAACGGACTCTTCTGTCCTTTAACTGAATCATCTGTCCAAGGCTTCCAAGGATCAAATGAATCTTTAGTATTCTTTTGATCAGCAGGTAAACCTACTTTACCAACATTCTTTTTCTCTGAATGTTTGTGTATGCTATCTAAGTACTTATCACCATATTCTTCACTCGCTTCTTTTCCATTATCTTCTAATTCAGGTTCGCCTAATGCTGGTGATGCTTGATTTTCGTATTGATCCATTTCATCATTAATACCGTCATTATATGCAGTATTAACCATTCTTACATAGTTGATGTTATGACCTAGTAACTGAGCCATTTGTTGAACCATTGGTTCAGTACATGGGTATGCAAACTTGCATGTAAATATATGTACAGGCTCATTATTTAAATTTGGAAATCCATATGGATTTGCTTGAATTGGTGTTGATTTTGGACCTTTGATTTCAACTGGTGAGAACTTATCTAAGTTGAATTTAAACAACTCCAAGAAGTTCTTGTCAACGTCACCGGCTACTTTAATTGTGTAGTCATAAGTGTGGACGCTTTCTGCGATAAATTGTTTAAGATTTCTCATAATGTTTTGTTCCCGTGTAATATATTTATCATTCTTCTGTATTTTTAGCAGATAAAACTCGTAGTAATTCGTTACGATCCAAGTTTTGTCCTTCGCCTAAAGGAATATTATCGATCTTTTCATCAGCCTTTGCTTGACGTTGATCTAATGTTGCTTTCTTTAATTGTAGATCAATCATCTTTAATTTTTTGTTTAGTTTAGCAGTCTTAGCAGTAATAGCATGATTCAACATATTACTAGCAACACTAAAGATGTCACCACTAAAACGAGAATCTACTTGCATACCTAAGTCCATCAAGTCTTGGAAACTAGTTTCTGCTTTCTTGCTCAGTTCATCCATCTCTCTATCAGATGCTTCTAAGCCTCTAACTGTAGGTAAAGCAGTTTCAATCTTTTCTAAGTTACTTAATGCTTCTTTAGTAACTTCTTCTGCTACGCCTGGAATAGGCTCATTCAATTCATTGTCTTCGTTAGAAGCAATATCAAATAATTCTTCAAGTTTCTTAGTCATACAAGTATTTATCTACTTACTACGACCGTTGTAGAAAAGATCGTCTTCAGTAACAACTCTGAATTGAATGCCTTGAGTTTTGCAATATGCTTGAGCATACTTCCACTTAGCATGATTGATAGCAACAGTAATTGCAGTCTTAGGATTAGTTCTTTTTTCTTCAATGATACTTTGTGCTTTTGGTTTAATTTCGATCAGTTCTGCTTTTTTTCTACCAGTTCTATCTTGGTAGACAATAAAGAAATCTGGTATGTAATTTTTTCGTTTGCCTGTAATAGGATGTATATAAGGAATTGCTATAGATTCACTAGCCCATTGTAACACTTTGTCGTTACTATCACAAAAGATCATAAACGTAAGTTCCCATCCAGATCGATATGTTGGCTTACCTTTGCCTACATATTTTTGTGGATTTCTTACAGTGTATCTGCCTTGTGCGTATTTTTGTCTACGAGCCATTATAGGGCCTTGTTATGCAATGATATTACGTTGTACTGCTTGATTAGGACTTACGACAGTGCTGATTCCATATAATGCAGTTTTAGATTTTAATAGATTTAAATAATATGCCATTTCGCTATTTACTTGCAGACTTGTTTCTACATTAGTTCTAAAATAATCCATAAACACCATGATATCTGTGCCTGTTTGTTGTGCAATTTTAAACAACACAGATGAGAATTTTTTTGCAGTATCTTTTGTACTTTCAGAATTAGGGTCGCCTTTTAATACCCCAACAAAATATGAATTTACTACGTCCCATTCATTGACAGGAACACTTAATGTTTCTGCATAAAAACTATCGAATATTTCTAGTGTGTTTTCTGTTTGTACTACTTCTAATGCCATTTTAACCGAATCCTAAATTTCTAATTATGTTACTTTCTACACTTTTACCAAAATTCTGTTTCCCAGCAGTATTTCCGCCACCAGTCGTATTATCATTGTTTGCGGCTGTGGCACCACCTTGATTAGAGATTTGAATCAATGCTGGACTTGAACCCATAGTAGGTGACCCAGACCCGCTACCATTACCAAATAATCCGCCAGTTAATTTATCTAAAACAGCATCTTTAACTGCATCTTTAATACCGTCTTTAACAGCATTTTTTGCATTTGCAATAACTGCTGATGGATCTAATTGTGAAAGTTTTGCTAATGCTTGTGCTTTTTCAAATGCAGTAGCATTCGGATCATTAAGAATAGTCATCTGTGCTGATGCCCCTCCTAATCCACCGACTCCTTGACCTAATTGTTCATTTGGACTATCTGTGTAGTCATAGTGTGCTTCAAGTCCAAACCCAGTAACTGCATCAATACCTTTAGGTCCATCTTCTTCCAGATTAAATTCTCCAGTATTGTGTGTTACTGTTTCATAATCAATTGTCATACTATGTTGCATTGTTCCCTCAGGCTGATCATATGCATATGTATCACCTGACCAGTTTGTAATAATTGGATTAATGAATGTATAAGCAACGTATTGATTATTCCATAAACCATAAACTGTTATATCTTTGAAAAAAGAAGGTCTTTCTTGTTGTCCTGTAAAAGAATCTCCTCTATATCCATATTGCATGTCGCCAGATAAAGAAGGATCATAGATGTTACGTCTGTTGTAAGTCTTTGTATCACCACTACCTAATTCTGGATTAAATGAATCTGCATAGTAATATTGATAATACGCATTCCACATTGCTGTGATTTGAGATGCATTATCATCATGGAATGTAAAATCTACAGGCTCATATTTAATTTTGCTTTGGATAATACGTTTTCTGTTGTACTGATTCAACGTGTCAGTTTCAAATCTAAAAGAAGGAAGTTTAACTGATTTAACTAGTATTCCATAATTATTAGAAGCAACACCTGCAGGAGGAGTCCATGCGTCTGCATTAATATTAAAATAAGTATGAAAAAGAAATTTAACTTTAGGAGCATTTGAAAACTTATTCGGAATAAAAGTTTTAGCCGCATGTGTATAGTCTCTTAAGTAAACATCACTTAGAAACGCTCCGACTAAACTATCTTTTAGACTAGTAAATGCTGGATCAGCCATATATTTCTCCTATAGTCTTATTTATCTCTTTAAAAACCCCATAAAAAAACCGGGCGAACCCGGTTTTTAAATTTACTCTGTTTGCTATTAACCAGTAGCAGTACCTTGATCTGGTGCTGATACAGCATCCGCGATAGTTCCTGGTCCACCTACTCCGATCAATGCTCCTGCTCCGTCAGTTTGAACAGCATTATCATATGATACTGTTAAAGCAATTTGCACTGCTTCTGATGTTGCATAGTTTAACTGATTGTAGTTTGCTTGTTCTAAGTAGCAACCTGCTAGTTCCCATTGCTCTAAGATTACAGGATCTTTAACTCCATTACCACCATCTAAGATGTCAATGTTCATTGCGAATTTGTAATCGGCTCCTGAAGCAGATGATGCCTGCTCAAAGAAGTCTAGTTGTCTTTGCAACTGGGCGCCAACTGCTTTAGAAACAACGCCTGATGCATCGTCTCTAATGTTAACCTGAAGTGGCTGCCATGAATGTTTACCTGCTAGATAAATCTGTGAATTATAAACAGGAACTGTAATTTTTGCGAACTGTAACTGTGGTCTTGCTACATCAATAACTTGACGTGTCAATGTGACTGAACCTTCAGCATCACTACCAATTCCAAAGTTAGTAAACCCAACCCGGAATCTGTATTGAAGTTTAGGCATCAATAAGTTGACGTTCTCCCTACCTTCTGGTTTAACTGAAAGGTTTTTTAAAGTATCTGAGGCTGATGCCATTTTAATCTCCTAATATTAAATATATCTCTTAAATATATTTATCTTTTTTTTTAATCAAAGAGGCCGAAGCCTCTTTGTATATCTTTTTTACGATCCTGATAACTCACCAGTGTTAAAGATTCTAACTGGAATGTATATGAATTCAGCCGCTTTCACTGGCTCAACTGCTATATCAATCCAAAGTTCGTTTCTATCAATTCTCGCTGGAGTATTGTTAGATGAATCACAAACTACTGAGTAATCATACAGACCACGTTTTGAAACTAAATCAGCAAACAATGTTTCAACTACTGCCGCAATTGATTTTCTTGTTTGAACATCATTTGGTTCAAAGACAAATGGTCGTGCCGCTAATACTAATTGTCTACGTATATAAGCGACTAATCGTGCTACGTTAACTCTATCTAAAGCAGATGATGAATTAAATGAAGTTTTGTTACCATAGTTCAATAATCCTTGACCTGTAAAGAATACCATTGGATTAATAAAGTTTGTGTATAACACATCTCTAATACCAATGCTTGTTTTAATTACTTCAAATTCACCACTTGCTGAATCTAAGTAACCAATGCTTGAAGCATTGTCGATAATACCACGTCTAGTTCCTGCTGGTGCTAACCAAGGATAAGCAACATTGTCATTACGTAAGATTGTACGTGTCATCATGTGAGATGATGGAACTGCTACTAATTGACCTGCTAGATCAGTAGTAATACCTGATGGATAGAATAGACCCATATAAGTGTTTCTAGTTACTAGACCGTCTTCACTTGTTGCTGTAGCTCCTGCCGCGTTAGTTGCCCAAGCCTGAATATCAGTTGCACTATCTTTCAATCTCATTGGTGTATCACCAACGATGTAAGAAGTTTCACCTCTATCAGAGTTCAATGTAACCATATCTGGTTGTAATTCAGGATAGTTTGGACATGCTTGTAAGTTGAAGTAGTTATCTTCATCTCTAATAGCAGTGTTAGATGCGATTGCTGATCTCATTGATGTTACCACCATTGCTCTTTGAGCCTTACGACCTGCGTACATAGAACCGTCTGCTTCTAAACCTGAAGCAGTTACCCATGCATCTTTTACAGTTGGTAATGCTTTGTTAGGGAATCTGTCAGCATTGAAGTAATTAATTCTGTATTGCTTGACATTGTACCCTGAACGTCTCATGTTCCACATCAACATACCTACTGGGTAGTTTGCTGTATTTGGAGCATCAACGTCTAAGTAATCACTTGCTAGTAATGATACGATGCTTGGAATAGGATCGTTTGCTGGATTAGTTGTTCCGTTAGTTGCCCAACGTGCATCTGCAAATAAGATACCATCTGGTGAAGTTTGATCACTCTTATCGAGTAAGACCCACTTATCAACTGCTGAACCACCACCAGTTTGCTGTACTGATTCCCAACGAGATAATGTTGGATAGTTTTCTAAGTCTGAGGTATCTAACCAAAGATCACCGTATGCTAATGCTGTGCCGTCACTTTGAAGTGTAGGCTCACTAGCAGATACGAGAGGACCTTTAGGATCAGTTGTGTTTGCAACGTTTGTGTTAACCATGCCGTTGCTATCATAACCTTGATTTCCGTATCCTTTCCAACCTGTTGATGTATTAACCATAATATCAACTTGATCAGTTGCTGTGTAATACCAGTTAGTCATGTTAGTTGGGATTGCAGTTGGTGCACCTTCATTCGCTGTTAATGAATACGCTCCAGTTGTTGTTAATGAGAATTCTCTCCAGTTAGATAACTGAACTGTGTACATATCTGGACCATTACCTGAATACCAAGTATAAGCATCAACTGCGCCTGCAGTGACTTTTGTTATAGTAACTACTAAGTCATTTGCTGGAGTTGCTCCGCCAAAATCTACGCCTGAGAAAGTAACTCTGTCGCCTACTGCATGTCCTGTACCTGCGCCTACAACTGAAATTGGATTAAAATCGTAGAAGCCATAGTTATTTGTTACAGCAATTTGTAATCCTGTACCTGAACCTGTTGTTGAAGCCTGTGTGCTGTTAAAGGTAATGTCATTTCTGAAAGGACCTTCTTTAGCACCTACAGTAGTAGAGAAATTGAATCCTGCTTCTGCCCATAAACCAGATGATGTTCCGTCTGCTTTATAATCATCTAATACAATAACACCACCTGCTGTGTGTGTTAATGAAATAGTACCGTCATCGTTAACTGATGCAGATGTGTAAGGTATGTTCGCCGCTGACCATGCAGTTACGAAATCTGTAGCATCTGTAGCATCTGCTAAGTTGAATGGATATGAACTGCTAAGTGTAGAAACACCTGGTGTTGAAATTTGAACTCCTGCAACATATGGTCCTGTAGTAAAGTCTGGTGTAGTATTTGTTCCTTTAACTACAGTTGCGCCTGTTGCTACTCTATAGTAGTAGTAAACAGGACCTGCATTAAAGTCACCATCAAAGCCATACTGAGTATAAACACTACCTGCTGGTATTGCTCCGCCACCTGTTGAGTCTGCTGAATAGATTTGACTCCAATCAGAAGTTGCGAATGACTGAGTTTTTGCAGTCCAAGATGCAGTTGTTGAGTTGTATGAAGAGATTACTGGTTGTAATCCTGTACCGTTAACTTGAATCCATGTAGAACCTGATGGTGCTGGATAATCTTGTGCGGAACCCCAAACTGGTTGTTGAGCAGAAGTTCCATATGCAACTCTTGGCTGATATGAAAGTTGAGCCGCCGCCGTATAACCTAAGTCAGTCATTATAGTACCAGTAGCATCATGCAATCTTACGAAATATGCATTTAAATTAATATCGGCACTGTTAGGTGTTCCACCTGTTTGAGCAGAATAAATGTTAAGTTTGCCATTAGAAGCATCTGCTGAGATGTATTCCCAGTTAAGAGAATTAATGTCTTGTGCTAATTGACTAACAGTGTTGTTTGGTGCCGCCGCAACTACGAGAGAAACAGTATTACTACCGCCTGCGCCTAGTCCACCACTAATTGAAAGTTCAACTGTATCTCCTTCAGTCAATGTTGGGTTAGCAGTTGGTGTTACAAGAGTAGCATGAGAGTTCATCCAAGGAACTGATCCTAATTCTACCCAAGCATTTGAACTATTTTTGTACCAATATGTTTGATTAGTAGTTGATGTTGGAGAATCATAAGTAGGGATAGCAACGATTGCATAATCACCGATGTTACCAACTGATGATAGTGGCTGACCATTAGATACTTGAGTTGCTAATGTAATTACGATTGGAGTTGGTGCAGTAAATGCTTGAGTTGTCGCATTCCATACATTAAGTCCCCATGTAGAATCAGTAGCATCTAACCAGTAAGCGCCATTTGTTGGTGCTCCAGTTGGACGACCTGTTGATCCGACTAAACTTGCTAGATCGATATCTGCTCTTAATGCATATACTTGATTAGTAATGCCAAGTGCTGAATAAGCCGCTAATAATCCATATTCATTTAATTCATATCCTTGGATTGGTGTTCCTGCAGATGATGAGTAGAAGAATGGATTACCATATAGAGTAACTAAGTCTCTTTGACTTGTAATTGTATATAGTTTACCTGCATTTGCAGAAGTTGTTGCCGCCGCTGTTGCAGTTGATGTTGGATCCGCTTTGTTTTCTGCTGTCGCAAATAAGAAAAACGGAACTGATGCTGGTGCTCCAGCAAGATATTGACTTTCGTCAATAACTGAGACTTGTACGCCTGGTGATGTTAGTGCCATGATAATATTCCTTTTGTATGATTTTGAGGGTTACACCCTGATTGTTTTTTCATACTATTATTTATCATGTATTACAAAAAACAACGGATTAAAAAAACCTTTGAAGGTTTTGAATAAATAACTGCATGGAATCAACGAGACCTATCTGTCAAATTTGCAATAAAAACGTTTGTGCTGTTAATTATATAAGAAAAGGCATTAGACATTATAGAAGTAAATGCGATGCATGTATTCACCCAAATAAAAAACCAATTTTCTTGTGGCAACAAGCAGGATATGAAAAACAGCCTAACTGTTTTTTGTGTGGCTTTAAAAGTTTATACTCTACACAAATGACTGTCTACCATATAGACGGCAAACCTCGAAACGTAAACTTTACTAATTTAAGAACAATCTGTTTAAACTGTATCGAGGTCGTCAAAAGAAAAGAAATAGTCTGGGTGAGAGGAGACTTAACTGTTGACTATTGATTCCATTGCTTTATGCAAATCATCAATCGTGCCGTCATTCTTAATAGTGTGATCGTAATTTAATCCTACACTACTATATTCACTAGCATGAATATTTAAATCAGTTAATCGTGCAAGTGCTTGAGGATTTCGAGTGTGATTGTAATCCACAGCATCTACGATCCATTTAGGATAATCACCTCTTTCGACTCTGATTGTAGTTCCACCTGCATTTTTAATTGCATCGACTTCATTCTTAAATCGACAATCAGTTATAACTACATCATCTTGTATATTACGCAATTGATTTTCTACTGCTGATACCCAGATGTCATTATGAAATGAACGTCTGCCCACTTCAGTTCCCCAATACTGCAAGACCCAACGAGGAGTCAGTTGAGGCATGTCTAATCGTTTCGCCCACCACTCATCAACTTCTTCTCGCCACTCTCTGCTAGATTGTGTTGTGCCTTCTAGCATTTCTCTGTCCCAGCCAAAGATTGCAGATACACAATCCTTCAAGGGACCTGCATAACTCAGTTTTTTAAAGCCATGAAATCGAATAAGATAATCTGCCGCAGTATCTTTACCACTGCTGATAAGTCCTGTAATGCCTATAATCATACGGAATAGTCCTCTAGTCAAGTAATCACTATTATAAACTATACGGGAGGGAAAGTCAAGTCTTTTTGGTTAATATGAGCATCATAGGGTAAACAAAAGGCTCTCAGAAGTTTATCCTTATTTACATGCTTAAAAGGAGGACATTTTTGGTATAATAAATCCCATTCACGGGTTAAAATCTTTTGCCATTGTGCATGATTATGTTCTATATCTTCCCAAATCTCTTGTCTACGAGAGTGTGAGTTTTTTAAAAAACTAACTACTCTTTCATATGCAACTGTTATATATTGCTCTAAGTCTTTATCATCAACAATTAGATTATTAGGGTGATTAGTATATTTTCTAAAAGTTCTAAACCCTAACGATTCTAAATGTCTATCAAGCATGTCATTGCAACTTATGCCTATGAATGGCTTTTTGACTGCTATTGGTTTCCAAGTTTTTTCTGTCACTGAAAAACTCTGAGAATCTTCAGGATAATTTTCAGTAAGAATTTGTCTCCACCAAGTCTCTGGGTTTATGATAAGTCTAGCATCATTGTATGCAGGAGGAAAAACATAGTTAGCAATGTCAAATGAATTTACATGTTGTTCAATCATTTTACTGAATTGATCGCCTTCAAACTCTTTTGCAAAAGTATGATACAAAGTTTTCATCTTAGATAAATCTAAATCTAAATCATAAAGTTCATTCATCCAATCTATCAAACAATTATAATTGTCTTCTCTAAAATGTTCATTTGTTTGGTCATTCAATCTGTAAGTTAACGAGTAGTCCAAAACATCTAATTTATTTTCTGTATGAAATTTGTATAAAAGAGGAAACTTGTGAGGTCTATTGGTTATATCTCCAATCATCCAAACTGCTTTATTGTAATTAAAGCCTAAATTAACTTCAGCCTTTCGGAACCAAGTGTTATCATAAGAATTGTCTATGCCAATTGCTTTTTCTTCTGTGCCTTCAGATCGTAATAAAAAGTAATTGAGTCGAACACCATAAGTAGGGTAATGATCTGTAAGACTTGTAAAATTAATATAAGTGTTTTCATATAAGACATACACTGATTTTAAATTGGGAAATAAATTGCTAGTTTTACAATAATGAAGACAATCTTCTATCCAAGATGTATGATTACTGTTTACTTGAGGTTCAAATAAAGCGAAGCCAATAACAAGATACTCAATATCATTTATTACTGATTGGTCAACTGGTGTATCTAAATGACCACGAAAAGGTTGCAATGGATTATTAATTGCATGACCAAAACTTGATTCAGTAGTATCACAAGAAGTCAGTAATGCCCATATATTATCATGGAGCAAAATGCTTCTTACGTCATTGTTTAAATTGTCAATTATCCTTGAACCCAAGTAAGAGGCTGTGAATAGTCAACGTAGTCTCTGAGGTCTTTAAGGCATCTTTCTTGTTCTTGCTTACCTTCTGCTTTCATAGCCGCCCCGTTTAGAGCAGTACCACCACCTGGACCTGCAACTGTTGAGAATTTTTCACGTGCTTCACCTATAATTGTTTTAAGTGTTGCAAGTGTAAAGTCATACATCCATGGCGTGATACCTGGATCTTGTAGTAAAGTTGTTTCTGGTCTAGTAACATCAGCCCAAATAAGAATTTGTTCACCTGAGCCTTTAAAGTCTCTGACAAATCGAATTGTTTTAGTGACAGGATCAAATGTGTAGATAACATAACCACCAAACATTCTAGCGGCAAGTTCTACATAACCTGCATAGAAGTCATATGTTGCTAGTCCACCTGCATAGTTATAGTTTAACAAGTAAGTGTTTAGAATAGCAGATGAGAATGGATCAAATGACGATGCACCTGGCCCTGTTTCAAGTCCGATTGTACGTCTGAAACATTGTCTGACGTTAATGAATTCAGTTGGCAGTGTATAAGTGTCTTGGTTTTTGTCTACTGTCAGCAGTGTATAAGATTCTTGCACAGAGTTTTCTGCACGTTGTCTGTAAGTTAATACTGAGTAGTTGTATGCTTGTTCATAATGCTCTGGATCTAATTCTAAATCAATGATCCCTTCACCTAATCGGAAACGCAGGTTCTCAAACATGGCCTCTTTTAGTTGTTCAAGGTTTCGATTGTTTGGTACTGCTAGTTCGTTTGCGGCCATAAGATAAATTCCTGTTATGAGTATTTATCTTCTTAGAAAGCCTTTAAGATAATAAGAGAATCATTAAATCTACCAGTTGGCTTAATACCTACTGCTTTAATCTTATCAAAGTAAGTTCTAGCGGCTGGCTTACTTCCTGTAACTTCTTTAAGTTGCTCTTTAGGTTTACGTAAAGTCTTAATTGCACTCTTTGACTTGTCGAATCCATGCAAAGTGTTACCCTTTACAAACATTTCTCCACTCATTTCATCTGCAACGTAGTGATGCAGTTTTCTTTTTGTAGTATCATAGACCCATGCTTCTTTACATAAGTGAAGTTCTGTTGGTCTAATGCTTTCTAGTTTGAGTCCAGTTGTTTCGCACTCAAAACGTTTTTGATACTTTAACTTCATTGTTGCTTTCTCAGGAGTGATCGGCTTAGTCTTACGTTTAGCCCTAGATTTAATCTTAAGTGTAGCATAAGAGTTCAACACGCCATTTACTATGTCATAAAGACCAATAGTTGCTTTAAGTTTCTTTTTACTAAAGTGACTATATGCTTCAACTAACTGTTCATCTTTACCTTGAATTACTTCTTTAAATTCTTTTTGTTCTCTTTCATAGGTTGAGGTCAATAGAGGAATATGATTTGCTAATGGATTATACTTATGTAAAATTTGTAAGACTTTGCTTTTAAACTTATCGTCAATCTTTATCTCATCTTCAAAGAACTCATCCATAAGACCATCGATTTCTCCTCCAGCCTCTAGTAATTTCTCTTTCATTATATCTTGTATAGAAGGACGATTAGGTTTGTCTTTTGCTTTTTCTTCTTTGACTTGAGCAATCAATTTACCCTTTTCTAGCCATTCATCTTTGAGTTTTGCAATGTGGTTAATATGATTTTCTGGCATGTACCCCACTTTATCTAAAAACCAAACTGAGTTTGCAGTCCCATTAAAGTTCCAATCTGGATTTCTGAGAATGATTTCTATTTCTTCAGCAGACCAGCCTGCATCTTTTTTGATCCATGATTTACAAAGAAGCAATCTTTTCTTATCGCTAATTTCAGTTCGGATAAAGTATTGGGCATCTTGGAATGCCTTTTCTCGTGCATCTTCGTCAGTGATACCTTTATACTTTTCCCATTTAGGTTCAGGCGTGAGATAAACTGTTTTTACTTTCCGTCTAGCCATTTCGTCTCCAATTTTATCTGTGTCATTTTGAGCAAGATAGAAGTATATAGCATTTAAATCTAAAAAGCAATATTTTATTTACCCAATTGCCCAGAATTTGTACAATGAACCGATTCCGATAAATATAGTTATGCCAAGATTATCATTATACCGTCCCGAAAAACAAAGTGACTACAAGTTTATGGACAAGATCATTTCCGAACAACTAACAGTTGGCGGTACCGATCTGTACATTCATAAATATTTGGGACCAGACGATCAAGGTCCATCAGCAGACTTTACTCAGCCTCAATATGATAAACTAGAACCGACAAACATACAAGATTTGCTGTTCTTAGAGAACAGAGATCGTAAATATGCCAAAGATATATATCGATTACGAGGGCATTATAATGTACAAAACTTAGACTTTGATCTCAGTCAGTTTGGCTTATTCTTAAGTAATGACACTATTTTTATCACAGTTCATTACAATGACATGATTGATATCTTAGGTCGAAAGATGATGGTAGGAGATGTTATTGAATTACCTCACTTACTAGATTATAATCCTCTTAAAGAAACTTTCCCAGTTGCATTAAAAAGATTCTATCAGATTACAGATGCTAACTATGCAAGTGAAGGATTCTCACAAACTTGGTATCCACATATGTGGCGTATCAAATGTGAAATGCTAGTAGACAGCCAAGAATTCTCAGATATTTTAGAACAACCAACTGACATAGACAATTATCTTGGTGATTGGGATAAAGATAAAACATACCCTGCAGGATATGTTGTCTCATTCGGTGACAAGAATTACAAAACACTACAAGAAGTACCAGCAGGCACTAAACCAAATGCAAGTACACCTGATCTATATTGGGAACTAGATGTAACAGATACATTAAAAGATGTACTTGGTCGATACAATGAAAATGTTCGTATCAACGATGCCAACTTAAAAGAAGCAGAACGAATTGTACCAAAAGCAGGTTATGATACATCTAAATTATATGTAGTACCTGGTTATGGGGTATGGGAAGAGAACGGTGTTAAATCTAACAAGTACAATCAACCAGCACCGCCAACAGATGTTCGTTCATGGATGCCTGGTAATAATCCACTAAGTGGTACTGGTTCTGTCGTTACAATGCGTAGTGACAAATACAAATATGCATCATCTGGTATTAGAATACCAAAAGAAGTGATGGAAGTCATGCAGTCTAAAATTAAAGACAAAGACATTGACCTTGAATCAATGATTGATAAGTTTGTACAAGCAAACTTGTCTATACTGACAGAAGATCCAGAGATGTCTCCGACAGGTTCAGGTTCAGGTCAGATGGAAGGCACAAAAGTCTTAACTGTAGATATCTCAGGACCTGTTACAGGTCCATATGGTACTGCTGACAACACTTACGCAACAGCAGACCAAGATCCAGATGCATCAGGGTTCACAGGTACTGAGCCATATGGTCCAAATACAATGGACTATCGTGCTGACTGTGATCCTCGTTTTCAATACATAGCAAGATCAACACCACGTGACTTTGGTTACACATCGGGTTACTTAACTGGTGATGGTACAGCACCAAATGGTCTACCTGCAGGAGCAGGTATTGCATTCCCAGCATCACCAAATGTAGGTGATTATTTCTTAAGAATAGATTATTCTCCAAATGTTTTATATCGTTGGTCTGGTACTCTTTGGTTAAGAGTTGATGAAAATGTCAGAACAACTACAGGCTTTACAGCAACTGATGAATCGTTACAATCTGGATTTATTAATAACGAGGCTAATATTTATGTAAATAACGATGGGGCAAACGTTTCGTCTGCTCAACCGTTAAGTTCTTTGTTAGACTTAACACCTGATGATAATCCACCGAGTGACGGGACTTAGAACTTATGGCACAATATTTTTACGATAATCAAATAAGAAGATTTCTTTTACAATTTTCTAAAATCTTTAGTAATTGGTATGTTACTAAAGGAAAAGATCCTAATGGAAATGATATATTAGTTAGAGTGCCAGTACAATATGGCGATGCAAGTAGACAAGCGGCAAATATTATTGCAAACAATTCTGCAAGTAATCTTCCTTCAGCACCTATGTGTACATACTTTATCAATGGACTAGAGTATGATCAGAGACGCACACAGGAGCCCTTCTTCGTTGAAAAGCAAAACATTCGACAAAGAGCATACGATGATGGTACCGCTTCATATGAGACAACACAGGGGCAGGCCTTTACAGTTGAAAAACTAATGCCTGTACCATATACATTAAGAATACAAGTTGATTTTTGGACTACTAACTACAATCAAAAATTAGAATTGATCGAACAATTAGGAACATTGTTTAATCCAAGTTTAGAAATTCAAAGCACTGATAATTTTGTTGATTGGACATCATTAACAGTTGTATATCAGGACGGGTTAACATTCTCATCTCGTTCTATTCCTGTAGGAACAGGAAATCCAATTGATGTGATGACTTGGAAGTTTTATTTACCTATATGGTTAACAACATCTTCTAAACTCAAAAAATATGGTGCAGTTCACAAAATCATTGCTTCTATATTTGATGGTAAAGGACTTGAAGCAATGCAAGATGACAATTTGTTATTAGGCAACAGACAAAAACTTTCACCATATGGTTATAAGTTGTTGTACATAGGCAATACAATACAATTATTGCCACAAGATTCAACTACAGCAGATACACCAAATACAGATTTAGATGTCCCAGTAAATCCTGACACGGATTTATATTGGACATCATTGTTAAACATGTACGGAGCATATCAACCTGGGATAACGCAATTGTGGTTAGAAAATCCATATATGGAAAATGAAATTGTAGGTACGATTGTTGTGAATCCATTAGATGATCGTTTTTTGATTTTTGATGTTGATCCAGACACATTACCAGCAAACACATTAGAGCCTGTAACAGGAGTAATCAATCCACAAATCACTGGACCAAATGCAGGACTACCTGGAGCAACACCTGGAACTAGATATATCTTAGTAGATGATATAGGTTCAGATTCTGCATCATGGGGAATAGTCATAGCAAGTGTAACTGGTCAGTCTACAACGCCAGAAACAATTAATGCTACTGATATGGCACCAGGTGTAGAGTACATGATTGCGACTGCTGGTACAACTAACTATGCTCAGTATAGTGCGGCTGACAACAATCCAGGAACTGTTTTTACAATGAACAATGTTCAGCCATCAGGATCAGGCACAGTATATATAGTTGAAGTCATTGATAGAAATATTAATGACATCATTGAATACAATGGCACTCTTGGCAAATGGTTTATTGCATTTGATGCAGATAAGAACGAAGCCGAAGTTGAGTATCTTACTAATTTAGCGACCCAAATTCAATATAGATGGTCTGCAACTCCAGAAGATTCTGACGTAACCCCTGCACAAAAAGGTCAGTGGATGAAATCTTATGAAGGCTATTATGGAGAAGGTGATTACAGCATAGTTATTTAAACAGGCTCTATTTGCCTAATAAATAACTGCATGATCATTATTAATCAATCTGCTGGAATATTTTTCTACAGCAAATCTACGCAACGGTATCTTTACTTGTTAAGAAACGAGAATAAAAATCCTACGTGGTCTATTCCAGGAGGCAAGATTGAGAAAAATGAAACACTGCTTTCTGGATTAAAAAGAGAATGCCAAGAAGAAATTGCATATTGGGAAGATAATTTTAAATTAGTTCCTATTCAAAAATTTGTCAATAATACTTTTGCATATCACACATTCTTTTGTGAAGTAGATGAAGAATTTTCCCCAATTCTTAATGACGAACATTGTGGGTATGCTTGGGTCGGAAACAATAGATATCCAAAACCATTACACCCAGGTTTGTTCTCAACAATTAACATTGACACTGTTGTAGAGAAACTAAAGGCTCTACAGTCTCTGTAAACATGCTCTTAGAGCTTCGGAAAGACGTTTTGAGAGACTTAATCACTATTGATGGGTAAGAATATAGATATTGATCTAATCGATGCTGAGATCGATTCTATGCAATCTGGATAAATAATACTATGAGTAACAGAAAAGGCAAACCAAGCGTAGGAGATTACATAGAACATTTTTGTTCTTTGAACGGTAGATTTGAGGGTATTATTACCGAAATATTATCTACCCAATTTATATATGAAACGCCAGAAGGTCATTCAAGGTTCTGTTTATATAAAGAGAATTGGAATTACGCCAATTTATCAAATTACACCCAAAAAGAAAGGGACTAGGTCCCTTTCTTTACATCACTCGATGTTATTTATTTGTGCATGATAAACTGTTCGATTCCTGAATAGCCTAAACCACCAAGAACAAAACCAGCTCCGATAAGCATCCATCTCCACTTTTCTAATCCAGCAATTTTATTTGCCATCTCTATGTGTTGACTTACATTAGTTGCTTGAAATTCTCTCAATAAACTATGTGTACTATCAGTATGCTTGTCTAACTTTTCTGACACTTCTCTGACATCCGCTTTAACGTCAGCCAGAGATGCATCAAATTTTGAATCTAAGTTTTTAAATTCTACTTGAAGTACGGCTATATCAGCATCGTACTTCTGTAGTTTTTGTGCGTTAGATTGTGCCATCTAGTTCACCAACTCCCTTATGCTGAAGGAAGTGTGATAACTGGTTTTGTTGAACCAGCTAGTGGACTACCTGCGATTGTTTCAAACGTTGCCTGCATTCCAGTCTGAGTAGTTGCAGTTAGAGGTGATCCGCTATCGTTATCAAATGGTAAACCATTTACATCAGAGATAGATTCAATGAAAGTAGTTGCCGCATTGTCATATGTACCTTCAATGCTCATTTCACCTGCAAGTAAATCTGCTTGTGCTTTTTTAACTAAAGTACAAATTCCTGTTCTTGTTCCTGCCGCATTGCTTACTAAGTATTTTCTCTTACCTTTTTGACGTAAGAAGTAAACTGTTTCATCATTAGCACTAATAACTGAAACTTCATTTTTAGTGGCGTTGCTGACTGCACTTAAGTCTAATTTTTCAATGTTTGCAGTTGATACAACAGTTGTTGTTGTCAATGCTAATGCTGGTCCACCTCTTGATGCTGAAACACTGAAAGTTGTTCCACTATCAATTGTTTTAACAAAGTAAGTAGTACCTGCAGTTAATCCACCGATGTCTGCACCAAAGTAAATTGGAGCATCTACATCAAAGGCTGCTGTTGCAGTTACTGTGATTAAGTCTGTTGTTGCATCTGAACTTGCTGTTGGTGTTGACACTACTGCTAATGCAGAGACTGTACCTAATGGTACGTTACCACCTGCATATGATACTGTACCAGTACCTGCGCCAACGCCTGTTGCTACGAATACTTCACCTAAGTTAGCACCTGTTGCACCCATTGCGATCCATTGTGCTTCAGTTGTACCAACTATGTTGTTGATTACATAAGCAACGCCAGTAGCTAAGTCGCCTACTGTGAAAGGTGTGTTGTCACTAGCGAATGAAAGTTGTTCGCCTACTGATACGTTAGTAGTAAAGTCTGCATCTTTGTCACCATATACATCAGTTGTTGATACGTCAAACCAGTATTTGCCAGGTGCGTTAACTGGAATTGCGCCAGATGCAGTTAATTGTTTACCTGTTTGTGCTGTGTCTCCACCGACTACACCCATGTCTTGTGGTGTGTCTGATGGATAACCTTCTCCAACTTGGTTAAACGATAAGTTTACACTTCCGCCTGTTGTAGTTGTTAATGTTGGTGAGACTTGAGGTTGTACTGAAGGGTCAGAATTTAATGCAGTAAAAGTAGTTGTTGAAAGTACTTCGTTTACAAAGTAAGTTGTTCCGCCAGTTAATCCACCTACTGTTGAAGTAGGTACAAATCTGTCACCTTGTGTTAATCCAGTAGTAGAATCTACTGTGATCACGTTTGTTGTCGCAGTCGTATCGGATAATACCGCTAGGGCTGAGACCTTTGCTATTTTTAATTTATTCGCCATGTTATTTTCTCCTAAGATTTAGTTGACGTTCTAGGTCACACGTTCGGTGGGAATAATCACCGCATGAGATTGTTTATCGAACTCGACAAACGAGAACAATCATATGTATTTATAGTTTTTACGTAAAAAGGGAGTTTAGAGGCGACCGACTGCTACTTCAATAATAGATAATTCAGCATTTGTTTTATCTGCAATTGCTTTACCTAAAGTCATGCCAGGATGCATAATAGTAGCAACATGATACCAAGCAGTTGCACCGCCTGCACCATCACTTACCATAATATCACCTTTTTGACAAGTGCCTGTTACTTTACATGGTACTCGACCTTGTAGTGCTACTGCAACTGGGATGCCTGTTTGAGATTGATTCATAATATATGCTGGGTTAGTTGATACGATACCTGCTACTCGTCTACTACCTTTTTCATCCGAGATATGTATTTCTTTACTACCACCGAAACATACTACAGTACCCGGTTCATAATCTTCTTCACCATCGTAGTACTCAGCCAAGTCAGCATATGTTGATTCTAGTCTGGATCCTGTCGTTAGTGTCCAATTACCTGTAATTGATCCTGCTGTTGTATTTGCACCCGTTGTAAGTGTGGGTGTTTGTACTGATCCTGCATTTACTAATCCAGTGACTGCTAATGATGTTAGAGTGCCTGTACTTGTAATATTTGGTTGTGCGGCTGTTGTTACTGTACTAGCAGTTGCTACAGTACCACTAACGTTAGCACCTGCGACTGCGTTAGCAGTATCAGCAAATGCAACTTCTCCTGTTACATTAGCGCCGGTTAAAGCAGTTAAGTTAGCACCATCACCTGAAACATATGTGAATACACCGCCTGTACCTGCAACATTACCTGATGTGATATTTCCAGTAACTGCTAATGATGTTAATGTACCGACTGATGTGATGTTAGGCTGTGCCGCAGTATATACTGTACCTGCAACTAATGCATTTGCAGATTGACCTGTAATATTGCCACCAGCAACATTTGATAATCCGCCACCATCACCTGTAATGACACCTGTAGTAACATCTAAAGCACCAGTCACTGTTAAACTCGTTAAAGTACCGACTGATGTAACGTTTGGTTGTGCGGCTGTTGTTAAAGATCCGCCTATTGTTGTTCCGGCTATATCAAATAATGCAGTAATGTTACCTAAATTTAATTTTGCATTAGCAGTATCAAATTCATAGCCACCACTTACATTTAATGCTTTGTTTCCTGTTCCTGTTGTGTCTACTAAAGCAGGATAATAACTTCCTGTAGTAAGATTTCCTACAACACCAAAGTCTGATACATTAGCATATGCAACATTTAAATTTGCTACACGAGTTGTAGAAGCAATTTCAAGTGGAGGTGTCCCAGGTGTAGCAGTAGATACATATCTTAATGCACTGTGAGTACCAGTAGAAGTCACATTGCCAATACTTGCATTACCATTAACTGTTAATGTTGAAGTACCAGTATCATATGAAAATGATGGAGTACCTGTAAAAATACCACCGCCGGCACTAAGTTGAACTGTACCTGCTGTTCCACTAGCCGCAGATCCGCCTCCACCACCAACACTTGTGACAGCACGACCACCAGTTGTATAAGCACCGTAGCCTGTTGCATCGACAGATAATGTTAATGCGGAATCTGTATATAATTCAAAAGTTGTAGAAGTAAGAACCTTTACATAGTAAGATACACCATTAACTTCAGTCATTCCCCCAACATCAGATACAGTTACTAGTGTTGCGTTAGTGAAGAAATTTTCTGGAGTAGTTGTTACTACTGCTGGATTGGTTTGAGTGATTCCTGTGATAGTACCTGTAAGAACTCCACTTGGTCCCCATGAAAGATTGCCAACGCCGTCTGTTTGTAAAACGTAACCGTTTGTGCCGCCAGTAACTTGAACATCTTCAACAGCACCCAAAGTGATTGTTCCACCTGCACTGCCCCCTTTGTTAACCCAGTTAGTACCATCATATGCAAGTATTTCGCCATTAGCGACTGTGTTTGCTATATTTAGATTTCCAACTGCTCCATCGATCTGACTAAATGTAATGTCAGAGTATGAAGTCAATACTTCAATGTTTTCTAAGTTGCCACTGGCTGTTTTACCAATGAATACTTTTTTAGCATCACTAGCAAAGCCAAGTTCTGCTTCGTCTAATTGAGGTAGGTCAACGAGGTTTCCTGATCGTTGCTGAATTTTAGATATTTGTACGATAGCCATAAGTCTAATCTTTTCCTGTGATTATACTTATTTATCATAATTTTTTACCCTTACACTTTAGACAAACTTTGTGTAATACTCTTCCAGTTTCTTCAACCATAATTGATGGTACTTGTCAAATTCATTACCTTCGATGATAAATTCTTGGTATTCATTATCTTTGCTACACATAAAGATAACACCTTTACGTATTGTTGTGCCATAAACTGCATTATGGGCATCAGCATAAGCAGTCATTTGAATAAAGTAATCGTCAATCCATTCACGTTTCTTAGGCTTGTTCGTTTGCTTGTGATCCATGATTGCTTCATCGCCTGAATGTATACCAACTAAGTCAGTAGTGCCTGCATAGATTTCTGGATACCACAATGAGACTTCAGTTCCCCAATATTCATCACAGTTCACAAGTCCTTCATTAATAATTGTTTGAGCCATTAAATGGCTTTGTTGACTGTATGGATTAGATCCTGGCGATCCTTTATCATCTGTTAAGATGTAGTCTTCGAGCCATTTATGCATACGTGTTCCACGACCTGCGGCTTCAGTAGTGATCTCTTGTGCTTTCGCATAACCAACTCTCTTACGCCAATTCTGAAGAGCGGCTTTCTTTTCTTCTGATGCAGTAGCAGAAAGAATAGTAGTTACACTTGGAAGTTTGTGACCATCTGGAGTTACATATTTACGTGAACCCTCAAAGTTTTTTTTCTTTAATTCTTGGTACGGGTATTTTTCTGTTATCATGGTAATAAACTCCTTGTTGAGTTGTTTTCTGTGCTAGGTTTGCCAAGCCACCACTTGTTTATATAATCAAGTCCAAGTTCGTGCATGTAGTAAACATTTCTGCTAAAATCCATTGGATAGTACTCAATTGCGTTTTTGGGGTATGCGTCTACTTTCTTTTGTGATTCTGGTGGGCAAATCAATATATCATGTAATTTAGCATAAGGTAAATTAATAACTTCGATATCATCATAACGAGTTTCTATTTCTTTCCAAATATAATCTGCAAGATGTTTATGTCCTTCTTCTGTTTCATGTAAGCATGTTGTCTTTTCAAAATCATCAGTAACAATATTAAAGTCTTGTAATTTGCTTGGGTGTGAGTCTAATTCATTTTTGAGAATTAATTCATTTGTGTCTATAAAATCATTTGTGATGGGATCACATTCTGGCATATAATCTGTAGAAAAATGAGATACATTGTGTATGTCTAAAAGATTATTGATACTAGTCCAACGATGTAATTTGTCTTGTGCTAATAAACAGTAGTAATGTTCATCTGAAGTTATGATAATTTCTTTTTCTAAGGGAGTAGCATTTACTGCACCGCCTACAATTCTAAACTCTTGGTTCTCTTGGTGATATGCTTCTCTACGTGATGACTGTGTGTATGCATGTATATAGAAAGGATTATTATCATGGAATAAATCTTTATAAAAGTATTGCATTGTTCTACGATAAATTGCTGTGTTGCCTTGTCCAGGTAAAGCAAGATTGACTAACGGAACACCCAAACGTTTTGCAACAATAGAAGCCCAACTATCATTGATTGGATCCTCGATGCCATGTCCATATGTGTAACTACAGCCGTTAACGACTAAGTGTGATATTTTTAGATTCAAATTGTAAAACTCTCTCCACAACCACAACGTGCTTTCTCTAATGGATTAATGAATTCAAAACCTTCATTAAGTCCATTCTTTTGATAGTCAACTGTGATTCCTTCAAGTATGTCATTAGCCTTTGGGTCAATTAGGATTGAGAAACCTTCATATTCATTATGAATGTCTTCTTCATTGATTTTATCTGCAAACTCAAGTTTATATGCATAGCCACTACAACCAGTAGTTTCAATACCTATACGAATGCCAATGCCTTTGCCGCGATTGGCTAAATGAGATTTGATTTTGTCTTTTGCGATGTCTGTAACTTCCATACTTGTATTTATCCTCAACTGTTTATTATATAGATTTTATTGCAAACATGCAACATTATTGGGTGGTTAGATAATCTTTGTATGTTTCGGTTATGTCATTGAATAAATTATACTCTATCTCTAATTCATTGACTCGTTTGTTGTGATGCTCGATATTGTGTAGTAAAGTGGGTAGCATTTCCTTCATCATCTTACTCAATTCAACACGAGACATTGCATTAATTGATTCTACAACTGCAACTACTTTATCAAATCTCAATTGATCATCATACGTTTCATCATAAGATTCATCAATCCAATTACTGTATGTTTTGTAACCCATTTCTTTAAATGCTTTTAATGTATTAGGTTCACCATACACAACAAAAGGTTGCAAAGAATACATTGGTCTTGCATGTTTTTCATTAATTTCAATTCGATTTAAATCTAATTCAAACCATGTACTAGTGACAATTTGAAAGTATGAATCAGTATGAAGATTCGATTCTAAATGAAATAAATGTGTTGGTCCATGCTGTGTAGGTTCTGAGAATTTATCTAATATTGTTGTGTCATGTAGAAATCCGTCCAATAGTCTTTCTTTTACTTTTATAGATTTTTGTATCGTACTATCAAAGTAACTTCCACTCATTGTACTGATAAAATTATCTTCTTCAAAGTTTGGTAATTGTAATACTTTATGTATGAACTTTAGTCTGTGTTCACGTGACTTTCCACCTAACAATAACATTTTTTTAGATCGTTCTTGTAAATTTTCAATGCTTTTTACTGTCTCGTCATAGTTGTTGTTTACAAACAATGAGTCATAGTAGTTAAAAAAAGATCCATTAAGATTGAAGTTGTTCAATGTACTTCTATTGTTTACATTAGAATCTATGTAGTACAATAGATCAGAGTCTATACTCAAGTCTCTTATTAAATTCTTCATGCCATGAACAATACTAGAAACGTTCATAGATTCTACTTCATTTAGATAGATAATGAGTCCACATTTTTTATTTAACAAGTCAGAATAAAATGGATTTGATGGGTCTGAAAATTCAGTACGCCAACCAATAGATCGTCTACTTGTCAGTAGAAAATAAAATTCATCTTTGGGTCGTTCAGTTACTATTTCTGCTTCTGGGAGAAGATGTAGTGCATGTTCTATTACATGTGCTGTTGGCTTATAAAATCTACTAATTTCAAATTCATCTACATCATGTATAGGTACAAATTTTACGGTCATTTAGGAAACTTAGGAGATAGAAATTCCACCAGGGAGATCAGGACGACTTTTCATTGCAGAGTTAGCCATGTTGGCTACAACTTTTTGACTATCTGGTTCTTTTTCCTGTCCAGGATTTATAGTGACAGTTTCGTCACCTTTAAAGACTATTTTGTCGCCTTGAATATTTGAGATCACACTACTAAGTAGTGGCTCATCTAACATTGTATACAAATCTTCTGTGTTGAGTACAATATCTTGGGATTGAAACAGAGCCAATAATTCATCAACCGTGTAGTTATCTGGATCAATGTCTCCATTGTCCACTAATTCTTTTAAATGATTAGTAACTGCGATGATTGATGCGGCTAAGGCTTTATCTTCGGCAGGCTCCACAAACTCGTTAAGCCTCATTAGATTTACCTTTTTGCTCTACCGACTGGTCCTGTTGATACGTCTACGTTAACATCTTCAATATCAGTAACTGGAGCAGGAGCATTAACGTCTACAACGTCAGTTCCCAAATCGCCTGTTACATCTATTGCTGGATTAGAAACATCCATGCTGTCAACTCCAACTTCACCACCACCTAGACCTGAATCTACGTCACCGTCAAATGCATCTACAACGTCTCCGCCAGTAATGCCTGCTAGTGCTTGATCAAGTTGTCCTTTGACTGATACTAAACACTGATTCAATTCTGCAAGTGCTTGTCCTGCTGTTTGATCAAATGCTTGTGCTTCGTTAACACCAATTTCTGTTTGAACAGAGTCAACTAGTGCTGGCATCTCTTTGACCATCATGTCTGAGATTTCTTCTAGCATCTTTTGTACTGAATCAACCATGTCTTGTGCGGCTAAGATAACTTGTGATCTGTTAACTTCTTCGTTTTCAGTGATGATTGCTGATTTTGGTGCTTCTGGTGCTACTTTGTAATGATCTCTAAGTGCTTGTTCAACAAATACTAGTTTCATGTATGAAGGGTATTCTGAACCAAAAGTCTTTGCTTCTCTTGCTTCTGCAATTAAGCCTTTTACCTTGTTATGCATAGTTTGAGTTTGAATTTTATTAAGACCGTCTATTTTAAGATCGACCTCAAAATTCTCTTTTAACGCCTTAACTGCGTGTTTTTGCGTGTTTAAATCATTTAGTTTCATAATCAGTTCCTAGTAATCTGTACTTGAGTATATGTATTTATCTTCTGGTGTAGAATTTTTGATATTTTTGTAACGGGTTTTCTTGTACGTTTCAAAAATCTTTGTTTGTTCATTCTTAGAAGTATTTATGTGTTTTTCTATTTCTAAAAGAATTTGTTTTTTCTTCAGGTAGTCTTCTTCTAATTTTGTCAATTGTATTAGTCTCAGGTCTAAACTGTTCTTTTTAGATTTGTATCCTTTAGTGTGAATTTTTATATCTAAGTTAATACTACTCAGTCTGCAATCTAATTGATATAGTTTTACAGCCGAATCAGTTCGTTGACTATTATGGAGCACACAGTATGACATTGCAGTCTTAACGGAAATAAAATCTCTATTCTCCATCCAAGAACGTTGTTTTACACGATAGCAACCATCCTTTGTTTTAGTGATGTGATAGTTTCCAAACACACTAATGCCAGATGAATCCTTTTTAATATAATGATGTCTTAGTCCAGACAACATTTCTTGTTTAAATAAGTGACTGATTTTTTCTCTATCTTCTTTTTTCATTTTACTCCCTCAAAGTATATATTACGTAATTCTGGTGTAGTGTCTAAAAATTTAGGCAACTGATCGGAATATTCTGTATTGCATGTTAGCATGGGTATTTCATGGCAATCATATGCCAGAAGTCCATATGGTTCTGCTCCGTTATCATAAACGCCAGTATGCTGAACATGAAATTCAAATCTCCAATACCAAAAATCATCAAATTCTTTGTTGTTTTCTAATAAAAAACCAAAATCAGTGTCATCAATTCCAAATTCTATTTTATAAGGATAAGTTAAAATGTCAGGGGTACCTCGTAATGAGATACATTGTAAGATCGTGTCAAAATTTGCTTGAGAGTTTCGTTGTTGTCTCCAAAGATCAGTGTTATCCCCAATTGGCTTGGATCGATTTAACACATTCGTGTTAGTAATATCGAATAAGGTATAACATGCAATTCTTTGACTCATGTAACTATTTAGTAGCCAAAAAAAAGCCTCTAATAAAAGAGGCTTTTTAATAAGTTAATTAAACTTATGAAGCGTTGAATGTTACGCCTGTAGCAGAAGTAGTAACTGCATATCCTAGAGCCGCTGTTAAAGCCGCATCTAAGTCACCTGCGTTGGTGAAGTCCCATCCCATTGTTGGGAATAATGCTAGGTTTAATACGTTTGCACCTGATCCGCCTGAAGTATCCATTTCATAGATCGCAATTGTTGATCTAGTTTGAATAGTGTCTACTGCTTTTTTCAAGTCAGCGCCAGGTAGAGTTGCTGATGCTTCTCCTGTGAAAGTTACGATACCAAACTGAAGTTTAGGACCTTGTACGTTTACTGCTTTACCAGATGTGTATGCATTTAAACCACCATTAGTGTATGAATCTGCATCTTGGTGAAAGACTGGTTGAAAGTCACTGTTTGCTTTTGTAAATTGTGCCATTTTTCTATTTCCTTTTGTTTTGAAAGTACACGTTCCATGCACTTTATATTATTTTGAATCTCAACCATTGAGATTCATACAAGTATTTATGCCGGATGTAAAAAAATTGGGTGTTTGGATTAACTTCTTGCCGCTAGATTTTGACGGGCAAAGCCCATTCTGTTGACAAATTTGAGATCATTTGCAACAAAACCTTCTTGTGTTTCAGTGCCATCATCTAAATATCCTTTGATAGGACTTGACTTTGCGGCGTTGTCTAGTTGATCAACAACGTCTTGTTTTAGATTGTATAGAGCAATCCATATTTTAAATGCGCCTAATACACCTTGTTTATGTGCGTTTAGATGAACAGATATTTTCTCTCTCATAGAGTCTGTCATTTTTCTATTCTCTACGAATTCAATAAAATCTTTGTATAAGTTTCTTAGGTTGCCAGATACAATTTTCTTGTTAACGTATACAGTGAACAATTGATTGAATGAATTTCTTGCTTGAGGTGCAGTACTAAACAATCCTTTAACAGCAGGACCATATTGATCAATAACTTTTTCTACTTGCTGTTTGAGTTCTTTGTTAATTTTTAGTTGAGGAGTAACTGGCATCTTACTAGGCACTATTGCTACTTCTGAATTGTTTTTCAAATTACCAATAGAACCATCGAGTGATGATGCTTCATTTGTTGTCATAGCATTTGCTGGAATAAATTGATGTACAGCAATCCCTGCTTGTTTGCCTTTGAGCAAATGTCCTGCTTCACTATCGACATCAACTGTGTAAGAAATTCCTCCAGGGTTTGCTTTAAAACTGTAAAGACCATCTTTGTCTTGTAATGGTTGACTGAATAACAAGTCTCCCCAATAATAACCAGTAGACCCTCTGTCAGACTTTTCTAGTCCAGGCCATACAGTATCAATAATACGATACAAATCACCTCTGTTTACGCCACGAGCCTTATCATATGCTTGAAATTCTTGTGGAGAGTAAACTAATCTACCGCTACCATCTTTCTTATTGAACATGTGCTTGTCCATAATAGAAAATCTACCTTCAAGGTTGCGACCAAAGATTAATGCAGGATAACCGTCCCACTTGATTGTAATATTGTTTGGGGATTGAATTGTTGCTTCTATTTGTTTCAGTGCATGTCTTGCACCGTTCTCATCATCTAAAAACACCAAGTCTTCTGGATGATCCATATGACCTGCCGCTTCGACTATGTTTATTTTTTCTAGTTGTCGTAATGACTTAGCGATAACTTCAGTAAGAGTACTCACTATTACCTCGTTTTCAATGCTGGTATTTTTTCTGCTCTTAGTGCTGATTGAGTTTTAGATTCTTTAACGCCCTTTATTTTCTTGCCTTGTCTCTTATATGCTGGTATGTTATAGTTAACACTTGGATCATATTCACCATCAACATCGCCATAATCCATTCGGTCATTTGCTTGAGCCATGTCTGTGTCCGCGACTGGGTTGTTTGGCGTTGCTATAGTTACGTCTGGTCCCCTTTCGTCTGCGGCGTCATTTGCTTGAGCCATTTGTTGATCAGTTTCAGGTTCAGGCAGTGTCGGTTCATTCTCTGGTGCTTGTGTAGCCAGCCATGTCGCATTAGCCAAATCACGCATTAGAGATTCTTTATAAGTACCCTCGTCCCATTGTTCTTGCATAACTTTAAATATTCGATTTGAATATGATTTTAATTTTTGACCTATTTCTAAACCTCTTGTATACTCAGTATACCAATTAGACATGTAATTTTCTAATGTCATTTGATCTTCTAAAGGCTCCTCTCCAGGTTTTACGAGATATGAAAAATCTGAATCTAACTGGCCTTTTACTAAATCATAGATTTTATTCATCATATCTTCTACAAAATAACCTCTTGCTAACTGTGACTTAGAATTTTTTATTCCTTTAAGTTTAAATTTTGATTTTTGACGTTGGCGACCACCATTACTTCCTGATTGGTCTTTTTTTTCTCTATTATGCATATTATGAATTGCTTCATTTATAATATCATTACTTAACATGTCTGTTTCCTAAATCTTTTTAATAGTTTTTGTAAATCGACTATTATCTCTACCACGAATAGAACTCAATAATTTCTTTTCTAGTAATTGTGCTTGATCATCACTATAATTTCGTTGAATATATTCAATAAGGTTCAATGCACTGGAAATAATATGATTTCCACGTGACTCTACGATGTGGGGTACATCGCGGTTTTGCCCAATCGATTCGAGTTCTTCTAATAAACTTCTTGTTTTCTTTTGCATAGTGATTCTCTTAAATCCGTGTATAGTATTTAGTCTACATTAGCCAATTAACACTAAATTCTTTAGTTTGTGTCTTTGAGGTTGTTCAATAATGATTTTAGTTTAGAACCTTGAACGTCTGCAACAACCTTTTTATTTGCAGGATCAACTTGAGCCTGAACAATTTGATCTGTTGCTCCAACACTAGAACTAGTTTTAAACTTGTCCATGATCGATTGTGCTGATTGTTGAGGAGCATCTGTTGCAGTACCTGATACTGTTGCAGTGCCAGGGTCTGTAATACGCAATGTTTCAACATCAAATGCTAGTTCGACTTTTTGTCCTACACCAGAACTTGATCTTGTCTTCATTAACTGAATCTGATATTGTCCACGTTCTCTCATACTGCGTGATGTAAAGATACCGAATACATTATCTGCTGTATTAATTTTACTGATACCACCTGAGATATGACTGTGATCGAATTCTATTTCTTCTACTGCACTTCTGTTTAACTGTGATGCAGTTACAAAGATTATATCTAATTCTTTTGCTAAGTTACGCAATTCTTCTGATACATACTTGTCTTTAACATACAAGTCACTCGGACTTACTTTAGCACTTACAGGCATCAACAAGTCTAAGTAGTCAACACATAAAAAGTCTAGTTTCATACCTGTTTGTATTTGCAACTCTTTACAATATGCTCTCAGATCGTTTACAGTAGATTGAGCAGGCATGTATTTGATTCGTAATTGACCAGCCGCTTTCTGTTTCATCTTCACTTTCATTTCAACATTGTCTAAATCTTTAAAGATTTCTTTTGCGCCAGTATCAGTAACCATTGAATCGATTCTCATTGCTGATAAATGTTCACTCAACTCTAAAGTAATATAGATACCAGAAAGACCAGCAAGAATCCAATTTACTGAAAGATTTTGCATGAACAACGACTTACCAGAACCTGATCCACCTGCAAAGATTTGTAGTTCTCCACGATTAAATCCACCATAAAGTTTCTGATCAAGTACAGGCCATCCTGTAGACGATTGACCATTGCTTGTTTTTAGATGCATCAAACGAGCCCTAGGATCATCAAAATAGTCAACACCCATATCTCTTAACAATGATATTTGTACTGCATCTTTGATTAACTTTTCGACAGGATCATAATCACCTTTCTCTAGTAAATCTGCTGATGCCATGATTGCTCGTTCTAGTTCTTGTCTACGAGTAAATGCCTCAAACTCAGTCATAAACCATTCATAGTGCCCTTCATCTAAGTCAGGAACTAAATCTATATCAACACCTGTTGTTGCTTTGATTTGCGTTGAGTCAGGCAATATTTTATATTGATCTGAATGCTCTCTCATAAACTCTGCGACAGGTCTTAATCTTCTGTCAAAGTTTTCTGCATTAAAAATATTAGTGATCCTAACAAACAACTCTGCGTTTGTTACCATCATTCGCAAGAACAATTCTTGCACCTCTGCGTTAAATTCTTTTAGCAATTTTATTCCTCATAACTTCTATTTTAATTTTACTATTAGTTGCGGCTTCCAATATACTTAGTAAAGTAGGAAGTCTCCCATATTTTATCACGGCATCATTTGCATCTTTAATGTCTTCTTCCCAGTTAGGAAGAGATACGTCAAAGCCTAGTTCTAATGCTTTATCACATATCTCTAACCCTGTTTTATCCTGATCAGGGACAACAATAATTTGTTTGCCCAACTTCTTTAATACACCAACTTGATTATCATTGATTGTATTGTGAGTCAAGGCACAGCCATTCATTGAGATTGCATCAAAGATACCTTCAAACACTAAACAGACTTCCCAGTCCGGTTTTTGTAAGTCAATACCAAATACATAGCCTGGCTGTTGATCATTGATAAACTTAGGCACTCTATTGTCTAAGTATCTACTTGTACTACCTACAACTTTGTTTTCATACGTGTAAGGTATAATCAATCGTTGTGAATTTCTACCTTCTTCTTTAGGTGTGACTAAGAAAGGATAATCATTATGAGTCATACCTCTTGTTGCAAGATAGTCAATGTAAACTTTATGTTCTGAATTGCCTTCATAAATCAGTTCACCTTCTGGCATTTCTTTTTCTTTAAAAACAGGTACTGCATGTTGTTTCTTTTTCGTTATAATAGAATCTAATAAGTCTTTGTGTTGTAAAGAATGCATAGCCCATTTACTAATGTCTGTATCATTCATGCCACACCAACTTAAAAATCTACGACACTTTTTGCTAATATTTCTACCTAATTTAAAACCACATTTGAATGAACAATTAAAACAATGATACTGCCAATTATCACCATCTATTTTAACTCCTCCACGCATACGTTTGTCCTGACTATGACCATTATGCACACAGCAGGGAGCATTGAACGAAGTCCAACCGCTTTGCGTGTTTTTCTTTTTGCCAGGGACAATCGTAAGTATATCAAACATATCTGATATTATATACGAAAGAGAGTGTTAAAACAAGTAATCAGGGTAACTTATCTTGCCAAAATAGTAACTATGTTACCCACATTTGCGTGAAATTTGAGACGAATAAAAGGATGATATCCATTTATTGTATAACCTAATGTTCCGTTTTCTACTGCACCATTGGCGGCATTGCCATATCGATATGAATTGATATCATAGTAATCTGAATCAACTAGTGTTGATCCTTGAATTGTTAGATTACCAACATAGTTTGCCCAATCTATAGATGTTGATAATACCGGATTATCTGTTGTGTTTATAACACTTGAATAGAATGTAACTGCTTCAGAATTTGCGTTTGCACTTGCGTTTGGTAGTGTTTGATCATCTGGTATTGTAACGACTTGAGAAGGAACAAAAGAAGGTAACACAGAGTCAACGATATTTAAATCACCTCTTGCTCCTGCCTTAGAATCTACAAAAACAGGTAAGTTCAGGTTACCACTTGGCCATTCTAATGAGTACGAACCTTGTTGTGCTGAGATATCTTCAATTTCTCCAGGAGTCGTGTTTAATACAAAAATACCATTAACATCTAATACTGGAGTTAAAGCCTTTCTGAAAAGAATTTTAGTACCATCTGAGTTAAGGGCTCTAAATGATATTTGTTGATTTGCTGTAGCAATAGATGATAGATCAACAGGCTTCTGTTCCTGATTCAGAAACTGAAACTGTAATTGATTGTCAACACCTTTGTTTAATGTTAATGGTTTTGAATAGACTGGCATATATTTCCTCGGGCTTGTACCTGACAAGACAACAACGATCTGTCTAACTGTATATGTATATACTGATGTAGTGTACGACACAAATTTAAATCTCCTATAAGATATATTTATCTCTATAAATTCGGAAGAAAATATACCATTTATTTTTGCCTCATAAATACAACTACAATGACAGATAATGATTCAAAAACACCAAAAGATTATTTTCAAAAACTTACTGAGTCTCACCCTTTTATTTCAGTTTTACAATATGCTGGAGAGGACTTTGTAGGCATTGTTCAAAACCGTGATGATATTGTCACTACTATTTACGACTATGGTTCGATCAAAGATTCAGAGTTAAAAGTAAAATTCTTAGAATTAGGTGACATATGGTGGTGGGAATCAAATCGTCAAATACCAATTCACTTGTTTTTGAAAGACGAATGGCGTGATTTTAAGCCGTTTATTAAAACGTTCAACAACAAAGCATTAAACTTGTTGCATGGACCAATCGTAAGTATGAGTGATTTTCAGAAGAAAAGAGTTAAACGAAAAACTATTACTCTGGTAAAGAAAGTTTACTAAGACGTTTAGCAATTTTAGCATTCACTCGTAGTCTCTTAGCCCTACGTTTCTTAGCCAATTCTAAACTAAGTTTACTCTGAACACGTTCATCAAACGTTACTCCTAACAAATGATCATATTCATGTAAGAAGACTCTTGCTTCTAAGCCTTTCATGTGTTTCTTTTCTACTAGTTCTCCGTCTACTGTTTGGTATGAAGCAATGACTTCAGGGTGACGTTTAACATGTAACCATAACTCAGGGAAACTTAAACAACCTTCTAAATATATTTCCTTTTCACCTAGCAGTTCATCAATTGCTGGATTGATACATGCAATTAATCGTTCTTCAGTTCCCATAACAAAAATATTCTTTTGTATACCAACTTGGTTAGCAGACAAACCTATACCAGGACGATTGGGATCCATCATTACTTTTCCCATTGCTAATACTAACTCTTTAGGATCTCCGTCTCTAGTAAAATCCCAATTAGTGCAAGGCTCAGTGAGTTTAGGATCTTTTTCTTTAAGCAGTGTTAGTTTTAGTTTTTCTTCAGTCATTATTTTCCTTTTAATGCGTGTGTAAGATCAGCCGCTCGTACTAAGGCTCTATATTTTTCTTCTTGTTCTTGGGCAACAGTTTCTTCTAAAACTTTAACTCTGGCTTTTAATTGATTACACTCGTTGTTTTTCTCCACAAGCATAAGCCTGAGTTCTTCCTCAAGGGTGTCGTTAATGTCCTTCATTAACTCTTTCAAGTACCTGCCCTTGTGAATTGATCAATCAAATCATTTCCTTTCAATGCTTTTCCTAAGATAACTATTTCTCCGGTTTGAAGTTCCCTTCTGACACTACCATCATTGTATTCTACATCCATAACAGTTTTACCATCTTTAGTGTCTTGTGGTCTTGTATCATACCACATTGAACTTAATGAATGTGCATGTAATGATTTAACACCTTTAGCCCATTCTTCGGCTTTTAGTTTAAGTCTTTGTCTTTCGACCCTTTCATCATATTGTGACATCATTCGCTTCCTCTAATAAATTCATATGTATGCCAACTAAGTGTGCATACGCTATGGCATGTGATTTTTTAAATGTATAGCCGATGTTATCGTCTATCCATACCGTTTTTGCAATTTCTTTCCAATTGCGACCTATTAAACTTCTTTTAGCAGGTCTAATAACAGCCAGAAACATTGCAAGTCTCGGTATACTATTTACTGGTTCTGGCATTTGTTGTAACATGTTATACTGTCTATTTAAGTGTATTAATTGTTCAACAAAATCTTTTTCTTTAAGACGTTCCCAATTAGGTTCTCTCATTAAAGAAACCAAATGCATTTCATCTTTAACTGCTTGATAGATTCCTACATTAAGTAAATCAAGTTTAAAATAATTTCTTGCTTCTGCTTCTTTATAATCTAACGAAGACATATTTGTTGTAGGGTCATATGGAATTTGTGATATGTAAACACCTGTAGGATGTTTCTTAACAGTTTCTTTGTCTCGCATTGATGCAGGGATATGTTTGATCAAAGATAATATTTTATCTCTATCTCCGAAATCTATATCAATGTCAGATTGAATCATTTCTGTCCTAGTCCTACAGCCATAAGTTTTTTATATGCCATTTGTACAACTGCAACTTGTCTTTCACAATCTTCGACTGCTTTGTGTGATGTTGAGTAACCACCATCTGATAACTTAACTTTACCAATATCAAACAATGTTCTAGTATCTCTAATAGTCCAAAAGTTCCAAGGGATTTTGATATCTACTTGTCTAAATGCATTTTCTGCTACGACAATATCAAACGTTGCACCATTAGACCAAACTGCATTACGATTCCAACAGAATTTTTTTAGTTCTTCTAAAGCATCTCTGTATGGAATTCTGCCTCTATCACCTAATGCTTCTTCAACAGCACTTTCAGATTGTTGTCCCCACCATTCAACAGTATCTGGATCTATTGATCTGTTAAATTCTTCTGTTTGTTCATCAATCGTAGGACGCAATTCTAATCGTTCAGCAACACCGTCACCTCGAGGGTCGAAACGAACAGCACCGATTGTCAATATAACACAATCAGGATTCGTACTCAACGTCTCCATATCTATCATTACATCATTTGCCATTGCTACTCCACACGTTATCTTTATCTTTTATTCTTTCTATTATATCACTTCTGATATAATTAATCAATAGAATGGAACGCTTTTTGGGTAAATGCAATGGCATAGTAGAATGCATCAAACGAGTATTATAAAACAAGATACTACCTTTTGGCATATCATACTGTTCTGCATTTTCTAAAAAGTATTCATCATGCAAACCTTCATAACAGTCTTGGATGTCCCAATCTTCTCTATGTGAGTTAGGCACAACTCCAGTTGCCCCTGTATCTTTATCTAAATCATCAAGTGGTATAATAACTTGTACACCGCAAACATCATTGTT
>Ga0206125_10000386_pt1 | contig 57558 bp, 49 predicted proteins | sample Helgoland_Spring_4_FD_148598 | JGI IMG/M metagenome (GOLD analysis project Ga0206125, IMG submission 148598) | Pelagic subsurface seawater microbial communities from Kabeltonne, Helgoland, North Sea - Helgoland_Spring_Bloom_20160331_1 | ecosystem: Environmental > Aquatic > Marine > Epipelagic ... | reverse complement strand
CTGCCTTAGGCTGATACATACCAGTTACCTTTGTAAGGCTTGTTGGGCTTCCTTGGATGGCACATCGCTGCAAGTAGTGCTTTATACCACGCATACCACCCATTTCTTCTCCACCACCTGCACGACCTGGGCCTCCATGTATTAGACTGGGCAGAGGAGAACCGTGACCCGTACTTTGGGCTGCGCTTTCACGATTTAGTATTAAAATACGCCCGTGATGACTAGCGGCCCCTAAAGCGTATTCTCTCGCTATGGTATCATCATTGGTTATTATAGAGCTCACCAAAGAACCTTTTCCCATTTTAGCCAATGTAATGGCATCCTGAAGGGTATTGTAAGGCATTAAAGTGCTCACAGGCCCAAAAGCTTCAACAATATGTGCATTATGATGTTGTAAAGGAGTGTCTTCACGCATTAGTATTGGTTTTAAGAATGCTCCTTTTTTTGAATCTGCACCCAACACCTTAAATTCATTAAAATCTCCATAAACCATTTGAGCGGTCTGGGCTAATTTCGCAACTTGCTGTTTTACGGCATCTCTTTGGCTTGTACTTACCAAAGAACCCATACGAACCTCTTTTAATCTAGGATCTCCAATGGTTACTTTTGCTAGTTGTTTGGATAAAGCGGTTTGCACATCATCTATTACTTCTTGCGGCACAATAATACGCCGAATGGCAGTACATTTCTGACCGCATTTTGTGGTCATTTCATTGCGTACTTCTTTTATAAAAAGGTCAAATTCTGGAGTACCTGGAACTGCATCTGGCCCCAAAATAGCTGCATTAAGGCTATCTGCCTCCATGGTAAAGGGGACAGATTCTTTGGTTAATTGCGGATGGGCTTTAAGCTGTCTACCAATGTGTGCAGAACCCGTGAAGGTAACCACGTCTTGAGATCCCACGGTATCTAAGATATTCTTGGCGGTACCGCTTATTAGCTGCAAAGACCCTTCAGGAAGTATCCCTGAGGCAATAATTTCTCTTACCACAGCCTGGGTTAAATAAGCTGTTTGGGGAGCTGGCAGCACAACAGCTGGCATTCCTGCCATCCAATTTACAGCACATTTTTCTAGCATTCCCCAAACTGGAAAATTAAATGCGTTGATATGAACAGCGATCCCCTCTCGAGGCACCATAATGTGGTGTGCCATAAAACGACCCCCACGAGATAAATCTATAGGATCTCCCTCCACATGATAAGATTGGTTAGGAAATAACTTTCTAAGAGAAGCATTGGCAAATAAGTTTCCAAAACCTCCCTCTATATCAACCCAACTATCTCTTTTTGTAGCCCCTGTACGGTAGCTAATTTCATAGAAAGCTTGTTTTCTTTTGGTAAGATACATCGCCAGGCTCTTAAGCATATTTCCTCGCTGTTGGAAGGTCATTTTACGTAACGTATCTCCCTTATCACGGCCGTACTGTAGTATAGAGGCAACATCTAATCCTCCTACGGTAGTACTAGTAAAATGCTCTCCGGTAATAGAATCAAAAACAGGAATTCCTTCTCCGCTACCAGATTGCCATTGGCCTTGTACATAATGTTGTGTTTTTTGTCCCATGATGCTTTTGTTGTGATTACTTCTTATATTTCAATTCATTAAATGGGACTGCTACCCCATTGATGATACATTTACATTCTCTAGTATAGCAGCATAACCCTGCCCAACTCCTATACACATTGTGATAAGAGCATATTTCTTTTTTGTTTGTTGTAACTCAAGGGCTGCACTGTAGGCTATTCTTGCTCCTGTGACGCCGAGTGGATGACCAATAGCAATAGCACCCCCATTAGGATTTATTCTCGGGTCATCGTCCTGTAAGCCCCATGCACGAATACATGCCAAAGCTTGAGCTGCAAAAGCTTCATTAAGCTCTATTATATCCATATCTTGCATCGCAAGCCCTGCTTTTTCTAGGGCTTTATTTGAGGCCTTTACTGGACCAATACCCATAATTCTTGGTTCAACACCAACTACCGCAGAACTTACAATTCTAGCCAAGGGTTTTAAATTGTATTTTTTTACAGCATCCTGTGAGGCAATAAGAGTTACAGCTGCACCATCGTTTAATCCTGATGAATTCCCAGCCGTTACACTTCCGCCCTCTTTTTTAAAGGCTGGACGTAATTTTGCAAGTATTTCTTTTGTAGAATTTGGTTTTATAAATTCATCGTCTTTAAATACAATTGAATCTTTTTTTCTTTGTGGAATTTCTACTGGAACAATTTCTTTGGCCAACCTTCCACTTTGTTGAGCCGCCGCAGCTTTCATTTGGCTACTGTAGGCAAATGCATCTTGATCTTCTCGAGAAATAGCATATTTAGCCACTAGATTTTCTGCAGTAACTCCCATGCCATCAACACCATAGAGTGATGCCATTTTTGGGTTTACAAAACGCCAGCCAAAGGTGGAATCATACATTTTACTGTCTCCTCCATAGGCGCTTGAAGACTTAGCCATTACATAAGGGCCTCTTGTCATGTTCTCAACACCCCCTGCAATAAACAAATCACCATCGTCAGCTTTAATGGCCCTATTGGCATGTATAATGGCAGACAAGCCACTGCTACATAATCTATTGACTGTTTCTCCAGGCACACTGAAGGGAAGACCAGCCAATAGTAAGCTCATACGAGCCACATTGCGGTTGTCTTCACCTGCTTGATTGGCGCAGCCCATAATCACATCATCAAAGGCCTCTGAGGGGATTTGTGGGTTGTTGGATACCAAAGCTTTGATTACATGTGCTCCCAAATCATCGGTGCGAACCGAACTTAGTGTCCCTTTGTAATTTCCGATTGGCGTTCTCACACCATCAATAATATATGCTTGTTTCATAATTTTATTTTAAAAGCTAAAATAATAAACCCATCAAAGGGTTTGTGTTTTTAAACTTCCCAATCCTTATTAGTTCTGTAAACAACTCCTTTAAAAAGTGCTACAAGTGTATCCCCTTTTTTTACCTCAACTACATTAAAACCAATGTTTGTTTTCTGTAGGTCTAAGGTAGCTTCAGCAGTAATATAATCTCCCTTATCAAGCGCCTCTATGTGGTTGATACTTGTCTCTATAGACACTGCATATTTGCCATGTGTATTTGCAGTAAAACCAAAAGCAGTATCTGCCAATGAATAACTAATACCCCCGTGAGCCTTATTCATGCTATTGAGCATTTCTTCACGTATGGTCATGCCTACTTTTACGCGACCTACCTCACAGCTAATAATCTCTATACCTAACCAACTACTGTAGGGATCTTGAGAAAGCATTTTATAAGGTATTTTGGCTCCTTCCATTAAAAAAAAGTTTGATTTTTTGCATTCATTCGTCTGAGTAATGGAGAACAGCGATATCTGTCTTCATGGTATTCATCATACAACCTATCAAGGGCATCAACACACCAATCTATTGATTTTTCATCTGCCCAAGCTAAGAGTCCTTTTGGGTAGTTAACTCCTTTGGTCATGGCAGCATCTATGTCTTTGGCGCTTGCTATGTTTAAAAATAATGCGTCAGCTGCTTCGTTTATCAACATCACTAAAATTCTATCTAATATAGTGTTTAAAAGTGTTGGATTAACTTCTGGCACTGGCTTTATAACTCCTGGAGCGTAATCGTAAAATCCTTTCCCAGATTTCTTGCCTAAGTATCCTGCTTCTACAAAACGTTTTTGAGTAAATGACGGCTTGTACCTTGGGTCATTATAAAAGGCCTCAAATACCGTGTGTGTTACGGTGTAATTTACATCATTGCCTATAAAATCCATGAGTTCGAAGGGCCCCATTTTAAAATCTCCCACACTTTTTAGGGCATGATCAATGGTCGCAAAATCTGCCAAACCTTCTTCATACATTTTAAGCGCCTCTCCATAAAATGGTCTGGCTACTCTGTTTACGATAAAACCAGGGGTATCCTTGGCTACAGCAACTACTTTTTTCCAATTTTCTATGGTTATCTGGGAGGTAGCAAGCACTTGTTTACTAGTTTGTACGGCAGGAATTACCTCCACAAGTTTCATAAGGGGGGCAGGATTAAAAAAATGAATCCCTATGCATCTACTTGGATTTTTTAAAGAAGAGGCTATTGAAGCTATAGACAAAGAAGAGGTATTTGATGCTATAATACAAGTATCACTCACGTAGCTCTCTAACTCTTGAAACACCTTCTTTTTAACCTCTAAATTTTCAACAATGGCCTCAATGGTTAAATCACTATTGGCCAATTGTTTTAATGTATTGACATACTGTATATTGTTTTGGATAGCCTCTTTCTCTTGGGAGGAGATACGTCCCTTCTCCACCAATCGATTTGTGATTTTCTCTAAACTTTGTTTTGCCGTATCAAGCGCCCCTTGATGAACATCAAAAAGTGTAACCATGCAGCCTGCAGTCGCTGCTACTTGAGCAATTCCAGAACCCATGGTTCCACTACCAATAATACCTACGTTTTTAATCATTTAGTATCCTTTAAAGTTTGGTTTCCTTTTTTCCACAAATGCAGAAACGCCCTCTTTGTAATCATTACTGTTGGCTGCTTGAATTTGCAAGTTGCTCTCCAGGGCTAATTGCTGCTCTAAGGTATTATTAAAAGATGCATTTAACAATTGTTTTGTAAGCCCTAGTGCTTTGGTTGGCATTTGAGCCATATCATGAGCTAGAGAGAATACCTGCTGCTGAAACGTTTCTGGGTCAAACACTTTATATACCATGCCTAACTCTTGGGCTTGTATAGCACCTACTTTATCTCCCAATAGCATTAGCGCAGATGCTTTTTGAAAGCCAATGAGTCTTGGTAAAAAAAAGCTCCCAGCACTATCTGGCACCAAACCTATTTTACTAAAGGCTTGAATAAAACTAGCCCTCTCACTTGCCACAACTATATCACAGGCTAGGGCTATATTTGCCCCAGCGCCAGCTGCTACTCCGTTCACTGCAGCAATAATTGGTTTGTTGGTGGCCCTAATTCTTTCAATGATCGGATTGTAATGTTCTTCCAATATTTTTTTAAATCCTGGATGTAATTCTGGGGTTGTCACTTCTTTCAAATCCTGGCCAGCGCAAAAAGCTTTTCCCTCTCCAGTAAGCACTATGGCACGAATGCTTGGATCTGCAGCACAGGCATCTAACTGACTTTGTAAAAGCAGGGCCATCTCACGATTAAAACTATTAAACACCTTTGGGCGGTTAAATGTTAAGGTTGCTACGCCATCTTTTATGCTCGTTGTTATACTTTTCATAGCTTTCTATAGGTTAGGATATGCTCCTTGGATCCCACAGGGGGAATTAATTTATCATTTCAAACATTTAAAGTAATCAAAAGGCTCTAGACATGCTTCGCATTTAAATAATGCTTTACAAGCAGTAGATCCAAATTGGCTTACTAAGTGTGTACTTGTACTTTTACATTGAGGGCAAATTACTTTTTTTTTACCTGCCAACAACACATCTTTATCTGCACTTTCAGATAAAGGTCTAGCAATACCGTAGGCCTCCATTTTTTGTAGACCAGATTCACTAATCCAGTCTGTACTCCATGCTGGTGCCAAAACCAGCTCTACGGTGACTTTTTTACCCAGTGGGGCAAAGGCTAATTTTAAATCATCACCAATAACATCCATTGCTGGGCACCCAGAATAAGTGGGGGTGAGTTTGACATGCACAGTCCCGTCTCTATCTATAGCTTCTCTTATAACCCCCAAATCCAAAACAGTTAATACCGGGATTTCTGGATCACTTACCTGTTCCAAAATTGGAAGAAGATGTGCGTCTATATTGATATTGGTTTGTATCATTTTTCTTTACCACTCCATATTGGGATAGGTGCGTTGCATGTATTGCAAATCTGCCAACAAATACCCCATATGTTCACTGTGTACTCCATTTTTACCTCCCCGAGAAAAATATGTGCTTTGAGGAACCTCAAGAGTTGCCTGTGTTAATAGTGTTTTTACCTGCTTGTAATAAGATTCTTTTAATTTTGAAACATCTACCCCAATACCCTCTTGGGCCATTGCCGTATCTGCGTCTGTCATGTCAAAAAGCTCCTGAGTGTAGGGCCATAAATCATCAATAGCCTCTTGCATTTTGGCGGTACTCTCTGGGGTTCCATCCCCCAAGCGTTTTATCCAATCTCCAGAAAATCGTTTGTGATAACTCACCTCTTTAATCCCTTTTTTTGCAATTGCAGCTAAGGTTTGATCTTTGCTAAATTGTAATTCTTGTAGCAGTAGCAAATGAAATACATCAAAAAGATATTGACGCCCCATAACATACCCAAAATGGGTGTTAGGCTGTTCTACCAGCAATACATTTTTATAGCCTCTCTCAAGACGTAAAAATGCAATATCATCTTCCGTTTTATTTTCTCCTGAAATTTTAGCAGCATATTGATAATAACTTCTGGTTTGGCCAATAAGATCCAAAGAAATATTTGTTCCTGCAATATCTGTCTCTAAACTAGGACCATGACCACACAACTCACCTAGACGTTGTCCAAGAATGAGGCTGTTATCTGCAATGCCTAGAATGTAATTGTATAAATGTTCACTTTTCATATTACATGTGCTTTATCTCATCAGGCAACTTATAAAATGTTGGATGACGGTATACTTTGTCTTGCGCTGGCTCGAAGAGTTCTCCATTATTTTCTGGGTTACTTGCCGTAATGTCACTACTTTTAACTACCCAAATACTAACACCTTCGTTACGTCTTGTGTAGACATCTCTAGCGTTTTCAAGAGCCATATCCTCATCTGCAGCATGCAAACTACCAAAATGACGATGTTCTAATCCGTTTTTACTTCTAACGAAGATTTCCCATAAGGGCCAATTGTTATCCATGCCTATTATATTAAATACTAGATTGCTATTTTAACTTTTAATTCTTCTTTTTTAGCAGCATGAGCCATGGCAGCATCTCTTACCCAAGCTCCGTTATCCCAGGCTGCAACTCTTGCACTTATACGTTGTTTGTTACAAGGGCCGTGACCTTTTACTACCTGCCAAAACTCATCCCAGTTTATAGCACCAAAATCATAGCTTCCTGTTTGTTTGTTAAACTTTAATTCTGGATCTGGAATTGTTAAACCTAGTATATCTGCTTGCGGTACTGTTTGATCAATAAACTGTTGGCGCAAATCATCGTTAGACTTGCGTTTTAATTTCCACTTCATGGACTGCTCTGTGTGTACACTCTCTGCATCTGTTGGGCCTAACATCATTAAACTTGGCCACCACCATCTATTAAGAGCGTCTTGTGCCATGTCTTTTTGCTCCTTGGAGCCGTTACAAAGCTTGAGCATAATCTCAAACCCTTGCCTTTGATGAAAACTCTCTTCTTTACAAACTCGCACCATGGCTCTTGCATAAGGACCAAAAGAGGTATTACACAAAGGCACTTGATTTATAATGGCTGCGCCATCTACGAGCCAACCTATAGCGCCCATGTCTGCCCAGGTTAATGTAGGGTAATTAAATATTGAAGAGTATTTTGCCTTACCGCTATGCAGCTGCTGGTATAATTCTTCCCGAGAGATTCCCAAGGTTTCACAAGCAGAATACAGATAAAGGCCATGTCCTGCCTCATCTTGTACTTTTGCAAGTAGTGCTGCCTTTCTTCTTAACGAAGGGGCTCTACTAATCCAGTTTCCCTCTGGTAGCATCCCTACAATTTCTGAATGTGCATGCTGAGAGATTTGACGAATGTGTGTCTTTCTATATTTCTCTGGCATCCAATCTTTGGCCTCAATTTTCTCATCACGTGCAATACGGGCTTCAAAAATTTCTTCTAAGTTTTTTATTTGTTCGTTGCTCATAGTTTTTAAGATTTATACATCAAAATCAACTTTTACTTTATCTGTGGTTGGCACTGCTTGACAACTCAAAACAAGGTTTTGTGACACTTCTTTATCATTGAGTGCATAATTTATTTTCATCTCTAAGGTACCGTCTAACACCTCGCATTTACAAGTAGAGCAAACACCGCCTTTACAAGCATATGGTAGGTCTGCACCAGCATCAAGGGCTGCATCCAAAATGTTATCAAACTGGTCTGTCATGGTAAAGTGAAACTCCTTACCACCATCAACAATAGTTACCTCAACACCAGAGATGTTTTGTTTTTGTAATCTTGAGGCACGTTTTTTATCCTCTTCGCTTAATCCAGATACAAATAACTCATAGTGGATATTCTCTTGTGGCATTCCTGCTGTTATTAATGCTTTTTGAACCAAAAATATCATTTCCTCTGGGCCGCACACAAATGCTTCATCTAATGCGGGAACATGTACTAATTTTTGGAAAATTTCTTCTAGTTTTTCATCGGTAAAGCGCCCATTAAACAGCGCTGCATCTCTATGCTCTTTGGTTAAGAAATAAAAAATCTCTAACCTTCCAAAGTATTGATTTCTAAGCTGTTCTATTTGTTCCTTAAAGATAATAGATTTTACAGTACGATTCAAATAGAATAATTTAAACCTAGCCTTTGGCTCTTTTGCTAAATGTGTTTTTATCATCGATAGCACCGGAGTGATACCACTTCCGGCCACAAAGGCAATGTATGTTTTTTCTTGGGTTGAGATAGGAACACCAAACTTACCGCTTGGAGGCATCACCTGAAGGGTATCTCCTGTTTGCAAGACATCATTAACATAGCTGGAAAATACTCCCCCTGGAATTTTTTTTACAGCTACCTGCCACTGCTTATCTACCATACTAGAGCAAAGACTATAAGAGCGTCTTGTATCCTGACCGTCAATTATTGCCTTTAGGGTAAGATGTTGGCCTTGGGTATAATCAAACACTTGAGATAAATCTTGGGGCATGTCAAAGGTAATAACAGAACAATCTGGTGTTTGCTTTGAAATATCCTTGATTTTTAAGCTATGAAAAGTTGCCATATTATTGTATTATTTTACAAAACTAACGATTGTTAGTTACACTAGCAAATATCTTAAATTAATTAAACAATACCAGCTATAAGAACCGACACCAGTTCCTTTTTTAAAACGTTTACCTCCAACTTACCTCGTTTTTCGTTCCACAGGTATAAGGTTCTTAAAGAAGATAAAATAGAGAACAACATTACCTCAGGGTGTTGGTCTTTAAATTGTTTTGAAATGATCCCTTGCTTTATAACATCTCTAAAACAATCCTCATAGCGATCTCTCATAGAGATAAAATCTAACAAATCTTGGCCATCTAGATGCATCCAATCATTATTTAAAGCGGCTATGGCATCTGCATGATGTAGGGTTATATCTATATGAACTTCAATGAGTTTTGTAAGCCGTTGTAAGGGGGTACCTTCTTGAGAGGTTATGGTTTGTGTGCTGTTGGTAAATTCTTTAGCAACATGAAGTACCAAGGATGATAAAATTTCCTGTTTGCCTTTAATGTGGTTGTATAAACTTGCCGCCTTAATATCCATTTGCTGGGCAATGTCTCTCATAGAAACGGCGCTGTATCCTTTTTCTTTAAAAAGTTTTGCAGCAACAATAACTATTTCTTCTTTACGGGCTAGTTTCATTAAAGTAAATATAACAAAACAATTCTGGCCCACAGTAACAGCCACTAAAACCTTAGTAAATTAAATGCGTTTTCGATATGAAAAGACATAAAAAAAGCCCTACGAGTGTAAGGCTTTTTTTGAAGTATGTATTTTTACATTAATAGTTCCAAAGATCTATTTCAATATTTCTAATTTGATCTTTAATTCTGTCAGACTCCAAAAGTTGCATAAAGGCATTTTCACTTATGTACTCTTTAACCTCTCTATCTCCTTGAACATTTTCTTCTTTGTAAATAAGACTATTAAATCTTCTTGAGTTTAATAAATGATCAAAAGAAATAGGTCTTGAGGTGTTTTTTCTATTAAAAGCCTTTGCCTGGTGTAATACTTCTCTTGCTGCTGGAAAATACACCCAAAACAGCTCAACTAAATTATCTCCACCACCATCATCTGCAAAAGCCTTTGAACGGGCCTCTGGAGCTACAGGGCAAATTCCTAAAACTCGATATCTAAGTTCGCCAAGGCGAGAGTCTAAATACCATAAGCCTCGTATTCTCCACTGCTCGATATCTGCAGCATCAAGAGTAAATTCTCTGATATACTCATCATCTACAATACCTTCTGCATTGAATTGGTCAATCCCATAATCTGTAGTATCTCTATAGACTAAAGATGCATCTAAATCTTTTAGGGTTCTTTTTTGAGTGAAATATGAGTCTGAGTATACATTTTGTATGGTACCATTTTTCATGTTTGTGACAAGAACATCATACAAAGGGCGTCTATCTGAGCCAATATTATTGGTATCTATAGGGTAATATAAAGGAAAATTTACACGCTCATCAAGATCAATAATTTCCCAAGTGGCTTTTGACCAAAGCAAATCACGCTCATCAATGTAGCCATATGGCAATGGCTCATCATTATCGTAGGCGAGTTGATCTAAGGTTTTTACTCCTATATCTTCTGGTGTTGTAGAGTTTAATATATTTAATTGTGCATGTGCACTAGATATACCTAGAACAACAACAAAAGCAGCTAAAACTATATTCCTTAATTTCATTTGTTCTTTTATTAAAAAAGTAATTGTAATAATCACCCTTGACATTAAAAATAACGCATGTAAAGCGTGATTATTATATTTCTTAGTTTGTTAACTCAATACAAATTGGAGAAATTTTCTTCAATTTGTACCCACTGTTTCCAGCAATATTTGCAGTGATGTCAAAAATTTGTAACGTCTCACCACGTTTTGCTCTCTTTAATGCATTAGTGGCTTGAGTATTTAATTTTCTACCATTTACTTTGATAGTTGGTTGCCCACTCACTTTAAAACTAAATCCAGTTACATTCAACTTCAAATCAAAATCAAAATCTTGTAGTGCTGCACCTATACTTGATTTTACAAGTCCTTGGCGCTGCATTCTAACACAACCACCGTCTCCATCTTCACCACGAATAGTACCCGTTGGACGTGGAATATCTTTAATACGGAAAGTTGCGCTATCTCTTACAGGATCACCATCAGGAAGGGTGCCAGACACATTAATAGTTACTTCTCTACCTGTTCCTGGGTTCATCATATATGAACTCCCTTTCACTTTACTTAGCCCTGAAGCCTTAGCTCTAATCTTGTTATCTTGAATACCTGCAAATGTAATGGTCATTGGGTTAGACACCCCACGATACACCACATTCATCTTATCTGCAGCAATGGTAGCTGCATTTGGCTTATTGATGGTTGTAAATTTTTTATCAACCAGTACCTCCACCTCATTACCATCTTGAAGATAGACCAATCTACCTGTAATTTTATGATCACCAACACTTCCGGTTCCTACTTTAAGCACTACTTTCCCTCCGTCAAACTCATATTGGTTGTCTTTAACTTCTTTACCATCAACCAATAACTCAACTCTTGCAGGTTTTGTGGAGGCATCTACTCGCCCCAAAGATAACATCCCATCAAAAGTAGAGCCTGTGTAATAAGCTCCTTTTGAGGTGGTCATTACAGTCTCGTAATTATCGAGTTTTGCAAGTTGTTTAAGGTTTCCTGAAAGCAATGTGGACAACAGTTCATTTTCAACAGATTTTATATCGTTCTGGATTTGTGTCATTTTGGTTAATGAGGAAACTAAAGGAAAGGCTACGTAATTATAGCTTATGTAATCTTTAACTACTCCCTCACCGTCTGTAATATCTGCGGAATTAAAATCATTATTAATTTGGGTTGTTAGTGTTGGGTTGGTATCCCCAAGTAAAGCAACCATTCCTTCTCTGTAGGCATCCATTTGATCCAAAAACTCTTGACCTGCCTCAGTTAATTTACCTCCTTCGTAATACAAAGCATCTAAATAACTTGAAGTATCCATAGTCTCATAATCTGTCTTATCCTCAACCTCTGATAACAGCATCTCTTTTTGTAGTGTAATATAGTCGTTGTAGGTTTTTGAAAGCTGATCTGCCGCATTAGCTGTCGCTGCTGCTGCCTTAAACTCATCATTCTCATCAGCCTTTTTTGAAATCTCGGCCAAAGCTAATGTGTTTTTAGACGCATAACTTGTATTTGCACGATCTAATTTCTCATTTATTGAACCAAATGCAGACAATACTTCTTTTGACATATTTAATGCCAACATCGCGATAAAAACCAAATACATTAGGTTAATCATCTTCTGTCTAGGGGTTTGTTTTCCTCCTGCCATAATTTTATTTTAAATATTTTTATTTAGTGAAATTATGATTAGCTTCTGCTCATTGCTGATAACATACCACCGTATACTCCGTTTAATGAAGAAAGACTTGTCGTTAAGTGCTCCATTTGTGCTTTTAATTGCTCTGCATTCTCTGCAACACGCTCGTTAACTTCTGCTTGGCGAGATGTAGACTCTACCTGTACTTTGTAAAGGCTATTTAATGATTCCATTTGTGCTGCAGCCATTGCCATTTCTTCACTGTATTTTTTTGTTGCATTCATACCATCTGCAGTTGGAGCCATTCCTTTTGCAGCTGCCTCAAAAGAAGAAATACTTGTAGAGAGACTCGTGATTAACTCACCATCTATGCGGGCATCTTTTAGCATTTGGTCTAATTTTTTTGACAGAAGACCTTCTGGAGATTCTACTTTACCGCCAGAGGCAGCTCCTCCAGCTAATTCTGGATATACTAAAGACCAGTCTAGATCATCATCAATTGGCTCAAAAGCAGAAATAGCAAAAATTAATGCCTCTGTTACAAGACCTACTGTTAATAATGTGTTTCCATCAAACGGAAAGCCAAAATCCCAGTGAAGAATTTTAAACAATGCACCAATAATTACAATCGATGCACCAAGGCCATAGGCCATATTAAATATTTTTTTTGTTGACTTTGACTGTGCCATAATATTTTTTTTTTTAGTTTGAGTTTAGTTAAGTTTTTGAGTGTAAGTTTTTAACGTTTTATCTCGCGTCACCGAAGTTTTGATTTAAAGTGATATCTGTTCCCATGTAATCTTGTACGGTTCTAAAACCAATGTAGCTTCTTGCAGAATCTGCATATTCATAGTTTCTAGAGCTAACCTCAAGAAAGTAAGCAACATCTTTCCATGAGCCGCCACGGGTTACTTTACGCATGTTGGTTGGATCATTTACAAGAGGATTCATTGTTGAGTTATAATCATAAGAGGCAGCATCATATGAGCTATCTACCCACTCAGCTACATTTCCTGCCATGTTATATAAGTTGTAATCATTAGGCTCATATGAATTGGCTTCTACTGTATAAAGCGCCTGATCTGCCGCATAATCTCCTCGCAGGGGTTTGAAATTTGCCAAGAAACAACCTCTATCATTTTTGGTGTAAGGTCCTCCCCAAGGAAAATCTCCTCCTTGGATTCCTCCACGAGCAGCATACTCCCATTCTGCTTCACTAGGAAGGCGGAATGAATTTACGAATTCACGATCTCTTTTTTTCTGGTTTGCGTTTTTGTACAGAGTTCTCCATGCCGCAAATGCTTTGGCTTGTTTCCAGGTTACACCAACAACAGGATAGTCTCCATAGGCCTCATGCCAGAAATAATCATTATGCATAGGCTCGTTGTAGGAGTAATTGAAATCTCTAATCCAAACAGTAGTGTCTGGATATATGTTAAGACTTTCTTTTTTGATAAAATCTTTTCTTTTGCTTGTCTTGTCTTGTGCAGCGGCCCCAATATCCATGTAAGAATATTGGAAATTAAGTTTAGATACATCTAAGGTGCGCTGCCCATTGTAAGACTCTTCCATAGGCAGATACATACTATCCATCACCTCTACGTAATACTCATCAGGATACTCAGCGGTGTCCCAGATTAAATCTATGTTGTTATTGATTTTTCTACCTTCGTAAAAATCCTCTCCCATGCCATAGTAATTATCCTCCATGTATTGGTCATAGGGTGTTTTTTCTTCATCTTCATTGTCAAGAAAAGCAAAATCTCCTATACCTGCTTCTCCATCTCCAGGAGTTTCTCCTAATTCATCTGCTAGAATAGCTAACCTCAAACGAACTGTTGAGTCTCTAACCCACTCTACAAATTGACGGTATTCTGAATTAGTAATCTCCGTTTCATCCATGTAAAAAGAACGAACAGTAACCGTTTTGGTTGGGGCGTCATTCACAGATACAAAATCGTCTCCAGATCTACCCATAACAAAGGCACCACCTGGGATAAGAGTCATTCCATAGGGTTTCTCTGGAAGCCATTTTTTACCTTTTACTCCAACTAGTTCTCCTCTGTCTCCGGAGTTACAACTGTACATTAAGGCAACAAGTGTAGCCAATGCAATAAACTTTTTCATAGGTACTGGGTTAAATTCTAGTTTCAAGTGTGTAAACCTATCGATATATTTTAAAAAAAACAACAATTTTCCTAAAAAACACTAGACACTAAATAATTCAATTTTAATTACTCAAACTTCATTCTTTCGGCGGGCTTTAAGCCACCTTTCAGGTATTTCCTGATTTGTTGCACCCAAATATTCGCCATAGGTGCATGGTAATAACGTTGATGATTTCAATTTATTATTAATATTTGAAATAAAAGGCAATTCAATCCACCATCTTCCGGTCTTGTTACTTTTTTTAAATATTAAAACATCGTCATCTATTGGTACTTTATAAGTTGTGTAGCTTTTTTGATCTTTAAAATCATCATCGGTAACCCTGAAGTTGACACCCTCAATAAAATACCAAAGTACTTGAGCCAATAACATAGCTCCAGATTTAGAGTTGGTGAAGTCTGAAATTTCAAATAAAGAAAAAGAACTTACTCTACCACTTATTCCTGCATATCTGGAAATAGCGCAAATCTCTCTGCCGTCAAACCCATTTGGATTCTCGTGGTTGTAGACACCTAGTTCTGAGCTTTTTATAGCAGAGACGTCAAGAGTCACTAAATCTGCATTTCTAAAGATAGGCTCCACGTCCTTAATATCTGCAGTTACAACCCCTAATCTGTGGGCATCAAAATAGAGCGCCTCCATAAGTGCTATTTCTTGTGGAGGATTAAAAAATGATTGATACCCAACCACACTATAATTAAATAGGTTGTAGGGTTTGTCTACAATAATTTTTCCAACGTATGATTTATTGTTAATAGCCGCCTCTGCGTCTCCCAGATCAAATCGGGTATCAACATTCACCATATTAATCATCGATACAATAGAATCATAGGCGCGGTACTGCCCATACAATACATCTTGACTACCTCCAAGTATAATTGGAATTATATTTTTTTTAAGTAGTGCTGATGTAACTGTAGTAACAGCAAAATAAGAATCTTCTACACTGGCTCCTTTTTCTATATCTCCAAGATCTGCCATGGTATGTTTCCAGTTTCCAGGAAACAACCCGTAAAGAGCCATTCTAATCGCATCGAAATGTATGTCAATACCCATGTAATTAACATCTCGTCTGTTTTCTTTACATCCAAAAATAGCAAACTTAACATTTGTTAAATCTGGTAACTCGCCCTGGCTGGTGTATATGGCCAATTTTTTCCCTATGGTGCCCGCAGGGAGCACCTCACTGTGTGCAACAATAGACTTAGAGACTGGGGTAAGAAATTCTATCAAAAGATGAAACTATTATAATGTTTGGTTATTTTTTCTTTGCAGTTGCCTTCTTTTTTGCTGGGGTTTTTTTCTTTGCAGTTGCTTTTTTCTTCTTTTTCTTGGGAGCATTTTTCTCCAAGATAGCCTGAGCATCTTCTAGGGTCATTTTATCGGCTTTTGTTGTTTTTGGCAACTCAATTTTGGTTTTGCCTTTTAAAAGATGAAAGCGTCCCCACCTTGCTTTTTCTAAACGAATCCCCTCTTCTTCCCAATTGTGGATAAGCTTGTCAATCTCTTTTTGTTTTTTGGTTTCTATTAACTCAATAATATCTGCATCGCTTAAAGAATCAAAGTCATACTTTTTATTGACATTAATAAACATATTGTTCCATTTAATAAAGGGACCAAAACGACCTGTTCCTTTTTGTACCGGAAGGTCTTCATATGTATATATAGGAGCATCAGCTTTTTTCTTTTCTTCAATAAGCTCAATGGCAAAATCCATATCAACATCAAGAGGGTCCATACCCTTTGGCAAGGAAACAAACATTTTTCCAAACCTTACATAGGGTCCAAAACGACCGTTATTAACATCTACCTGCTGATCTTCATAGACACCCAAATCTTTTGGGAGCTTGAATAAATCCAATACCTGGTCAAAGGTTACCAAATGCAATTGTTGGTCTGGACGCAAGCTTGCAAATTTTTTCTCCTCATCATCTGGGGCGCCAATTTGTGCCATTGGTCCAAATTTTCCTAGACGCACCAAAATCGTTCTGCCACTCTCTGGATCTTTCCCTAAAATACGTTCACCGCTTTCTCTTTCTGCATTTTCTTTTACATCCTCAACAGTGGGGTGAAATTTTCCGTAAAATTCTTTAAGCATTTGTTTCCAATTCTCTTTACCATCTGCAATGTCATCAAAATCTTGCTCAACTTTGGCTGTAAAATTAAAATCTAATACAGAGGAGAAGTGCTCCACTAGAAAGTCATTCACAATCATTCCTATATCTGTTGGCACTAATTTTCCTTTATCACTTCCAATGGTTTCTAATAAGGTACTGTCTTTTAATTCCTGTTTTGCTAATGTGAGCTGTAGATACTTTCTTTCTACTCCATCTATGGTTCCTTTTTCAACATATTTTCTACTGATTATTGTTGAAATTGTAGGTGCATAGGTAGAAGGTCTTCCAATACCCAACTCTTCTAATTGTTTTACTAAAGAAGCTTCTGTAAAACGGTATGGAGGTCTTGTAAAACGTTCTGTTCCAGTGATATAATTAGCCTCTAAAACATCTGCTTTTGCTAGTTTTGGAAGCATCCCTTCTTGTTCTTGCTCATCGTTATCTACTCCTTCAAGGTATACTTTTAAAAACCCGTCAAATTTAATCATCTGACCGTTTGCAGTAAACTGCTCTTTCACCCCTTGAGATGACGCAACAGCAATTTTAACATTGGTGCGCTCTAATTGGGCATCACTCATCTGAGAGGCTAGGGTTCTTTTCCAAATTAAATCATACAATCTTGATTGATCATAATCTCCCTCAATGCTATGACGAGACATATTTGTAGGTCTTATTGCCTCATGCGCCTCTTGTGCTCCCTTAGACTTGCCTTTGTATTTTCTTGGGTGGCTGTAAGCCTCTCCAAAATTTTCTGTAATTTCTTTTGCCGCAGCCTGCTGCGCATCGTTTGATAGATTCACACTATCCGTTCTCATGTATGTGATTAAGCCCGCTTCGTACAATCTTTGTGCGATTGTCATTGTTTTTCCAACAGAGAAATACAACTTTCTTGCAGCTTCTTGTTGCATGGTAGATGTTGTAAAAGGAGCTGCAGGTGATTTTTTCGCAGGCTTTTTAATTAAATCTGCGACACTGTAACTGGCATCGATATTTTTTTCTAAAAATGATCTCGCTGCTGCTTGTGTTTGAAAATTCTTTGGCAACTTGGCCTTAAAGCTTTTGCCTTGAGCAGTTACAAACTCTGCGTCTATTCTATAACTTGCTACAGGGTTAAACGCTTCTATTTCACGCTCCCGCTCCACAATAAGACGCACTGCAACGCTTTGTACACGCCCAGCAGAAAGCCCCCCTTTAACCTTACGCCATAAAACAGGAGACAGCTCGTAACCAACAAGTCTATCTAAAATTCTTCTCGCCTGTTGGGCATTTACCAGGTTATAGTCTATTTGTCTTGGGTTTTCTATTGCCTTTAAAATCGCTGTTTTAGTAATTTCATGAAAAACAATACGTTTGGTATTTTCTTCTTTTAAGTCTAACTCCTCTGCAAGATGCCATGCAATAGCTTCTCCCTCTCGATCCTCATCACTGGCAAGCCACACCATCTCAGCTTTTTTGGCAGATTTTTTTAAATCTGCAACCAATTTTTTCTTGTCTGTAGAGACTGTATATTTTGGCGTAAAATCTCCGTCAACATCAACTCCCAGTTCCTTAGAGGGAAGATCTGCTATGTGTCCAAAACTTGATTGTACTTTAAAGTCTTTTCCTAAAAACTTTTCTATAGTTTTTGCCTTAGCTGGGGACTCTACAATTACTAAATTTTTTGCCATTGTGTATTTATATGTGGGGTACAAAAGTATGTGATTTTTTTTTAAAGAAAATTTTCAACTCATATTTTTAAGTTAATTTTTAGAGTAATACCTATCTACATAGTTATGAAATAAGCAAATTTAAATGAACGCCAAAGCCTAAAAAGCATCAGATTAAAGAGCTTAAAAATGAAACAGTAAAGAATACTTTAAATTATCTATTTATGGTCAAAAAGCATGTGTATCAATTTTTAAAAAGATTAAATTAGTCTGCCATAATGTCATAAACGATCCCTTTTCTTTATCTTTGCATACTAATTGAAATAAAATTTCAAAACAGCCTGGCTAGTATATGGAAAAAACGATTGATGAAAATGCACAAGGAAATACCCTTGAAACCACTCCCAAAAACAACAATACCAAGAAACTGTTTATTGAGAGTTATGGCTGTGCTATGAATTTTAGTGATAGTGAAGTTGTAGCCTCCATTTTATCTGAGCAAGGATACAATACCACCCAAATACTAGAAGAAGCAGATTTAGTACTGGTAAATACATGCTCAATTAGAGACAAGGCAGAACAAACTGTCCGTAAACGTCTTGAGAAATACAATGCTGTAAAGAGAGACCATAACCCAAAAATGAAAGTAGGTGTTTTGGGCTGCATGGCAGAACGCCTAAAAGAAAAATTTTTAGACCAAGAAAAAATAGTAGACATGGTCGTTGGCCCTGATGCTTACAAGGACATTCCTAACCTTTTAGAAGAAGTAGAAGACGGAAAAGATGCTGTAAATGTAATACTATCTAAAGATGAAACCTACGCAGATATTTCTCCAGTAAGATTAAACACCAACGGTATTAATGCCTTAGTGAGTATCACTAGGGGATGTGACAATATGTGCACCTTTTGTGTGGTTCCCTTTACCCGAGGGCGCGAGCGAAGCCGTGACCCCAGAAGTATTTTAGAAGAAATTAATGATTTGTCTGTAAAAGGGTATAAAGAAATCACCTTACTAGGGCAAAATGTGGACAGCTACCTTTGGTATGGTGGGGGGCTAAAAAAAGAGTTTAAAAACGCCACAAAAATGCAAAAGGCCACGGCTGTTTCTTTTTCCCAGCTTCTGGACCAAGTAGCCACCTCGCAGCCCCACATGAGAGTTCGTTTCTCAACTTCAAACCCACAAGACATGACCCATGATGTGTTTCATGTGATGGCAAAACACAACAATATTTGCAATCATGTGCACCTGCCGGTGCAAAGTGGTAGTGATCGTATATTAAAACAAATGAACCGTCAGCATACAGTGGCGCAGTACATCAAACTGGTAAATAAACTCAAAGAAATACTTCCAGATTGTAGTATTTCTCAAGATTTAATTACTGGCTTCCCCTCAGAAACAGAAGCAGACCATCAAGACACCTTGGCTTTAATGCAACAGGTGAAATTTGCTTTTGGATACATGTACAAATACTCTGAAAGACCCGGAACGATGGCTGCTAGAAAGTTTGAAGATGACATTCCAGAGGCCACAAAAAAAAGAAGACTAACAGAAATAGTGGAAGCCCAGCGTGCTCATGGGGCGGAAAGAACACAAGAGTTTGTTGGAAAAACTACTCAGGTGCTCATTGAGCGTTCTTCAAAAAAGAACCAAGATCAATGGAGCGGAAGAAACCAGCAAAGTATTGTTGTGGTATTTCCAAAAGAAAACTACCAACCTGGAGATTTTGTAGATGTAAAAATTTTACGCTGCACAAGTGCCACTCTAATTGGCCAGGCAGTAGGTTTGAGTAAAATATAAGGATAGAAAAATTAAAAACTATGGAAAGTGTACAAGCAACAAAGCAACGATTTGGAATTATAGGAAATGATCCTAAACTTAACCGCGCCATAGAAAAAGCAATTCAAGTTGCCCCCACAGATATTTCAGTACTAGTTACTGGAGAAAGTGGTGTTGGAAAAGAAAGTGTGCCTAAAATAATTCATGCACTATCTCACAGAAAACACGGAAAATACATTGCCGTAAACTGTGGTGCCATTCCAGAGGGAACCATTGACAGTGAACTTTTTGGCCATGAAAAAGGAGCCTTTACAGGAGCTACTGCCACCCGTAGCGGTTATTTTGAGGTGGCAGATGGCGGTACTATTTTTTTAGACGAAGTTGGAGAATTGCCCCTACCCACACAAGTAAGACTATTGCGAGTGCTTGAAAATGGCGAGTTTTTAAAAGTTGGATCTTCAAAAATACAAAAAACAGATGTGCGCATTGTAGCGGCTACTAATGTTAAAATAGTTGAAGCTATTGAAAAAGGAAACTTTAGAGAAGATCTGTTTTACCGTCTCAGCACAGTAGATATAAACCTGCCACCCCTTAGAGAACGATCTGAAGATATTCATTTATTGTTCCGCAAATTTGCCAGTGATTTTGCTCAAAAATATAAAATGCCCACCGTGCGCCTTGATCAAAGTGCTATCGATTTATTATTAAAATATCGTTGGAGCGGTAACATTAGACAGTTAAGAAATGTAGCCGAACAAATATCTGTTCTAGAACAAAGACGAGAGATCAATGCAGCAACACTAAGTCAGTATTTGCCCAATATGTCTAGTAATTTACCTGCCGTTATTAATTCTAAAAAAGCAGCCGGAGATTTCTCCAATGAAAGAGAAATACTCTACAAAGTATTATTTGATATGCAAAAAGATGTAAACGATCTTAAAAAACTTACCATGGAACTCATGAAAACTGGTAATGCAAATAAAGTAAAAGAAGAAAACCCCACTCTTATAGAAAAGATATACAACCAAGAGCAAAACAATGAAGCTACTCTTGCTGCTATTGTTGAGCAGGAGCCAAATCATCACCCCATATCTAATGAGGTAGAGGTACTTGATATGCCAAGTAATGATGCAGAGCTTAAAAAAGGGAATTATGATTTTGTAGAAGATGTTAAAGAAGAAGAAAGTTTGTCTTTGCAAGAAAAGGAACTAGAACTGATAAAAAAATCACTAGAAAAATACGACGGTAAACGCAAAGATGCCGCAGATGAACTTGGCATCTCCGAGCGCACTCTATATCGTAAAATCAAACAATATGATTTGTAATGTAAAATAGTATCTTTGAATACCCACAATACACTAATGCTTTTGTAGTAACAAACCTTGTATGTTAATAAAACGAGTTTCTTTTATTATTTTTTTAATGCTTAGCGGCGCTTTAACAGGATGTGGCATCTACTCTTTTACAGGAGCAGATATTGATTACAGTAAGACCAAATCATTTCAAGTAAACTATTTTCAAAACAACGCGGCTATAGTAGAGCCTGGTATGGCAAGAGACTTTACCCAGCAGCTTCAGGATCTTTTACTAAACCAAACCAGCCTTGATTTAGTGAACAGTGGTGGAGATTTAATCTATGAAGGCGAAATTACAGAATATTACATAGCCCCCATTACAGCTACCTCACAAAATACAGCCGCAGAAAACAGATTAACCATTAGTATCAATGTGCGTTTTTTTAATAAAAACAGTGAAGAAAAGAGCTTTGAACAACGTTTCTCATTTTATAAAGATTACACCGGTCAAAGCCTATTAACAGGGTCTAAATTGGAAGATGCTTTAAACGAAATTTTTGAGCGTATCACACAAGATATATTTAATAAATCACTCGCAAACTGGTAGTATTTTGAACACACAAAACTATACCTTATTACTGGCAGACCCGCAACAAGTTACAAAACAGACGCTCTCTGATTTGGTAGAAATTATTGACGTATACCCTTATTTTCAGAGCGCACAAGCGTTGTGGCTAAAGGGATTAAAAAACCAAGAGAGTTTTAGATACAATGATGCTCTTAAAGTTACAGCAGCACACACCACCAATAGAGATATATTGTTTGAATTTATTACCTCTGATAGCTTTGAGCAGGATCAAATTTCATTACAAATTTTAAGCAACGACCAGGCCATAGGTCAGTATGAAATTGAAATTGGAGAAGATCTTTCTAAAACCATTGATACAGAACAAAAACAAGAACACAAGCAGGCCCAAGAAAATGCAGAAGCTGTCTTAAATCCAAACCTGTTTGAAAAGAAAATAGCAGATTTAGAGCAAATGATAGCTGTGTCCCAAGAATTTTCTGGCAAAGAAGACAGCTCCAACACAGAGCAACAAATAACCGCCTCAAGTGAGCTTGGCATTAACACTCCGCTTACCTTTTCAAAAAAAGATAGGCATTCTTTTTCTCAGTGGCTTCAATTAACCTCTGCCACCCCTATTGTGCGAGAAAAAACACCAGAGCAAAAAAAGCAGAAAGAAACTACACAAAAACAATACAAGAATGATTTGATTGAAAAATTCATCAGTGAAAAGCCAAAAATTAAAACATTAAAAAATAGCACCCAGCAACAAACCCTGCCACAAGAAGAATCAAATCCCTCAAACTCTCTGATGACAGAGACTTTGGCTAAAGTATACCTTCAGCAAAAAAATTACAAAAAGGCAATTCAGGCCTTTAAAATATTAATTTTGAAAAATCCCGAAAAAAGTGGTTTCTTTGCAGACCAAATTAGAGCAGTAGAAAAACTGATAAACACAGAAGCAACATGAGTACCTTTACAATATTTTTAGTTTTAATAATTTTCGTAGCATTTTTGCTAATAGTAGTAATAATGGTTCAAAACCCAAAAGGTGGAGGATTATCTTCTTCTTTTGGAGGTGGAGGATCCACACAAATGGGGGGCGTACAAAAAACCACAGATTTTCTAGACAAGTCTACATGGACACTAGGAGGCTTATTACTTGTGTTAATTTTACTATCAAGTATCCCTTTGGTGGGAAGTATTCAAACCCAGCAGTCAAGTATTCAAGATACAGAGGTTATCCAAACCGCCCTGCCAACGCAAGAAACAACTCCTGTTGAGACACCATAATAAAACAGTACACACACAAAAAATGCCAGCTTGTCACTATAAGCTGGCATTTTTTATTTTTATAGCCCTAAAAATGTCAGGTATAGGGTATTGGCACACTTTCTGCCAATAATTATTTAAAATAAATAATGTATAACATGGTTTTTGAATTTCAAAAACTAATAACAAATATAATAATGGGATTAAAAATTCAACCTCTTTCAGACAGAGTCGTGGTAACACCACAAGCGGCAGAAACAAAAACAGCCTCGGGTTTGTACATACCAGATAGCGCTAAAGAAAAACCACAACATGGTACCATAGCTGCTGTTGGAAATGGGAAAAAAGACCACAAAATGACAGTAAAAGTTGGTGATAAGGTACTGTATGGTAAATATGCTGGTACAGAGTTAAAGCTAGACGGCAAAGACTATTTAATTATGCGCGAGGAAGATATACTTGCAATAATATAGATTCAAAAAACAACAATTATTAACAACAATACACCCCACAAATAGGGGTTATAAAATTAAAATAACATGGCAAAAGATATAATATTTGACTTAGATGCTCGTAATGGCATTAAACGTGGTGTTGATGCATTAGCAAATGCAGTAAAAGTAACATTGGGTCCTAAGGGACGTAATGTAATTATTGGCAAATCATTTGGAGCTCCGGTGGTAACTAAAGATGGAGTTTCTGTAGCCAAAGAAATAGAATTAGAAGACCCATTAGAGAACATGGGCGCGCAAATGGTAAAAGAGGTAGCAAGTAAAACCAACGATTTGGCTGGTGATGGAACTACAACGGCTACCGTTTTGGCGCAAGCAATTGTAAAAGAAGGACTTAAAAACGTTGCTGCTGGTGCAAACCCAATGGATTTAAAAAGAGGGATTGACAAGGCGGTAGAGGCTATTGTTAATGATCTTGAAAAACAAACGACCAAAGTAGGTAACTCAAGTGATAAAATTAAACAAGTTGCTGCCATCTCTTCAAATAATGACGAAGCTATTGGTAGTCTAATAGCAACAGCTTTTGGAAAAGTTGGCAAAGAAGGTGTTATTACCGTTGAAGAAGCTAAGGGTACAGACACATACGTAGATGTTGTGGAAGGAATGCAGTTTGACCGCGGGTATCTGTCTCCATATTTTGTTACAAACAGCGAGAAAATGCACACAGAGCTTGAAAACCCAATGATTTTGTTGTGTGATAAAAAGATTTCTTCCATGAAAGATCTCATGCCTGTTTTGGAGCCAGTTGCCCAACAAGGAAAATCTTTACTTATCATCGCAGAAGATGTAGATGGAGAAGCACTAGCTACCTTAGTAATTAATAAAATGCGAGGATCTCTAAAGATTGCTGCTGTAAAAGCACCAGGATTTGGAGACAGAAGAAAAGCAATGCTAGAAGATATTGCCATTTTAACGGGAGCAACCGTAATTAGTGAAGAGCGTGGTTTCACCCTAGAGAACACAACTGTTGAAATGTTAGGAACTGCAGAAACAGTAACCATAGACAAAGACAATACCACTGTTGTAAATGGAGCTGGAAAGAAAACAGATATCAAAACCCGTGTGGGACAGATAAAATCTCAAATTGAAACAACCACCAGTGATTATGATAAAGAAAAACTTCAAGAACGCTTGGCTAAACTAGCTGGTGGTGTTGCGGTATTATATGTAGGTGCTGCCAGTGAGGTAGAGATGAAAGAAAAGAAAGACCGTGTAGATGACGCTCTTCATGCCACAAGAGCAGCGGTAGAAGAGGGTATTGTTGCCGGTGGTGGAGTTGCACTTATACGTGCACAAAATACCCTTGGAAAAATCACAACAACAAATCTAGACGAGAAAACAGGAGTACAAATTGTAGCTAAGGCTATAGAGGCTCCCTTGCGCACCATTGTACTCAATGCTGGAGGTGAAGGAAGTGTTGTGATAAATAAAGTCTTAGAAGGAAAGAAAAACTACGGGTATGACGCAAAGTCTGAAACCTATGTTGACATGCTAAAGGCAGGAATTATTGACCCTAAAAAAGTAACTAGAATTGCCCTTGAAAATGCAGCTTCTGTTGCTGGTATGATTTTAACCACAGAATGTGCCTTGGTTGATATCAAAGAAGAAACTCCAGCAATGCCTCCTATGGGTGGCGGAGGAATGCCAGGAATGATGTAACAAACGGCTTTTTGATATAAAAAAACTCCTTACAATTGTAAGGAGTTTTTTTATACTCTCTTTTGAGAAGGCAAAACTATTACCGCTATTTATATCCAAAAAATATAAAAGCTAGTGAAAAAGCACACCTATGCATTTTTGTGATGAAGGCTTCCTACTTTTTGAGCAAAAAATGCTAGATAGGCAAAACACAACACGCATATTATATAAGACTCATGTATCCCAATAATATCGGCCAATTTTCCTTGAATAGGCGGGATAATAGCGCCACCTAAAATCATCATTACCAAAAATGCAGAACCTTGCGAAGTGTATTTCCCTAGTCCTTTTATACTTAAAGAAAAGATAGAGGGCCACATAATAGAGCAAAACAAACCGCCACTTAAAAAGGCGTAAATTGATATATTACCTGAGGTTAATAAACCTACAAGCATAGCTGCCATGCCCAATATACCAAATATTTTAAGTGTTCTTGCCGGGGTATCTTTCCCTAGAAAAAAGCCTAGTATTTGCAGGGCAACGCATGCAGAAAACCCAAACAAGTGAACAACTTCAAAATCTGCTAAATAAATAGCCAATAAAATTACCCCAAATGCAACATAAGGAACCACTATATAAAGTATCTTTTTTAATCCCTCTGCTGGATTAAAAACTGTGATGGCTCCAGCCCATCTTCCTATCATTAAACCTCCCCAATAAAGAGAAATAAATGGTGCCACTTCTGACTCCCCTAAACTACCAAAAGCTTCAGTCATTAATAGTTCTCCTAGATTACTCCCTATAGAGACCTCTACCCCTACATAGGTGAAAATAGCCAACATACCAAGCACTAGCTGAGGATACTGCATAGCACCCCATCCCTGAGGATTTGACCTGGCCATTTTATTGGCTGCTAACAAACCTCCTACAATAACTAGCAAGCCAATAGCCGAAAGAATTAAAATTAAATGATCTGCCCCAGTGTCTAACTTGGCCCCTGGGGCCAACTCAGCGTATTGCCTAAACACAAAAAAGAAAACAACAATTAATAGTGCTGTAATTGTAAGTAGGGTGTTTAATGCTTTTTTAGCACCTAAAAAATTGGCGTCTGCTTTGGCATCTGGCAACTTATCAGAAAATTTAAATAAAGCCGCAGACAAAAGAAATAAAAGCCCCACCCCTACATAAAGAAATTGAACAGAGGATAAGGTAATACTTCCATTTGTAATAGAGGCTGCTATATCTGCCTTAGCAGCGGTTCCAAACAACACTGCGCCCACTATTAAAGGCCCAACAGTTGTCCCTAAAGAGTTGATTCCTCCTGCTAGGTTTAATCTATGAGAGCCTGTTTCTGGATCACCTAGGGCAACCGCAAAAGGATTTGCAGCAGTTTGCTGCAAAGAAAAACCTAAAGCTACAATAAATAGCGCCCCCAAAATAAAGGCAAAAGCAGATGAATCTCCTGCCTCTGCACCATTTACTGCCAATATCATGGCACCAGCCCCTAGGGCCGAAAGGATAAGACCTTTAACGATTCCGCTTTTGAATCCCCATTTATTCATGATATCAGTCTTTTTTAGACTAGATACTACAAATAGCATAAGAGCCCCCATATAGTAGGCACCATAAAAAGCAAAATCTATTAATTGGCTTTGAAATTGATCTAAATTAAAATACGACTTACAAAAAGGAATCAATACCCCATTCCCAGCAGCTATAAATCCCCAAAAGAAAAATACGGTTACTAGCGTTGCTAGTGCGGCATTGTAATTAGTGGTCTTTTCTGAGGATACGTTTTTAGGTAGATTTTCTAAATTTTTCATTTGTGCAGTTAATTAGAGTATCAAACATAAACAAAAAGGCACACAAAAGTGCAGCTCTTTATCCTCTTTTTAATTATCGTACGCTATGATTTAAGTAACTTAATTGTAGCTAACCCTTTTTCAGTGGTTACCATCAAAAAATATAGCCCTGTGCTAAATTTTTGAAAACTAAATTCTGCGTATTAACAATTTTCATATTAAATAACAATGGTTTTTCCCAATAAAAAATAATAGCTCTATTTAAAGCTTATCTTTAAAAAGTTTAGAAACCTGAGCTATCATCTCATTGTTATTAGAATAAGTAAGTTCAAAACAATCTAAGGCGGCAAACCAATCTAAGAAAATAGCTGTATTTTCTTTTATTGGAGATAGCCAAGAATCTGGCACCAATTTTTGGAAAGCAATTATTTTATCTATTTTTTCACAAGACAAAGGAGCATCTTTTACATATTTAATAAACACAAGTCCTTTACAAGGTAAATGACTAGAAAAATCACTGTTGTTTGGATTTAAATACCTAACAATTTTTTGCGCTACCTTCAAATCATATTCTTTACTATCACTCAGCTCTGGATAGAGAGGAAGTAGGGTGTCTAGACTTGTTTTTTTAACTGAAATTGCGGCTGGGAAAGAGTATGTATCTTGATTGTGCGCAGCAACAGGAACAAAATCATCTGCAATACATTCAAAACCATGGGCCTGTAAAAGAGCTAGTGATGTGCTTTTGCCATTACCAGAATCGCCTAAAAAAAGCATGGCATTTTTTTTGTCTGAAACAGCAGATGCATGAAACACGCCCAGCCATTTATCTTCTTGCATGTTATGAATTTTCTGGATGAGCTGCATGGAGAATTTCCCTTGGAAATAATGGATCTCCTCAAATGGCCAACTACCAATTAGTTTATGGTCTACGGCCAAAAAAATATGTGCCTTTTTGGTAAAGGTTTTAAAACAAAAGTCATGCTTTTGGAAAGCTACCTCTAGATGCTCAAACTTTGGATGGATCAAAAAACAAACCTCTTCATTCTCAAAGCAGGCTTTAATTATTAGCTCATTTATTTTATAGAATTTCACTAAACCAAACATCTCAGGGATAGCAGTGCTTTTAAGATCTTCTATCTTATTAAGATTTCTTGATGAGTCCAAATCTATGAAACGTTTTTTTAGATCTAGTACAAAACCTGTGGTCTCCTTAATGGGCAAAGACAACTCTTGTGACAGCTCTCTTGAAATATCTTCCAGGGCTATACCCATGGATAATTTACTTACTAAAAGGGCTGTAGTGTTTTCTAGGACCAGGTATTTATTATCTCTAGAAGACCACAAGACTGTTTTATCATCTATTGGTTTTAGTAAAAAAATAACTTAAAAATTTAAATTAGTTAATCTTAAAAATACAAAAACCAAAGGTAAAACAACACGTTGTTCTAAATTTGGTTTGGATTTATAATAAACCCCTACTAATTATTACTAGAGTAAACTAATAGGTGTATTACTTTTTATTTCTATCTACCCTCACTCCTCTTACATTACTGTTTGGTCCTCCAAAACCGGGGTTAGGTGGTCCAGATAGAGCTTGCGCCTTTTTTGGGTTTAGCATAATCAAAGTGCCGAGTGCAGCAAAAGCTGCATAAGACCCCATTTTTTTTATAGCTTCTTTTCTAGAAATATCTTTATGGTTAGTATCTTTTTGTGACATATTATTTTTTTTAATTTTCTATCCAAATACTAAATACCTGGAAAGACTATTATTGGGTTGATTATTTAACAAATACTTTTTTGAAAGTAGTTTGATTTCCAGATTTTATCTTTACGATATACAAGCCGCTTGCCAAGCCGTCGGTAGAGATCCTCTGTGTTGTAGTTGTAGTATTTAATAGGGTTTGTTTTACAGCCGCCCCTAATATAGAGTATAGTGTAATATCTAGCTTTTCTAACTCTGGAGTTATACCTGCAATGGTTACAAAGCTGTCATTGTTTGCTTTATATATGTTTAAGGAATCTAAACTAAGAGTATCTCCATTAGAGAGTAAACTATTGTCTTTAAAGACAATAAAAAATCTATTTGCTCCGCTAATATCACTTTGCGCTACAAGCTCAAAGTCTGCTTCTTTTAATGAGGTAAGAGTACCGTTTACTATATCTTCTAGATATACGTAGATATCTTCTGGCAGATCCATATCTACAATACTAATAGTAAAGGTCTGTCCTGCGTTTTGTTTAATCTCAAGTGGCACTCTCGTGTTTTGCATAGCATCCATACCCATAGCATTTCTTGCAAATGCTGTTTCTTGGCTACCCTGGGCCAGTCTTGAACTTAGTTTTGTTGACTGATTGAAGGCTCCTGCATCATACCAAGGATCAATACCTAAAGAAAGTCCATCTCTAAAGTAGAAATCAGTGGTTGCCTTTTGCGTCTCACCATTGTATAGCTTTAAGGCTACATGGTAGGTAAGAGGCACAGGCCCTGTAACAAAATCTCCAGTACCGGTAGTGGTACGCATACCTGCTGTAAAGTTAAGCGCCGTTGCTGTTGTACCTGCTGCCGCTACCCAGAATGCTTGGCCAGGGGCTATTGAAAAGGCGTCATCTAGCAAGTTATAAATATCATAGCTTGAGCCATTCCAACCATATACAGCTCCAAAATCACCGTCAATCACAGCGGTGTTTGCACCAATAAAGTTGGTAGCACCTGCAGCAGTATTTCCATTAATGTATGATGGAAAAGGATTAGAAACTAGGTTCCATCTTCTTCCTCCTCCGCCATTTGCGTTGTTATTTATAATATTAATACTTTGAGATGTTGTTTGCATAGCACCAGTGAAAGCTAGGGCAGTGCCATCTCCTGTGTTTGTTGCCATAGAATATCCTTGAGCCGCTATAAAACTTCCTGTCTGTGAGGCTGTTTGGTATCTAACCCACTGCCCATTTGCATTATCAAACTGGCTAAAGGCATAATCATCTCCAAGAACTTTTAAATTGGCTGCGTTTGCTGTTGCAAAATCTGAAATAGTCATACCAACTGGCGCGCCTACTAAATCCCAACCTCCACCACCTGGGTTGGTGTCATAGGAGTTTACATACCTATTATACACAATATCTCCTATGGCAGTACCTGTAACAATTAAAGAAGAGAAATTATTCTCGGTAGAGTTTAAGGTTACTGTGCCGTCATTTGTGAAATCTCCAGATACTTGGAGAGAAGCCTCTTCAGCTATTGTCAGAGAAGCGCCAGAATTAATAGTCACATTACCAGTTGCAATAGGGTACGTTGATAAACCATTAGGAATTAAAATATCTTTTGTAGTAGTGGCTTGTCCATTGGTCCAATTAGAGGAAGTGTCCCAATTAGTATTTGTAGCACCTGTCCAAATTGTTGAATTTAATTTTCCAGGTGAACCTCCATTAGATGCACTAGCTTGCCAATTGGAGGCTGTTGAGGAGTTGTTTCCCGTCACATCTAAAATTTCATAACTAGGTCCAGAACCATCAGTGGATGACACATCACCATCATCATAATCTACTATGTCAATAGATGTCCCACTGCCATTCTTTAAAGTAATTGTTCCACTTGTATTTCCTAGATTGTTTGAGTCATAAGTATCTTTTACATCAGTATTGGAAGGAGAACCTGTTAAATCATTAAAATCTGGTGTAAATGGATTGTCATTATTGTAAGTTCCGTCTCCATTACTTCCTAAAGCAATTGTTATATAGTCACCATCAGTTAATGTTGTTGATCCAGGAAATGTAAACGTTCCTCCAGAATATGTTAATGTCCAATTAGAAATATCAACATCAGCCCCATTTCCATTGTAAACTTCAATCCATTCATCGTCAGTGCCCGGAGTGTTATACATAATTTCTGAAATTACAACAACAGGTAAATCATCGTCTTCATTAGTAACAGTGGTAGTCTCAGATATACCATCATAGTTGTCATCTGATGAACCATCAACAACAGCTACAGAAATAGTTACATCAACATTACCATCATTTAGGGCGTCATCAATACCCGTGGCAGTAATTGTTTGAGTTTGATCCCAATTAACACTTGTAAATGTAAGTGTTGAGGGAGAAACAGTAACTTCTCCTGTATCTCCACTTGTAACATTAATAAATACATCTGATGTTGGCGCTGCATCTAAAACAGCAGTAATAGTTGCCGTAGTTCCAGACTCATTGGTATTTCCTGAAACTGTTCCTAAAGATATCCCAGGTGTTGCTGTACCTCCAGAAGTATAGGTTATTTCTATTTCATCAACATAAATTCTATTACTTGACGAACCATCACGTTGAAAAAACTCAACTGATGAAGTTGCTGACAAACCAGACATTGTATAGGTTGTACCAGCACTTAGATTAGATTGAAAAACACCATCAGCATCATAACCAGCTGGCCCATATCTATTTGAAGCTCTTATAACTACATTAGTTATAGTAACACCATTATTAGCATAAACTTTAATTGAGCCACCTCGTGTTGCATTTTGATATAATCTAAGCTGACCACTAAAGATAGCTGGATTACTCGACCCGCTATTTTTAAATGACCCAAATCCAATATTTGTATCTATGGATATTCCTGGTGAGGTTTCATTTAAGCCAGTTACGGCACTTCCTGATGAAAAATCATATGTTGTAGTAGTTTGCCCAAGCCCTATTTGGCTAAAACAAACAAATATTAAAACACTAAAAATAGTTTTAAAATTAATTGAATGTAAGAGTGTTTTATTGAGGCTAATAAGTGTATTCATAGTAAATATGTATGGAAAAAGAAATATTTTAAAATTTAAACTAATTTAAAAAAAATAAACAAATTAAAAACTAGTTACAGCTATAAATATTTCATTATTAATTTAAGTGTTTTTTAAATCTCCTAATACAAATAACCTGCTAGATGTAACAAAAAAAGCCGAAACTCTCGTTTCGGCTTTTGCTTGTACTGAAGACGGGACTTGAACCCGTACGGGCATTACTGCCCACTGGATTTTAAGTCCAGCGTGTCTACCAATTCCACCACTTCAGCATTGGTATATTATAGAGCGAAAAACGGGATTTGAACCCGCGACCTCCACCTTGGCAAGGTGGCGCTCTACCAGCTGAGCTATTTTCGCAATTCAGAGAAATTAGGGACTCCTAACTTCAAAATTAATGATCATGCTTCGATAGCAAAGCGGCTGCAAATTTAAAATTTTTAGATAAAAACTACCCCTTTTTATTAAAAAATTTCATCTTATTTTTTCGAGGTTCTATCTTGGGGTGGCTGCAACATTTTTTTTATCTCATTTAACTTTAGCAAAGCCTCTACAGGTGTCAAGGTATCTATATCAAGCTCAGTGATTTGGTCTCTTAATTCTTCCAGCAATGGATCGTCCAGGTTAAAAAAACTAAGCTGCATTTGCTCCTCAGAGAGTTTGGTGACCCCATCACTCAACACATCTGAGGAATGCGTTTTTTCTAATCTTTTTAAAATTTTATTGGCACGTTGTAACACCTCCTTTGGCATTCCAGCCATTTTTGCCACATGAATTCCAAAAGAATGATGAGAACCCCCTGGCACTAGTTTTCTTAAAAAAAGTACATCGTCTTTTAGTTCTTTGACAGAAACCGTAAAGTTTTTTATGCGCGCAAAGGTAGCTGCCATCTCATTAATTTCATGGTAGTGGGTAGCAAACAAGACCTTAGCCTTACTTGGATGTTCATGCAAGTACTCACTAATAGCCCAGGCAATGGAGATCCCATCATAGGTGCTGGTACCTCGCCCTATTTCATCCAAAAGTATCAAACTACGTGAACTTAGGTTGTTTAGAATACTTGCGGTTTCATTCATCTCTACCATAAAGGTAGATTCTCCCATAGAGATATTATCACTAGCTCCAACACGTGTAAATATTTTATCTACCACTCCCATGCGCACCCTAGTGGCAGGAACAAAGCTTCCCATTTGAGCAAGCAGCACAATTAAAGCCGTTTGTCTTAGTATGGCACTCTTACCACTCATGTTAGGCCCCGTAATCATGATAATTTGTTGGCTTTTTTGGTCTAGATAAACATCATTGCTTATAAAAGGCGTATCTGGAGGTAGTTGTTTTTCTATCACTGGATGACGCCCCTCTATTATTTCTAAATCGGTGGTGTCATCAAAAATAGGTCTTGTATAGTTAGACTGTTTTGCTTGCAAAGCAAAGCTGCAAAGGCAATCCAGCTCTGCTATAAGCTTAGCATTTTGCTGCACTGGCGCTATGAAGGTAAGCATCCACTCCAGCAGTTCATTGAAAATAGCATGCTCTAAGACGGCTATTTTTTCCTCAGCGCCTAAAATTTTTGTCTCGTATTGTTTTAGCTCCTCTGTAATATAGCGCTCTGCGCTGACAAGGGTTTGCTTGCGGGTCCAATCTAGGGGTACTTTATCTTTGTGGGTGTTGCGCACCTCAATATAATACCCAAATACATTATTACTGGCAATTTTTAAAGAGCTTATACCCGTGCGCTGGGTCTCTCTAGCGAGCATCTGGTCAAGGTATTGTTTGCCCCCCTTTGCCACGGCCCGTAAATCATCCAGCTCCTCATTAAATCCCTGGGCAATAGCATTGCCTTTTGTAACATGTACCGGCGCCTGCTCGTGGAGAGTTTGTTTGATTTTAAACCTAAGGGTTTCACACACATCAAGGGCTTTACCTATAGCGCTAAGTGAGTCATTATTGCTTTTTTGAGAAAGTTGCTTTATAGGCACAATAGCCTCCAAAGAATTCTTTAATTGCACCACCTCACGTGGGCTAATTTTTGCCGTAGCAACCTTAGAGATTAAACGCTCCAAATCTCCAATGCGTTTTATATTAGTCTGGATTTTGTCAAGCTCCTGGCTGTTCTCTAGCAGGTAACTAACCACCTCATGACGTTTTGTGATTGCTTTTTCATCTTTAAGAGGTAAGGCCAACCAACGCTTTAACATACGGCCACCCATGGGTGAGATGGTTTTGTCTATAACCTGTAAAAGAGTTACTGCATTTTCTTGACTGCTATGGTATAGCTCTAAATTGCGTATGGTAAAACGGTCCATCCACACGTAACTATCCTCGGCAATACGAGCTATTTTTGTAATGTGTTTTAAATTATGGTGCTGTGTTTGAGCTAGATAATGTAAGGCAGCTCCGCTGGCTATAGTACCGTGCTCAAGATGAGCTACACCAAATCCTTTTAAATTTTTAATATCAAAATGGGTATGCAACGTCTCTTTGGCATAGTCTTTCTGAAATACCCAATCCTCTAGAAGAAATACCTGAAAATGATCCCCAAAAGTCTCAGAAAAGAGTTTTCTTTTTTGTTTACTGAAAAGCACCTCGCTAGGGTTAAAATTTTGCAGTAGCTTATCTACATACCCCGGAGATCCCTCACTTGTAAAAAACTCTCCCGTTGAAATATCTAAAAAGGATACACCTATTTTTTGAGAATTTTTAGCATTGCCCTTACCAGTGCCAAAGTGAATTGCAGCCAAGAAATTATTTGAACCAGCCTCTAGTATCCCGTCGTTGAGGGCAACTCCCGGAGTTATAAGCTCTGTAACACCCCTTTTTACAATAGTTTTGGTTTGCTTGGGATCTTCAAGTTGGTCACAAATAGCCACTCGGCACCCAGCCATCACTAGTTTGGGCAGATAGGTGTTTACAGAATGGTGCGGGAATCCTGCCAAAGGGGTTTGCTCGCCACCATTGTTTCTTGCCGTAAGGGTAATATTTAAAATTCCTGCTGCTTTTACAGCATCCTGGCCAAAGGTCTCATAAAAATCACCCACTCTAAATAACAAAAGGGCATCAGGGTATTTTACCTTGATGGCATTGTATTGTTTCATTAAAGGGGTTACCTTTTTAGCTTTTGACATTTGTTTGTAGTATTAGTACAAATGTAAAAATAGCTTTTTATACATATTTAGAAAGACTATAAGCCAAGTAATATTGCTTTGAGTGAAAGCCTCACAAAAAAAAAGTATTTTTGTAGCATGGAAAACAGAAAATTAAAAAATAGTGAACTCGGCAGAATAGACCCTCTAGGCTTTAAAAAAGCAGAAAAAACGCCGCTCATCATTATTTTAGATAACATCCGCAGTCTAAACAATATTGGTTCTGTTTTTAGAACTGCTGATGCTTTTTTAATAGAAAAAATTTACCTGTGTGGCATTACGGCAAAACCGCCTCATAAAGACATTCAAAAAACAGCACTAGGAGCCACAGATAGCGTAGATTGGGTATATACAGAAAAGACTCTTGATGTGATACAAAAATTAAAAAACCAAGGGGTCTTTATTGCCAGTGTAGAACAGACTCAGGATTCTATTTCTTTAGAGGATTTTAAAACAAGTCCCAATCAAAAATATGCTATTGTAATGGGCCACGAGGTAAAAGGCGTGCAGCAACAGGTGGTAAATGCAAGTGATGGTGTAATTGAAATACCTCAATATGGCACCAAACACTCCTTAAACATCTCTGTGAGTTGTGGGATGGTTATTTGGGATTTATTCTGTAAAATAAAAGCCTAAAAATGTATCTCGCTTTTTAAAAACCTTTTTTGCTTAAGCTAAAATTTGATCTAATAGCCGCAGGTAATCACTTCTGTTTTCAACAAAATCTAGGCCAGATATATCAATTATTTTAATATTGTCACTGTATTGATTTTTAATAAACTCTAAATATCCATCATTTATTTTTTGTAAATACTCTGCCTTAATTCCTTCTTCATAACTACGCCCTCTTTTTTTAATATTCTCTAAAAGACGTGCTGTATTTTGGTATAGATATATGTAAACATCTGGTTTGGGTAATTCTTTATGCATTAGATGAAATAACTTCTTGTACAAATTATACTCTTCTTGTTGCAGGGTAACTTTGGCAAAAATAAGAGATTTGTAGGCGTCATAATCTGCAACCACACACTCATTAAAAAGATCAAACTGTGTGATGTCTTCCAACAGTTGTTGATATCTATCTGCCAAAAAAGACATTTCTAAAGCAAAGGCATATCGCTGGGGGTCCTCATAAAATTTTGGTAAAAAAGGATTGTCTTTAAAACGCTCTAAAATTAATTTGGCCTTAAAATCTGTAGAAAGCATATGGCACAAGCTAGTTTTCCCTGCGCCAATATTTCCTTCTATGGCAATGTAATTTATCTTTGAAAAATCATACCTATCTAAAGGGTTTGACAGCAGTTTTGATTGTTTAACAACAACACTACTATCGGTGCTTTGCAAAAGAATATCTGCCAGTGTATTTTGAAAAACGGGATGCAGTAGTTGTGGCGCAATATCTACCAAAGGCTGTAATACAAATTTTCTGTGAGCAATCTGGGGATGAGGAACCTGCAAATCTGCATGGTTTATAATAGCCTGGTTGTAAAACAATATATCAATATCAATAACCCGAGAGGCATACCCAGGCCCTTTAGAGCGATGTCTGCCTAATGCTTTTTCTATGCTTAGAATTTCAGACAAAACTTCTTTTGCTGGGTATTGTGTGTGTAAGGCAACAACACAATTTAAAAAATCTGCACCATCAAAACCAAGAGCGGGTGTTTGATACACAGCAGAGATATTGGTGATGGTACCTATTTGTTTAAAAATAGCATTTACAGCACGTTGCAAATATTCAAATCTATTGCCTAGATTAGTGCCTAAAGCCAAATATAATGTGTGTTGATCTTTGATGATTTTGCGTGGTTTTATTTTTATATAGCCGCCAAAAAACAGGGCCGTGTTGAGCATGTCAATTTATAACATATTAATAGATACAACAAACCCTTCATTGCTTCTTACATTAAAAACAGTATCGTCCTCAAAAATCAGGTATTGTCCCTTCACACCTTTTAGAGTGCCAGAGTACTCTGGAGTTTTTATAAGGTTTAGCGTTTTGAGTTTGGTTGGGTATTGTAATACGGGAAACTCTAGTGTGGTCTCTTTGGTATTGTCTATAAAATAAGGTAAAGCCTCTTGAGGAATGTGTTGTTTTAATCTGTTACGCCAAGCATGGAGGTCTTGTTCTTGTATTTCATTTTTAAGCATGGTACGCCAATTGGTTTTATCACCCACGTAATTCTTGAGAGCAACCTCAGTTATGCCTGCCAAGTATCTATTTGGCAACTCTGCAATTTCAAGGGCTTTATGAGCTCCTTGGTCTATCCACCTTGTAGGTATTTGAGTTTTACGAGTAACCCCTACTTTAACATTTCCGCTATTTGCTAAATATACAATGTGAGGCTTGAGTTGTACCGCTTTTTCATAGGCTAAGTCTCGATCTTCGATACCAAGATGCGCCTGGCTTTTTTCTGGATGTATGATCCAGTCTGCAGCTTGAGGGATTTCAAAAAAACAATCATAACAAAAACCCTGGCGATATATTTTTTTCTCCTTTTTACAATTCATGCACTCATACCCTAAAAAAGAGATGCTTACTTTTTTATCAAGAAGCTGATTTATATGGATAAAATCCTGCTCAAATACCAAATAGTATTGGATTGGACTTCCTATTTCGGTTTTCATTTTTGTTAATGTGCCTTGGAATTGCATAAAATAATATTGTACATTTAGACCTTAAAGATAGTGCAAAAATATGCCAATACCCATAGTAAATTCTTTAGCATCTTGGTTTTTAAAAAAACGGTTTCACCAAATAGAACTTTTTTTGAAATACCCTATTGATGTTCAAAACGAACTACTGCAGGAACTCCTACAAACCGCAAAAAATACAGAGATTGGCAAACAATATGATTTTGCATCTATAGACAGCTACAGAGAATTTGCCGACAGAATTCCCATAACAAACTATGAGGAGTCTCACCACCAAATTGAACGCGCTAGAAGAGGAGAAACCAATATATTTTGGCCCACTCCCATAAAATGGTTTGCAAAATCTAGCGGAACCACAAGTTCGAAAAGTAAATTTATTCCCGTTAGCTCTGCCTCCTTAGAGCACTGTCACTATGCCGCTAGCAAAGATTTGTTATGCATGTACCTCAACAACAACCCTGATGCTAATTTATTTTTAGGAAAAGGTTTGCGTCTTGGGGGAAGCAAAAAATTATACAAAGAAAATGAAACTGTTTATGGAGATCTCTCTGCCATACTGATAGACAATATGCCGTTTTGGGCAGAATACAGTAGTACCCCAAACAATGAAATTTCTCTCATGGCAGATTGGGAAGTAAAAATGCAAGCTATTGTAAAACAAACCATTCAAGAAAATGTAACGAGCCTAGCTGGAGTTCCTTCCTGGATGTTGGTTTTACTCAATAATGTGCTAGAATCAACAGGCAAAACAAATCTTTTTGAAATTTGGCCTAACCTTGAGGTTTACTTTCATGGAGGTGTTAATTTTGATCCCTATATAGAGCAGTACAACGCCATACTGCCCAAAGAAAATTTCAGGTACTATGAAATCTATAATGCCAGTGAAGGTTTTTTTGCTCTGCAGGATAGAAATGCTAATAAAGAACTGCTATTAATGCTAGACTATGGTATATTCTATGAGTTTATACCCATGGACACCTATGGGAGTGCTTCTCAGAAAATTATACCCCTGGGTGAGGTAGAGGTCGCTAAGAACTATGCTATTGTAATTACAACCAATGCTGGTTTGTGGCGTTATAAGATTGGGGATACCGTGCGTTTTACCTCCATTAGCCCTTTTAGAATAAAAGTAACTGGAAGAACCAAACACCATATCAATGTGTTTGGTGAAGAGCTTATAATTGAAAATGCAGAGACAGCATTAAAACAAGTTTCTAAACAGACCCAGAGTGAAATTGTAGATTATACCGCTGCGCCTATTTTTATGGAAGGCAGAAAAAAAGGAGCACATGAGTGGATTATAGAATTTAAAATACCACCAAAAGATCTAGCACTTTTCACAAAGTCTTTAGACACCGCTTTGATGGATCTTAACAGTGATTATGAGGCCAAACGCTTTAATAATACAACTCTTACAATGCCTAAGGTGCATCTAGCAAGGCAAAAATTATTTTATGACTGGCTTAAGCAAAAAAACAAATTAGGAGGTCAACACAAAGTGCCAAGACTTTCCAATAAACGTGATTTTATGGAAGAATTATTGCACTTAAATAAATAGTTTCAAACCTAAAACAATATTAAAAAGCCATATTAAAACAATGGCTTTTTTTATGCCTTTACATCAACAACTATATAATTTATTAAGAGCTGGAAAATAAAAAACCGCACCATTAAAAAGTTGGTACGGTTTGTCTATTTTTAGTTAATAAACTTAAGACACTGCCTTGAGTTTTTTGATGGTGGCTTTGTTTAATTTCTCTTCTGCGTACTGCTGGGTAATACTTAAGGTTTTTTGATCACCTCCGGGCAACTCAAACATTGCATCTGTTAAGATTGCCTCACACAAAGATCTTAAGCCTCTTGCTCCTAATTTGTATTCAATGGCCTGATCTACGATAAAATCTAGCGCCTCTGTGGTAACAATAAGTTCTATATCGTCCATCTCAAACAATTTTTTGTATTGTTTGATGATGGCATTTTTAGGCTCTGTTAAAATAGACCTTAGCGTGCCCTTGTCTAAAGGATTCATGAAGGTTAATACAGGTAGACGTCCAATAATTTCTGGTATTAAACCAAATTGTTTTAAATCTCTAGGTATAATGTAGCGCAGCATCTCATCCTTTTGCAAGGAGTTTTCCTTTTTTGAGGCACTAAAACCAACAGCTTGCATATTAAGTCTTTTAGAGATATGTCTTTCTATGCCGTCAAAAGCACCTCCTGCTATAAATAATATATTTTCTGTATTGACCTCTATAAACTTTTGGTCTGGGTGTTTTCTGCCTCCCTTTGGTGGCACGTTCACCACTGTGCCCTCCAAGAGTTTTAGAAGCGCTTGCTGTACTCCCTCTCCACTTACATCTCTGGTAATAGATGGGTTGTCACTCTTACGAGCAATTTTATCTATCTCATCTATGAAGACAATGCCTTTTTCAGCTTTTTCTAGATTGTAATCTGCAGCCTGTAACAACCGAGTTAAAATGGTTTCTACATCTTCTCCAACATATCCTGCTTGGGTGAGTACCGTTGCATCAACTATGGCAAGTGGCACATTGAGCATTCTTGCAATGGTCTTTGCCACTAATGTTTTACCTGTTCCAGTTTGCCCAACAATAATGATATTACTTTTTTGAATATCTATATCATCCTCTGTTTTTGGTTGTAACAATCGTTTGTAATGATTGTAAACAGCCACAGACATTACTTTTTTGGTATGCTCTTGCCCTATTACATAATCATCCAAAAAAGCCTTGATGGTCTTTGGCTTTTTTAGCATTACGTCTTTACTTAATTCTTGATCATCTACCTGTGATCCCTCCTCTACAATAATGCCATGGGCCTGCTCGATACACCGATCGCAGATATGAGCATCTATACCTGCAATGAGTAAGCTGGTGTCTACTTTTTTACGACCACAGAAAGAACATTCTAAAACCTCTTTTGACATGAATTGCTTTTTGTATTATCCTCTTTTTAAAATTTCATCAATCATACCGTACTCAAGTGCCTTGTCAGACTTCATCCAGTAATCACGATCACTATCTTGATATACCTTGTCATAGCTTTGCCCACTGTGGCTAGCTATAATGTTATATAACTCTTCTTTTAAGGTCATAATTTCTCTGGCGGTTATCTCTATGTCACTTGCTTGACCTTGAGCACCTCCTAGTGGCTGGTGTATCATCACTCTTGAGTGAGTTAAGCCACTGCGCTTGCCTTTTTCTCCAGCACACAACAATACGGCTCCCATTGAGGCGGCCATCCCTGTGCAAATTGTCGCTACATCTGGCTTTATAAATTGCATGGTATCATAAATACCCAAACCAGCATACACACTTCCTCCTGGAGAGTTGATATAAATCTGAATGTCTTTAGAGGCATCTACACTCTCCAAAAAGAGTAATTGCGCCTGTACAATATTGGCTACTTGATCGCTAATTCCAGTACCTAAAAAGATAATTCTATCCATCATTAGGCGGGAAAAAACATCAAAGATGGCAATATTCATTTGCCGCTCTTCAATGATATTTGGGGTTAAGCTACTTGGATACATGCTGCTCATTATTTTTTCATAATAAGTACTGCTAATGCCCTGGTCCTTTATCGCGTATTTTTTAAATTCTTCTGAGTAATTCATAAAACTGTTTATTCTTTAAATTTAAAAATTTTTAATGGTATCTAACATTTCAAAAAAAGACTCCTACATATCTTGTAAGTCTAGTGAATAAAAATGCTCAATAAAGATACCTAAATTTCTAATGTTTATGCGTACGCCTCTTTAATGAATTTATCATAAGAAACTTCTTTTATCTTTAGCTTTGCATTTTCCTTGAAAAAATCTAATAGTTTGGAAGAGTTTAATTGCTCACTCAAACGCTTTACCTCCTCTTGGTTTGACATAATTCTTGAGGCAATATTATTTAATTCTTCCTCACTAGGGTCTAGTTGTCCAAATTGAGCCATTTGCCCTTTAATCATGTCAAGACTGTAGGCCTTTAGTTCATCAAAGGTTGCTTGCAGATTATGTTCTGCTCTTAGTTTTCCTTCAATTAACTGGTACCGCAATCCTTTTTCGCTACGTTGGTATTCTGCCTTGGCCTCTTCTAGTGTCATCGGTTTCTCACCAGAGACTTGTATCCAACGCTCCAAAAAGTCTTTAGGCAGGTCAAATTTTGTGTTTTCAATTAAAGATTCTACCACATCATTGAGCATTTTTTGATCGCTTTGCTGGGCAAACTGTTTCTCTGCATCTTCTTTGATCTTTTCTTTGAGTTCCTTTTCTGAAGTTACATTCCCTTGGCCAAATAACTTGTCAAACAGCTCTTGGTTTAAATCTGCCATCTCACGAGTGTTCACTTCCTCTATTTTAAAAGAAACTTCTACAGCTAGCCCCTTTGCATCTTCTGGGGAAACACCAAAGTGTTTTTGATTGTCTTGCTCCTGGGCAAACATTCCTTTTGTTTTTAAAGAAATTACATCACCAGGTTTGGCTCCCGTTAAGGCTTTTATTTGAGTTTTCCCTTTCAAGCTGTCCAACTCAATGGTTGTGCTTTTATCTATCTCTTTCTCTGGGTTGGTAAAAGTCCCTGTAATCTCGTCTCCTTTTGCAACCTGGGTTTTAGACTTTAAGCTACCGTATTGCTTACGGATAGATTTTACTTGGTTGTCAAGCATTTGCTTGTCTGCAATAATTTTATAAGCAGTAACAGCTTTTTTAGCAACATCTACTTTAAAACTTGGAGACAATCCTAAATCAAACTCAAAGGTGAACTCATCGTTATCCCAATTTATTTCTGTTTCGTTTTTAGGTAGTGGATTTCCTAAGACATCCAGTTTTTCCTGGGTCAAAAAATTATGTAACCCATCCTGTAATAGTTTATTTACTTCTTCTACCAAAACGCCTTTACCATATTGTTTTTTAACCATTCCCATCGGGATATGCCCTTTTCTAAAACCCGGTACATTTGCCGTCTTTTTGTAGTTATTTAAAACCTTAGTCACCTTGTCTTGGTAATCCTCTTTTGAGATTACCACGGTTACTACTGCATTTAACGCATCAACATCTTTCTTTTTGATATCCATTGTATTGTAAATTTTAATTTAAACAGCTCATAAATAAAGAGATATAGCCTGCTTTTATGAGCGTGCAAAGATACATCAAATAACTAGATGTTACAAGCAAAACACCCAACATAAAACAAATCCATAAACAGTGGTTTTTAGGATTTTGATTGATACAAAACAGGCAATTTATGGCCAATTGTGAAAATAAAAAAAGCGCTGTATAAAATACAACGCTTTTTAAATCTCAGTGCGGATGACAGGAATCGAACCTGCACGCCTTGCGGCACTAGATCCTAAGTCTAGCATGTCTACCAGTTCCACCACATCCGCGGAACAAATCCAGAGCTGTGTGCCTAGATTGGGTCGGCAAATATACATAATTGTTATAATTAACAAACAATCTTTATAAAGAAATAATGCTTTTAATTACCTTTATATTTTATTAGAAAACACACCCTTATTAGCTTCTGAAATTTTAAAAGATAAACTATTGATGAAAAGTGCCAAACCCTACATTGCTCAACACAAAGACAGATTTATAAATGAGTTAATAGCATTATTAAAAATACCTAGTATTTCTGCAGACAAAGCCTACGCTGGTGATGTTATTGCTACGGCAGAGGTCATAAAATCTAGTCTTAAAAAAGCAGGCTGTGACCACATAGAAATATGCCAGACTCCAGGATACCCTATTGTCTACGGAGAAAAAATAATAGACCCCACTCTTCCAACCATACTAGTATATGGGCACTATGATGTACAACCACCAGACCCAATAGAATTATGGGACAGCCCACCTTTTGAGCCCGTTATAAAGAAAACAGAACTGCATCCCCAAGGTGCCATTTTTGCGCGCGGAAGCTGTGATGACAAAGGCCAAATGTACATGCACGTTAAAGCTATGGAATACATGACCCAAACAGATCAACTACCTTGTAACGTAAAATTTATGATAGAGGGAGAAGAAGAGGTTGGTAGTGAAAGTCTTGGATGGTTTGTAGAAAGAAATCAAGAAAAATTAGCCAATGATGTTATCCTTATCAGTGATACGGGTATGATTGCCAATGACATCCCAAGTATCACAACTGGGCTTCGCGGTTTAAGCTATGTAGAGGTAGAGGTTACCGGGCCTAATAGAGATTTGCACAGTGGTTTGTATGGGGGCGCCGTGGCTAACCCAATTAATGTGTTAAGTAAGATGATAGCCTCTTTAACAGATGAGAACAATCACATTACAATCCCAGGATTTTATGACAAGGTAGAAGAGCTTTCTTCAGCAGAGAGAGATAAAATGGCCCAAGCGCCTTTTAGCAAAGAAGCTTATTGCAAATCTATAGGAATTGAAGACACCTATGGAGAAGCCACCTATACTACCAATGAGCGAAATAGTATTCGTCCCACACTTGATGTAAACGGAATCTGGGGAGGCTACACAGGAGAAGGTGCCAAAACAGTCATCGCAAGCCAAGCTTTTGCAAAAATATCAATGCGTTTGGTGCCAGATCAAAACTGGAAAGAAATTACAACCCTTTTTAAAAATCATTTTCAGAGCATTGCTCCAAAAGGGGTTACTGTAAAAGTTCACCCACACCATGGAGGGCAAGCATATGTGACACCCATAGATAGTTTGGGATATAAAGCAGCCAGTAAAGCCTATGAAACCACCTTCGGGAAAACGCCTATCCCTCAGAGAAGTGGGGGTAGTATCCCTATTGTCGCTTTGTTTGAAAAAGAACTAAAAAGCAAAACTATACTAATGGGCTTTGGTCTTGATAGTGATGCTATACACTCTCCCAACGAGCATTTTGGTATCTGGAATTACTTAAAAGGGATAGAGACCATTCCTCAGTTTTACCATTACTTTGCTCAAATGAGCAAATAAAAAACCCACATTTTATAAAAATAAAAAGCCCTGTTAATTTATATCAACAGGGCTTTTAAAGTATTAATATCACTTATATTTTTTTTACATACGCTGTTATAAGTACAATTTGCACCCCATCTACTTTACCTTCTATAAAGGTGTCATTTTCATGATCTAAAGAAATACGCCGTACTGCAGTGCCCTGTTTGGCAACCATACTTGACCCTTTTACTTTCAAATCCTTGATAAGCACCACAGAATCTCCAGCTTGTAACACAACACCATTTGCATCTCTGTGCACTAAAGCATCTGTCTTATCTTCTGCATCCCCTTGTGCAGCGGCCCATTCAAGCTGCTGGGGCTCCATGTACATCATATCTAATAAATCTTGAGACCATCCAAAAGATTTTAATCTGTGTAACATGCGCCATGCCATTACTTGCACTGGAGCTACAGTGCTCCACATACTATCATTTAAACAGCGCCAGTGATTCTGATCTTGATCTTCTGCTTCAAAGCCAGAAGAGCAGGTTATACAAACTAAAATTGAGGTATCTATTGCTGGCATATATTCTGGAGTTTTTGGCACCTCAAAAACACCTAGATTTTCTGGCTCTGCGTGGCCACAAAGTTCACAAGTGTCTTGGGCTCTTTTTCTTACTTCTCTTTCTAAGCTCATTATATGAATTTTTACTTCTCAAACAAATGTAACACTATTGTCCTTCTAGGAGGTATTAAAAACTTATTTCTAGGATTGTTACCTAGTATATTTCACTAGATTTGTGTCTCTCAAGGAACTTAAAGTATGCCTGGTATTTCTATTTCACAAGCAATAACTATTGCCAAAACCCACTTTTTGATTACGGGTGATATTAGTCTGCTTGATGGAGATGAAGATTTTAATTTTAAAATCACAACCCCAACCACCAGTTATGTACTAAAAATAGCAACCACAAATCTCGAAAAAATCGACGCTCAAATAAGTATCCTTGATTTTTTATCCCAAAAAGAGTTACCCCTTACCATACCCCAAATACTCCCAAACACAAAGGGTGAAAAACACACAATAATAACAAGTAACACTACCAAGTTTTATGTTCGCTTATTTACATTTATAGAGGGAAGGCTTTGGGCCAAGGTAGCCCCTAAAACAAGCGTATTAAGACATGATTTAGGATACAAAGCAGGCGCCATTACAAAAGCCTTACTAGATTTTACATCCAGCCAAAGCCAGAGTGATTCTCACTGGGATCTAGCAAATGCGTCTTGGAGTGATAAACACACCGCGCTGTTTAAAGCAGAAAAACGTGCCCTTATAAAAAGGTTTCAAGCACTTTTTAAGGCGGTAGAATCTTGTCACAAAACCCTCCCCAAGAGTACTATTCACGCAGATGTAAATGATTATAATTGCATCGTTTCAAACAATTTTAAAAATCCTGAAATTACAGGTATTATAGATTTTGGAGACGCCTGCTACACCCAAACTATTAATGATGTGGCCATTACAATCGCCTACGGAGTTATGGATGTGCCAGATCCCCTAGATGCCGCAGTAGAAATTATAAAAGGCTACAAAAAACACTATAGTTTTACAGAAAATGAATTACACTGTCTCTACACCCTTGTGGCCATGCGCCTTATTACCACCCTCACAAAAGCAGCCTTAAGAAAACAAGCAAACTCCACCAACTCCTATCATAGCATTAGTGAACAACCTGCCTGGGAGTTACTAAAAAAATGGAGCAAGATACACCCAGATATCGCTGAGTATCGCTTTAGAGACAGCTGCGGGTTTGAGGCGCATCCCAATAAATTGGCCTTTGAGCAGTGGGCAAAAAAGAATTCTTATACATTTTCTGAGCTATTTCCTTCTGAAATTTTAAAAACAGACATACATCTGTTGGATTTAAAAATTTCAAGCACCTGGATGGGCAGCAGCCATGAGTTTAATGACTTGGATTTATTTGAATTTAAAATCAATCAACTTCAAAAAAAGCATCCAAGAAAACTTATCGCAAATGGCTATCTAGAACCCCGCCCTATATACACCTCTACTGCCTACCAAAAACAAGGAAACACCTCAATAGAGAATAGAACAGTACATCTAGGAGTTGATTTTTGGTTACCTGCAGGTACACCGGTGCATTGTGTTTTAAGGGCAGAAGTTGTTGTGGCAGCTTACAACCCCCAGTACAAGCAATACGGTGGGCTTGTTATTTTAAAACACAATGAGAATGGGCTTATTTTCTACTCTCTATACGGACACCTCTCCCTGGCAAGTATCAAAGCAATAAAAATTGGCGATAGATTAAAAAAAGCAGACCAAATTGGGGTCCTAGGAAACCCTCAAGAAAATGGGCAGTGGGCTCCCCATTTACACTTTCAAGTTATGCTCACAATGCTAGATTTTATAGATGACTTTCCAGGGGTATGCTATCCCAGCCAAATGCAAGTCTGGGAAAGTATCTGCCCAGACCCCAATCTGTTGTTTAAAAATCCAAACTTAGTTACACGATATGATGCTCCAAATTCAGAAATCTTAGATTTCAGAAAAAAACATCTTGGAAAAAGTTTAAGTATCTCCTACCAAGAGCCCCTGCATATTGTTCGTGGTGAGGGTGCATATTTAATTGATACTTGGGGAGCGAAATACCTTGATACCGTAAATAATGTGGCCCATGTTGGGCATGAACATCCAGCGGTCGTTAAGGCTGCACAACAGCAAACTGCCTTACTTAACACCAACACAAGATACCTCAGCCAAAATATTATAACCTACACCCAGAAGCTTCTTGAAAAGCTGCCTCCAGAGCTTTCTGTGCTTCATTTTGTAAACTCAGGAAGTGAAGCTACAGAACTTGCACTGCGTATGGCAAAAACAATAACAGGACAAAAAAATATGCTTGCCATACAGGTGGGATACCACGGAAACACAACCGCAGCTATGGCAGTAAGCTCTTATAAGTTTGATAGTAAGCCAGGGAATGGGAAACCAGAAAACACCCATATAATACCTCTTCCAGATTCCTTCAGAGGTCTTCATACCAAGGGTGATGATTTAGGAGCTACCTACGGCAAATACGCCCAACAACATATAGACCGTCTTGCTCTCAGTAATGAAGGCATTGCTGGCTTTATAGCAGAATCTATCATCAGCTGCGGGGGGCAAATAGTGCCGCCTAAGGGATACTTTAAAGCCTTGTATAAAATGGTACGCGCAGCAGGCGGATTGTGTATTGCAGATGAAGTGCAAACAGGGTTTGGCCGTGTAGGATCACACTTCTGGGGTTTTGAAATCCACGGGGTTACTCCAGATATTGTAACGATGGGTAAACCAGCTGGAAATGGGCACCCCTTGGCAATAGTAGCCTGTACTCAAGAGGTTGCCAATGGTTTTGCAAATGGATTAGAATTTTTTAACACCTTTGGCGGAAACCCAGTTAGCTGCGCTATTGGAAGTGCTGTTTTAGAGGTTATTGATGCACAGAAATTACAAGAAAATGCAAAAATTGTAGGTAGTTTTTTACTAAAAGAGCTAAAAAAACTACAACAAAAACAGCCTATTATTGCGGATGTAAGAGGTCATGGTTTTTTTATTGGCATCGAATTATGTGATATGAGCAAACAGCCCTTGCCACTAAAGGCAAGTTATTTGGCAAATAGAATGAAGGATTTTAAAATTTTAATGAGCACAGATGGTCCAGATCATAATGTGCTTAAAATAAAACCCCCAATGGTCTTTAGTATGGACAATGCAAAAGAGCTTATCTTTAGACTCCATAAGGTTTTACAAGAAGACTTTATGACTCATTATTAAAAAACTGTACCCATGAAAATAATATACACCCTAATCTTTATTTTTAGTCTTTGGAGTTGCACTGACAACAGCGACCAGACTAACCAAGTACCCCAAGAAAAAGTACAAACTAAAAACACAGAAGCTCAAGATAAAGCAGGGATTTTAAAGGTAATGAAAGATCAAGAAATTGCCTGGAGCAATAATGATTTACAGGGCTTTATGAAGGGATATTTAAAAAGTGATTCTTTAAAGTTTTATGGCAAAAGTGGTCTTACCAAAGGATGGCAACAAACTCTTGATAACTATAAAAAAGGATACCCCACCAAACAGCATAGTGGTAACTTACGCTTTACTATAAATGACATTTCAAAAATAGAAACCAATAGTTATTGGGTGATGGGAGAATACTTTTTGTCAAGAAAAGTTGGTGATGCAGAGGGTGTATTTATGATTATCTTCAAGAACATAGACGGGCAATGGAAAATTGTGGCAGATATGAGCTGCGGGTAAGAAAACCTCTTAATTTCCCTTGATGCGTTGCCATAAATCTTTAAGTAAACCAGTGGCATCGGTTGGACGTTTTTTATTTTCTGTTACAATAAGTTCATCTCCAGTTTGCTCAAGCAAGAAACTAAAGACATAATCCTGTTTTGTAACATCTGTGCTCAACAGGCCAAAACGCAGGTCATTAAAATAAAGTTTCCCCTCTATTTGGCTTACCGTATACCAGCCTTTAGTTAAGTTAATAAGTCTTTTTACCTTGTCATTATTAGCTAACTTTCCTAGTAAATGATGGTTTTTTGGATGGACTCCAAAAGCAATAGCCTTGGTATCAAACAAAGAGTAGTCTCCAATTAAAAAGGCATCTTGTGTTTCTACATTAGCCAACCACAAAACAGTATTTAAAGGTGCTGGTTTTGTTTGAATGGCTACATATGGTATTTGCTGGTCCTTTAAAGCAGTTTCAAATTTCAAAAAAGTAAATCCTTTGATAACAAGAGTCAAAACCAAGTAACTACTACTGATCCAAAGTCCCAGATTATTAAGCTTACGCCTTTGGGGGTTATCGCGTTTTTTAAACAATACTAGAATGCAACACAGTAAAAATGGCAGGGTGTATAATGGGTCTATCACAAAAATATTTTTGTATGCAAGTCGCACATCAAAAGGCCAAAACAATTGGGTCCCCCAAGTAGTGTGAGCATCTAGCAAGGGGTGAGTGAAAAAACCAAAGAAAAATAACCAAGACCACTGCCGCCATGTTGCCTCTTTTTCTCGTTTTGACACCAGCCACCCAAAAACAGGAGCAAAAAGCAGAGAAAACACAATAGAGTGTGTAAAACCTCTGTGGTATTCTAAGGCAGTTACTGTATCAACAAAAACCTTGGAAATAACATCTAAATCTGGAATTGTACCAGCAATAGCTCCATACAGTAGCGCCTTATTACCAACTTTACTACCCAAGACTGCCTGGCCAACGGCAGCTCCTAATACAATTTGAGTTACAGAATCCATACTTGTGAGTAGTTGTGGGTTGAATCTTGCTGGCGGGTAAGTTGTTTTTGCATGCTAGAAACTTGCGCAGAAAAAAAAGTGATCTTTTCTGTATAAAAGGTCTTTGAGTCTATCATAAATTCATACTAATTCATACAAGACCGGTCTGCTTGGAGCGGCGTCATTTTCGAAGGGTGCTACTTGCAAATTCAATAGATAAGACCCGTCTTTAATAGTATCTTTTACGTAAATAAACTCTGTTATTGTTGCGGTTGCTCTAGGTGCTTTTGGAATGTTCCAAAACGCTTTATGTGCCAATAGATTGCCCCCATCTTTTTCTTTATCTACAGAAGGCAGATCTATAAGTAAGTGCTGCACACCAAGATCTCTTAAAAATTCAGCAGCCTTGTGATCTAAATAGGGCCAATTGGTATTGGAGTATTTTTTGGTTGTTTTGGAAATCGTATTGGGTAGTGTTCTTATGACAACTGCCTTTGGTGTTTTGCCTTCTAATTTTTGTGCAACAGAGGCTACTGTTAGCACATAATCTTGCCCAATCAACTCAGGAGAGATGGAAATTACCTCTGCCATAAAAAAGAAACTCTTTAGGGCATCATTCACAGAGTGAAATGTTTCAGTTATATGTCCTAGACACTCTGTATGAGTACCATGAGCGTGAGGATTAAAAGATATATTATTAAAATTTACAGCAGCACCTTTACCTACTTTACCTGTCCAGTCTCCTAACTGCACAGGAGATATCACTGGCTTTTCAATATACCAAGCCAGAGGGTTTTGAGCGCTGTCTGACATCACAATAGAGATATCCAAAGGTTTTAAAAAATCTACAGTAACTCTAGAATTATTGATGTTAATAGTTGCCAGCATAACTTGGTTTTACAATTTTAAATATACAACACTCCTGGGTTAAATCATAAATAAATCTGCGGCAATACCATCTGTTAAAAACTTCCCTTTTTTAGTGGCTTTTACAAAATCTCCCTCACACACTAGTAAACCTGAAGTTAGGTGTTGTTGTATGTTTTGTTTTAAATACCTCTGAAATTTTTGACCAAAAAAAGCACCTATTTCATCTATAGAAACACCGCCAGCGGTTCTAAGGCGAGTCATAACATACTCATTGTATTGATTTTTTGTGGTAAGAACTTCTTTGGTTAATGGCAACTCTCCTTTTTCAATACTTTTTATATAACGCGAATTGTTTGATACATTCCAACTTCTAGAAACCACATCATAACTATGGGCAGATGGCCCCACACCCAAATAAGGTTTTCTTTTCCAGTAAGATGAATTGCTTTGAGATTCCCACCCAGGAATACAAAAATTAGAAAACTCATAATTATAATACCCAACGGCAGCTGTTTTTTCAACTAAAACCTCGTGATGCCGAGCAGCAACAGCATCATCAACAGGGCGTATATCTCCATTTTTAATAAAATGCTCCAAGGCTGTTTTAGGCTCTACAGTTAATACATAACAAGAAATATGAGGAACCCCTAAAGACAATGCTAATTCTATATTTTCTTGCCATCTCTGGGGTGACATTTGAGGAATACCATACATTAAATCTATACTAATGTTTTTAAAATACTGCTTGGCTTTCTCAACACATTCAAGCGCTTCTGTTTGGTTATGAGCTCTGTTCATGAGTTGTAAATCCTCTTCAAAAAAAGATTGAATTCCTATAGATAGCCTATTAATTTTAGAACTCGCAAGGCTTACAATTTTGGCATCTGTTAAATCATCTGGATTGGCCTCAAGGGTTATCTCTGGGCTGTCTATGATGTTAAAATTGTCATACACGGTTTGTAAAACAAAATCTATTTGCTTTGGGGTCAATAGGCTTGGGGTGCCTCCTCCAAAATAGATGGTTTCTATAGGTGTTGTAAGCTCGTCTTTGCGAAGCTCGAGTTCTCTGCAAATAGCACCAAGCATGGCATCTGATTTGTTTAAAGATGTTGAAAAATGGAAGTCACAATAATGACACGCTTGTTTACAAAAGGGAATATGAATATAAATACCAGCCACTATAAATACGGGATTACTTTTTTATTCTTTTTTCATTTTGCTGAACAAAACTAGCCCACCCTGAGTAGCTTTTTCCAGATTCAAGGGTTTTACCACTATTGTAAAAATGACATACTGCAGCAGCTAGGCCATCTGTACTGTCTAAATTTTTTGGAAGTTCTTTGAGCCCTAAGATACTTTGAAGCATTTTTGCCACCTGCTCTTTTGAGGCGTTACCATTGCCAGTAATAGCCATTTTTATTTTCTTTGGTGCGTATTCTGTAATGGGTATATCTCTAGATAATCCTGCGGCCATAGCAACCCCTTGAGCCCTTCCTAATTTGAGCATAGACTGCACGTTTTTACCAAAAAATGGAGCCTCAATAGCAATCTGATCTGGATGATAGGTATCTATAAGCTCAATGGTGCGCTCAAAAATAAGCTTGAGACGTTTGTAATGATTATCATACTTAGAGAGTTGCAATTCATTGAGCTGTAAAAATTCCATTTTTTTTCCAACCACCTTGATAAGTCCAAAACCCATAATAGTGGTTCCTGGATCAATACCTAATATGATACGCTCTGATGTGCTCAAGATTATTTTATTGAATTAGTTTGGGTAAAATGCTATAGGTTTCAATTCTGGTGCATGTGTAACGTGCACTACAAATTTAAACAATATCTGGGCGGCGCCCTAAAGTTTTAGCTTTTGTCAAAAGCTACATAATTTACTTTGTTTGTAAGACAACGGGCAAGCTAAAAGCAACTGCAACTGGGACGCCTCTTTTATGAGCTGGTGCCAAAGTGGGTATGCTGTCAATACTTTGGGTAATCCATAAAGGTAATTCTGGAAAGCTTGCAGCGGTAAGGCTATCCATTGCAATAGTGTCTAAAAAAATAGTTCCTTTCTCTGAGATAGTAAGGGAAACCCAAAGAGTGTCTTTGATGCTACGGGTGCTCACAAAATGTTTGGAGGAGAGCCCTGCATATATTTTAGAGACCAATGTGTTTTCAAAACAAGCTTTACTTTCTTTTTTTTCTGAATCTTTTTGACAAGAGACAAAGTTTGGATACTGATCAACTTGATTCCAAGAAATTGTCTTGATCTCCTGGTCATAAAAGGTGTCTGAAGATATTTTATCTGTCTCAAAGTACTGGCAAGAAGCCATAATACATAACATTAAAACATAAAATATATATTTCATGGTTTTGAAATTATAATTTCGATGCTGAAAAATACACATTTTGAAGCGATCCATTTAGGTGTTCTTTGATTTATCTTACCCAAAGTAGAATTATTAGTACACAAAAGCCGCTGAAAGAAAAGCGGCTTTTAATTACAATAGAACTTATATGTGTATTAAAGAGTTCCTCGCTTGGCCTGTTGTCTTTCTATAGCTTCAAACAAAGCTTTAAAATTTCCGACACCAAAGGATTGTGCTCCTTTGCGCTGTATAATTTCAATAAACATAGTAGGCCTATCTACAATTGTATTTGTAAAGATTTGTAATAGATATCCTTCCTCATCACGATCTATTAAAATACCATGCTTTTTAAGTACTTCAATATCTTCATCTATTTCGCCCACGCGCTCTAAAACATCATCATAATAGGTCTCTGGCACATATAAAAACTCAACCCCACGATCACGCATAGCAGAGACCGTTGCAACTATATCATCGGTAGCTAAGGCTAAATGCTGTACTCCTGGCCCATTATAAAAGTCAAGATATTCTTCAATTTGTGATTTCTTTTTCCCTTTGGCTGGTTCGTTAATAGGAAATTTTATGCGGCCATTACCATTACTCATAACCTTGCTCATCAGGGCTGTGTAATCTGTGGCAATATCATCATCTGCAAAAGAGATAATTTGTGCAAAGCCCATGGTTTTAGCATAAAACTCACACCATTTATTCATTTCTCCCCAACCAACATTTCCAACAATATGATCTATAAACTTTAGCCCAACAGAGGCTGGATTGTAGTGAGATTCCCATGCAACAAAACCTGGTAAAAAAATACCGTTATAATTTTTACGTTCTATAAAAAGGTGAACGGTTTCTCCATAGGTATACACCCCAGATGTGATCACATGTCCATCTGCATCTTGTTGACGAGTTGGCTTCATAAATGGTTTTGCGCCTCGTTTTGTAGTTTCCTCAAAAGATTTGGTAGCATCATCTACCCATAAAGCAATAACCTTGGCGGCATCACCATGAAGATTGATATGCTCATTAATAGGACCGTCTTTTGTTAAGGGCGTGGTTAAAACCAATCTAATTTTATCTTGTCTTAAAACATAAGATACGCTGTCTTTTCTTCCTGTTTCCAGACCGGCATAGGCTTCGCTTTGAAAGCCAAAGGCTGTCTTATAAAAATAAGCAGCTTGTTTAGCGTTGCCAACATACAGCTCTACATAATCTGTTCCTAAAAGAGGCAGAAAATCTTCTGCCTCATCAAAGAGTTTACGCAAAGAATACTCTGTGTTTTGTAGGTCTTTTAAATTTTTAATTTCTGCTGCCATAGTGTGAGGTTTTTAGGCCAATAGCTCTAAAGAAGTAAGCTACTTTCATGATGCAAATATCTATAATAATATTGAGATTTCAATTGCTGGAAATAAAAGTCGTGGTAATAGCAATTTATTGAGTGATAAAAGAGCAAAACAAAGCGTTATTTTACTGCAGAGTAAATAAACTTTAGGATGCTACTTTTACTAAAAAAAGATACATTTGTTTTTTAATCTTGTAAGAAGAAACAGTATGTTAAAAGCAGTACTTTTTGATATGGACGGTGTTATTGTAGACACAGAACCATTGCACCGTGAAGCCTATTTTTTAATGTTTAAAGACATGGGTATACACGTCACAGAGCAAATGTACACCAGCTACACAGGGCAGTCTACCATAAATATTTGCAAGCAATTGGTGGGGCATTTTAATCTAGATACAGATCCCAAAACACTGGTGGCAATTAAACGAAAGCATTTCAAATATTTATTTGAAAATGACAGCTCACTCCAACTCTTGGATGGTGTGTTGGATCTTATTAAAAACTATCACAAAAATGGCCTAACTTTAGTCTTGGCATCCTCTGCTTCGATGCCCAATATTAATCGCATCTTTGAACGCTTTGACTTAGATAGGTACTTTGTAGCTAAACTAAGTGGCGCAGATCTAAAACAAAGTAAACCACATCCAGAAATTTTCATTAAAGCTGCACAAGCAGCTGGACAGCCAAAAGAGCAGTGTATGGTGATAGAAGACTCCAGCAATGGAATTAAAGCAGCCAATGATGCAGGTATTTTTGTTATTGGATACGACAGCACTCACTCCACAGATCAAGATTATAGCAAGGCCGATAAAGTAGTGAGCTCTTTTTCTCAGATACATTACCATACCGTAGCCGAGCTATTTTAAAATCTGAGCTTTCCAAGATTGCTAAAAAATTGAAAAGCCATCACAACCGTGATGGCTTTTCGCCCCAAATTTGATTAACCCCCTAGGTATTAACCTACTTATAAACCCAAAATTACATAAAAATGAGAATATATCTCTCTCATTTTACGCAACTTTTTGTTTATCAGATTACTACTATCACTGTTTGCCTAGAATTTACATATCAAAAGTCTAAAATAGGTGAGTGTATATAGGTGTTTATTATCCTTTTAACTCACAAAAAATTTGGTATTAAACGGTTTTAAAGTTAGATTTATTTATTAAATTAATCTAAAAACTAAAAAATATGAAACTTAATTTACTTAAATCATTGGCTGTAATTTTTGTATTGTCAATGTCTTTACAGAGTTGTAAAACCAATCAAATTGTTTCTAACGGAGCTTATAGCGACATTAGCCTAACAAGAACTGCTGACCAGTATGACATTGAACGTTTAAATGAAATCAATACAGAAGGAGAATCTTTTTGGGGTATTCCTATTGACAGTGATGTTGGTAATGATTATGGAACAGTTGTACGATTTAATGGAGTTGAACTTGGCGGTACTAAAAGATTTCTTCCAATACTTACCATGATAGCAACAAACATTGTAGTTTCTCAAGGTTTGCGTGAGTTAGTTGGGCAAAAGGATGTATTTGAAGATGGTTACTACATAGAATCAAAATATAAATTGAATGGGGTACTTGCGTTTGTATTGGCAACACCCATCTCTGGAGCAATAAATAATGCAATGTGGCCTTTAGCTTCAACCTCGAGAGCATTCCAAAAATTCAACAGAACACTGGTTGAGGAGAACCAAGATATTGATGTATTCCTAAATCCAAAATATAAAATCAATACAAAAAATGGTTTTTGGACATCCAAAACTACCATTAGCGGAAAAGTAATGGGAGCTAAAATAAAATTATAAATTCATCAAACCCGTATGATTTAACTTGTGCGGGTTTTTTATTTTTTGTTGTAAAAATCTGAATTACTGATTGTGTTTTTTTGGTTTTGATAGGTAGTGATGGTAAAACCCTCATGGATAGAATAGGCTCCAGTTTCTCCTTTTTTATTAACTGCAATGTACCCTACTTGAAAGTCTTCAAAGTTGGGTGTTTTTTCTATGATTCTCTCAATGGCTAGCTCACAGGCCTCTTGGGGAGATTTTCCTTGTCTCATAAGCTCTACAATTAAATAACTTCCTACTGTTTTTAAAACTTCTTCTCCCAGCCCTGTGGCAGTTGCAGCGCCTATTTCATTGTCTACAAATAAACCAGAACCAATGATCGCTGAGTCTCCTACGCGGCCCGCCATTTTATAAGCCAAACCGCTTGTGGTACACCCCCCAGAAATTGTTCCGTTTTTATCCACGGCAAGCATTCCTATAGTGTCATGGTTTTCAATGTTAATAATAGGTTTGTATCTGGAGGTTTTCTTCCAGATTTCCCAATCCTTTTTTGACTGCTCTGTTAACAGGTTTTCTCTTTTAAAACCCTGAGAAACAGCAAATTCTTCTGCACCAACCCCAGCCATAATAACATGAGGAGTATCTTCCATTACCTTTTTTGCTACAGCAATAGGGTGCATAATATTTTGCATACACAACACCGCGCCATAATCTCCTTTTTCATTCATAACACAAGCATCCAGGGTAACACGGCCTTCTCTATCTGGGAGCCCACCAATACCCACAGATTGCCCCTGGGCATTTGCCTCCTCCACACCGCAACCAGCAATTACTGCCTCTAAAGCAGTGGTCCCATCTTGCAAGGATTGCCATGCTTTTTTTGTAGCATCCTCTACACTCCAAGTAGCAATAACCAATGGAAGGGAAGAATTTAAAGGTGGTATCTCTTGTCTGTTTTTGGTTTGGTTAGGGATGCTCGCTTTTGCTGCTATACTTGAGCCTAAGGCTGTTATTCCAACAGATCCTAGAGCTGCTTTTTGTAAAAAATTACGTCTTTTCATGGTCTTATTTTATTTCTATTTCGTCTGTAAAAATCCAAGCTTTACCATCAAAAGGATGACCAAGATGCCAAGAGGGTAAATCTCCTAAATTTTTAGCTTTTAGCTTTACAAATTGTGCTTTTTGATTTGTTTTAAATGCCACAGATTTTATAACCGCATCCTGGCTTGGTTTGGCTGCGTTTATTTTTTGAACCCCAATGGAGGTAAAGTTTACACCATCTTGAGAAATCAAACATTCTACCTGGGTGGGATAAAAAATCCAGCTGCGCTGTTCTTGTAAAAAGTTGGTCTTAATTTCTGAAATAGTTTGCAGCGATCCTAAATCTACAAT